>Ga0207139_1040_pt1 | contig 28952 bp, 18 predicted proteins | sample Alteio_BWMinHeat_7_FD_153585 | JGI IMG/M metagenome (GOLD analysis project Ga0207139, IMG submission 153585) | Enriched cells from forest soil in Barre Woods Harvard Forest LTER site, Petersham, Massachusetts, United States -... | ecosystem: Environmental > Terrestrial > Soil > Temperate forest >... | reverse complement strand
TTAAAAGAACTGCTTGCATCTGTTAACAGTAAATAAGATTTTATGGAATTGTGAAATAATCCTCTGAAAAATAACCCCACCTATTGCTATTTACAACCTCGCTCACTATCCCTTAAATAGCAATGCAAGGTTAATGAAAAAGCCACATATTTAGATGTCTTTTTTTATTTTTTTGATAATGAGGATTTAGCGTTGGCATAATCTTCCTTTATTTTGAAAAGTATGCAACCGCTCACTATTATGCCGAGTGCACCTGCCATATAAGGCCAGGTGGTATTATAGAAAATGAAAAGCCATATCAGGATAGATAATATTGCCGGTATAGGGAACAAGGGCATTTTAAAAGGCCGTTTGTCATTGCGCTTGCTATAATGCCATGCAATAACACCTGCTGCCTGCGATACGAATTGTATGAGTATACGTACCGTGATGATTGCGGTAATAACATCGCTCAACCTAAAAAGCAAACTAAATATAAATCCAAGCCCGCCAAGCGCTAATAATGAAATGTGAGGGATCTTATGCTTAGGATGCACTTTGGCAAATACCGCAAAAAAATCACCATTCTTGGCCGCGGCATAAGGCACCCTTGAATAGCCCAGTATGACAGAGAATAGAGAAGCCAGCGCAATAATAAGTATCAACACAGTAGCTATCTGACCGGTAGTATGATTGTAAATATGTTCAAAATAAGTGCTGGCTACAAATTCTGATTTAGCTATTTCTTGCCAGGGCAATACGCCCAGTATCATCGTTTGCATACCTAAGTAAAGAATAGCGATACCGGTAATAGAAATAAAAATGCTTCTCGGGATATTCTTTGCCGGGTTTTTTATCTCAGCACCTAAATGACATACGTTATAATAACCCAGGTAGGAATAAACAGATTTAAGCGATGCCATACCTATAGCAGCAAAAAATAAACTGTAATTATCAAATCCCTGCATATGAAAATCAAAAGCCATAGAGGGATTGAAATGGGTAAAACCGGACACTATCAGCCAAACGATAGTGCCGGCTGTTATTACCCAAAAGAAGATAGATATCTTGCCTATGCTTTTTATGTTGCGGTAAAGGAGTATGACTATTAGTATTACCAATGCGCCACTAATAGCTTTCTTTTGTATAATGCCTAAAGGAATAAGAAAAGATAAATATTGAGAAAAACCAATAGCGCCACTTGCCACAACCAAAGGTGCCTGTATCAATGTTTGCCAGATGAAGAGGAATGCCATGAGCTTGCCCCATTTGCCAAACAGCTTTTGAAGAAATATGTAGCTGCCACCTGCCTCGGGCCATTTGGCACCTAATTCTGCCCATACCATGCCATCCATATAGGCCAATAAGGCGCCTACCAGCCATGCTATCAGGCACATAGGCCCATGCATCAAGCCAACGATAAAAGGTATGACTACAAAAGGGCCAATACCCACCATATCTATCATATTGATAGCTGTGGCTTGTGTAAGTGATAGTCCTCTTTCCAGAGTTTCAGCAGGAGCCTTGGGAAGAAATACTTCACTTTCAGTATTGGGATCGGAAGCTTGGTTTTGCATCTGGCAACAAGTTACTAAAACACTTTATTATCCGAATTAAATATCCTGCATCCCGCTATCAGATAAATTTATTGTCCTTAGCAGCTTTAATTGCGTCGGCCTTAGAATGAACATTTAGCTTCTGGTAAATATTCTTGATATGCGATTTTACGGTTTCCAGGTCTATGAATAGTTCCTGTGCTATTCGTTTACGGCTTTTGCCTGTGGCTATTTGTTCCAGTATTTCTGTTTCACGGCGGGTAAGCGGAGAAGCTTCATTGCGTTTAAAAGAATTGATCACCATCTTGGCCACATGGGCGCTCATGGGCCCGCCACCTTCCATTACTTCATGTATGGCGCTCATTATTTTTTCGGGCGGTGTGTTCTTGGTCATATAGCCCGCAGCGCCATTGCCCAATGCCCTGAAGATAAGTAGCTCTTGTTCATAAACGGTCAATATGAGTATATGTGTTTCAGGTAATAGCTTTTTTAGCTTAGGTATGGCGTCTATACCGGATATGCCCGGTAGCTCTACATCCAGCAACAATACATCCGGGTCATCATGCGCTATCTTTTTTGCGGCTTCTTCAAAAGATGGATAAGTGCTAACAACTTTATAGCCTGCAGCATTGCCAATTAAGAAGGCATAGCCCTCGCGTATGGTTTCATCATCTTCAATAATACTTACTCTAATGTCCAGGTCGCGGCTCATAGTGTGTTTGTTTGATACTATAAAGTTCTAATAGTTTTTTCAATTAGCTATCACCCCAATGAGGTTATTTTGATAAATTAACAGGGAATCTTAAGGCAATGAATGTGCCTTTGTTTTCTCTTGAATCGATGTATAGCTTACCTCCAAGCCTGGCCGCTCTAACATTCATATTATCTATGCCATGCCCCTTCTTTACATTGGGCAGGTCAAAGCCTTTACCATCGTCAGACAGGTTCATGAAGAGTATCTTTTGGTTTCTCAGTTGTGCTTCCAGTTTTACATGTTTGGCACCTGAATATTTAAGTGTATTATTCAGTGCTTCTTTAAATATCATGATCAGGTTGCGGCTCATATCCATTGGCAGCTTGTACTGCCGCCATTTCTCATCACTACCAATAAAGCTAAATTCTATATCCGTATCCTGGAATAATTCATTCCCAAAGTCCCTGATACGGTGTAGTATCTCATACAGGTTGTCATTGGCTGGTTGTAAAGACCATAAAATGTCCCTTGTGCCGCCATACAATTGAGTGGTATTATCCTGTATCTGTGCAATTATCCTTTTTACATCTGGTGTTACTGTTCCTATTTTGCTTTGCAACACATTGGTCAGCACATTTATCCTGGTTAGTTTATTACCCACTTCATCATGAAAATCTTCGGCTGTACGCATGCGTATCTTTGCCTGCTCTTCAGAACGCAACCGGTTTAACAGCTTAATACGGTTTTGTTTCCTCTTGTTGATGACATATTGTATGGTCACACCTAATAAGATACAGCCCAAAATTACCAACAGCCGGAACCACCCTGTTTTTTGAAATGGTGTAACGATCTCAAAAGGATAGTTAAGGTCCTCTATAGACTTATCATCCGCACCTGTTCTACACTGCGCATGAAATACATATTTGCCTGGTGGTATAGCAGAATAAGTAACAGAATTCACCTGCGACCAGTTAGACCAGCTGGCATCTATACCTTCTATTATGTATCGGTAATACACTTGCTCTACACCGCTGAGCGTAATGGCATGAAAAGTAAAGCTGATATTGTTCTTTTGATGAGGTAGATGTAAACCGTAAGGTACATCATACATATTGTCCCTGCTATCATAATAGCTGCTATCAGTTACGTCCTGTCCAAATACTTTAACGGACTCCATCACCACACTTACCGGCTTTGGCGTTATTACTTGCGAATGTGGTAAATAATGTGCCGCACCATTCGTTGTGCCAAACCATATGCTGCCATCGCGCATTTTTAAAACGGCATTTAGGTTACTTTCCATACCACCAATACCTTGTTCCCTGCTATAAAAAGTAATGGATACCTCGCCTGTATTGGTCTCATGTATTTTATGAATGCCATAGCCTGTTCCTGCCCATATATCACCGTCATTATCAATAATAAGATTGTATATAAAGTCAGAGCGCAAGCCATTTTGTTTATTAATGGTTCCCATTTTTTTCGTGATCAGGTTATATCGCAGCAGGCCATTATCGCTGGTGCCTGCCCAGAGCTCATATCCTTTTAACACAATGCATTGCACAGAAGAGCTATCAAGGGCGGAATTGGTAATGAATGGAATTATCTTTTCGTTGGTATAGCATTTTAAACCGCCATTGGTCGCAAAAAGTATGCTGTCTTTACCTATTGAAAGGATACTATAAACGGTATAATTATTGAGTGGTATAGGCTTGAACGTATTTTTTTCATGCAGCATGGCTCCGTTCTGAAAACCGATCCAAAGTCTGTTAGGCGAATCAGCATACAAGCAACTGATAGCATTTGAGGGAAACTTATAATCTTGTTGCTGGTAAGCAACAAAGTCTTTGTCATAAGACCATAGGCCCCTGTTACGTGTCGCGATCCATAATTTGCCTGTATTGTCAATATGCAATGAGGTGATATTAGGTATTGGGTTAGATGGGAAAGGCAAAGCTGTAACTTTATCGTTTTCGTATACAAACAAACCATTGGTATAGGTACCTACAAACAATCTTCCACCCCTGTCAGCGGCAAAGCCCATTACCTGTGCATCAGGCAGCCCCATGTTTTCATCGAGTGTTGTAAACTGCGAGCCTGAAAATCTGAATAACCCCTGCCCGTCAGATGCCAGCCACACATTCCCTTCATGGTCAGTGATCGCGTCATTAAATATATTATTACTAAGACCGTTGCGCTTATTATAATATTCCATCGCTGTTTGGGTAATATGCAATGCACCGCTATTGGTGCCCAGCCATAGGGTCTTGTTATGGTCTTCGGTTATGGATAGTATAGGTGGCAGCCTGTTAAGTGCGGTCTTGTTGATATAATGTGGAGATAGCACATTCCCATCCATTTTGTACAAGCCTATATTCGTTCCAAACCAAACAACGCCCTCATTGCTTTTGTATATTTTCAATGCGATCACTCTTATATTCTCTTGTGGCTCAAACTGCAGGCTATCCCATTTGTGATCATGGTATTTGTATATCTTACTGTTCAGTGCCGCTAACCACAGATCGTCTCCATCAGGCAGTATAGCCGAGATAACAGAGCTGACGGGCATATTAAATGCTTTTGGTTCCCCTTTTATTATAGTATATACTTTGCCATCTCCCACACACCATATCGTATTGTGTTTGCCCGTTTTTATAGCATCTACTTGCACCGAATTATTTGTGTTCGTTCTTACTGTGTAATTTTTAAATTGCCTGCCATCAAATTCAGAAACACCTGCAGGCGTAGCTATCCATACATGGTCTTGCGAATCAATACAAATGCTCCTTACATTATTATGTGGCATCCCGTTGCGCACACTATAGTTGGTAAAGGTTTGCCCGTCATATCTTGATAACCCGCCTAGTGTACCTATCCATAAATTACCTTTTTTATCCTGGGCTATGCAGGATACCTGCGATTGTATCAACCCATTCTCTACATTCAGGTTATAAAACGGGTAACGTTGGGCGATACTGTTGTAAGACAAGCACATACAAACAGTAAAGCACAGGATATAAGCTATATATGGTCGTATTAATGACATGCAATGTATTTACCCTGTGAAATTATATTTTTTATGCCAACAGTTTCTAACCCGATAATTCACCCCTATGTCAGGCAATATTCACCCCCGTCGGGTGAATCTAATTAAATAGTTGAACACTAATTTTGGGTGGTATAAATAAAGAGAATGCTGTAGTCTTACAGCGACAATAACCCCCTGGTCCTACGCTGAACCAAATGACAGGGGGCTTATTTTTTTGGTTTAAATGAGTAATATTACATCTAATATTAATCCAATGAAAAAGACTATTATTCGCATTGTGGTTGTCCTCGCTGTGGTTATTGTCTTATGGATAATAATGAGACGTACTGGCGCTTTACAATGGTACGCTGTTGCTACTGGCTCTAATGAGCCAACATATCATATTGGAGACGTGTTTTTTACATCTCGGCTTAAAGCACCTAAGCGGCTTGACTTTATTTCTTTTTATTATAATGACCCAAACCATAAGTGGTCTGGAATAAGAGTTTACAGGCTATTGGGAATAACTGGAGATAAAGTTGAGATTAGAAATGGAACTGTTTATGTGAATGATTCGAATATGGATGCTCATTTGCATTTAAAACATCTGTATTTTGTTTCAAAAAATAAAGCAAACAATATTGATATGCCGAATGTTGATATTGTTAATAGCAATGACTCAACTATAATGTTTTTCATGAACGACAGCGATGCCGTTAAAGCCCCGGCTATCAGCAGGTATCTGCCTTTAAAATATAAAGATGAATACATAATGGCAATGTATCACAAAGATTGGACTGCTGATAATTTCGGACCTGTTACAGTTCCTGCTAATTCTTATTTCTTGTTAGGAGACAATAGGAATAATGCATTAGACTCCAGGTATATCGGTTTTGTTTCTAAAGACGATTTTGTTGGAACTGTTTTAAGAAAATAATTATCTGCCCATCCAGGTCATAGCATTTTTATAAAGCAATGCTTCTTTCAGCTCTTTCGCAAAGCTCATGCTTTCTATCAACTTACCGGGATGATGTTCCCCAAGAGGAAACGGATAATCACTACCCAGGCAAATTTTATCATGGCCCATTACATCTATCACATAGTTCAATGCCTTAGGGTCATGCACCAAAGAGTCAATCCAGAATTTACCAAGATATTCACGTGGGTTAATAGCATTATCAATAGCAACCAGGTCGGGGCGTACATGAAAGCCATGTTCTATCCTGCCAATGGTAAAAGGAAAACTACCACCACCATGTGCAAATGCCACTCTTAGTTTCGGATGCTTTTCAAACACACCGCCAAATATCATAGAGCTGATGGCGCGGGCTGTTTCCGCAGGCATACCCACCAGCCAGGGCAGCCAATATTTTGTCATATCATTCTCTCCCATCATTTCCCATGGGTGAACGAAGATGCAACAACCCAACTCCTCAGCAGCTTGCCAAAAAGGTGCAAAATAAGGGTCGCCCAAGTTTTTTTTGTTGATGTTAGAGCCTATCTCCAATCCTGGCATTTTCAGTTCCTTTACACAGCGCTCCATTTCTTTTATTGCAAGATCAATGTCTTGCAAAGGCACAGTACCTATACCAATAAAACGGTCAGGATATAGTGCAACAGATTGTGCAATATGGTCGTTGAAGAAACGGGATGTTTCATAACCATGTTCCGGCTTTGCCCAATAATTGAATAGAACAGGTATGGTAGACAATACCTGCACACTCACCTCTGTCATATCCATTTCCTTAGTGCGCACGGTAGCATCCCAGCAATTCTGTTCTACCTCTCTAAAGAATTTATCACCCTTTATCATCCTTGCGCAGCAAGGCTTGTGATGCTCCAAATGAATAAAATCATCCCCATACCCAAATTTCTTATACCAATCAGGTATATGCTCCGGCATGATATGCGTATGTATGTCTATTTTCAAATTCAAAAGTTAAAAGTCAAAATAAAAAAATCATTCCGTTAATTCCTTAATTCCACAAATTCGAGTTCAGACACCCTCATAAATGATCGCCGCACCCTGTCCCACACCAATACACATCGTTGCCAGCCCGTATTTAGCGTTGCGTTTTTTCATTTCATATAGCAACGTAGTAGAAATGCGCGCACCACTGCAACCTAAAGGATGCCCGATAGCAATAGCTCCGCCATTCACATTCACTTTGGCAGATTCCAAACCTAGGTCTCGCATACATGCAATGCTCTGCGATGCAAAAGCTTCGTTTAGTTCTACCAGGTCAATATCACTTATTTCCAATCCTGCACGTTTCAACGCTTTCAGTGTTGCAGGCACAGGTCCCACACCCATTACAGATGGGTCTACGCCAGCTATAGCCATAGCTTTTATTTTACCTATCGGTTTCAAGTTGTATTTTTTCACAGCATCAGCAGATGCTAATATTAATGCAGCCGCACCGTCATTGATACCGCTTGAATTACCTGCTGTAACTGTGCCACCTTTCTTAAAAGCAGGTTTCAGCTCAGCCAGTTTTTCTAATGTGGATTGTCTTGGGTGCTCATCCACTGCAAATACATTTGTTTTGCCTTTACCTAAGTCAACAGTCACCGGTACAATTTCATCAGCAAATTTGTTAGATGCCGCCGCGGCAAAATATTTTTCCTGGCTGTTGTAGGCAAACTGGTCTTGTTCTTCACGGCTCACCTTCCATTGGTCAGCTACATTTTCTGCCGTCTCACCCATCGTATAGGGATGGTACATTTCACTCAACTTTTTATTAACAAAGCGCCAGCCCATAGTAGTATCAAATACTTCCCCGTTACGACTATAAGCGCTTTCAGCTTTGCCCATTACAAATGGAGCACGTGTCATGCTCTCACTACCACCTGCTATATAAATATCCCCGTCACCACACATAATAGCGCGGCTTGCATCCATTATAGCTTGCAAGCCTGATGCACAAAGACGGTTCACGGTATTGCCACCCACTGTCACGGGTAACCCTGCCAGCAATGCCGCCATACGCGCCACATTACGGTTGTCTTCTCCCGCCTGGTTGGCTGCCCCTGCTATCACATCTTCTATCGCATGTATATCAATGTTGGGATTGCGTTTCAATAATTCTTTTATTACATGCGCCAATAAGTCATCTGGTCTTACAGTTGCAAGACTTCCTCCGTATTTCCCTATGGGTGTGCGTACAGCATCAACTACAAAAACTTCTTTCATGTTTTATCCTATTGCTTGTTCTAAGTCGTTAATAATATCTTGTATGCTTTCTATCCCCACACTCATGCGTATCAGCCCGTCAGTAATGTGAAATTGCAAACGCTCTTCTCTTGGTACACCGTGGTGAGTAGTAGAAGCCGGGTGAGATATAAGCGTATCGCAGGTGCCCAGTGAAACTGCGTTTACGCATAGCTTCATGCTATCAATAAATTTTACTCCGGCATCAAATCCGCCTTTCAGTTCAAAGCTCAGTACCGGTGCAGCCTGTTTCATTTGTTTCATAGCAATAGCATGGTCAGGATGGTTCTTCAATCCCGGGTAATTTACTACTGCTACTTTATCATTGCTTTCTAAATATTCAGCCACCTTTTGTGCATTGCTGCAATGGCGTTCCATACGCAGGCTGAAAGTTTTTAAACCACAGCTTAATAAGAATGCATCAAATGCATTGCTATTACCACCAAGCAAGCGGTGCATTTTTGTCACAGGCCCTTTCATCTTTTCAATATCCCTTCCCAGCAAAATACCACCTATAGCAGTACCATGCCCGTTCAGGAATTTAGTAGTAGAATGCATTACATAATCTACCTCATATTTAAACGGCTGTTGTAAATAGGGTGTAGCAAAAGTATTATCTACACAAACCGTAAGGCCATATTGCTTACCCAGCTTAGCACATAGTTCTATATCCACGCATTGCAGGGTAGGGTTGGCTGGTGTTTCTATATATAGCAGCTTTATGCTTTTATCAGCTTCTAAGCTTGCCTTAATTGCGTCCAGGTCATGAAAATCAACGATCACATGTTTGATATCCAGTCCCGGCAATATCTTTTCCAGCATCTCATGTGTACCACCATATAGTGAGTGATGCGTAATAATGGTGTCCCCCGCTTTCAGATTGCTAAGCAGCATGGTAGTACATGCAGCCATACCAGAAGCGTGCAGTATGGCTTTCAGTTGCAAAGGGTTACCATTCTTGTCTTTCAGTTGGTAAGCTTCCAGCAGTGCTATGCGTTCCTCTGCTTCGGTAATGGTTGGATTGCCCCAGCGGCTGTAGATATAGCCTTCTTCCTTGCTGTTAAAGATGGCTGCAGCCTGTTCTGCGCTATCAAATGTATAGGTACTGCTGGCATAGATAGGTGTCAGGTGAGAGCGGTTACTTTCAGGTGTATGGCCACCATGCACACAAATAGTTTCAATACCTTTATTATTTATGTCACTCATTAGCTTGAGTTGTTATATTTTTGTGGGCAAAGTTACAAATAAGATGAAGGAATTATTACTGCAATACGCCCGCTACAACGTATGGGCAAATAAACGAATAATAGACGCTTTATTAAAAATTGATGACGAAGAGATACTCGACCAGCAGGTAGAGAGCAGTTTTCCCTCTTTAAGGGCCACTGTTTATCATATGTGGGGCGCTGAATTTATGTGGCTCCAAAGGCTGCAATTGGTAGAGAATCCTGTATGGATGCAACAGATATTTAAAGGAACTTTTGCCCAGGCCTGCGAAGACTGGCAAAAAGTGTCAGAAGTGATGGTTCAGTTTATCGATCGTAAATATGACGATAAAGCCCTGGAGCACGTAATGCAATATTATAATTCAGAAAAAAAATCTTTTAAAGACCCGGAATACGTGGCCATCATGCAGGCGCTTAATAATGCCACTTATCACAGGGGGCAATTAGTCACCATGCTCAGGCAATTAAATATTACATCAATTCCCTCAACAGACTTTATAACTTACACCCGCAAGTCTTAATATTTAAAGGCTATAGAATATTATGTTCTCCCTTTAGGGAGTTAGAGGGTTTTCTTCTTTTTCTTTATCGGTTTATTAGCATTTATAGGTACAAACTCATTACCTGCTTTGTTAGGGTTGATCTCTTTTTCCTTACGGCTGTCCATATCGTCACGCACATTAGGTTTGCCCATATTTACATGTCCCTGTTTGCTTTGCTTGTTATTTTCATTTCTTGAGCCTTTCATAAAATAGTATTTACTATAAAGCTAAGAAACCGTGCCATCGTGAAAGATGACGCATATCACTATCCGGCAATGACAACTATTTTATTTTCTTAAAGGAAAGGATATTGCCATGGTCCAGGTACATCAGCGTTAGCTGGTCATTGGTAAGGGTTTGCACTTCATAACACATATCTCTGTGTCCAAATTTCTTTATTAGAAATAATGGATATTCACCTTCGTACTTCTTTATACTATCAGAATTTGTACCCTGATTGCATGAGGTGTGAGACAACCTAAATTCCCGCGCTGTACTGTCTTTATGTCCCTCATACAGGTCATATGTTTTCCTGTCTTTGAATACTAGCAGGTATTTTCTGTCTTCTTCCGATTGCCATGTGCCTTGCAGTTGCTTATAGCTTGCCTGCAAGTCTTTATCATCATCTGTTGCTGCAACTATCGTAGCAACCGCAGCGGCAGGTGATGCATGTGTCCCGGGTATTTCAGTTTCGTCTATATCCTTCGCATTTGGATCATGGCAGGCGCACAGTAACAATATGGGCAACAAGTATAACAATCTCTTCATGCCATAAAAATAAGAAACGGCCGGATATTATCCGGCCGTTTCAATTATCATTTACCTTAAGCCCCTTTAGGGGTTTGGGGTTATTTACTTCACTTCTTCAAACTCAGCATCAGCTACATTACCATCATTACCTCCGGCATGTTGTTCCTGGTGGGGTTGTCCGTCTGTTGGTGCGCCTTGTGCCTGTTCCTGCTGTGCAGCATATATATGCTGGCTGGCAGCCTGCCATGCATTGTTCAGTTCTTCTACCGCCTTGTCTATACCATCCAGGTCTTCAGCTTTGTGTGCTTCTTTCAGTTTGGCTACTGCTGCTTCTATGGTTGCTTTATTATCAGCAGGTATCTTCTCACCGTATTCTTTCAGTTGTTTTTCGGTGCTGAATACCATGCCATCGGCCATATTCAGTTTTTCTACGCGCTCACGTACTTTCTTATCTGTTTCTTCATTGGCCTTGGCTTCGTTCTTCATTTTTTCTATCTCTTCCTTGCTCAGTCCGCTACCAGCTTCAATACGTATGTTTTGTTGTTTGCCGGTGCCTTTATCTTTCGCAGTTACGTGGAGTATACCATTTGCATCAATATCAAAGGTTACTTCTACTTGTGGTATGCCGCGCGGTGCCGGTGGTATACCATCCAGTATAAAATGGCCCAGTGTTTTATTATCCTTTGCCATCGGGCGTTCGCCCTGTATCACATTTATTTCCACACTTGGCTGGTTATCGCTCGCGGTAGAGAATGTTTCACTCTTCCTGGTAGGGATAGTAGTATTTGATTCTATCAGTTTGGTCATAATGCCACCCATAGTTTCAATACCTAATGAGAGCGGTGTTACGTCCAGCAACAACACGTCTTTCACATCACCGGTCAATACACCACCTTGTATAGCAGCACCAATAGCTACTACTTCATCAGGGTTCACACCCTTGTGTGGTTTTTTGCCAAAGAATTTTTCTACTACTTCCTGCACTTTAGGTATGCGGGTAGAACCACCTACCAATATCACCTCGTCAATTTCACTTGGATTCATACCGGCATCTTTCAATGCTTTGCGGCATGGTTCCAGTGTGCGCTGTATCAGGCTGTCAGCAAGCTGTTCAAATTTTGAACGGCTCAGCTTACGCACCAGGTGTTTAGGTGCGCCGTCTACTGCAGTTATATAAGGCAGGTTTATTTCTGTTTCCTGCGATGATGATAATTCTACTTTAGCTTTTTCAGATGCTTCTTTCAGACGCTGCCATGCCATTGGATCTTTACGCAGGTCTATAGCTTCTTCTTTCTTAAATTCATCAGCCAGCCAGTCCATGATCACTTTATCAAAGTCATCACCACCCAGGTGTGTATCACCATTGGTAGATTTTACTTCAAACACACCATCACCCAACTCCAGTACCGATACGTCAAACGTACCACCACCCAGGTCAAACACGGCTATCTTGCTGTCCTTATGTTGCTTGTCCATACCATAAGCCAAAGCTGCTGCTGTAGGCTCGTTAATGATACGGCGCACATTCAGGCCTGCTATCTCGCCGGCTTCTTTAGTAGCCTGGCGTTGCGCATCGTTAAAGTAAGCAGGTACGGTTATAACAGCTTCCTTCACTTCGTAGCCTAAGAAATCTTCTGCTGTTTTCTTCATCTTCTGAAGCACCATGGCAGATATTTCCTGCGGCGTATACAAGCGGCCATCTATGTCAACGCGGGGTGTGTTATTATCACCTTTTACCAGCTTGTAAGAGAAGTGGCTGATCTCTTCATTCACTTCATCAAACCGGCGACCCATAAAACGCTTGATAGACGTAATGGTGTTGATCGGGTTCGTGATCGCCTGGCGCTTTGCCGGATCACCTACCTTACGCTCACCATTTTTCAAAAATGCAACTACCGAAGGTGTCGTTCTGCGGCCTTCATCATTTGCAATTACCACGGGCTCATTGCCTTCCATTACGGATACGCATGAGTTTGTAGTTCCTAAGTCAATTCCAATAATCTTTCCCATAATAAATTTCTGTATGTATTATTAACTTTTAATTCTATATAGTACTACTCAATTGATATGCCACGGGCTCCAATTCGGCAAAATTGTCAGGTTTCTGTCAGCACAACAGAAATTATACGGGTATCACCCGATACAATAAGACAGAATGTAAGGCAGGCCTTATTTATATAATTAAGGCAATATATTACAAGGTACCGTAATGGAGTTGTTCCTTATGGAATCAAGCGAAGCCTGGGTAAATGGTACAGACAGGTCTTTTATCATGGTACGGCTGGCAAATAATCCCAACACATTCTTCCCCTTTATGTTCGTATAGTTTGGCTTTACTTCATCCGATGTCAGGCTGTTTGCTTGTGTACTGGTTATTACCTGGTAGTTATATAGTTCCTGGCTGCCAGCCCATACTATGATATCACAATTACCAAGTTCGCGACCATATCCTGTGGGTGCGGTACCCAGGCTATTTCTAATACCGGAATAAAATTGAAGATTGGATACTGTTAATTGAAAAATACCTGATGCTTGATTGGTATTTGCAAAATTCCAATCTGCTGATTGGTCCGTTTCAGTTCCGCTCGCATTGTTTTTGTCTTTCCAGTGAAACCTTATAATGCCTTCAAACATAGCAGCGCCTGGAGGCACAGATCCCGCTACTTTATTGAAATTATTACTCAGCGTTGTTTGAGCAATATCGATCATTGATGACGTGTTTTGGAAATAAGGTATGCTGAAATCATTCGGGTCATTACTGATCACTGGAGATTCAGCCGAATCAGTTTCACCGGTATTCGGATTATATACCACCAGGCGGTAAGTGTATTGCGGATTCAAAGCGTCTTTAAACTTATATGCATAATTAGGTGAACTGAAAAATTGCCCACTGGTATCTTTTGGATAACCTTCATTATTCAGGTCTACTTTTGATAGCGTGATGGTATTGACTAAAATACCGCCATTTATTACTTTCACTTTCACATCAAGATTAGGTATGAAAACAGAATCGGGGTTTTTTGCTAATACCAACGCGCTTTGTGTCTGGTCCAGGAAAGCCTTTTCAATACGGATATAATGAGCAGTATCGCCCATGTCCAGCATACCATATATAAAGGTTACTGTTTTATAAGGCGCGGCAGTACTAAAATCTTCAGAACAGCTTGCTATGAGCAGGGTCAACAAAGCTAAAACCGGGAATACTATTCTTTTCATGCGGGGCAAAGATAAATGATTATTAAGTCCAAAAGATATTTACATCTTCCCTGATTTTATAACCTTGAAATAGATTTTATTTAATATTTAACAAATCGTGTTGTTACAGCGTAAGTAGACGAAATAACTAAGGTGCTGGGATAAGATTGGCAGCTTAATATTTCACCAGTTTATAATTATCGCTGGTAGTATTATTATTTATCCGCAACATATATACCCCTGCCGCAAAATTACGTATATCTATTACTGAATTCTGGTCGGTAATGTTTGACTCATAGATACTAATACCCGTTAGGTCATATATGGTTATATGGCCGCTATTAAAAGGTGTTTGTAGCTTGAATACCCCCGTAGAAGGATTAGGTGATAAACTTACTGTTGTTGCTTGGTAGGGGTTATTGATATTCAGTGGTGGCACCTTCATTGTATCGGGGTCCATTTTCACCACCCAGGTATCATAGTGCCCGCCGTGGTTGCCGCTCACATCGCCATCGTTCGACATGGTCCAGCCGCCCATTACAAAACCTTTATCCCTCGATTGTGCCATGCAGGAGCCATAATCATGGTTGCTGCCACCCAGGCATTTTTGCCAGACTATTGTTCCTTTATAGGCTAGTTTGGTGATCCAGAAATCATAACCGCCATGATTACCGGTTACATTGGTAGAGCTTTCCACACCGGCAGCTACATACCAGCCATCGGGTGTTACATCTATATCATAGATACCGTCTCCGTTATTGCCACCAATACATTTTTGCCAATCTATAATGCCATTTGGCAGCAGCTTCACTATCCAGCCATCATCATCACCATGATTACCGCTCACATCGCCATTTACAGACCCTGTGATGCCACCTGCAATATATCCGCCATCAATAGTTTGTTGTATAGCAGAGCCTGTTTCGTTGCCCGTTCCACCCATAGCTCTTTCCCATACGGTATCGCCTGCTGCATTTAGTTTGATGGCCCACATATCAGACGTGGTATCTGCAGACCTGTGAAAATGTTTTACATCTCCATCATTCGAGTAGGTGTCTCCTATTACTATATAGCCCTTGTCATTTGTGCAGCGTATGCAATTAGCTGCGTCACTCATAGAGCCGCCATAGGACCTTTGCCATACTATCCTGCCTGTATCATCTATTTTCACTACCCACAGATCACAGTCGGGTGCGGTGGTCTTTACCACACGGCCTTTCACGTCTCCGTCATAAGAGGTGGTAAGCCCCGCAATGATAAAACCGCCGGTTGGGTCTACAGCTACGCTTCTGCCTTGCTCATCACCGCTGCCGCCATAACATTTTTCCCAAAGTATATTGCCCAATATATCTATGCGCAACACCCACATATCAGCGCCGCCGTGGTTGCCGGTTACATCTACGTTTACCGACTTGGTATAGCCCGTAACGATATAGCCATGGTCAGGAATTGTTTTTATGCTATAAGCCACATCCGCATCGCTGCCGCCATAGGTTTTTTGCCAGTCTATACTGCCGCCGGGTGTCAGTTTCACTACTTTAAAATCAAAGGAACCTATAGCGCAGGCATATCCACCATCATCGGCCTGTTGTATAGCAGTTACCTGGTCATAGCCCGTACCACCCATACAGTTTTGCCATAGCATGCCCGGTGCCTGTGCCAGGGCAAATTGTTGCATCAATACAACACCTGCAAAAAGAAAAAGGGTCTTTTCTATAAGCTTCATTCCCAATAGATAACAATGAGGTGGTTACGTCTTACCTAAAAGTAATATTTTTTCATGTTTTATTCATATTTAACCCAATATTTTCCCACTATTTATCACCCTCCACCATTGCTATATGGTCAAATAAAATTTTATAACTTACAGCATCTTATTTATAAAAATAACCGGAAATGAAAAAAACTAAATTTTTGCTGTCGTCTATATTGCTCCTCACTATAGCTTCTCACAGCTTTGCGCAGACCGCTGATGAAATAATACAGAAAAATATTACCGCCCGCGGTGGCATGGATAATGTGAAAAAAATAAGCTCTGTAAAAATGAGCGGCAGTATAAATGCCAACGGACAAGACATAGACGTAGTGATGACCATATTAAACAACAAAGGCATGCGCCAGGATATTACCATCGCAGGCATGGCCAACTATACCATCATTACACCTGCCGGCGGATGGAATTATTTCCCGGTTGGCGGACAAACAAAACCGGAAGCAATGACTGCAGATGATGTAAAGCAGGCGGTAGACCAGCTGGAACTGCAAGGCCCTTTGGTAGATTATGCCGCAAAAGGACATAAAGTAGAATACGTGGGCAAAGACCAGGTAGAGGGTACCGATTGCTATAAGCTCAAGGTAACCCACAAAAGCGGCATGGAAGAAACTGTTTATATAGATGCGTCTAATTATTACCTGATACGTGCAGTTGATAAAGTTAAGGTAAATGGTAAAGAGCAGGAAGCTACCATCAACTACAGCAATTTTCAGAAATTACCTGAAGGTATTATGTTCCCGATGACCGTGGGTTCAGGCCAGGGAGATGTTACTTTCAAATCGGTAGAAATGAATAAACCGGTAGACGAAAAAATATTTACACCCTCTAATTAGTAGAAAGTAAAAAACAGGAAAGCCGCATTGTAAGTTTTAATCTCATCGCATCAAAATATGAAAAGGTCATTATTATTCTTGCTCGTGTTTATGGGCAGTAGCCTCGTCTTTGCCCAAACCAAAATTAATTCCTACACTTTCGGTGCTATGGAGGCACGCTGGCTGGGCCCGGGCACTATGAGTGGCCGCATCACAGCCATAGATGGTGTTGCTGCCGATAGCAGAACACTCTACATAGGTACTGCCGGCGGTGGTGTATGGAAGAGTACCAACGCGGGCGCTTCTTTCAAACCTATATTTGATAAGTATTGCATGAGCATCGGCGCTATTGCAGTAGACCAGGCACATCCCGACACCGTATTTGTAGGTAGCGGCGAAAGCAATATGCGCAATACGGTATCTATTGGCGATGGCCTCTACAGATCAACCGATGGTGGCAGCAACTGGAATAAGATAGGGCTGGATAGTACCGAGCATATTGCCAAAATAATTATCGACCCTAAAAATACCAGTACCATTTATGTGGCTGCTCCCGGCCCGCTTTGGGGCGATAGCAAACACAGGGGGCTTTATAGATCTACTGATGGAGGCAAAACATGGAATAATATTTTGTACATAAACGAAAAAACAGGCTGTGCAGATATTGCATTAGACCCAACTAATACCAAAGTATTATATGCCACCACCTGGGAGTTTCGCAGGTTCCCTTACGCCTTCAATTCGGGTGGTATGGGCAGCGGTATGTATAAATCTACCGATGGTGGTACCACATGGAAAGAGCTAAGCGTAGGCCTGCCTAAAAAACCATTTGGCCGTATTGCACTCACGCTTGCGCCCAGCGCACCACAAAACATGATAGCCATTGTAGAGGCTAAAGAAACCAGCCTCTTTATATCAGCTGATGGCGGTGCTACCTGGAAAGAACAAAGTGCAACGATGAATGTAAAATCAAGGCCATTTTATTTTAGCACACTCGTTATCGACCCTAAAGACCCTAAGCGGGTATATCGCCCGGGTTTTAAATTCGCCTATTCCGACGATGGTGGTTATTCCTTCACCGACGCATCTTACGATGGTGGCTGGGTGCATAGCGATCACCATGCCCTTTGGATTAATCCTAACTATACCAATCAAATGTACCTGGGCACCGATGGCGGGGTCTACTTCAGTCTCGATCGGGGTGCCACATGGATGTTCTGTCACAACCTGCCTGTAGGCCAGTTCTATCATGTAGCAGTCGATGAGCAAAAGCCTTACCGTATCTACGGCGGATTGCAGGACAATGGTAGCTGGATGGCTCCGTCAGCAGCCCCCGGCGGCGTTAATAATTCCAGTTGGATGTCCATATATGGCGGCGACGGTTTCTGGGCACAGCCCGACCTTACAGATCCCAACATCGCTTTTGCAGAATACCAGGGAGGCAACATGGGACGCATAGACCTTACTACGCTCAAATCAGTTGACATTGCACCACAGGCTACACTAACAGAAGAAAAATTGCGCTGGAACTGGAACACGCCAATAGTTACAGGCAAAGCAAATAAGCACAACCTCTATACCGGCGCGCAATATTTATACAAAACTACCGACCAGGGCCGCACCTGGCAAAAAATATCAGGCGACCTCACTACCAACGATAAGAAAAAACAACAACAGGAAGAATCAGGCGGTTTAAGCGAAGACAATACTTCTGCCGAAAATCATTGCACCATATTTACCATTACCGAATCTCCGCTCGATGAAAATATGATATGGACCGGCACCGATGATGGCAATCTGCAACTAACAACAGATGGTGGTAAAACATGGACCAATTTGGCAAAAAATTATACTGCAGCAGGCATCCCACCTCAAACATGGGTTAGCAGTATAGAGCCCTCACGGTTCGATAAAAATGTTGTTTACGCCACCTTCGAAAACCACATGTATGGTGATATGCGAACCTACTGTGCCAAGTCTATTGACATGGGCAAAACATGGAAGCTGTTCAGCAGTGATGAATTTACCGGCTTTGCGCACAAAATAAAAGAAGACCTCATTAATAAAGACCTCCTCTTCCTCGGCACAGAGCGTGGCCTGTTTGCTACTGTAGACGGCGGCAATAGCTGGTTCCGTATGAAGAATCACATACCTGATTATTGCATGGTGCGCGATATACAGATACAACCTGAAACAAATGATCTCTTGCTCGCTACTTATGGCAGGGGTGTAATGATTGTAGAAGATATTACGCCTATGCGCGCGCTTACTAAAGAGATCATCGATAAAGAGGTATACTTGTTTACCAACAAACCAATTGCGATCAATATGGGCGCTTATGGAGGAGGTGGTTTTTCTGAAGTAGGCGGATGGGAGGGTGGCAACCCCGATGATATACCACCTGTTCAATATTATTTTAAAGACCGTGTCAGCAGCGGCAATGTATCGGTAGAGATATATGATGCCACTGGGAAATTAGTGCAAACAATACCCGGCAGCAAAAGAAAAGGCATCAACAAAGTATATTGGAACCTGCGCTACACACCGGTTAAAACCGCAGAAGGTGGTACAAAGGTAGACTGGGGCAGCTTCACGGCGCCACTCGTTAAGCCCGGCATATATACAGTTAAACTAAAGATTGGCGATAAAGAATATAGCAGTACACTTACTATGATTCACGATGCGTCGAATAGATCATTTACAGAAGAAGATGCCAAACTGCAATACGAAACAGCCATGAAGCTGATGCACATGCACGAAGAACTGGCGCATCTCGTTGATAGTATCAATAAAGAGCAGAAAATGATAAAAGATACCCTCCTTGTGATACACGACGCAAAAACAAAAAAACTGCTCACGGAATATAATGACAAACTCGAAACCCTTCGCAACACCTTACTTGCCAGCAAGCACAAATCTATTTTTGCGGATGAGAAAAAATTGCGTGAATATATCTCTGAAGTATATGGTGCTGTTTGCGGGCAGGAATGTAGGCCATCTAACCTGCAATTATCAAGAGTGCCCGTGCTGAAACAAGACCTTGACAAAGGAGAAAAAACACACCAGGATATAGATGCTACTATTGGCGAAAAAGTAAAGACCGCTTTAGCCGAAGATGAAAAGAAAAAACCATCGGTCTCCCGTACTACTAATTAAGACGTCATCCCGACAAAGGAGGGATCTCCTGAAAATAGCTACTCAGCCCCATTTTTTATGGGGCTGATTTTTTTGAAAATAAGTGTCATTGCAAGTTTCGAATGTTCGGGACGAAGCAACCTCGCGAAATAAGAGCAAACACAACACAAGCCATACAGCACACCTATCCACAATTTCAACCCAATTTCCTCCTTAAGCCTTATCCCTTACTCCTTATGCCTAAACCCCAAATGTGACAACATAAATTTGGAAACCGCCTCACCACAATAGTAACTTTGCCACAGCCCCGACCCTTTTTCGGGCGCATTGAAAAACTCCCCTCTTTTTGAAAGAGGGGTGCCGTAGGCGGGGTGATTATCAAATAGAACCAACGACCTATAATTTTCAACTACAGTTCTTTATTTTATTGGCACAAAATATTTGATACAGTCCCGAAAATGAGGAACTTATCAGTACGGTTTTTTGGTACTTGGAATTTGGAATTTGAAAAAATGTTATTACTTGAAATTACCCATTCATAACCCTTTATTACCTGTTCTTACTTTTTTATAACCCTTTATTACCCGGTATTTTCCGTTTATTACCTCGTATAAAAAACTAATAACAGCCACAGGCAATAGTTTCAGCAAGCGCTATCCACATTTTACCACTTTTTTCTGAATTTCGCACACCTGGAATAATATAGCTGCGGTTTTTCTGCGCGTATCTGCGGGAGAATGCTCATCAGGGAGATACCATAACAAAAAAGCCCCGTCTCGGCTTAGCCAAGACGGGGCTTTATATAAAATAGCTTAATTATTATTTTGTTTCTGCTTCACCTGTTGCAGCCTTATCTACCTTATCAAAATCAAACATCAGCGTAAAACGCAGCGTGTTCGACAATGGGTTGCGGGTAATGCCGGCACCTGAAGGAACAAGATAAGATACATTGATGGTAAACACATTATAACGTGCGCCTACACCGGTTGTAAAATATTGACGGTCACCATTGCTTGGGTTCTCATAAAAATATCCTGCACGGAAAGAGAATTGGTTTTGATACCAGTATTCAGCGCCAAAAGACACATCAATGGTTTTAAGCGTACCCTGTGGTGCATCGCTGAAAGAACCGATCATACCATCTATCACAGATTTGTCAGGATAGTAAGGGGTACCGGTTGCATCTATCTGCGGAGCAGGAACCAGCAATTTGTTCAGGTCTAATGCAACAGTTATTTTGTTATAAGCATCTATCTGGGTAGTATATGCAGCTCCTAAACCTAAGTTGATAGGTATAAAGTCTTTACGCACAGAGCTGTAAGATATTTTAGCACCTACATTGCTCAGCACTGCGCCAAAGCTCCAGGTGTTCTTATGAAACTCAGTAAGTTCTTTAGTTTTTGTGTAGTAAAAACCAAGGTCAGCCGAGGCGGTATTACCTGGTTTGTAGTCAGCTTGTCCGCTGCTGCCGGCAGCAATATCAGAATGTATATAACGACCGCTAAGGCCTACAGATAAATAAGGAGACAGGCGGCGTGAATAGCCAAGGTCAAATGAATATTCTCGTGGCATACCGGTACCCAATGATTGTGCATTGATATCAGTATAGTTGATATTACCTAAAGAGAAATAACGCATAGAAGCGCTGATAGCCTGGTTGTTGTCTTTACCAAATTTTGCATAACCCGAAACATAGGCCAGGAAGATATCCGGCACCAGGTCTTTCAGCCATGGGGTGTAGGTTACAGATATGCCATAGGGCTTATCGCAAAATGGTATCTTAGCCACATTCCAGTATTGGGCGTTTGCGTCAGGCGAAATTGCAATGCCTGCGTCTCCCATGGCACCGGAGCGTGCATCAGGCGAAATACGTAGAAAAGGTACGGCTGATGTAACAGTGGTTTGACCATTGTAAGATTGAACCTGGGCATTACTCTCAATCGAGCTCAGTCCGGCAACCATTACTATACTTAAACAAGCTAGGCTTTTAAACATTCTATTGGTATTTATAAAGTTTTGATTTTGCAAATATATTCTTTTTAAGAAAGACTACAATAATACTTCTTTTGTTTCATATTAAATAAAAATTACGCAATATTTTATCAATAAACATAACTAACGGATAAGCACTACTTTTTGGTATGTCAGGTCTTCAATTCCTTTTTCTGTGGCAATCTTTATGCGGCAAATATATACACCCCCGGGTAGCGGAGCTCCATAATTGCTGGTGCCATCCCAGCTTACATCGCTGCTGCGGCTACCGGTAGCCATAAAGCTCGTTTTTAGGTTACGCACAAGATAACCGGCTGTGTTATAGATATTTATATATGCAGTCAATTGTTCACCCGGATGATTATGGTCAAAAACAAAATGTGTTACATCCCTGAATGGATTAGGATATGTCATAATGTTTTCAATTTTTATCACATTGCTATCTATCACTTCAAAATTTACCGTTCCTGTGCCCGAATTATCATTTACATCCCACGCTTTTACTGTCAGGCGGTGCTTACCCACACTCAAGCCCGTAACAGGAAAAGATACAAAGCCGCGCTGGTATGTATTGGGGTATGTTTCATATGAATTATTTAAAATATAAGGTGTTTGTACGGCACTATCCAATACCGCAGTAAGGTAATGCCCCACTACATTGCCCGACACATTAATACCTGTTTCAGAATAAAACTGTACATACAGGGTACTATTGGCACCCGTGATCCCTCCGTTTTGAAACAAAGTATCATTCATGAACGGCTTTACAATAGGCGCCGTATTGCTATTGATCGGGTCATTTGAGAAGCCACCCACTTGTATAATGGTATCTTCTCCACCTGCCGCATCTGTAATGCCATTCTCTGCATAATAACTGATACGGCCATTACCCATGATATAGTTAATATCTTTCGGTGTGATAAAGCTGTAAGAAAAATGTCCGTTTGTCACAGTCTCTTTCCCTTTGTAAATGACATTATCCTGCAGATTGAATGTTTTGCCAATACCGGTAATAGTAGGTACAGTTCTCGATTTGTCGAATATAGTGACATAAAGGGTGCCGGTAAAATTGTTGAGCACATGGTTAGATGTATCTACAACACTACCTGTTATGGTATAGGAGCCTAAAGCGCTTATTGTATCTGATGGCTGCAGGGTTGTGCCATTCTTAATGCTTTCTGTTCTTACAGTATATTTCGGAAAATCGGGCAATACAGCGGGGTCGCCAAGCAGGGCAAATTTTCTGAAATTAGACAGGTCGCCGCCGGTATTTGTATAGGTAAGGTTTTTGCTTTTTCTCAAAGCATCTCCAAAGGTATTCCAGGCGCCACTGGCAAAATGTGTGAACTGTGTACCTACAAAATCCTGGTCTATGACCTTGTTTTGATATTCATAAGTTTCCTGTGTCGTTGTAAGTGCTACAATAACCCCTCCGTTATTTTTCACTACCAGCCCCTCACCTGCGGATACAAAAGCCGGGTTATCAAATTGTCCGAAATCGCAGGTGGCGGTAATGGTAAAAGGAAGTTTATATAGATTGGTCCAGCTATTATAATCGTTCTGGGTGAGTATCCGTTCAGATGCCCAAACTTGTGTATTCCCATGGCCTGTATAGTTCATGAAAAAAGTGTCTTTATACACAGCATCATTCAATGCCTGGTTAGCATTAGGTGCCCTGGTACCACCGGGTGTTGATATTGTCGGAATGGCATCAACGTATATCTTCGTAAAATTGTAAATGCTGGTTTTAGAATGTACGATGCTGCCTATGTCCTCTGCATCACTCATATGTGGCCCGGCGTCATCTTCGTTATCTGCAACAAGGGTTGCAGATATGCGCCAGGGTCCTAATGAGGCGGGGCTTTTATAGATCATTACTTTATTTACAGCAGCATTAGCATCACTCACATTATCTACCGGTAAGCGCCCCACACCTACATCCATAGCATTGTAAATGCCGGTATTTTCAATATTCTCGTTGTTATCCAGGAAGCTGAAAAAATCATCACCTGCATAGCTGTTAATGGGATCCATAGATTCCTGTGATTCGAATGTTGGTACATAGTTACTGTTGTTAGCTATCCTGTTCTTGTAGTCATAAGAGGCACCACCAAACAGCAAGAGGTTGCGTGGCATTTGTGTAGTATCTGTTCCCGCACGGTCATAAAACATTTTTACAAAATCGCGTATAGCACTCAGGTCCTGCCCGCCCGATGAGAATTCATTATACACTTGTGTTGTTGTTGCAACAGCCACACGTATATTGTCCGCGTTTCGGTGAAAATCAGCCAGGCTATTGGCCGCATCAATAAATAGCGGGTTGGCAACAATTACAAAATCTACCTGGTTCATGCCATGCAGGTTCTGGTTAGCTATTTTACCTGTGAAACTAGGTGTAAATAATGCGGTACTATTCATTGCTGCAAATTCATGCAACCTTTTTGCGTCTTGCGTGCAGGTATAGGTGCTGCCACTCAGTGTGCCGTTCATCATTACCGGCACCTGCGGATTGGTCACATCCCAAACCTGTGTTGCTGTTGTTGCACCTTGTATTTGATAAGTAGCTACTTTACCCGGTCCAACACTTCGCCAATCACGAAAGTTCATCTGTGCATCAGAGAAGGTTAAGAAGCGGTGATAATTCAGTTCGATATAATCAAGATAACCGGTGCCTGTTCCGCCATTGGGTGAAAAACCGATCAATATATTAGCTGTAGAGCCGCTCATAGCAACCTGTCCTTGTATAGTGCCGGGAGACATTGCAAAAGAGCCGGAAGCTGTATTAGCAGAAAGCAAGCTGGCGGTGCCTAGTAATTGCCCATTTAAGTATGCACTGAAAATATTGCCATCATTAGGTGCCTGATCGCCCAAAGAAATGACATAATTCACAGAATCATAAACAGGTCCAAGATTCATTGTAAAGGTCTGGGAAAGCGTTCTGCCGGGGCTGTTGCTAAATTGCTCACCCCACCACTGTCTGCCATAAGGGCCTACATTCACCAATTCTTTTTCGTACACCGCATAAGCATTGTAATTGGTCACATTTACATTGCCTGCAGGCACGCTGCCCTGGGTATTGATTCTCAGGCCCGGACCTGTATCAAAGTTTAAAAAATAGTAAGCGGTATCAGTATATATATTAGTAGCGTGAACAAACCTTTGATTAGTACTGTCTTTAGCCCATCCGGTAGGCCCCACAGCATAAAAAACAAAAAAATCGCCTTTATCAAAAACACCATTACCGTTCACATCATCTACCCAAATGGCATTTTCGGCAAGATCATTTATTCTTGAAATGGCATTGTTTTCAGAAAGCATATTACCTCCATTCCCAAATACTCTTATGTTGGCAAGCGTAATGCCACCTGTTGGCACACCTGCATTGGCAAGAAAATCAAAATCGATCTTATATAAACCTGTATTCACAACGCCGACTTTAAACCAATTACCGGTTGCCAGTACCGAATTGGTAGGGCTGGTAGTGCGTTCCGTCTTATTTAATGCGGGTGTACTGGTGGTAGTTGCTGTTTCTGTAACAGTTAAAGAAAAATCCGTTAATTGAGTAAACCCCTTTGATGCCGCATCTTGTTTGTAAACGGGAATATGCAATAATATAAATGGTCGTTTCCTTTCAACACCAAGTGTTATACCATACTGCTCGGGGTCTCCCGCTGTAGCATTTGCAGGCAAATACCTGATGCCGGTAAATGCCATTTTAGACAATATTACCCGGGGCATTGCATAGGTAGTTAACCATATTTTTTCAGTGATATACCCTTTATAAATGTCAGCGGGTGAAATATGGTAGGTTGTAGTGTCGGCAAAAGCTGAAACTGAACCAAAAAAACTAAAAAGCAGGATAATAACTATTTTTCTCATATACGCAATAGCTAATAGAATTTTATATAAAAATTGTACAAAGCTGTAATAACGAAATTACTGATTTATATGGTACCACAGCTATTCTGCATAGTATGCAGATAATATAAACGGGAAAGATTAAATAATATTATTTTTAGAGCGGAAAATAGAAAAATGAAGTTTTTTTTCTACTAAATCATCGAAAGCTTGACATTTTCAAAAGAATGCTCTAACATTGTAAGACTTTTAACAGTTTCAACCCAATTCGTAGCAAATATTTTAATCTGATTATGAAAAGAAATCTCTTCGGCGTAGGCATATTGTGTATCGGAGCTGCAACTATTCTTTCAAGTTGCTCATCTAACAAATCGGCCCATGGTGTTTCAGAAAAGACCGGATGGAATTACAACGATCCAAAACTGGGTGGATTTGATGTTCCCAATTACCCCGGTCAGCAGACAGGTCCTGGCCTTACTTTTGTAGAAGGCGGACGTTTTACAATGGGTCAAACTGAAGACGATCTTCCAACAGTGGAGAGAAACAACCACTTACGTACGGTGTCTGTTTCTTCTTTTTATATGGATGAAACTGAAGTGGCTAACGTACATTACCGCGAATATACTTATTGGTTACAGCGTGCTTATGGCAATGACTATCCGGAAATGGTAGCTAAATCGCTCCCTGATTCTACAGGATGGCGCAATGCATTGGCATATAACGAACCAATGGTTCAATATTATTTCCGTCATGCGGCTTTCAACTTCTTCCCTGTAGTATGTGTTAACTGGAACCAGGCTAACCAATATTGCAAATGGCGTAGCGACCGTGTTAATGAGTACATACTTATTAAGAACGGTATGTTGAAGAAAAACCCAACACAAACCGGTGAAGACGTATTTACAGAAGATACTTATATCGCTGGCCAATATGATGGTACTCCGGGCAAAGGCAAGAAAAAAGATCTGGATCCAAATGGAGCCGGTAAGCGTAATCTTAACTATTCTGACGGATACTTATTACCAGATTATCGCCTGCCAACAGAAGCTGAGTGGGAATATGCAGCATTAGGGCTGATAGCTAATAACCCGGAACCAGAGACAAAACGCCGTCGTGGTGAGGAAGTTATTACAGAACGTAATACTTACCCATGGGGTGCTAAGAATACTACACGTTATGGTCTTCGTAACGAATATCAGGGTGAATTCCTCGGCAACTTTAAACGCGGTCAAGGTGATGCGATGGGTGTTGCAGGTGGCCTGAACGATAATGCAGATATACCAGCGCCTATCTATTCTTACAAACCCAATGCATTTGGTTTGTATAACATGGCAGGTAACGTAAGTGAGTGGACATTGGACACTTACCGTCCAACATCTCACCAGGATGTTAGTGATTTCCGTCCTTTCCGTGGTAACGTATATGAAGAATCTAAGAAAGTTGAAGATGGTTCTTTGGATGATAAGGATAGTATCGGACGCCTTGAGACCAAGCCTATGACAAGTGAGGAAATGATGAAAAAACAAAATCCTAACTTGTTCTCAAGATCATCTGACCTGAGGAATTATTCTGATGGTGATAGTGCTTCTCAGTTCACATACAACTATGGTAATGCTACTTTAGTAAATGATGATTCAAAGGTTATCAAAGGTGCATCATGGAATGATCGTGCTTATTGGATGTCTCCTGGTACACGTCGTTTTATGGATGCTAACCAATCCAGCAGCACAGTAGGTTTCCGTTGTGTAATGGATCGTTTGGGTAGCCCTAATGGTGACAATAAAGAAACCAGTGGTAACCACTTTGGTAAAGACAAAAAAAGAAAATAAGATAACTTAACTCTTTTTATAAAAGAACCCCTTTCATTCGAGAGGGGTTCTTTATTTTTACAAGATTAAATACAGCCACTTGAAAATCGCTGATGATAAAATAACTGAGTTGCGCACGCATTATGCCGGCAAAGATGACCAGGATTTTGTTGCTATGTGTTTATTGATGTATGCTGCAGATGGTGTTACAGGCACAGCATCAACAATGATCGAAGACGCAATTATGTAATTTACACATAGAATAGATGCCGCTCTTAGCAAAGAAGATTAGGCTATAATACGTCCAGCATCAACTCCATTTTACTACCCCTCGACCCCTTTATTAAAACAGAGGCATTTTCAGGATGATGCCCTTTAATAAATGCTGCCGCTGCTGCTGAATTTTCGAACCAGCGATAATTACCAGGCATCTTCTCAAATTCTTTACCCACCAGTATTACATCTGCCCATTCAAAAGAGTTTATCAACGCTACTAATTCCTTATGTTCCTTCTCTTCATCTGCACCCATTTCTTTCATCGCGCCTATCCATAGCATTTTATTAGGTAGGTGATACGATGCAAAATTATTTATCGCAGCACGCATGCTGGATGGATTCGCATTATAGGCATCTAATATAATATTATTAGAACCCCTTTTTATCCACTGAGAGCGGCTGTTATCAGGACTGTATGCGCCTATCGCAGTTTTTATTTCATCTATCGCTATGGAAAAGTGTAGGCCTACCGCCACAGATGTCATAACATTGGGAAAGTTATATTCTCCCACCAGCGCTGTGTGTATAGTTGTAACAGCACCGGGGGCTAATACATCAATATCTAACAGTACATCACTCATTACAGGTCTACCCACATAGGTTGCATTACTACTGCCATATGTTATTTGATTATTTATTCCCTGTGCCATATCATACAAGTAGTCCAGGTCCGTATTTCTAAATATGGTACCATTATGCGCCCTTATATAATCATAGAGTTCTCCCTTGCCTTTGCGTACGCCTTCTATACTGCCAAAGCCCTCTATGTGTGCCTTACCACTGTTGGTTATAATACCATGTGTTGGCTGAGCTATTTCGCAATAAGAAGCTATTTCCCGCAGGTGATTGGCACCCATTTCTATTATGGCCATTTCTGCATCGCGTTGTATTTTCAGCAAGGTTAATGGCACGCCTATATGATTATTCAAATTACCCTCGGTAGCATATGTCTTGAATTTTCGTCTTAACACCGCAGCCACCAATTCTTTTGTGGTTGTTTTACCGTTAGATCCTGTAATAGCTATAAAAGGAATCTTGAATTGCCCGCGATGATATTTTGCAAGCTCCTGTAGTGCAACAAGCGTATCAGGTACCAATACACACTTGTCATTGATC
>Ga0207139_1037_pt1 | contig 29454 bp, 21 predicted proteins | sample Alteio_BWMinHeat_7_FD_153585 | JGI IMG/M metagenome (GOLD analysis project Ga0207139, IMG submission 153585) | Enriched cells from forest soil in Barre Woods Harvard Forest LTER site, Petersham, Massachusetts, United States -... | ecosystem: Environmental > Terrestrial > Soil > Temperate forest >... | reverse complement strand
TCTTCTACACGTTAAAATTTTACCCGTTATCGTTTTGCGATAACGACAGCGACCTCTTGTAGGTTTGCAATCGGACGAACTGTTTGCGGGATCTCAATATCTCCCAAACGCTTCGCTTCCATCTGTCCCATATTTTTCACATCCACTTGGAAAACGCTTGGGATGTCTTTGGGCAAGCAGCTGACGAGAATGTTACGCACGACTTGTCGCAAAATGCCTCCTAGCTTCACTCCAATGCAATCGGCGACGCCGACACACTCAATTGGCACCTTCACGTTCACCTTGCGATCGTTGAACAACTCTTCAAAATCGAGGTGCAAAATGCGATATGACGTGGGATCGTATTGGATCTCTTTCACGATCGCTGGTCGCTCCTTGCCACTTTCATCGACAAGGGTAAAGCGTGTTGTCGCCAAACGGCCTGGCTGAATCGACCGTAGGGCAGCACTAAATTCAGCGCCGTTGACGGCAACTGCTTCTGATGCTTGATCTTTCACATAGATGACAGCGGGGACTTGCTCTTCACGACGCAATTTCTTTGCTTCGCTTTTTCGGTCTGCCGTCCGTTTCATTAAACGCAGTTTCATGTATCCTCCTAATGGATCATTTAAAATCAGGGAATAGACTCTTCTCAACGAACAATAGAGCGAATCGCACGCGCCAGAAGAGGCGCAATAGAGATGATGTGTACTTTCACATCATGATGGACACGCCCGTCAATCGGGATCGTATCGCTAATCATTAGTGCCTCAATCGGACTTTCCGCAATCTTCTGCATGGCGTCTCCTACGAGAATCCCATGCGTGACCGCCGCAAAAATCCTTTTGGCACCCTTCTCTCGGCATGCTTTCGCTGCTGATGCTAATGTGCTCCCTGTAGAGCACATGTCATCAGCGAGAAGTATATCTTTTCCTTTCACATCGCCAATGACGGTAACCGCGTCGACTTGCGTCGGCCCGGACCGCACTTTATCTACGATGGCCATGTGTGCGCCAAGAGCTCTTGCATAGCTTCTGGCTAACTTCACACTTCCAATGTCTGGTGCAACCACGCAGACATCTTTCAGGCCATATAACTCTTTAAACCCTTCTGCCATGACGTCCTTGGCGGCGACGTCAGTAACAGGAATATCAAAAAACCCTTGGAGCTGTGCAGCATGTAAATCGACCGTCAACAGCTGTGTAGCACCCGCCTGCTCGAGCAAATCCGCCACAAGCTTGGCTGTAATCGGCACGCCCGACTTGTCAGCTCGATCTTGGCGGCAATACCCAAAGTAAGGCAATACCACAGTGATCGACCCTGCAGCTCCCCGTTTCAATGCGTCGATTAAAAGGAGCAGCTCGACTAAGTACTCATTTGGTTGCAGCGCAATTGTCTGTAACACAAACAAATCGCGCCCACGCACATCTTCCTGCACTTGCAGGTTAATCTCCCCGTCCGGAAACGGCTCAATCTTAACTTTTCCAAGCGCAACACCTAAACAACGCGCAATATTAGCTGCCAGCTGCCGGTGAGACGTCCCCGTAAAAAGCAGAGCTTCAAGAGCCTTTTCTTTCATAGGGCACGCCCATCTTTATTGGGGTGGAAGGATTCGAACCTCCGCGTGGCGGTACCAAAAACCGCTGCCTTACCGCTTGGCGACACCCCAGTCTTTAACTCCAGCAAGGTGAAAGAGTACAGAATCGCAGGATTTTAGTGCAAGGGGGATTTTGAGAGGGCTGGGGAAGACAATTAGCAATAGTTTGTTATATGATTATTTTAATGTTCTGTAACTGTATTTCTCCATAACGCACTTGATTCTCAATCGCGCTCTTTGCTAAAAGGATAAGTTTGCAAGGAGCGAGATGAGTAGCTTAGACCACCTTCTTCAGGAAAACAGGCGATACGACCCACCAGAAGCGCTGAAACGGCAGGCACACATTAAAACGCTTGAGGAGTATCAGGCGCTTTACCGCCGTTCGCTCGAGGAGCGCGACCTGTTTTGGTTAGAACAAGCAAAGGGGCTGATGTGGGAAAAGCCTCCGACGATTGGCTGCCGCTATGTTTGGGATAGCGCGGACAAAATCATCGACCACCGCTGGTTTGAGGATGGGAAGTTAAATGTCTCTAGCAACTGCCTCGATCGCCATTTGGATACCCCTGTTAGGACAAAGACCGCGCTGATTTGGCAAGGAGATGGAGAGGGGGAAGTCAGAACCTTTACCTATCTCGAACTTCACAAAGCGGTATGCCGCTTTGCCAATGTGTTGAAAAGCCTTGGCGTCGTTAAAGGGGATCGGGTCTGCATCTACATGCCTTCGATACCAGAAGGGGTGATGGCGATGCTAGCATGCGCAAGAATCGGAGCGATCCACTCGGTTGTCTTCGGGGGTTTCAGCGCCGAATCTCTCGCCCACCGGATCCAAGACCTGCAATGCAAAGTGCTCATCACCGTGAACATGGCTGTCCGCGGAGGGAAAAAACTGCCGCTCAAAGATATCGCCGACGAGGCACTGGTGAACGCCCCTTCCGTTACAAATGTGATCGTCATCAGGCGGACAGACGATCCGTGTCCGATGGCAAAGACGCGCGACGTTTGGTACCACGATAGGATCAGAGAAGTGCCCGATGAATGCCCTGCCGCCATCCTGGATGCAGAAGATCCCCTCTTTGTCCTCTATACTTCCGGGTCGACGGGAAAACCCAAAGGGGTCGTCCACACACAAGCTGGCTACTTGCTCCACACCAGTCTTTCCCACAAATACGTCTTCGACCTGCAGCCCAATGACATCTACTGGTGCACGGCTGACATCGGCTGGATCACGGGGCATAGCTACGGGGTCTACGGACCGCTTGCCAATGGTGCCACGACCCTCCTTTTCGAAGGAACCCCTCTCCACCCGTACCCAGACCGGTATTGGCAGATCGTCGAAAAATTCAAAGTCTCGATCCTCTATACCGCTCCAACGGCCATCCGTTCGCTTATTGCCGCAGGCAATGAGTGGACGAAGAAATATAATCTCAACTCGTTGCGCATCTTAGGGACTGTCGGAGAGCCGATCAACCCAGAGGCATGGATCTGGTACTACCAGGAGATTGGAAAAGAGCACTGCCCCATTGTCGACACGTGGTGGCAAACAGAAACGGGCGGCATCATGATCACCCCTCTCCCGGGCAGCCACCCTCTTAAACCAGGCAGCGCAACGCGCCCTTTCTTTGGAGTCGATCCCGTGATCTTACACGACGATGGCTCACCCTGTGGCGTCAACGAAGGGGGTTCCTTGTGCATCCGGCAACCGTGGCCGGGGATGATGCGCACCCTTTGGGGAGACCATAAAAAGTTTGTCGACACCTATTTCTCCCGATTCAACGATCTCTATTTCACGGGGGATAGCTGCCGCATCGATGCCGATGGGGATTATTGGTTGATGGGCAGGCTCGACGACGTCGTCAACATCTCAGGCCACAGGATAGGAACAGCTGAAGTGGAAAGTGCTCTTGTCAGCCACCCCAATGTCGCGGAAGCGGCCGTCATTGGCGTTCCCCATCCCATCAAAGGAGAAGGGCTTGTTGCTTTTGTAACACTCATCTCAGGAGTCGACCCCACAGATGCCCTAAAAGACGATTTGCAACACCACGTCAAAAAGGCGATTGGCTCCATCGCTGTCCCACAAGAGATCCGCTTTTCTCAAACGCTCCCCAAAACGCGCTCTGGCAAAATCATGCGCCGTCTTCTTAGAAAAGTCGCTACTGGCGAGCTCGACGACCTCGGCGATACCAGCACGCTTGCCGACCCCTACATCCTCAAACAACTCTCCGATGGTTAACCACTGAGCCCAGTGAGATCAGTGAGAGGGTATGAGCCTTATGAAGAATTACACAACCAATCGTCGAATGCCATTCTTTAACAATTTTACATTAAAATTGATGAGGAGCCCTCTACCTCCGCCAATTTGTTTAAGATAGGATAAAAGCTGAGCTTCATGAATCGGCAGTAATTCCGAAAGAGCTTTGATTTCAACGATTACCTGATCTTCGACAATCAAATCCAAACGGTACCCAGCATCTAGTTTAACACCCTTGTAAAATATAGGAATTGGCTTTTGTCTTTGGACCGTCAGATTATTTATGGAAAGTTCATGACATAAGCAAATTTCATATGCAGACTCTAATAACCCCGGTCCAAGCTCTCGATGTACCTGAATTGCAGCTCCAATAATTTGTTCAGTTAAAAGATCGTTTTCAATATTTGTCTTCATTTCACCGCACCTTTACTTTCACCAAATTTTTCATTTTCTCAGAACCTCTCACTGATCTCACTGGGCTCAGTGGTTCAACTTAGTGGTCGCCGGCATAATAGGGCTCGATGTGGACAGTCACGTCTTGCACAAGGGGCCAATCCTTTTGAATCTCAGCGCGCACATGCTGGCTAATGACATGAGCCTCTTCAACGCTTAAAATAGGATCGACTTCGATATCGATATCGACATGTGCATCGGGGCCATACTGTTGGATCCGGATTTTCTCCGTGGCTTTGACCCCGACCACTTTTTTTGCCGCACTGTCGACTAATTTAAAATAGAGAGGGTCAGGCGCTCGATCGAGGAGTTGATGCACATTTTGCCAAGCCGCATAGATCCCCAAAATCACCATCAAGAGCGCAATCACCATCGCGCCTAAATGGTCAAAATAGACGCCCCACGTTGGGTAGATGGTCGCGATGCCCAGAGCAAGCGTCGCACAAAGACTTGTAAACCCGTCGATCCGGTAGTGAAACGCATCGGCCGCTAAAGCAGAACTTCGTTGCCGCCGCGCCGTCCGCATGGTAACTTGGTAGCACAGCTCAAGCAAGAGAGTCGCACAAAATGGAAAAAGCCACACCCTCTGATCGATCACTTGCGCTGGATCCACAGACGCCACTGCAAACGCCTGCTGAGAGAGCATCCCTCCCCCAATGATCGCCAGAAAAAAACCAAGCTGTAACCCAACTAAAGGCTCGTAACGTCCATGGCCAAAAGGATGATTTGCGTCAGGGGGCCGTGCCGCTAATTTAAGACACACGAGAAGGATCACGCTCGAAACGACATCGACAAGACTTGCCAAAGCATCCATTAACAAGGCCGCACTGCCCAACCAAACCACCCCGACAAGCTCCCCGGCAATGATGGCTAGCCGGATCCCAATCCCCTTCCCACACGCCGAAATGAGCCTAGACAGCCTTTCATGCCTTGCCTCGAAGACGGCGCCCGGAAGCTGCACAGGATCAGGAAATTTTTGACTCATAAACAAACCCAAGAATTAAACACCAAGCCTACAAAATTACCTCCTTTCATTCAACCCTCGTCTCCAAGGTCTTCAAAGTCATCGCTGTCCTCTTGTGTTGAAAAAAACTTGTCGCTCAGTTAGACTAGTACAGAAGGAAAAAGCTGGACTTATGAAAAACCACAGCCGCTCACGCATCGTTGCCATCATCCCCGCGCGATACAACAGCGTCCGCTTCCCCGGAAAACCACTCAAACAGATCTTGGGAAAAAGCCTCATCCAACACACCTACGAAAATACCGCGCGCTGCGGGTCGATCGACCGAATCCTCATCGCAACCGATGATCGGCGCATTTACGACCATGTGGTTGGATTTGGGGCTGAGGCTGTGATGACGGGGGAATTTCCTTCAGGAACAGACCGGATTGCATCAGTTGTCGCGAGCGATCCCTCTTTACAAGCTGCTGAAGTGATCATCAACGTGCAAGGGGATGAGCCGTGCCTCCCTCCCGATACGCTGGAAGAACTGGTCACCAGTTTGCAAAACGATCCACATGCAGCCATGGCAACAATTGCAGTTCGATTTGGCCCCGAAGAAGATATCTCTAACCCCGCCGATGTGAAATGCCTCTTCGACCTCGACGGAGACGCGCTCTATTTCAGCCGCTCGCCGATCCCAGGCAATAAAACAGGAAAAACGAGTCCAAATCTTACGTACTACAAACACTTAGGCGTCTATGCGTTTCGCCCGCAGTTCCTTCTTCTGTATCCCACACTACCCGCGACGCCGCTCCAAATGGCCGAGGACTTAGAGCAACTCAAAGTGTTGGAGCACGGGCATCGGATTAAAATTGTCGTCGGCTCTAGCGATAGTCCTGGAGTCAACCTTCCCGAAGATCTTAAGAAAGTCGAGCAACAACTATGCAAACAAAATTCATCTTTGTAACAGGTGGCGTCTGCTCCTCATTGGGAAAAGGGCTGACAGCGGCTTCTATCGGCCTCCTTCTCGAAAAAAAGGGGCTCAAAGTCGCCATGCTCAAATGCGATCCCTACCTCAACGTCGATCCCGGAACCATGAGCCCCTTCCAACACGGAGAAGTCTTTGTCACCGACGACGGCGCGGAGACGGATCTCGATTTAGGCCACTACCACCGCTTTACCCACTCTCCCCTCTCTGCCGCCTCTAACATCACCTCAGGGCAGATCTACAACACCGTCATCCGGCGAGAACGGCAAGGAAGTTATCTTGGCAAAACCGTTCAAGTGATTCCCCACATCACTGATGAAATCAAACAACGGATCATCTATTGCGCAAGACAAGAGGAGAATATCGATGTCGTCATCGTCGAGATCGGAGGAACGATTGGAGACATCGAATCGCTTCCCTTCCTTGAAGCGATCCGCCAGTTTCGCAACGATTACAAACACCTATGCATCAATATCCACTTGACCTATGTCCCTTTCCTCCGCGCCGCGGGGGAAGTGAAAACAAAGCCCTCGCAACACTCTGTGCAACAACTGCGCGCAATTGGCATCTCCCCCGATATCATCATCTGCCGCAGCGAAATCCCCTTAGATGCGGATGTGAAGGATAAACTCTCTCTTTATTGCAACGTGCCCAAAGAAGCAGTGATCGACGAGGTCGATGTCTCCCACTCGATTTATGAAGTTCCCCTCCAACTCCACGAGCAGAACATCGACACCATGATCTGCAAGCTCCTCGGCCTCCAAGACAAAAAAATCGACTTGGCCGACTGGGAAAAGATCATCAACACCATCAAACACCCGAAGGGAACCGTCACGGTTGGCCTCGTCGGCAAATATGTCCAACACCAAGACGCGTACAAATCGGTTCTGGAAGCTCTGCACCACGCTGCCATTGCACAAGGCTATCGGATTGAAATCAAACGTTTCGAAGCCGAGAAAATCACTCAAGAAAATCTCTTTGAAGAACTAAAAGACTGCGATGGGATCCTTGTTCCAGGTGGCTTTGGAGAGCGGGGATGGCAGGGGAAAATCAATACTGCGCGCTACTGCCGAGAAAACCAGATCCCCTATTTTGGAATCTGCTTAGGAATGCAAGTGATGGCTGTCGAGTTTGCCCGCAATGTTGCAAACTTGGCGGAAGCGAATTCCACCGAAATTAACGCCACCGCTCCCCACCCAGTCATTTCAATGCTCAGCGAACAGAAAGCGATTAAGGACATGGGCGGCACGATGCGCCTTGGCAACTACCAATGCGTCTTGAAAAAAGGCTCGTTGGCCCACAAGGCGTACAATGCGTCTGTCATTGGAGAACGCCACCGCCACCGCTACGAATTTAACAACCAATACAAAGAGGTGATGGAGCCCTTGGGCTTCCAAATCACCGGAACTTTGGAGAATGAATCGCTCTGCGAAATCGCCGAGATCGCAGGACATCCCTGGATGTTGGGTGTGCAATTCCACCCCGAGTTCAAATCGAAACCCACACAACCACATCCCCTCTTCCACGACTTTGTCAAGGCGATGATTAGGGAAAAGCATGATCGTCCGTCCAAATAAAACACGCATCGTTGGAATCGACTTCGGCCTTGCGCGTTTAGGCGTTGCTTTGTCTGATGAAAGCAAGACAATCGCCAGCCCATTGAAAACGATCAAAACGGAGCGGCGTACAGAAGACACAGTTGAAAAGCTGTTAGACGAACTAGTCAAGCACGGCCAAGAGAACCACTACACCATCGAAGCAATCGTCATCGGCCTGCCTCTTATGATGAGTGGCAAAAAAGGGCATCTGGCCGATGAAGTGACCCACTTTGTCGAATTCCTCAAAAAACAGGCCTCCTTTCCCATCATCACTTGGGACGAGCGCCTGACAACCGTGCAAGCAGAACGATCTCTCCTCGAAAGCAGCCTCTCGAGAAAGCGCCGTTCCACTGTCGTGGATACCGTCGCCGCCGCCCTCATCCTGCAAAGCTACCTCGATTGCCAAAAACTCAAACCCAATTGCTGAAATTGGGCGAGTCGTGTATGTGTAAGAATATGAAGGTATTAATTGCAGGAGCATCCGGTTTTATTGGCAAAGCACTCGCCGCTCGTTTGCTGTCGAGCGGACACGAGGTGATTCGCCTCGTCAGAGATCCCACGAAAAGAGCAGCAGATGCTGTTTACTGGAATCCTACGACAATTGATGAGACTGCTCTGCACAGACATGCGATCGATGCCGTCGTAAATCTAGCGGGGGCAAGTATCGTCCAGGGGCGCTGGACGCGCAAGCGCAAAGAGGAAATTCTCAATAGCCGTGTTTTAGCAACACGCGTCCTCACTGAACAAATCACCAATCTGCAACACCCGCCTCACGTTTTCGTCAACGGCTCAGCAATCGGGTATTACGGCAATCACGGAGAAACTATTTGTACAGAAACAACTCCAAGCGGCGAGGGATTTTTGGCAGACGTATGCCGTCAATGGGAAGCCGCTACCGAACCCGCAGCAAAAAAAGGGATCCGCACTGTGTGCCTGAGGACTGGCATCGTGCTCTCACCCAATGGAGGCGCATTGGGAAAAATGTTACCTCCATTTAAGCTAGGGCTTGGAGGCCGCATCGGCTCTGGCAACCAATACATGAGCTGGATTGCCCTGGATGAGCTCATCTCGATCATCTTGTACATCCTGACCCATACCGACATTAAGGGGCCTGTCAACGCCACAGCCCCCTATTCGGTCACAAACGCAGAATTCACACACACATTGGCACAAACGCTTCACCGTCCCGCCTTCTTTACGATTCCAGTGGCCCTCGCGCGGTTTGCTTTTGGGAAAGAAAAAGCCGATGAGTGTCTTCTTTCCAGCACCCGCGTGATCCCCAAAAAGTTGATTCAGCATGGGTATATTTTCCAACATCCGCACTTGGCAGAAGCCCTGAAAACAATGCTTAAATCTTGAACTGCCGTTTCTAGGTTAAAAAGCCTTGTAAGCTCGAAAATCAGCCCACTCCAGAAGCTCCCGATCGCCACGGCTATTGCCGTAAGCATACACGACATAGCCGTCACGTGGGCCTAAGAGGGTTTCTAGACGGCGCACCTTTTCGGCGCCCCAACAGTTATTGCCGATCAGAGCGCCCGTTGCCTCCCCTTTAGATGAGACTGCAACGCGGGTGCAAATCACATCGGAAAAACCGTGCTCTTTGCCCCAAAAAGGGAGGTAAAGATCGTATGCTGCACTGGCCAAAATCAACCGATGCCCTTGTTCGCGGTGCCACTGGATCCGCTGTAAAGCTTCTTTGCGCATCATCCGTTGGAGCAAAGGGGAGCTTGCAAAGGCTTGACCTGCAGCATGCAACTCCTCGATGTTCCGGCCCGCAAACAAGCGGTTCGTCAGGGCTTCTTTCAGGGTCTGGCGTGAAATCAACCCCGTGATAAACCCGAGAAAATGGGGAGTGAGCAATGCCATTTGAGACACACACGCTGCGCTCCCCTCCCAATGGTGCAAAAAGGAAAGCAATGTGTCTCTCGTGGTGATCGTCCCATCGAAATCAAAAGCAGCGATAACAGGTTTTTCGTGCCTCATGGGGCCCTCCCAAACGGGATCCGCGTGACGGCTTCAAGAGTGAATGGATCGGGCCCTTTCCTCTTCAAATTGTGATAACCAAGCCCGGCGATCATGGCGGCATTATCTAAGCTCAGGTCTTTCGCAGGCCACAACAAACACAAGCCCTTGGATCTCTCTTCGAAACAACGCCGTAAAGTCATGCTGTTGGTCACGCCCCCGCCAAATAAGAGAGTGTCACATCCTTGCGCACGAGCCGCTAGCAGCGCCTTGTCGATCACATCCTCAAAAGCGGCGCGCTGAAATGAAGCGGCAATGTCTGCCTTATCTTGCTCACTCCCCAATGGATGGTGTGAAACGCGTGCATTTTGCCCTTTCATGGCATAGAGAACGGCTGTCTTCAAACCGCTAAAAGAAAAATCAAACGGGTGTTCTTTAATCCTTCCCCCTTTGAAAGGGAACCGATCGGAACTTCCCTGCTTTGCCAATTGTTCGACGTACGGCCCTCCTGGATAGGGCAATCCCAACAACTTACCTACTTTGTCAAATGCCTCTCCAATCGCATCATCGTGTGTTTCACCGACCAACGTGTACTCTCCAACCCCATCGACTCGTACAAGGGCCGTGTGCCCTCCAGAAAGCAAAACGCCAAGGCAAGGAAAAATCACTGGTTCGGGATGGGACATCAAGGCCGCGTACAAGTGCGCTTCGACGTGGTTGACGCCAACAAAGGGCAACCCTGTTGACAACGCCAGCGACTTAGCTGCTGTTACACCTATCAAAAGGGCACCGATCAACCCAGGACCATGTGCAACAGCAATCGCGTCGATCTCTTTCAGCGTTGTTTTTGCTTCCTCTAATGCCTGTTCAATAATCGGTAAAATCACTTCGACATGCCTGCGACAAGAGAGTTCAGGCACAACGCCCCCAAAGGCAGCGTGCAAATCGATCTGTGAAGAAATCACGTTTGAAAGGATCGTTCGTCCATCGTCGACAACAGCTGCGCTTGTTTCATCGCAGGTCGTCTCAATCCCTAAAATGCGCATTTGTCATTCCCCGTTCATCAGACCCGCTGCAGCGGCGCGATCGACGATCCAGAGCGCCTTGTGCTTGCGCGTTCCCACTCTTTGAATGGGGATATGATCAGGGTCATGGGGCTCATTCAGGGCGCGTTTAAGCATCGTGCTTTTGCTTTTGCTCATGACGTAAATCGCAATGGCCAAAGAGTGGTTGATGCACTCAAAGGTCACCGTCATCCTCCAGATCCCTTTTTCTGGAATAAAATTGGCAATGGCTAGGCGCCCTTCGGCATGAAGCCCATGCGTCATGGGAAATAAGGAAGCTGTATGCCCATCTTCCCCCATGCCAAGCATCATCAAATCAAATGCGCCGCGTGGCAACTTTTCTGTTAACACAGTTTCATACTCACGCGCGGCTTGTTCAATATCTTCCCGCTCAGCAGGCATCCGAAAAATTTGAGCGGGAGGGATTGGAACACGACTAAAACCAGCATCCATTGCCATCCGGTAATTGCTCTCGGGTTGATCGGGGGCAACAGCACGCTCGTCGCTCCAAAAAAGCCACACTTTGCTCCAATCGATCCGTTCACGAAAAGGGGAAGCGGTCACTTTCTCAAAAATCGCTTTTGGGGTAGAGCCTCCAGAAAGCGCAACAGAAAATCCCCCGTGCTTCTGGATAGCCTCTTGAGCCACTGTTGTAAAATGCTCGGCAGAAAAAAGGATTAGCGCTTCGCTATCGGGTAAGACCATGATATCGCGCCTGTCGTCATACGACTGTATCTCTTTGTCCCACGGTTTCATCGACATCCTTATTTCAAACCCATCTGGTTTAAAATCACTAACATCTCTTTGTAGTGGTCGCCTAAAGCGGAAAAAAAGATCTCTTTCAGAAACGTCAATCCCCGATTGACGTTGGGCAAGGGAAGAACGATGGGCAATTCACAAATTTCTGGAGTCGATACGTGGACCAGCACTTGGGGCAAATTGGGCTTGCGCACCATTGCAATGGACCTGCCATCAATTGTCGTCAACTCCATGGAAAGAATGGCCCCGGGAGGAGCGGTCGGTTCTTCACGGGGAGCCAACGCCATAATCACAGGGGCGTTATCGTTGGCGACATAACTGATCACTATGTTCTCTTCGTGAGGAACCATATCGTGAAACCGCAAACCCAGTCGCGACGCAAGCCACCCCTGCAAATATAATCCCCGAATTTCAGGGTGGGCCATGGTGTATTTCTGCGTCTTGTTGTAATTGATCACCAATGATTTACAATTAGAAAGGAAGGAAAATTTCTCTTCATTGCCAAATAGCTGTGCTAACAGATCCCTCCAGTTGCTTAAAAGAGCCCAGTTGATATCCATCACCTCTAAACCATCGTCGAGGTGTTTTATCATGTCTCGACAAAACATCCCCATATCCGTTGCACACTCTGAATCGAAAATAACGCGCGTCGCGTACTTTTGCAAAGCAGGGAATAATTCGTTATCGTGGTACGGAATTTGCCCCCACAACAAGTAGACGGGCAAGTCTGGGACGAGGTGTGGAACGACAACTGATGGAATCCTGGCCAATTCTTGGGGAGAAGCATCGATATCGATCCGGTCGCATGCAATCGTGACGCCGCCAGAAATGGCACTGCGGCCACTCACGACTTGGGAAACCTTGACGAGGAGATGCTCAGTTTCGGGATTTTGATCGGTGCGGACGAAGATCACGCGACAGGGAAATTTTTCCAAGATCATTTCGACAATCTCATCCATGTAATGCGCGCGGTGTGTGTCGCGGGCATAGATCACGAGAGTAAAAAGGCATGCACGGATCCGCTTCGTCTGCCCCCCTTGCTTGGCAAGCTGCTTTAACTCATTCTCAATATCGGGTACCTGAATCTGAGTTTCAGCCACTACAGAATCCTCCATTGCCTGCCATCTTGACGCAACAGCTCCTCTGCTTGTGGGGGGCCCCACGTCCCTGCGGGATAGTTCGGAAAGTCTGTCGGTTTCTGCATCGCCCACTGCTCCAAAATCGGCGTGAGAAGCTTCCAAGACCCTAAAGCCTCATCCGCTCTAGCAAACAGTGTGTTATCGCCAGCCATGCAGTCGCACAAAAGCCGCTCATATGCTTCTGGGGGTGTTGCTCCAAAGTAAGAACCATACAAAAAATCCATTTTTACGGGCTGAATGAGCGTGGATAGCCCCGGAATTTTGCAATTCATTTTCAATGAGATCCCCTCGTCGGGCTGAATCCGGATTACAAGCGTATTTGCCTCATTCTTGCGCACATTTGTTTGAAACAGGTACCCAGGAGCATTTTTAAAGGTAATTGCAATTTCAGTGGCCCGTTTTGGCATCCTCTTTCCGGCGCGCAAATAGAACGGTACGCCCGCCCACCGCCAGTTGTCGATGAACAATTTCAAGGCAGCATACGTCTCGACACAGGAGTTGGGAGCCACATTATCCTCTTGTCGATACCCTTTCACTTCAAGACCATCTGTAAACCCTGTCCCATACTGCCCACGCACGGCACACAACGCCTTTTGCTCCACGGGGAAGGGGCGAATCGCTTCGATCACTTTGATCTTTTCGCTATGGATCGAATCGGCTCTCAAGCTTGCAGGAGGCTCCATCGCGACAAGGCACGTTAACTGCATCATGTGATTCTGCACGATATCGCGAAGCATCCCCGCCTCTTCCCACAAGCGCCCTCGCGTGCCGATCCCCATCTCTTCGCTCACGGTGATTTGAATATTATCGATATGATTGCTGTTCCAGATCGATTCGAAAATTGAGTTGCTGAAGCGGAATACCAACAGGTTTTGGACAGTCTCTTTCCCCAAATAGTGGTCGATCCGATACACTTGGCTTTCGTCGAGATATTGGGAAATCTCTCTTTGCAGTTTCAAAGCAGACTGTAGATCGTGCCCAAATGGCTTTTCAATAATCACACGAGACCACGCGTCTTGCGTGCCATCGGTTTTAGAAACCAAGTGGTGATGACTCAACTTTTCAATAATTAGTGGAAAGAAACTCGGCTGCGTCGACAGGTAAAAAACGCGGTTCCCCTTTGTCCCAAATTGAGTGTCCAACATATCTAAGAGACGCTTTAAATCTTCATATCCCTGATCGTTGTCAAATTCCGACTGGTGGTAAAAAATCTGACTGTTGAAAGTGCTCCACACATCTTCGTTGACAGGCCGATTGCGCGAATGCTTATTGATCGCATCTAACATCTCCTTGCGGAAGATGTCATGCGTTTTTTCCCTTCTAGCAAATCCAACGCAGGCAAAATGCCCTGGCAACTGTCCATCGAGTGCGAGATTGTAAAGAGCAGGAAATAACTTTCGAGCCGTCAGGTCACCTGTCGCACCAAAAATGACCATCACGCACGGGTCGATATTTTTTTTTGTTCGGCTAGTATCCTCTAAGGGAGCGAGTATCGTCGTCATATTCTCTCTGTGGTTTTTCTTTACATTATAAGGAAAGGGAATTCAAACGCCAGAAATTCTAAACAGGAGTGAAGTTGTCTAGCAGATTGTTTGAAGCAAACAGCAAAACAACATGATACCCTTCTCTGGATATATGCGTCTTGAATACCCTCCAAGCAGTCCTTTTTTTTCCCATGACTTCAATAAAAGGGACGCTTCCGAATAATCCTTTTTCACTCCAATCCCATCGTGATAACAGGTAACAAGATTATAAATAGCGTTTATATTGCCAAGATCTGCCGCTTGTTTCAGCAACTGAATTGCTTTTGGTCCGTCTTGTTCCACTCCCCTCCCTTCCAAATAGCACAGAGCCAGGTTGTTCATGGACTCTTTGTGGCCAATAGCGACTGCTTGCTGATAGAGGTTGACAGCTTGGGACTCATCTTTGGTGACTCCGTCTCCATGCTCAAGACGAAAGGCTTGCTTGAAAAGGGGGATCGCCTCGCCAAAATCGTCCTCCTCAGGTTTGTTTTGCGAAAAATTTGTGTCCATATGACACCAACTGTTAACCACTCGTTAGGTCTGGTGGTGAGTCAGGAAAGTCCGTTGGGTTATGATCCTGTGTTGGATCTTGGGCATCTCTAATATCGGCAATGTTTTTTTCTTGTAGATTTTTGTGGTATATGTCGTCTTTCTTTTTCGCAATTATAGCTTCTTCTTTTTTCCGTTTCCCGATTTGTTCATTTGCTAATTTCTGGTCGTTAGTCACTCTTGGCAAAACTTCTTCTTTAACCTTTTCCTTTTTTCCCTTTTTATGATGTGTTTCAACATCCAGGTTACGATGAGGAGTGGGCTCGGACTCTTTTGTTTCTTTGCTTTCTTTATGTTCTTCTTTTACCACGTGAACCTTATTCAAATAGACCATAGTCATTAATCGCATGAAAGCAGCAAAATCGGCATCGTCCAAAATAATAGGAGGATGAATTTTGACTCCATGGTAATTAGCTACGTTATTTAACTTGCTAGGATCATTTATAATTGCCTTGTGGTGAGGATTATTTTTGTTCAACACAGGGCGTGCGATGCCCTTGTCTTTATCGACATGCACGTAGAATAAAGAATGCTTGTAACTCTCGATTTCGCTTTGATCAATTTTGATTGCAGTCCCAGTGTTATCAAAAGCCCATGTATGGACATTCTTGAGCAAGTTGTGCGTATCAATGCTCAAAAGCACATCTTCAGTGGATTTGATCTTTGCAACATAAGCTGCAATCTTGGAAAAATCAGTCTCTTTGATGAGCACTTGATTTCCGGAGGATTGAGTTTGTTTTTCGGAGGCTTGAGTTTGTTTTTCGGTTATTTGGGTTTGGTCTTCTGCGGCTTGGGCCTGTTTTTTTGCTGCCTGGAATTGTTGTTTGTCGCTCTCGAGTTGTTTTTCCTTACCGATTTCGGTTGTCTGTGCAGCAACACTTTGTAGTTTGATTTGTTTTCTTGCATTAACGGCAGCAAGCATTTTCTTGATTTCCGCTGGATCAAGTTCTTTCTTTGTTTGTGCTGGATTAAGTTTTTTGATTTCTTCTTCATCAACTTTTTTCTTTATTTGTGCTGCTGCGAAAGACATCGATGGAGATTTTTTATCGGAAGATATAATTTTTATTTCGCCGTTGCTAGTAGTTGTCGGAGTGGTTTGATCTTCTTGCCCAGTTGCATTACCTTCCCCGGCGCTTTTACCAGCTGAAGATCCAGCACTTTCAGATCGTTCTGTTGGTGTTTGAGTTACTTCCTTGCCATTATTGTCGTTGTCAGAAGGTTTGGAAATTTTACCATCTTCAGAAGGAGGCTGATCAGATCCCTTCTTAATTTTATCGTCTGGCCGATCAAATGGATTTCCTGAATAATTTGGATAATTTCCAATATTCATAGCAATGCCTTAATAACAATAGTTATTTTATATTTTCATTATAATAAAAAAAATACATTTAGTCAAATTATGTTTTATTATATTAAGATTATATTAAGATCATTGACAAAAAATTGCTTAAAAAGCTAATATTTGGCTGGTTTGGAGATATTTATGCCCAAACCATTAAGTACAAAGGAGAACCTTATGTTAAACGCTCTTAAAAAAATGGCAGGTAAAAGCACAAACACCTCATCTCCAGCTCAACCAGCCCCCGAAATTTTATACACTGGAAAAGCCTCAAACGGGATGAAAATAGTCGTTGTCCAAGAAAACGATGAGATGAGAAAACTTCGTGAAAAAGTCGTTGATAATGCAGAGAAAAGTAAGCAACTAAAAATTGAAATAGCCGATGCCAAAAAGCAACAACAAGAGGCTGACGCAAGAGCAGCCCAGGCAAAAGCAAACATTGAGGCCAGCAAAAAACGAGAAGAGGCTAGCAAAAAACGAGAAGCTCAGGCAGCGGTAAACAGCGCACAATGCCAGGTCGAAATCGATGCTAGCCAAGTTGAAATTGATGCTAGTCGCCAACGCCAAGCCCAGCTCCAAGCAGACGTACAACAACTCCAACAAGGGATTGCTGACGATGATGCTGAAATCGAAGCACTGATGGCACAGCTCGCACAGATTGAGCAGGCCCAGCAAAATGCACAAGTAACAAGCAAAATCTAATGAGTCGTCTAAAGGATATCCAAAGGGCAAAATAGGCTGTTTTGCCCTTTTTCCGTTATGTACAAAGGAGAACCTTATGTTAAGCGCTCTTAAAAAAATGGCAGGTAAAAGCACAAACACCTCATCTCCAGCTCAACCAACCCCCGAAATTCTACGTGAAGGCAAAGCCTCAAATGGCATGAAAATAGTCGTTGTCCAAGAAGACGAAGAAATGAGAAAACTGAAGGAAACGGTTATTCAAAATGCCGAAAAAAGTCGCCAATTAGACAAAGAGATTGCCGATACCAAAAGACAGCAAAAAGAAGCCGATGCGAGATCAGCTCAGGCAAAAGCAAACATTGAGGCCAGCAAGCAACGCGAGGCTAATATCGATGCAGAAAGTACCAAACTCCGACAACAAAACGCTGACGACGATGCTGAAATTGCAAGACTGGAAGCAGAAATAGCCCAGCTCGAACAAGCTCAGACGCCCTACTAGCAAGCATGGTTTATAATTCAGTTTAAGGTATATCCAAAGGGCAAAAAAATCCTTTTTTCCCTTCTTTCTTGGCATTCTCATTTTTTCCATTTAAAAACAAAAATTGATCTAAAAGATATTATGGAGCCGTTCGATTACCGTGTAATCCCTACACGGCTTAAAAGGAGAACATTCATATAAAACTCTGTCAAGCAACATCTAAAGGCTTTTCCAATACCTTTAAATATTCTTTAGCCATTAAACAGCCTTGTGCGGCTGATCTCTTTACAAGCTCGAGTGCCCTTTTTTCATCCTTCGGCACCCCGATGCCCTGATGATAACAAAACCCTAAATCGTATAAAGCGAGCACACATCCAAGTTCCCTAGAGCGTTGATAAAGTGCTACAGCCTTAGATTCATCCTTAGACACACCCAGGCCATTCTGATAACATTTGCCCAAACGCTCCATGGCAACCTCACAACCACTTTCAACTCCTTGCCTGTAGAGCTCTACGGCCCTTTTTTCATCCTTTTCCACCCCATTCCCAGCCTGATAATGGTCCCCTAACTTAAACAGCGCGCTAACGCTTTCATAGAGCTCTATAGCCTTCTGTACATCCTTCTCCACGCCATTTCCAAAAAAATAGCAATCTCCAAGGAGAACTGTAGCATTCCAATTTCTCTTAGTAGTTGCTTTCTGATACCATTCCACAGCTTGCTTCATATTCTTCTCGACCCCAATGCCCTTTTGATAACACTGTCCCAACTCGAACATCGCGTTTTGATTGCCCATTTTGGAGGCTAAGCGATATAACTGAATCGCTTTAGATTCGTCCTTCTCAACACCAATCGCTTCCATGTAACATCTGGCTAAATCCATCATACCGGTAGACTCTCGAAGATCATCCGCCTTTTCGAGTTCTGCCGCCTTCTTGTATAGATCTACTGCCATCATTTTGTCTTTAGGTAAACCCAATCCCAGTTCATAGCGGTTTCCTAAACTGTCTAAGACAAATGGATCCGTGCTATTTGCTGCTCGACGATAAAATTTCATCGCTTGGCTCTCGTCCTTTTCTACTCCAACCCCATCGCGATAACAATCGCCAATCAATATGAGGGCTACATCATTACCCATGTTTAATGCTTTTGTGTAGCACTCTAAAGTTCTCTGTCCATCTTTCTCAACACCTTGACCTTCTCTATAACAGTTGCCAAGACGCGTTATTGCATTTTTATCCCCCTGATCAGCTGCATGGCCATAAATCTCTGCTGCTTGTCTCTCATCCTTTTCCACCCCAATTCCACCGCGATAACAATCGCCAAGAGTAACCAAACTGTTAGGTACTCCCATGTCGGCACATTCTTTGTATAGTTCGAACGCTTTGTTCTCATTTTTCTCTACCCCAATCCCGTCGCGATAATAATCCCCGAGTTTATTGATAGCCCAACCAACCCCCATGTCAGCTGCTTGTTGACACAGGGAAACAGCTTTTGGTATGTCTATCTCTACTCCAATCCCATCTTGATAACAATCCGCCAGTAAATACAACAGGGAACAGTTGCCCTTTTCCACAGCCTGTTTTAAAAGCTCTACGGCTTTAGCTTCATTTTTCTCGAAGCCACTCCAACCATATAAGTAATTAGCTCCAAGAATGAACATGGCTACAGAATCACCCTGGTCTGCTGCCATTTGATAAAGAGAAATCGCTTTGCCTTTATCTTGTTCTACACCAGCCCCACGTTGATAAAGTCCTGCCAATTTTCTTACAGCCTCAGCGTTTCCCAACGCACTTGCGCGCTGATAGCAGGCGATCGCTTCTATAAGGTTTTGACCACCCTCTAAACCATTTTCATATAATTTTCCTAGCTGAACTAAAGCATCTGTGCTGCCCATTTCCGCGGCTTGCTTGTAAAGCTGAATAGCCATTCTATAATCTTGAGGTAAACCACGCCCTTTGGCAAAACGAGAAGCTATCCGAACGATTCCAGCCCTTCTCTCCTCAAAGCAAGATTCAAGCATGCACTTTGATAAAGCGTGACCCAGCTGACCGGCTTGCCAATACCACAAAAGGGCTTCTGAATGATCTTGTTCTACCGATAGGCCATCGTGATAGCAGATGGCAAGATTGTACATAGCCTCTGCATTGCCAAGATCTGCTGCTTGTTTCAGCAGCTGAATTGCCTTTATGCCATTCTTTCCAATCCCCTTCCCTTCCAGATAGCAGATGGCAAGGTTATTCATTGCTTCCTTATTACCCAAAGACGCTGCTTGGTGATAGAGGTTGACAGCCGCGGATTCGTCTTTGCCCACTCCACTACCATGCTCAAGGTAAAAGGCCTGATTAAAAAAAGAAATTAGCTCGCCAGACTCTCCATCTTTAGGTAGATTATGCAACAAATAACTGTTCATATAACCCTTACGATGTAGATTTTTTCTGAAAATAAAATACAATAATCTATAAGATTATAGTAACATATATAAATTTATTTGTAAATTATTATGTATTAATTCCAAGCATTGAAATTAGAGGCTTAATTTGAAAACAATTTGCATTAAAGCATAGACGACGACAACTACACGAGTCATCAGATCCTTTCCACCCCATTCCCTGAAAAACGGGGGATCCCGAAAACTTGTACAATTATCTACTTTCAATATATACCATGAGAAAGTAAGATCCGAATCTTAAGTAGTACTACAAAAAGAAAAAGAATGTTTCAAGATTTTAATGCATCAATTTCTATTTTTATAACTGCATTAATGATAAGCAGTGTGAGTCTAGGTTGGACTCTTAACTTAGAAGAATGCAAATCTCTGTACGATCAGGCAGAAAGCTCATACTACGATGCGGCTCACGTTCAAAGTTGTACAGGTATTCATTACATTGCTGATCAGCAACTGCGCAGTTCGTTAGATTGGCAAACTCAGCACGCTAAGAACACAATTGCAGCTTTCCAAAAAGCAAATGACACATACAACAAAGTCTTAAATGATACAGAGTCAAGCCAATCAAATTCCAGCAAAATGCATAAGATAAGATCAAAATGTCGCGAACATTCTGTTGATTGTGAGACTCAAATTGGAAACGAACAAAAAAATCTTCTGGGCTTTCGAAGTCAGAAAATGGTGCAAAAAAACACTGCAGCACGGAACGCAGAAGAAAACGCTGCTCAACTGCCATATTATTCAGATCAAAAAATTCTTCTGCTCAAAAAGGCTGCAGAGCTTTACCAAGAAGGGGCAAATGTAGCCCAAGAGATCTGGAACCTCCACCGTTCTCTCATAAATCCCAATGACAAAGAAGAGGTGAAAAGCAATATCAACACATTAACTAAAGCGAGTGCAAGATGTAGAGAAAGTGCGAGTCAATGGTCAACGTATCAGGAACAGAACCAATCGAATTTGTGGCATCGCATCACGTTATTAAAAAGTAGGAGCATTGATTCTGAAAAAAATTGCAATCATGCTGATGCCCTCGAAACTAGGTTTATGATCTCAGAGCTTTTGGCACAGGTCATTAAATATGGTTCAAATAATGGCGACCAAGCAAAGCAGGAGCTGGCGGACAATAGCGAAGCAATAAAGCGTTTACAAGTTGAAAAAAATCGACCATCGAAACAAGCTTCGGAATTGACAAAAGAAGAGTTGCGCTCAAGAGAACAAATCCACCGAAACCAATTTTTCACAAACGATCAACTTTTACATCCCAGAGGTCTTCTAGAAGCGGCAGTAAAACCCACACTCTATCCATCAGTCACTTTTCTAGATGGACAGACGCAAAATGGACAAACCCCTTACCTCCTTTTTATCGATCAATATGTGCGTTTCCTGGTCGAAACAAAGGGCTCCTTCCCAGAACTCCTTGTTAAAGTAATCGAAAAGGATAAGGTGATTTATCAAGAGCAAGTCGCCATTGCTGTCAATGTCCCGTTTGTCTGGGAACACCATGTCATCACAGATGGATTAGTCTTCATCCCAAATAACCGGCTTAAAACAGATTTTGGACTCGATTTACGCATCCAAATTGTGCCACGCTCACCTCCTCATTATGCTCTGATTATTAGCCAAAAAGGAAATGGCGAAGCCTATCAATATGCAATTTCTCTGAATGACTCAACACCACTCTATTCATGTCTATATTCTGCACCACCCCCTTGGCAATTGGCCACATTGCGCAAGCCCGCATTACCACGTATAGATCAACCATTGGTGAGGACAGAATCTGTACAACCCTTTTCAAGCCTAACAAACGACGCACAGCCATCTACAGTTAGCTACCCCGTTTTAGATGCATTTGTAGAGGAAATGAAAAGCGACCCGCTACTTCTGGCTCAGTATGTTTACAATGAAATCGCGTTTGTCGAGCCCTTTCTGCGCCAAGTGGACGAGGTTTACATTGCACCGGGTATTCGTGCAAATCCGTATATGACATACTTAGAAAAGCAAGGGACTCCCTGGGAACAGTGTCAACTACTTGTCTATCTTTTGCAAAGAGCAGGTTATGAAGCTGTTTATGCGCAAACAGAACCTTATCTCATCTCTCACGCAATTGCTGAAAAATTGCTTTTTATTCAACCCATAGGATCAGAAGATGTCTTGGTGAAATACCCCTGGGTTTTCTTTCACAAGGAAGATCAATGGATTTCACTGCTTCCATGGTTAAAAGAGTTTCATATTGAAGAGGGATATGATCTCTATACGCAACTGCCCGATTCATATGCCAGTGCAGAAAGATGGATTCAACGTTATCTCGTGAATGATCCAAATATCTTGAAACATATAGCGCATGATGGCAACGATACGGCTGGCATTCTTTTTGTGCGTTTTGTTCAAGAAGAGCTAAAAAAGAAAGGCCTTGCGATTCGCGATGTTGGAATACAACGCGTCCAGTTAAAAAAGCAATTCACCGATTGGTCAGAATTTCCACGGCCCGCTATTCAAAGCGAACCTCGCATTATTAGATCGATCGAGGGTGAAAATCTTATCGCCCATGTTGACATCGAAGCCTTTTCCTTACAAGACTCTTCAAAAAGGGTGTCTGTTCAAATCCCGACAACGCAATTAGATTGTACGGCTTTTTCAGTCAAATTTTCAGAATTCGAACCCTCACATGCCACTTTCCATCTAGCAAAAGATAAGGCCGATTTGCTCTCTTTAAAAGTCGGACCTAAAGACAACATCATAGGGTTAAATGTCATTTATAACATTCCATTTGAGTCCGATTTCCCCCAACAAATCGCATCAAATTTGCAACTGTTGAAAGGAACGAACGCTGCTTTGTGCATGAATTTTGGAAGTGCAAGCCCTAAAATTGCTTCACAATTTTATGATCAATTTTTGAACGAAAAAGATGAAACAGATCGTCTTCACGCTTTTCTCGGTTACATTGGGGCAGTCTATTTCGAAAACTGTGCGCGTGCCGAGCAGCAACTTGCCAAATTGCATAAGGTATTACCAGATAAACAATTTGGTTGTGGACTCGCTCAGATTGCTCCTGGTCGTTCCAAACAAGAACCACAGAAAACTCTATCAGGCTTACAATACCCGCGAGTGGACATGCAGATGTTTACTCAATCCCAACAACCGCTCTCAATTAAGAGAGGCGATGGAACGATACAGTTCACGGCTCAAAAAGATCCCATAGCTTGGCATGAAGAAAGGAGCCATGCAAAGAATCAATTTACAACTTTAGCTCTTGTAGACGGCTCAAGCAATGAACATCAAATTTTACGCGATTTTTTTGAAGATCCTAATGCCATTTCGACAGTCAAATTACTTCAACTCCAACACCAAAAACATCAAGAAAATGGTTTGCATGGCCCCGGGTTTTTAACCTGGGTACCTACTAGTTTTAAAACGGCTCATCAATCCCTAGAGATTGCTGAAGAATTGCATTTTCCCCACTTAAGAGATATTGAGTTAAAAGAAATTCAGAATGAATCTCCTGCGCAATGGAAAGCAATTGAAGATTCGATCAAGGATCACTTTGGCTACTTCACATACGCTTACATGACTCCCAGACCGTATATTCAAAAGGATGGAAATAGCCAACACATTGCTACTTTGACTTTTCACCCAAACAATTATAAAGCCTTAATATCTAGTGATGACTTAGTATTAAACGGAGGATTCGGGTCACGACTTCCTGTTGATTTCAGATTAGACAGCACGCAAAAATTCTCTCTCATTCAACGAAGAGCCTATTCTGGGTTCGATCAGACATTACAAAATCCTGTTTTACCTTCTCTAGTTGAAGTAAATAAAATCAAACCAGATGTACGCCAAGAGCACAAACATCCATTTGCCTTCTTCGCCGATCCTGTAGACGTGATGACAGGTGCCTTTTATATCGATGAAGTCGATCTCGTCTTACCCGGGCCATTCCCATTGACCATTAGACGCAATTATAATAGTCAAAATCCCATCCAAGGCTCTTTTGGTTACGGCTGGAAACTCAGTCTCAATCCGTATCTCATCGAACAAGATAATAAACTCTTTGCTGCAGAAGAAGACGGCACCGTCATCTCATACCGATTTAATGAGCAATCAAATCGTTGGGAAGCGTATCCCGAAGACAATCCCGATCTTTGCAACTTAAAACAAGATCCTTTCAATCCTATTGCAAATCCCTTTAGCGCTTACATCGAAAACAATACTCTTTATAGAGCCGATGGGACACGTAGAGTGTTCAAAGACGGATTGCTCCAAACCATTACAAGCCCTGCTGGGAACACACTTACATTTACTTACACAGGAAATCAATTAAGCCGAATTGAAAGTTCATATGGAACCTTTTGCCGCATAGAATATACCCCTGATGATCTGGTGAAAGAGATTTTTGCACAAGATGGCCGCTGCATTACCTATACCTACAACATCAGAGGTGAACTTTATAAAGTCACTCTGCCTAATGAAGCAGAAATCACCTATGATTACGATGGCCAACATCAGATTGTGCGTGAAACTAAGCCTAACGGCATGATACTAGAAAACGATTATGAAAACGGAAAAGTGAAAGCACAACGGTCTCCCATGGGACCCGCCCAACAAATGGCCACAATGGCTTATTTTGATTATCAAAAAGGCTTCACAACTGTAACCGATGGCGAAGGCGGTAAGACAACGTATTTTATTAAAGACAACCGCATTTACAAAGTTATCGATCCCGAAGGAGATCAAATCCTCCACGCGTGGTTCATTGATGATAAATCCTGGTTCGATCCACAAACAGAGCAAATTGCCCCTTGGGATCGACCAGGAGGGTATGCAAAGAGTCTCAAATCGATTACTGACAAGCGCGGCTTAACAACCCACTATCTTTACGATAAAAATGGAAATCCGAAAGAAATTGAGATTTTGGGCATTGATCTCACGGGCGACTTTCAAACACACTCCTCAATCACTTTTCAATTCAATGAGAAAAATCTGTGTGAACGCTCTCTGCATTTGGATCGAGAAACGAAGATTACTTATGATGATCAGTTACCCTATTTCCCAAAACGTACCGAAAAATATGTGCAAAACACGCTCCTGTCTTATACAGATTTCACCTACAACTCACATGGTCAGATCATCAAAGAAGATAGATCAGGAGCTAGTGTCGAATGGGAATACAATTCCTCCTGCGGCCTCCCTTCTAAAAAAACAGAGAATACCAACACCGATGATCCTGCAGTCATCACTACGTATGACTATAACAAGCTAGGGCAATGCACTCAAATTATCACTGCAGACACCATCCAACAAGACGATTATGACATTGTAGGAAATAAATACCGCTCCCAGGTGTATTCAAAAGACGGTCATCTTTTGTCAGCAACCTATTCGCCATACGATCTTAGCAACCGTCCAAGGTGGATCCAAGGAGCAAGCCCCAATCAAACCCTTCGATTAGAGTATCTTCCCTCTGGCGAGATCAAAGCAAAAATCCAAGAACTGGACGCTCTTGGTCATGCAGCTTACACACTTTACGACTATGATACTCGCGGTTTTCTCATCGAAGAGATCGATCCTCGAGGGTATCGCACAAAACATGAATACGATGGGATCGGAAGGGTAAAAGTCAAAACGGTAGAGAACTTTTCTACCCACTACACATATGAGCCTGGCGATTTAATTGCTTCCACAACGACACCCGCCGGCTTTATAACCACATACGATTACACCGCAAACGGGCTTCTGAAAAAGCAGACTAATCCAGATGGCACAAAAAGTACTTTTGTCTACGATCTATTGGCAAGGCCGAAGATTCTTACAAAAAATGGGCAGGTTCAACACATCATTTATGACGACATCCATCGCAAGATCATTCGCAAAAGCCTGACAAGTGAAACAACGGAAGAGTTTGATCTGTGGGGTAACTGCATCCGATTCACAGATGCTGCCGGTTACATCTGGGAAAAGACATATGATGCTTTAGGACGCATCAAAACTCAAACTAACCCCAACGGCGAGCAAAGCCTCTGGAGCTATCAAGGTGATACCGTGATTTGCACAACCGCCAGTGGAGAAAAAATCATCACCCATTATGCAGCTGGAGAAGTCATCAGCATCCAATGCTTTGATGTAGACGGCATTTTAATCGCTTCATCCGAAGTTACAATCGATCCAGTCAACCAAACCCAAACAGCGAAAGCAGGCGACATTCTTACAACAACACAGACAAATGCTTTCGGACTCGTCAAAAGCACCCAAACCGGAACAAATCAAATTTCATATGAGTATGATCACAGCGCCAATTGCACTACCATCACGGATGGCGAGAAGCGCATTACAACGCAAGAATTCGACGGGCTCAATCGACTTGCTAAAAAGACGCTGCCTGATGGAAGCGTCCTCACTTACATCTACGATTCCGATTCCAATTTATGCGAGACCCATTTGCCAAACGGCGCCGTGTGGAAAGCCACACACGACGAAATGGGAAGAAAACGCACCGAAGAACTCTATGCCACAGGTCAAACTAAAGAAAGGTGGGAATACACCTATGAAAATGGCCTACTAGCCACAGCAAAAGATCCCATGAATCGCATCCACACCTATGAGTATGATGATTTCAAACGACTCAAAGAAGAAAGCGTGGATGGATGGAAGCGTAAGTACACCTACGATCCCCGTGGACTTGTGGAAACAATCGAACAGTGGAAAATGCTCCCAGACGGCTATGCTACTGAATATTCCCGCATAGAAAGAAGCTATGATGAATCCGGCCGTCTTGCTTCTGAATTGGCATATCTTAACAATCAGCTTCTCTTCCAAACTACGCAACATTGGGCATCATCAAAAAGGACCTTGGATATAGGCAGCCATACCCGTGAATTCTTCTATCAAGGCGAAAGACTGACGCGTGTATTGGCAACACCAGTTGATCTGCATTACACCTATTGCTTGGATGGCTCACTTCAGCAGAAAATAACCCCCGTCAATACCACTACATGGCATTATAACTCTTCAGCACTGCCAGAAAAGATTTCCACAAATTACACAAGTTCCTCAACTGAGCAATTGATGACCTGGGATTTTTCAGGAAAAATGAGAAGTTTTACCTCAAGTGACCAGGCACAAAAGTACCGCTATACACCTCAAGGCTATCTTGCTTTCGTTAACGAAGACATTTACACTTATGATTTCGGTAGTCGGGGAATAGGCGTTCTTACAGAAACACCCCTATGGAGTATCCCTGACAATGGAATCGATCCTTTTGGAAAGACCATTGCTGAATTGAGATCTGAAAAATTGATCCCTATTCATTACGATGAAATGGGACAGGTCAAAGCCCATCAAAACCAAACCCTAGAATGGAACCCTTGGGGACAGCTAGTTAAAGTGACTGACCCATCTTATGTTTGGGAAGCCACCTACGATGCTTTCGGAAGGCGTCTGCAAACCCGATACACTCCCTCCTGGGACTCTACATTAACCACAACCTCTTTCTACGATCCGGAAGAGGAGTTTCAAGAAATTGGCCTAAGCTTAAATGGCAAGACGTTTTGGAAGATCTATGGACCCGAAACTTGCGATGCTGTGATGGATGACACAGAAGTCATTTACCTGTCCTACAATGCGCTTAAACATCTTTCAGAGCTAATTACATCTAAGGAAATTGTCGAGATCCCATCGACCCTTTCTCCTTACGGGCCACTCAAAGGCTTACCATTCATAAAACCAGAGCTTTACCGCCTTGCCTCGTCTTTAACATGGCACAGCAAAGCTCCCGATCTTACAGGCTTCATTTGGATGGGAGCCAGGTATTACGATCCGAGCAGTTGCAAATTCCTCAGCCCCGATCCAATCGGCTATCCCATCAACATGAACCTCTACGCATACGCCGGTGGCGATCCCATCAATTTCTTCGATCCTGATGGACGCCTTGCCTCCCTTGTTTACAAATATACACTCAGCACATACAACAGTCTTTCCACAAATCTCGACAACCATCTAAATAATTTTAAACCTGCTTTTAATTCTGTTGCCGATAGTTTTAGTGGAGCCTTTGATACGAGCTATTCTGATCCATTTTCACCACTTCCAATCGAACCGATGGTATCCGTCCATTCATTCGTGACCTTTGCAGGAGGTTTCGTTGGAAAAGCAGAGGGATTACATACATTTTTATCGGCTAACCGCTATCCTGACATGTCAATAGCTGAATTGCCACTACCAGGTCGATTTGGAAAAAGAGGTGCTTCTAAGACTCCGAAAGCCCGTGCAACAAATGAACCACTCGAGCAAACTGCCTCTAAGCGTCTGACAAAAAAAAATGCGCGGCATAATTTGGAGGTACACACAGGAGAGTCGCCCGCTCGAGATATTCATGCGCATCATACTTACCCGCAAGAATTGGAAACAACTTTCATTGAAAAAGGAATTAATATTCATCACCCAAAAAATTTGGTTTGGCTAGAAGGAAAATTGCATCTTAAACATGCAAAACGCTACAATGCAGAGTGGTGGTCGTTTTTTGAAACAAATCAGGAGGCTACAGAAGCTCAGATTTACGCGGAAAGAAAGAAAATCATGGATATTTGTTATAAGAAAAAAATTTAATCTGGAAAAAATGGAAAATAAAGATTTTTTTAGCTTTAAAAGCAAATTGGTACTGTCTAATGGACAGGCAGTACCAATCAATCTTAAAACCAATGAAAAAGGTGTTAGTGATCACTCTAAACTGATTAAGGGGCAATATGATGGGATAGATTTTCCAGTAATTTTTAAGCAAAAAGGAAAGATAAAATTAAATGATATATTAGATACAGGATGGGTTAGTCTGTTTCTAATTTCTGATAATCTAAGAATGGTTTTAGAAGAAAATCGATTAACCGGTTGGCAGATTTTCCCTATTAGATTGTACGATGTTAGAGGTAAAGAAATTAATGGCTATCATGGATTTTCTATTATAGGACATAGTGGCCCAACAAGTTATGATAAATCTTCGATTATAGAAAATGAAGCATTTTATCCATATTATAAAGGTGTGAGCGTAGATAAATGGGATGGCAGCGATTTTTTTACTCCTGATAAAACTTATCAAATTTTTATTACCAATAGAGCTGCGGAAATATTAAAAAAGAAGAAAATTACAAACATACAACTCGAAAATTTAGCTGAAAAAGAAACTCCTATCAGACACGTAAGAAGAGAAAATAATGCCTGACAAATTGAAGTAAATTGATGAATCAAGTCATTTTGCTTCTGAACTCACCCTTTCTCAAACCACACAACATTGGGCCTGACCTTGCCCCCTTTTTAGATCCAACTTAGATTAGAAAAATCATGCTACCCAAGTTTTTGTTATCCTGAACAGGCCTTTATCCTGCCCATTCTGACATTCTCTTACCCCAGTATTTTTTAACTTTGTTCATCTGAATTGTCCCTATCCAATTGGTTATATAATCGCGAGATAATCCACACGTGCTCTGTCCGAATAGGTCTTCTTGTTAAAAAAAATACTTATCTATTTCAAAACCAATGTGTTAATTCGTATAAAAAAATCCATCAATGTGCTAATTTGTCCGCATAGCTGGCGACGACAATATTCGCAAAAAATAATTAATGGAGGAAAAATGAAAATAGTATCATCCATTGTCATCATAGTTTTAAGCGGAACTATTTTATCGAGTTGCAACTGTGTTAGATCTTCCTTGGAATACACGA
>Ga0207139_1036_pt1 | contig 30067 bp, 47 predicted proteins | sample Alteio_BWMinHeat_7_FD_153585 | JGI IMG/M metagenome (GOLD analysis project Ga0207139, IMG submission 153585) | Enriched cells from forest soil in Barre Woods Harvard Forest LTER site, Petersham, Massachusetts, United States -... | ecosystem: Environmental > Terrestrial > Soil > Temperate forest >... | reverse complement strand
GGACAAAAGCAATTCTATTCAAACTGGCATTTCGTTCCCGGATATCGGAACGGCTCTGCACCGTTCGGAAATTGGACCGTTAAATCGGCCTTTGTTTTGAACGCCTACTTGAACGGCACTGATCCCTGCGCTAACCCCGGCGTCATATGCCAGGACGATGTCGCAATACTTTTGCTGAACCCCTCAGCAACAGGAGCCTACCCGGGAACTGCAACCGGGTGGTATGGGTACGGCTGGAATGGCTACGGCTTCACAGGGAATGGACAGACCGAGATTTCACAGATAGGGTATCCGGTCTGCCTCGATAACGGCGTCCTAATGGAGAGAAATGACTCCAACGGCTTCCAATCTTCTAGCAATTCCAACAACACCATCATCGGTTCGCTGATGTGTGGTGGATCTAGTGGTGGACCGTGGGTGGTCAATCTGGGGATACGACCCGTCTTGACCGGGACCACGGCGGGAACTGCTCCAGGCCCCGATACCGTGGTCGGAGTGACCAGCTGGGGGTTTACGAGTACTGGCCCCAAGGAACAGGGCGCAAGCCCATTCCTAAGTGGGAACATAGTCGCGCTGGTCAATGCGGCCTGCGCTGCGGTGCCAGGGGCCTGTTCCTGAGGCACCAGTTACGACCCGCCGCGCTCGGTAGTAAGCTGTTCTGAATTTTAAGTGTTTTGGCCTTGGTTTGCCTGCGACGTGGCGTCAGCGGAATCCTGTCAGATTTCGCGGGGAATTGTCACCCAATGGCAGCGGCTGAAAGATGCTGGAAGAGACGGCTCTACACAACTCCTCTCCTACGATTTACGTGCTTCTTCGCAAAAGGCTAACCATAAAATTGTATTCAGGCGAATCCCGGCTAGACCTGGCGGCCTCACTACGCGCATCCTCAACCACTGAGTTCGGCGTCAGCGGACATTTGCCGCGAGCCGGCCAGGCTTCCAATCGGCTTTCTTAGGGAGGTCATCTTTGGCATATGTCCTGGCTCTCGACCAGGGTACAACCAGTTCGCGGGCGATCCTGTTCGATCACGACGGCGCCGTCAAGTCGGTGGCGCAGCGCGAGTTCGAACAGGTTTTCCCGCAGGCGGGATGGGTGGAACACGATCCGGAAGAGATTTGGGCCTCGCAGATCGGCGTTGCTGTGGAGGCCCTGAGCCGCGCCGAGCTCCGGCCTCGCGACATCGTGGCGATGGGCATCGCCAACCAACGCGAAACCACGATCGTGTGGGACCGAGAAACCGGTAAGGCAGTCTACAACGGCATCGTCTGGCAGGACCGGCGCACCGCGGCTTTCTGCGACGAACTCAAGACTGCTGGCCACGAAGCGTTGATCCAGCAGCGCACCGGTCTTCTTATCGTCCCCTATTTCTCTGGCAGTAAGCTTCGCTGGATTCTCGACCACGTAGCGAACGCACGCCGCCTCGCCGACGCCGGACGCCTCGCCTTCGGCACAGTCGACAGTTGGCTGGTTTGGAAGCTCACCAGCGGCCGATTGCACGTGACCGACGTCAGCAATGCTTCGCGGACAATGCTCTTCAACATTCATACGTGCAAATGGGACGAAGAGATTCTGAGGATCCTGCACATTCCTTCTTCACTCCTGCCAACGGTGCGCGCTTCCAGCGAAGTTTACAGCGAAGTGACGACGACCTTGGGTTTGGGCTCGATCGCGATCGCCGGAATCGCAGGCGATCAGCAGGCTGCACTGTTCGGACAGAGATGCATTTCGCCCGGCCTGGCGAAGAATACATACGGAACTGGATGCTTCTTGTTGCAGAATACCGGTCACCTTCCAGTTCCATCCTCGCATCGCTTGATCACAACCGTGGCGTGGAAGATTGCGGACGTTGTTGACTATGCGCTCGAGGGCAGCGTCTTTATCGGTGGGGCGGTCGTGCAGTGGCTGCGCGATGGCCTACATCTGATCCGTAGTTCCAACGAGATTGAAGCATTGGCCAAGTCGGTTCCTGATAACGGCGGCGTATATATCGTGCCTGCCTTCGTGGGGCTAGGTGCTCCACACTGGGACCAGTATGCGCGAGGTTCCATCTTTGGCCTTACCCGTGCCACCACGGCCGGGCACCTGGCTCGCGCCGCCCTGGAGAGCATCGCTTTTCAGGTCGCGGATCTTTTTGACGCGATGCAGCGCGATACCGAGATTCCATTGCCCGCGTTGCGCGTGGACGGTGGGGCAGCGGCCAACGAAACTTTGCTGCAGTTCCAAGCTGATATTCTCGGAATCCCCGTGGTTCGACCAGCCATCATGGAGACAACGGCCCTGGGTGTGGCGTACATGGCAGGCCTCGCTGTCGCTTTCTGGCGCGATGCAGGTACGATCGCCGCTATGCCGATCGAAGAAAAGCGCTTCGAGCCGCGCATGCCTCGGTCGCGGTCCGAATCACTTCGCGGACGATGGAACCAGGCGGTGTCACGCGCCAAAGGATGGGACGCGAACCCACAACGGTGAACCCTCCATCGGCCCTCAGACGCGCAAATTGTGATTCGCTTCGCCGATCCCCTAATTTGTGAATGAGCGACCTGAGACATAGGTGACACATTGTACCGGACACATGGGTGACACTTTTTCCCCGTAATGGGGAGGGAGTGATGCCTTGGAAGGAGTGTTCGGTCATGGATGAAAGACTGCAGTTTGTGGCTCGCCGGCTAGCCGGCGAGGCGATGGCGGAACTTTGCAGGGAGTTTGGCATCTCCCGCAAGACCGGCTATAAGATCTTCGATCGCTATCAGGAATGCGGCGTTCACGGGCTCACCGACCGAAACCGGCGTCCCTATCGCTATGCCAACCAACTTCCTTTTCAGGTAGAGAACTACATTCTGAACGTCAAGCGGGAGCACCCCAGCTGGGGTGCTCGCAAAATCCGTGAGCGCTTGCTTCGCAGGTTCTCCGGTATTCCCATCCCGGCCAAGAGCACCATCCACGCGGTGCTCGATCGTCATGGACTGGTGGAGCGCCGCGGTCGGCTGCGTCGTCGGGTACAAGGGACGCCGCTCTCGTTAGGCCAGCGACCCAATGAGCTGTGGTGCACCGATTACAAAGGGGAGTTCTTGCTGGGCAATCACAAATACTGCTACCCCCTCACCGTTACCGACCACGCCAGCCGTTTTCTCCTCACCTGTGAGGCGCTTTCTTCTCCCCGGGAAGATTACGCTTTCACTGTGTTGGAGCGGCTTTTTAAGGAGCGCGGCCTGCCCGCCAACATCCGCAGCGACAATGGTGTGCCCTTCGCTTCCGCACACGCCTTATTCAACCTGAGCAAGCTCGCCGTGTGGTGGCTGCGCCTCGGCATTGGCATCGAACGCATCCAGCCTGGCCATCCCCAGCAGAACGGCCGTCACGAGCGCATGCACCTCCCTTTGAAGAAAGAAGCCACCAAACCGGCCGCCGCCAATTTTCTTCAGCAGCAGGCGCGCTTTGACAAGTTTATCGACATCTTCAACAACGAACGCCCGCACCAAGCTCTGAACATGAAATGTCCGGCCGAGGTCTATCAACCTTCCCCGCGTCCTTACACCGGATTGCCGGATATCGATTATCCCCTCCACGACAAAACCATCGTGGTCACCCGGTGCGGCCCCATCTGTCTGGGTAAGAAAAAAATCAACTTCAGCCAGGTCTTCGCCGGACAGGCCGTCGGCATCAAAGAAGTTCCCGATGACATCTGGCTGGTCAGCTTTATGGATTATGATTTGGGGTATTTCGATCTGGAGACTCGGGTACTCGAACCGCTCGAAAATCCGTTCGGCCCAAAAGTGTTACCCATGTCTTAGGTACGTTGTGTCACCCATGTGTCCGGGCCGGACCCACAATAAGTTGGTCGGGGAGAGAGGATTTGAACCTCCGACCCCCTGGTCCCGAAATTCTGGGTATCGGCCAAGTCTATTCTTATTAACGAACACAGAAGGTGCTCCAATCGCATAAGCCCTTCTCATTCTTGCTCGAAGGTTTCATTCTTGGACCAATTGGAGTCCCAAATGGAGTCCCTGGCCGTGGTCAAGCTCGGGAGCGGGATGTGGTTTGCTCCCGTCTAAAGCCGAGAAAATGGTTTATTGAAGGAATCTTCGAGTGCGGGAATTGCGACCGGCTGGGACGTGCGTGGGCGCCGCTGTCCGTCTGCAGAATCAGTTCCGCCCTTGTCCAGCGTTATTTGGGTGTTGCAGCTTGCGCAACTCGCGCCAGCGCCTATACTGCTCGGCCTTTTTCGGGTCGGGATCTTCTTCGCCTTGAGCCAAAAGCAGGTGCAGGTGGGCTGACGCACCTTTATGTTGACTTAATTCCCACGCTTTCACTCAGGCGGCAGAGCGGCGTCTTACCTCAGACTCGGAGTGCTCGCGCACGATCACAAAGAATGGCTCGTAGGACCGCCGGTAGCAGTCCGCGCAGCGCACCGGACGCAATCCCAGCACCGGCAGGATGTATTTTTCAATGGCGTTGCGGAGATGCGAGTGGTATCCCTTGAGACTGCCACAATCCGTACATTGGAAGGCCTTGCGAACCATGGTGGCACACCTCAGGCGGCGCAGGCGGTGGGCTGGGACCACAAAACAGAAGCGCCCCAGATCGGCTGAGGCGCGTCCCAAACAGCGCATTTCCTTAGCAGCCCTCCGCTCAGAGCAACTGCTTTTGGCGAAAGACTCTAGGCCGCTTCATTGCACAGGCCAACAGCCTACTTGAATAGGTCCCCTCTAGACGAATGGTTGGGGTGCCTTCGCGCCTATCTGGCTGAGACTACCGCCGCCACGCAGCCCGTTAAGCTGCCTTCTTATCGAGCGCATGCTGGCCCAAGTGTCCAGACAAACCTACCCACGCATCCAGCGTCTTCTCTTGTGCATCACTCAAGCCGAGGATTACCTCTCGCGTCTCCCCGCCAAGCCTCAAGGCCCAATGCAGCGCCATCGCGTGCTGGAGTTGGCGGGTTACAGCTTCAACGTGGGATGTTGATAACGATTCGCACGTTCCGCATTTCTGGTCCATGTCGGGCCACCTCCGTGCGATTGTAACCCCGAGATGATCCAGGCGGCGTATCATCCTCTCGATTCCGAGAGGAGAACGTGATGATTCAGAAAGTTATCGATGTGGTGGGCGTATCGAAAGAGAGTTTTGCGAAGGCTGCGGAAAACGCGGTAGCCGAAGCTGCAAAAACGGTTCGGGGCTTGAAATGGGCGCGAATATCGGAATTAGAAATGGAACTGGACGGCAAGAAGATAGCCCAATACCGCGCCTCAACAAAGATTTACTTCGACATTGAGAAGTAACAGGTTCGGGCACAGCGCCGGGGAGGCGGGAGAAGCAATTCTCAGCGGGGATAGGCCGCCCTCAGGCAGGCGACTCGTGACGGGGTGAGAAAGGTGATCCGGCCTGACACCGTTTCGCCTTCGGCCAAACCCAGGGCAGAGGAAGCGGTAAAAAACCTTGTGCCGTCTCTCGCCCCGAGTTCAAGAGGTCAATCAGTCTGGCAGTTCGATCCGGTCGGGATGTTTCTTATCGCGCTCGTGTTCTTCGGCAAGGACTTTTTCGAGCCACTTTGCTTGTTTCTCGGCAACCCACTTATTCACCAACGCGGGATGGTGATGTATGAGGAACTCCTCGCCGCAGCCGTCACATCGTAGGGTGCCCATCTCTTGGAAACCCTCCGCTTTCTCTCGGCTTTGTCCCTTCTTTATTGCCAATGCCTTCATTTACTGAACTTCCCCGACTTAGCTGGCTACCGCCATTTGACTATAAACCTTCTGACACGTCGCCCTAGCTAAGCCGGTAACGTCTCGCGATCTCAGCCCAAGACATGCCCTGAGCGGCATCTGCCGAATCGCAGATAACATCGACCTGAGCAGTCGGTCTGCCCAGCTTTTTTCCTTCGCGTCGTACCCGTTCGAGTCCTGCCCGCGTCCGTTCAGCCAAGCAAACCCTCTCCTTCTTAGCAATGGCCGCGAGAATGCCGATCACAGCCTCCCTGAAAATACCAGTGGAATCCAGATATTGCTCAGTGAAGGATCGCCATGCGACGCCATAGCCGGTGAGTCGCTGAAGATGCTGCAACGTTTCGAGCACTCCCTCTCTGCTCAGCCGGTCGAGGCTCCAGAATAGGAGGACATCAAACTTGCGCTGGCTCACATCCTCGAACATCTGCTGAAACTGTGACCGGTCATCCGTTGAGCCGGTCACTTGATCCACGTACTCGCGGTAGATACTCCAGCCTTGCTTGGCCGCAAAATCTCTCAGGGCGATCAGTTGGTTAGTGAAATCCTGGTCCTTGTCCCGAGTGCTGACGCGAGCGTAAATGCCACAGTTCATTTCTTCACCTTCGCCACACGCGCCAGGGCTGCCTTTCGTGCCCGTTCAGACCTAGCCTTAGCCGTCATGTTCTTCGCAGCGAGCTTACCGCCCGCGCTGCCACGGCAAACCGGACAATAGGTGACGGTCACCATCTCAACGTCGGGATGTTTCTTGCAGTGTGCTTTAGCCATGTTGATCGTTTTAGTGTGGCCTCATCAGTGCTTGGCACTACCAGCAGACACGGTGGGGAGCCCTGTTTCGACCTCGTATGCCAAGGGCTAGGGGGCATCAGCCTTGGAAGACAATGCACGCGAGATGTGAGCCACTCCAACACACTCCATCCGATCACGGAGCGCATACGAAATCGCAGCCTTGACCGGCACGCCCCTAGCTTCGGCATACATCTTGAATTGTTTGCGCGTGGACATCTTGCACATGCTCTTCCAGATCGCATCGGTTGACTCAATCCATTCAAAACATTCCCGGTGACCGGGATCATCAGGCGATGGAACGGTGATTGTCACCTCGGACGGTTTTGTCATGATTTCTCCTTAGGTTCGGCCCATTTTGAAGGCTTGCTCCTGCAATGCGTGCACCATAGCACCGGTTAGCATCTAGCCACTGCTTAGCATTAGCAAACGACTGTGGCGCTAAGCAAAAATAGTTCTTGACACGTTTTCAGGCCGAGAGAGCTGTCAGAAAAGGTATGCTGCAGGGCTGCTGGCTAAGTGATTGATTTGGCGTGAGGGCGATCAGGCTAGTGACGCTGCCAATTAACGGACGTTTCGTTACACCCGATCAGGCTGAGCAATGAGCTGAAGCCAGCGCTGGTCAAGGCTTCTGGAATGCCCCTATTGCGTCAGGATCATATTCGCCTCGCAAGCCTGCTCTAATGGGTGATGCCGCCCGCCCTACCTCTTGAAATACATCCACGCGGCAAGGGCCAACAAGACAATCGTGACGATCAAGAGGGACGAACTGCTCATTCCTGTTTTCTTAGCCATGAGCCGCATTTTAAGCTCGACCATCCGCGTCGGTGCGAGACAAAGTGGCGGACGTATTGCTGATGTCAACAGGCTCACACTATCTGGGCCTACTCGCGTTGCCGTGAGAAGCGACGACATGGATACGCCCGCGAGGATGAGGCGTAGGTTGTGGTGAGACCTATCGAAGCGGGCAAAATGAGGGGTGGCCTATAAAAATGTTATAAGTGCGCACACAACTTTTTTCCCAAATTTTCCGATTTTCGCTCAGGGAATCGGAGTATTTCGGAGTTGGACGTAGGACCTTATACGACGGCTACGAAGTCTGAGTTTTACTAGGGCAGTCACTTGACCGGGACGCCTCTCGTAGAAACCATCCCAGCCGCTTGCAACTCAGGCTGCCTTCCATCGTGAGGGTTCGATGCAGGCAAACCGAAACAATGAGGATGCCCCCAAGCATCAATACGAGATCACCGACGCTAAACAGTCCCAGCCGCGCTTGATCCGCCAAGAGTAGCAGTCGCGTTTTCGGCGTCGCAGCCCGCCACATCGGGCTCGCGGGATGGAGTTGGGAGGGCATTCCGACGACTGGCATCGTTCCAGCGTTGGCATCGGTCACGAGGGCATTCAGCGTCAGTCCACAGAACATTAGCAAAACACCAGCTCGAACCCACGGCGACCGCACCATACGGACCACCAACCATAAGATTGCGTAGGACTCGCACAGCCAGATGACCGGATGTTGCATCCACGCCAACTGATGTGCCGCTAAGAGAAGATTCATCGTCCGCCCCGGCGAATCCTGAGAAAGATAAGTGAAAGAGGATTTGCGCGATATTACGTAGGTCAACGCCCAACCGGACCCGGACCGACCATCACACGCGAACTGACGCGAAAGTCTCCCCCCGGTTGGGCTATGCTCCTTTTTAGAGGATTTTGGTTTGATATGCCAGATGCCGAACGAGTAGTTACGGGTGGTTACCGGCGTTGAATCGGTCCATCGGGCTAACAGCTCTCGTCCTCGCCGCCAGGCAGCAGGTCAATGCGATTCTTATGTACCCAGTTAGCGAAGTGCCGCAAGCGCGCGCCGGAAAGTAGGCCCGGACTTATGAAAGAGATTTGCCACAATCCATCCGGTCGCTTCTGAAGGTAGAGCGCCTTGGCTATCTGGGGCTCTATCTTGTACTCCGCTGTCGCGACTTCCTGAATTTTCCGTGTGTACTCTTCAATCGTCATCCTCCCCGACCTCCGAATAAGGGTCGGGTCCGGCGGATAGGTGTGAAGTAAGCGCTTACCGGACCCTAACCGAGTTACCTCGGCTGATTGACAGGATGGCGGAAATGAAGGCGGCGAGGAATGGCCCGGACTGCTGATAACCTTAGTCACTGCGGGCCGTCCACGGCGTTTGTTCTCAGCACGGGCCGCTTTTTGACCTAATGCGAAGGACTAACCAACACCTCGTAGTGGACAACGTGCGGGTTGAGCTTTAGAAGGAATTTCTCATCCTCGGGATAGTAAACGGCCTTTTGATAGTCGGGTCCGGCAAATGCCTTGATGGATTCGACTGAATCCCATAGAGAAATAAAAACAAATTCGGCCTTACTGTCGTGAACTCGCCGCAGCAACCAGACGCCTCGATTCCCCTTGGTAGCCTCGCACTCCTTCACCCCGGTTGCTTCCAGATACCTAAAGTAGGCATCGGCAACTGCTTCCCGTGTTTCACCGATCCATTGCCTCGCAATCATGTTGATTCCCCCTCTCGATTTAGCCTGCATTACTCGGGAGGAAAACGCCGCAGCTTACCAGTCTGCGGGTCGAACCTGGAATACCAGAAGTAAAATGCCTCCGTCTTCCTCGAAAATGTGCGCTGGAAATTCGGCTCAGCTTTAGAGGCTATACGCCAAGCGTGGGCGCTTTCATCGAAGGAGACAGTGCCGACTGTTTCCCCTGCTTTGTTGGTCAAGTTCGTTATCTTTGTGGACATTTCGGTCTCCCCCCAAAACGAATCAAACTGACACGAAACTCCCATTTTTCCACAACTTGACCCAGCTCTGCCGAGACACTATTGTTCGTTGAGACGTTAAGAAAATGACCGACCAACCAGTTCGATGCCCCTACTGCGTTTCGGGCGATGAGTTTCGCCCCATGATTGCCAACGCATACCGTATCTTCATCTGCGATCGATGTGGTCACAGCGAACGGCCTGACTTAGACGATTACCTTTGCCGCTGTCAGAAATGTACTGAAGTAAACCGGGCGGCTTAGGCGCTGGTTACGTCGAATTTCAATCCAAACGCAATTTCCAGGGGTGGGCTTCAGGCTGGGGCGGCGTTTCTTGCCCGGAAAACGGACAGTCATTTGCTACAATCCCAGCCCGAGGGGGATACATGGACATACTCGCGCAGTTAAAGGCTGCACGTGACAAAGCTGCATTCGAGTTAGGTCGACTGGAGGCTGCTGTTTCTGCATTGTCAGGATTCGGCTCTAAACCTACCAAGACTGGGAAACGTCGAACGACGTCGGCTGCTGTCCGGAGAAAGATCAGTCTGGCGCAAACGGCACGATTGGCTAAGCAAAACGATACCCCGGCGCTTGTGAGACAAAAGCGGCACGTCTCAGCAGCATCAAGAAGGAGAATGGCAGCCGCGCAGAAAGCGCGTTGGGGCAAGCGAAACTCGAACCGGTTGAGTATCGCGAAAGCTAGACGCACAGTTTCAGCAACGGCCCGCAGAAGAATAGCGGCGGCTCAACGAGCACGGTGGGCAAAGGTCAAGCAAGAGAAAAAAGCAGCTTAAGAACTTCAGAGGAATAACGGCATCTGTCATCTCTGGTGGGGTGATTCAGATGCCAGTGATGTGACCGCTGTCGGATACTTTCGACACGAACCTAACCGATTCGCCGGAACTTCGGTGCAAAATTCGTTGTTTGTTCCGGAAACCGACCAAAGGCCCTGAGTATTAGCGGTCCAGCACGATCACAAACAAGGGCTGGTAAGATCGCAGGAAGCAGTCCCCACAGCGCACCGGCCGCAGCCCCAGCACGGGCAGAATGTGCCCTTCGATGAAATTGCGAGGACGTGAGCAGTACCCCTCAACACTGCCACAATCCGTACATTGGAACGGCTTGTGCATTATGGTTGGTACAATGTCCCGCGTAATCACAGCGATGCCCAGCAGCCCGGTAGCTAAAAGAGTCAAGGTTCTCAGCTTCGGCATGGTTAAACGCTCCTGGCTGAACCCCGAGGCGACCAGTCGGCGCCTCGACAATGTGGCGGGAGGCACAACCCGAGCTGAGAGCGAGGAGGGTACCTAGCAACAGCACCCCCGCGGATTTAACGCATCGTTTTATCACCAGGTCACCAAGCATCTAAGCACGTCCTCTCCTCTTTCGGACTGCTAAGAGAACTCTCATGCTGACCTGCTGTCTCGCGGATTAGGCCGTCCGATTTTGACCAGCCGGGCTGCCGGCTGGGACTTCCAACGAGCGTGTGGGCGATAACCTCTTCGCAACCCGCCGACAAACGAGCCGACCACAATCGAAGCCTTAGCTATGTTTTCAATCTTTATCATTCCCCCCAGTCTCACGTCCTTGAGCCAGTGGAGACCGCTGCTGATTGCACATCCGCATTGGGAGCAGTCAGGATTCCCGCCGAAGATGCACGGCTCAACCCGGGTCGCGAGGTCAGCGGAATAGTTTGTTGACATTCTGGCGAACATGCATTCCTCCGGGCTGGTAGGGGGGACACTAATAGCCTGAGAAATGCCACGGTTGGCAAGGAGCTTCGGATATCGTGCCCGCAATGCAGGCAGCTCGGCAGCCACCCTCTCGCGCTCGGCTGGACTCAACATTTCAGGGCTATGTTCATCTTTCTGAGGTGTGTATAGACTGATCCAGATGCGAACTATCTCAGGGCGCGCGTTCCAAAAGGAAATGTATTCTTCAATGTACCCAGGGCGCTCAAGCATGGGCCGGGTAATGGTCCCGTGCATGTTTACCCGACATCCGGCAATGTTCTTCAGGATGCGGTCGTAGGTCGCTGGCTTACGCCGCACGTCATGATGTTCCGGGAGGCCATCCACAGAGATTGTTACTCGTACTCTTGGAATACTCATCCACTCCAGGGGGATCGGGATAACAGCGCTTGTGACCACCATGGTGTGGACTCTCATACTGCTTAACATTGGCAGTACTCGACTCAATTCGCGATGACGAATCAAAGGCTCGCCGCCCACCAGAGAAACATGCAGAGGACGATGCTGCCGAACGAGATGCACGATGCCATCCACCAGGTCGTTGCCCCGGTAATCGCTCAAGCTTCGCAAGTTGACCGAGCCGCCCAGATGCATTTCGCCATATGCATAGCAACCTGGGCAACTGAGCGGGCATTCACGCGTGATTTCGATTGACATCATGGGAGCGCTGCCAGCAAGAATCGATTTCCACGCCGCGAGCACTTCCCGAATTTTCAGTCCTTGTCTGCTCTGACTTTGGCTCACAAAAGTTCCCTTCTATTGATGTGATTGTCCGTTGAGCGCGGGTGGACGATCACTCACCTTGCGCGTCATTGGCTACTGGAGCGCATACTCCGCCGTAGTGTTTCAGCAGCTCGATGGCAGTCTTTTTGCACGCTGGGTCCGCATGAACCATTAGAAGCACGGCCCCGTCATCAAACCAGTCGCTGTAAAAGGCGGCGACGGGACTCGACAGGCCAACCCCAAGAAAGAATTCGCGAGCGGCGGGCGCGTGTCCCTCTAATACGCCAACTGCGGAAATATCGGCATCTGCAAAGCCGCTTCGCAACAGCGCTGCAATTGCGCTCGCAGCACAGAACGGTTCGCAGAAGATGCCGGTGATTAAGGTTGGCGATTTGCTACGCCACTCTGCAGACATGCGCGTGCTCCCGCAACATTTTGGGTTAAGGTTGGAGCGTGAAAGAGAGCGAAGCGCCTCAGCAGAGAAGGGTACAGTTAGAGGAAAGCACGTCCGTAGCCCGGGAAAAGTGCGACTCCTTGTTGCACAAATACACGGCCGCAGACGAGAGGAAGGGGGCGAGAGGTGAAATCGCGGCGACCCAAAGCAGCGCTGTCAGGTGGGGAGCACGTTTACCAACCGTGCAGGGAAGCTCATCCAGCGCAGGCGTAATCAAAACGGACAGTACGGCAGCCGCCGCCAAAATCACCAACGCGCATTTGATTGGTCCTTGCACGCGTGTCCCGTTACTTAATCAGATGCACACTCTACCCCCGCCGCTGCATAGGCGTCCAACAGATTTAGGGCTTTATTGTCGGCGGCCTCGGAACCTGTAGCCATCTCGTTGTTTACGTGACATCGCGTTGCACCAACTCATCCGAAGGGCAGCACTATCATGCAGAACGACAGCCATCTTCTTGATCGCGTCGGTCCTCCCTTTCTTGTCTGGGAAGCGGACAGTAGGACTCCTCATAAGTGGCTGGGTAAGTATGGTCCCACGAGATTTCCACAGCGACAAAAAAACTCTTAGCCGATTGCAGCGTTTACTGGTAGACTTCATTTGTTCGATCTTGCCGCAAACCATGAAAAGGAACTTTGTCCGGATACTATTCGTGGTTCTCGCCACCTTTGCGGTGTTTTCGTTCGCCTACCCTGACGACCTCTCGGACGACGACTCTTCCTGCAGCCAAATTGAGATGCTGCACGTGTCCCCCGTAAGAATCCCGAGTCACCGGGACCAGCAGGGCCTTGCTGTGGACTCCCCGAGGCTGTTCGCCGCGAACAGAAGTACCTGCTCTCTGAGTTCTTCAGAGAGAACAACTCCTCCAACACTGCTATCTCTCGCCGCTTGTGTTCTCCGTTGCTGAGACTCATCCGACGTCAAATTTGAGTTGCCACAGCCGCAGGGATTAGCTCTGCCGCGTCGGCTACGTTTGGCCGGAAAGTCTCACTGGCAATCTGGAGGTGTTTCATGCAGGTCTCACAAGCCAGCAATCAATCCGCTTGGAAGCAGGTTTACCAAGACGCGCTGTTTGAGCTCGATCAAACACGTTTTAAACCCAAACTGGAAGCAGCATTGAAAGCGGTGCAGGATCGGTTGCTTGAAGTGCGGTCTGATCCTGCCGACCGTCGCGAACTGATGGAACTCGAAGACGCGAAACGCACGATCGGGTTCCTTCGGAAGCACGAGATGGAAGAAATCTGAGAAATGTCAGATGACGTGGGAGGCGTTGGTCGGGGCTGTCAACACGCGCTCCAGCCAATGCTTTACACGTCATCGAACCGGCACGAGTCAGTAGGGGATCTTTCCTGAGGAGGCAAAGATGAGCGAAATGAGAGTTGAACTTCCTTGTAAGAACTGCGGCAACGTCTTTTCGATATTCGTCAAAGAAGCCGCCGAGCACAAGGGAAAAATTATGTGCCCAGTTTGCGCCCGAATGCACGAGTACAACTTAGCTGACATCAGTAAAGTTGCTGCCTGGACTCACTGAGCAGGTCGTGACGAGCTTGGCGAGATTCGAGTCTGCCCGCATCCCTAGGGATTTGCAGGATGCGCGAATCGAACCCGCCGAACTAATAGCTAGAGGTTGGAGTTGGAATGCTCCAGTACGAGATAAAACCGGCCACCACGCACGTCAGCCTTGTCACCGGATGGTTACTTACGATCGGAGGAATCATCGGATTAGTGCTCCCTATTTTGCCGGGCTTGCCCTTTCTCCTGGTCGGACTGTCGATTTTGAGCAAGCGCTACGGATGGATGCAGCGAGTCACGACGCGGATTCTTTCATTGTTTCGTCGATCACGCGACACCTCGAAAGACTGAAAAAGGACGGAGGACTTCCATGTTGCAGCTGGCAACCCAATATTCGGACGACGTCATAACTATTTGGTGTAAGGGTCGAATCGTCCTCGGAGATGATCTTCATCGCTTAAGAGATGCGACCTTGCTCCAGAACACGCCTGAAGTGATACTGGATCTGTCGAGCGTCAATCTGATCGATGCTGCGGGCCTAGGTCGAAAACGTTGGTCGGAGCTCGTTCAACTTTTCATGACCACTTTGGCCGTCGCTGCGGGCGTTGTCGTGTCCAGTGCAGGGGTTCTAATCGACAGCGCATTTAGCTCCCGTCGGAAGTCACGGGAGCATCAGCGTCGTCGATGCCTTGGTCGCGGGAGCAGCAAACCATGAAAAGGAAGTTCATCCGGGCACTCGTCGTGGTTCTCGCCGCCTTTGCGCTGGTCCCATTTGTTTACCCTGACGATCTCTGGGACGATGCTGGATACACCCCGGGCGAGATGTTGCAAGAGTCTCCCGTAACAATTCCCACTCCACGGGGCCAACAGGCCGGTTACTCCTCGCTGTTCGCCGCCTCAAGTAAAAGCACATGTTCCCCGAGTTCTGAAGCGAGGACAATGTCTCCTACGCTCGTATCTCTCTCCACCTGTGTTCTCCTTTGCTGAGAACTTACCAGCACCTCCAACGTGAGCCACGAAGCCCGCAGAGCCTAGCTCCGCGAGATTCCCTAATATTCGCTCGAAAGTCTCAATCGCAATTAAGGAGGACCTCTATGCAGACTTCGCACACCAATAGTCCAACAATGTGGAAGCAGGTTTACCAAGAAGCCCTGTTTGAGTCAGACCCGAGACTTCTTCCGCCAAAGGTGGAAGCAGCACAAAAGGCCATTGAAAATCGGCTCCTAGCAGTACGCTCCGGTGTTACTGACGGCCGGGAACTGATGGAACTCGAAGACGCGAAGCACATCGTTCTGCTCCTGGGGGGGCACCATCAAACCTAAAATACGTCAGGCGAACGTGTGGCGTTGGCTTGAGTGGTCAGAGCATCCGCTCAAGCCACCGCTTCGTGCAAGCGGATTTTGTTGAGGAGGAAAACGATTCTCCTGTTTTGAACTCGGAGAGGGATTCTGGGGCCGATGATAGTAGCAAATTTGTGGTCGGTTGACGGCAAAGCGGAAGTAGCAACATTGCGGGTCGACGCATATCGGAAACGTGCTTCGGAATGGGGCAATTGGAGTCCCGCCGCCGCAAGCTGTCGAAATTCAACGAATTGGACGAGTGATCCCCTAGTCTCGCAACGCATGCATAGAATGAGAGTTAAGTCCTAGAAAGGATTGGTCGGGGAGAGAGGATTTGAACCTCCGACCCCCTGGTCCCGAAATTCTGGGTATCGGCCAAGTCTATTCTTATTAACGAATATTGAAGGTGCTCCAATCGTATAAGTCCTTCTCATTCTTGTTCGAAGTTGTCATTCGCGAAGCAATTGGAGTCCCAATTGGAGTCCCTACCCACGCTCAGGGTCTCGGAATTTTGCGAAATTGGTGGCCGGGTTTGAGGACCTGCCGCTGATCAACGCGAGCAGAAATTTGTCCCTTGCGGCGAGGTACACGCACGAATTGGGCAGCGAAGAAATCTTCACTTGGGAAAATAGACGTGGTTTGCAATGGTCGGACCACATCAACGACGTTCCCGGTTATTGAAGGAACGCCCAAGAAGGTCAGCATCGCTTCGTACGGACCGTCAATCACCTCCATGTGCACGTGAGGAGCTTCAAATTCTTCCGTGTGAGAGAAATCCCCAAGCGGCAATACGAGCGCGGCGGTGAATCCAACCGTGATGATCGTCCTTGGTTTCACAGGTGACCCCTTGTGGCGGATCGCCAATTTTGTGGTCGTTCAATTAGATGTCGGGACGAACGCCCGTGGTCCCCGAAAGTGTGCAGTAGGAGAGGTGTTCCTAGACAGTGTCGTCGGTTCGTATGAGCTGCCGGTCGAAGGCCAAAACGATGCTTCTGTCGAGCATAAGCTACCGACCTTCGGTTTATGAGTGCAAAGAAGAGTGTCATTTAAACGAATTGCGCGGACAGGGCGGAACTTCAACGCACTGAATGTAATCCTATGACATCGTTATTCCTCCCTTAAAGCTCCCGCGAGGATTCAGATTTTGGGGCTTCAAGAGGCCAGTAAATCATCCTGGTCCAAAACCGCTATTCGAAACTTTTTGGCATAGCACGGGCAAACGTAGGTCAGCACTTAACCTCGATAACATTCTCCCTGAGTCGAAAAGAAATAGTTTTGACTCAGCTCACGTTGGTCACAGGCTTTACCTTGATCAGCGCTCTGCGCGTGATTCTGGGCACCTGGTGCCCGATCTAGGAAGAGGCGGGCCTAGCCCGAGTACACCAAATCCACGACCGTGCAGTCGTCGCTGAGCGGAGTACCGCCACAGAAGTTGGCGACGGCGGAGAAGATGTCTTCCATGCTCAAACTCTTGGCAGCCACGGTTTCCAGGCGCGAGTCTCCGAAAAAATCGCCACGCGCGTTTTCGGCGTCGGTAACGCCGTGAGTCACCAGAATCAAGCGATCCCCGGCGTGCAGACTGACGTGGTCGCTCTCGTAGGTGGCATCGGCCAGCAGGCCGACGGGCAAGTTGCCATGGGGCGGGCGGATCACCTCACGATTGCAAACCAGCAGCGGCGGCACGTGGCCGCAGTTCACGTATTCCATTTCTCCATCACGCTGAAACCGCGCAATGATCAGGGTCGCGTATTCCTCGCTGATATGTTTGTGGGTGAAGAATCGGTTGGCCGCAACCACAATCTCCTTTAAGGGCATTCCGGCGAGAAGCTGGGAATAGATCATGCCCTGAAGGGTGGAAGCCAGCAGCGCGGCGGAAACTCCCTTGCCGCTGACATCGGCCAGCACCACGGCCAAGCCATCGTCGGTATTGACCGCGTCGAAAAAGTCGCCTCCGATTTCCTTACAGGAAAGACTTCTACCCTTTAGACGCGCGAACGGAACTTCCGGGATGGTGACCTCCATGAGCCCCTGCCGAATCGACGCCGCAATGGAAAGTTCCTGCTGGTATCGGCGGGAGGCCGCCTCGGCTTGCACCAGGCGCACGTTCTCAATCAGAGAAGCAGCCTCAGTCGCGAAGGCGCGGAGAATATCGTTGCTCACGCTGGAGATGTCGCGCGAGGCGAAACGTGAGTCCGCGTAAAGCGCTCCAATCACCTCGGCGGAGGTGCCTGCGGGCGTTGCCGCCTGAGTATCACGAGTGGTTTGTACCTGCGGCTTGCGCAGAGGGATACAAATCACGGTGCGGAGATCGTAGGCCATAAGGCTCTGCCGGCCCGCCAGGTTGAGGGACTGGCTGGTGTCTGTAATCACGAACTCGGAGTTCGACTTAATCGCCTCATCGAGAATGGAGTGCGAAATCGTCTTGTCGTCCAGTAGCGGCTCGCCTTTGGAATTACGCCCCGCGCTCAGGCTTAGGCTTCCATCCTCGGCCTTCATGAAAACGTAGCCGCGCTCGGCACGCGTGAGCTTCAGAATCGCGTCCAGCAGAGTGATTAGGATTTCGTCGAGTACGCCAGCCGTATTCAGCTTGCGGGCCGCCTCCAGAAAAAGGGTGAGCTTTTCCAGATCGGTGCTGTCCGTGGAGATCTGAATCCCGGAGATCTGGCTCAACAACTCCCGCGCAGTGTTGGAGCTTGCATGATGGGGATGGAAGACGACGTAGGCCACCTCGCGGACGCCGAACTCCACGCGATCGTTCCGCTCCAGCGTCTTACGCTGCACCTGATTCGCCGTTGACGAAAGTTCCGTGCTTGCTGCCCTGGTCCACTACGCAGAACTGCCCGTTTTCGGAGGTGATCAGAGCATGGTCGCGGGAGACGTGAGGATCGGCCACTACCAGGTCCTTATCAACTTTGCGTCCTATGGTGAACGGAGTGTGATCGAGATTCATCACGCGCTGCTCGTTCCCCTGCACGAACACTAGGATGGGGAATACTCCCGAGCCGGGTGCTGAGGCGGAGCCAGTGATGGGTTGAAAAGCCATGAGCGCCCTTATCCGCTCCTTCGTTCGAACAACGGGAGCAGCATAGACGGAGCTACATCAGTGTATGCAAAAACGAGAAGGCTTCCGCGCCTCGCTGATCTGCTTCACGCTCGACTTGTTAAGGTGAAGAATGTGTCAGTCGGCGTCAGCGAACGACAAGCGCTTTCGAACCTAATACGTCTCTCTAGGTCACGCGATCCGATCATGAAGTATGATTCGCTCTCAACACCCATGTCGCCAGTCGATGTCAGCGCCAGCCTTGCAGGCTTAGAGGACTGCGGCGCTGTCCCGCTCTTTCCCATCATCAGTGGTTGGGAGTGGTGGGAAAACCGTCTTAAACGTATGCTTAGTTGTGTAGGAATGTCTAAACTCTTGGAATGGCTTTTACTCTTCTTAGCCACGATAGCCTCCAGTGACGCAGAAGACCGTCGCCTCGCTAAGGATGGCGGAGAGGTGCGTATATAAGTAGTATACGCTTATTACACGGCAGGCCTATCCGGCGCAGCAGGTCGGCATAGCGGGGGTCCGAGCCCTTCAGGGTCTTCTTACCGGGCGGCGGACGTTTTCGCCGCGCCTGATCCTGGGCCCGTGTTCCACAAACATGTGTTTTTGAACCGCGCTGAAGACCCCGGGAATTGGGCCGTCAAATAAACGGCTTAGCGCGTTCATTCAAAGGGTGACAGACTTTCGGGGTGCGGTCAACCTCTCGCCGATCAGGTCACCGCAATGGAAAAAGAGCTGGCCGGGGCTAAGACGACATTTTGAATGTCCTACAATACCACCTCGGTAGTCACGGTAGTAGACCAACACCGGCAATTCGGATCTAGCGCGTCCTTAGGTGTGTCGCGAATATAATTCCCAGGGCAAATCCAATCATCGCCCCGAGAAATGCTGCGGTGATCGGGACGCTGAGCGAGGATGTGCGCTTGGTGCCCGTTAACAAGAAGCCGAACATATGCCATGCACAGAGTCCATACGATTAGGCGGAGGCTCATTGTTGAATTACCCTAGGTGGAATAGTATGACCACAGGCGTGCTATTTCCCTGGCATCAGGCGACAAAACGGCGTCTTACGTCAGCTTCGGAGCGCTCCCGCATGATCACGAAAAACGGCTGGTAGGACCGCCGGAAACAGTCCGCGCAGCGCATTGGGCGCAGCCCCAGCAAAGGCACAATGTATTTTTCGATGAAGTTGCGGGGACGTGAACGGTACACATCGACAGCGCGACAATCTCTACAGCGGGACGGCTTGCGCATTGTGTTTGGTGCACCTCAGTCCCCACTCATCAAGCACAGCGTTTCATCAGGTCTGACAATTCCCGTTTGATGTGCAACAGGCGTTCCTGATTTAACGCGCGACCTGATTTCTGCAACGCGGTATGCTCGCGTCGGCTCCAATACCGTACATTGCTGACTCTTAAATCGCTCATTTCTTGCTTCAGACTGCCGAGGCGCTCCGAAATGTAGTTCGCATCTAGCATGGTCATCGCCAGGTTATCCTTTCCGAAGAGGAGCTCTGGTACCGTCACGATTACTTCCCAGTCGCTCCAGCTTCTCCATGAGACTTAAGTTTTCTCTCGACTGGTTGAAGTCCTCCGCGTTATTGCTGGGCATCACTCTACGAGACTCCAACTTCCAGGTCGCCGGTAAATCGCGACGGCTATGACATGGGCAAATGCAACCCGGCACAGTGCAATCGGGATGTCGCGGGTTGGTGGTCGACGGATCGACGCAAAAGGAAGAAAGTAACGGTGGCCACATACCGCGTGGGTATCCTGGACAGGCGCTTCCAGTTGGGCCTGGTGAATTGTCTGGCATGTGCCTGGTGACGGACATATCAACTGATGGTACCAACCCGGCTCCGACCCGTCTGATCAAGAACGCTCACATCTGACACTACCTCCCTGGGGTCGCTCAAACGGGTCGTTCGCCCAATGTGAAGGGATCACCCAAGCCAGGATTACTAAGCTTTGCGATTTGTGAGGGTTTCCCGCCCGATCTCTGTTCTGCAAACTATCGATCAGCCATCGGATGATCTAACGGGCCTTCTCACGACTCCGAGCGTCCTGGCTGATCCGCCTGGCACTTGTGTTCGGTGAATTGGAGCCTGAGACTCTCTTGTGCGTCCGCAACTCTCTTCATCGCAGTCAGAGGAACCTTGAATTGGCGATTGCAGAAGGTACAGACTCCAACGGCGGGAACCTGACCAAGCCACTTGCCTACTCTAAGATTGCGTTTCTCCATCGCCCACAGTTTCCCACGGGTCCCTCCCCTTGGCTACCTGGTGAATTTCACTGCCACCACCAACCCTGGCAGCGGTTTGACAAGGCTTACGCATGAGCCTAGCATCGTAATTGAGCAAGCTACCTCTTCTTACTCTTTCAGGTCTCCTGAACTAAGTCAGCCCATCTGAAGTGTTTCCTCTTAGCTTCCCTTCTGAAGGAGGAATTGAGCTATGACACTATTGACCCGTTTCGAGCCCTTCCGTGAGTTTTCCACCATGCAAGACCGCATGAATCGCATGAACCGTCTTTTTCGCGAGTCGTATAGCCCCGAAGGCCCGGACGAGGCGTTGACAACTACCAGTTTCGCCCCGCCGGTGGACGTATACGAGGACGAGCACAACATCATCCTGAAGCTTGAAGTCCCCGGCATCGATGAAAAAGACATTGATGTCCGCATCGAGGGCAATACTCTCACCGTCCACGGTGAGCGCAAGATCGAGAAGGAAGAGAAAGAGGAGAACTTCCGTCGCGTCGAGCGGCAGTACGGAAGCTTCACCCGCTCGTTCACCCTGCCCAGTTCGGTAGATCCAGGGCAAGTGAGCGCCCACTATGAAAAGGGCGTGCTGAAGATCAAACTCGGCAAGAAGGCGGAAGCCAAGCCCAAGCAGATCAAGGTGAATGTTGGCAGCGAGAAGACCCTGGAAGCCAAGGTTCACGGCAAGGCCGCATAAAGGCAGAGCCCCTAATTCGCGGTTACGATTAATCGGCGAGCTGACGCTGTCGGTTCTACACCGTGACCGTCAGGGTTCCCGCACATATGAGTTAAAAAGGAGAAAAAGATGAAAAAACTGATGATCGTTACATTCGCGCTGGCCCTGGTGATGTCTGCAGTCGCTGTGGCTCAATACTCGGCGCAGCAGCCGGACAACAGCAAATCCGGCACCTCAATGAAAGCGGTTAGTGTCACGGGAAAAATTAGCGATGATGGCAAGACGTTCGTGAGCGACAAAGACAGTAAGAATTGGACTATAAGCAACCCGGATGCAGTAAAAGGACACGAAGGGCACCACGTCACCCTGCAAGCACACGTGGATGTGGACAAGAACGAGGTTAATGTTGTGTCGCTCAAGATGGCGAAGGATAGTATGCAAAAGTGAAATCACCCGTCACTTTGTTACGGGGCCAGTGGATCATGCTGGCCCTTCTTATTTTCTCAAGCAGGATTTCATCGTAGTCGCGCTTATTCACCGTAAAGGACATCGCGCAAGTTGAGCAAATCAACCCAGCACTGACGAGAGACGGTCTCCGGGCCACAGCGAGACAATTCCAGGTTTCCCGAGCCTCACTCGATCGCCACAAAAAGCACTTGGATGATTTCGGCAAACATCTCAATGGAGGAACCAGCCAGCGCAATTGCAGTCTGGAGTCGCTGTATCCCGCCTACATTCGAGGCCAAGCCTATCTGGCCGCCCACAATGGCACCGCGGCGGCAGCCGAATTCCAAAAGTTCCTTGACCACCGCGGCATCGTGCTGAACTCCCTCTGGGCGCGCTTGCGCATCTCGGTCCCGCCCGCGCCTACGCCCTCTCCAGGCCACCGCCAAAGCCAAGGCCGCCTACAAGGATTTCCTCAACCTCTGGAAAGACGCCGACCCAGACATCCCCATGACGGGCCGGCGAACAGAAAACGGACACTTTCGTGTTGACCCTTACTTAGGCTTTGCCTCCTTGAAGGTGGAGCCGGAGACTCGCTCCTCGGCTCCTGTCCCGAGACGAAACGACCGCAACTGAGTCGCTGGTGCAACGATCATGCAACTGGTCTGTAAGTGAGTGCAGGCTAAGGGATGATTTCAGAGCATTGCCCAGGGAGGGCACGGCTTCCTACCCATGAGACCTGCAGAACAATGCCAGGATCGTTGCGTCTCGCGGGCAGGGCTGCGGCGTTGAAGCTGGAAGTTCGATAGCGATTCTGTGTCGGACCAATACCCCGCTTTCCCCGTAGTCGCCCATCAAGCGTAATATGTCTCTGTGATTGCTCGTACCATTGTCATTGTAGTAGTGCTGGTGCTGGCCGGGCGGGTCTTTTACACCATAATTTACCCAAATATCAGATGGGGTGGAAAGTGAAAGCTAAAACGACAGACGAATACGCTACGTTCTCGAAGGCACTTCGCAAAGTGCTTCGTGTCTGGAATCGAAACATCGCTTTCCTGGTTTTACCCTTGCCAACGCCGAAGAATGCTCCGAGAGTGGCAACTGGTAACTGGATCTGGTGACCGCCCCCGTTGGATTCACTCACCGTAGAAGAACACTGACCGCAACAGGCATTGCTACTAAGCTGGCAGGCGCGCAGTAGGCGGTTCGTCACGGCCCGCCTACAGAGCCTTTGGGGGCTTACAATCTAGTCATGTACAGCGCAGGACTGTTTGTCCTTGCGACATTCAACGACAATCAAACATGTCCGCTTTGTCATTGAAGGAGAAGAAATGCGAAAGGTCTATACGTTCGCAGGATTGACGTTTGCTTTGGCACTCACGTTCAGCTTAACCACTGCTGCGCAGACATCAAGTACGGAGTCCAAACGACAAGCCTCACCAGAGCAGAGCCCAGCAGACTACGCCGGAAATATGCATCGGGACCGGGTTGGTGAACGCCTAAAGTGGCTCAGTCAGCAGCTGAACCTAACGGAGGATCAGAAGAAACAATTGAAGCCAATTCTGGCTGGCGAGTTCAAACAAATGAGAGTGGTGGGCGCAGACGCATCACTGACTCAAGAGCAAAAGCGAGAAAAGATGATGCAAATCCACGAGGCTTCGCGACCGCAAGTTCAGGCCATCCTTACGCCCGAACAGCAGCAGAAATTCGCTCAGATGAAGGAAGAAGCCAAAGAGCGACGCGGCGAGGAGAAGGACAAAGTACAGAGCGAACACCAACCACCGCAGTAGTGAGTTCAATCGAAGAAGATCCCCAACTCGAAGCAGTTCCTCACATTCCTCTGCCGTTCAAGGAAGTGACAGCGACGTGCTGAAGGTGAAGCCGCTAGAGAAGGCAACGGTGAAGCGAGGGAAGAGAAAATGAAACAGTATGGATTTAGGCTTCTTGATCGAGACACACGAAGAGTCGCGCAAGACTTTGCTTGGTTTCCAACCGCAGATGTACGGGAAGCGGTAATCCTACAGGCTATGAGCAATCAGCAGTACGTCATCGAACGCGCAGAGAGGGAAAGTCCAGCAGACAAGCCAAAGCCAGCCGAAGAAGGCGAGCTAGGCACGGAGCGCTCTTCCAATTGATATGGCGCGGTCGGCGTCCGCCTGCCGACGTTAACCAAGAGGGTGTAGAATCCGCCCCTCACAGGGGGCCACCATGGACTGGCAATGCAGATGTACTACGGTGGAACACAAGCATCCGGATAATCGCTGTCCGAAGCCTGCTGTTACTGCGGAGGGCTACTGCCAAGAATGCCACGACAGGGCTGCAAAAGCTGCAAAAGAGGACACGAAGAAAAAATCCTAAGAAGCAAAACTTACAAAAGACTCCAACGACGGAGGTGGGCTCTTTGGGGGGAGACTGAAATGTCCGCGAAGATAACGAACTTGACCAACAAAGCAGGGGAAACAGTAGCCACCGTCTCCTTCGATGAAAGCGCCCACTCTTGGCGCATAGCCTCTAAAGCTGAGCCGAATTTCCAGCGCACATTTTCGAGGGAGCCGGAGGCATTTTATTTCTGGTATTCCAGGTTCGACCCGCAGACTGGTAAGCTCCGGCATTTTCCTCCGGAGTAGCACTGAGTCGCCCGCTGCTCTGCTTACCTCCTCCAACGCGTCCTAACAGCAACCTCCGCGGCCGATGTCCCGAGACGAAACGACCGTCCTAACGGCCCCGAAGTGACCCCGCAGTGCAACGACTATGCAGCTGCTCTGTAAGTGAGCGGAGGGCAAAGGTTCGATTCCAGAGCATTGCCCTGCGCAGGCAGGGCTGACAGTAGGGGCCAAAATCGGCAGCAAACTCGCGCCAGGTTTCGTCTCGGGACAGGAGCCTTTCATGTTCTTGTGACGTTCCAGTACCACGGTTCAGGCATTGGGGGATGACACTGCCAGTATGAGCGTGGCCGTAAACATCGAAGCGGCAAGGAAGAAGCTGTTTGGCGACGACTAGCGCTATCCCATTGTCTCGTATGGGCAAATTTCACGCACGGGCTGCCGCAACCGGTGCGTGCGGCGCGTGTGGCGCGCCGCTTGGCCGTTCGGCTGTACTGGATGTGGCGTCAGGAATGGGATTGCGAGCAGTGGAAGAAGTTTGGGTCCTTCAATGTTGGGAACGACACGCCCGGAATCGCGTTGGCAGTTGGCAACTGGCCAGATAAGTTGACACCCGCTCTCGGTAATCTTAGTGATTAGCGGTCATGGTTGTGATCATGGTGGTCGTGATCACGATCATGGTCGCGCCCGTGGCCGTTATCGTGGTCCTCATGGTCCCAATGTCCCTCATGCATTTGCCAGCCTTCCCGGTAGTGGTCGTAATGCGGGTGGCTCCAGTACGCCCCTTCATAGGGTGGACGGTCCCAACGTCCCCGAACCCACTTGTAATGATGACCATTTGGCACCCAATACCCTTCCACCCAGACGAAGCCTGGCCCTGGAATCGGCCCTCGCTCCTCGTACCGGATCGCCGGTGGCGGGGTCCCGATGTACACCGAAATCTGCGCTGAACTCGGCGCGACAATAGCGGTTGCGAGCAGTGCGCCATACATCCAATTCAGTCTCATCTTGTCTCTCCTTTAAAAGTTCAAATTTCAAATGATGCGGTTCTTTAGCGACTCAAGCCGGGATCGGGAATGATCCATGCGTCTCTCTCAGTAGTATCGCCCGGAAGGTGCAAGCCACGAGACTTGAAAGCTTCGTGCAAGTAACGGATGTAACCATTCGGAGACACTGCGGGAAAGTGACCAGAGCTGTGGCGGGTGACCCCGACCAGGGACGCTTCTTAAGGTCGCTTCTCGAACCCGGGGGTAGGCGGTTTTGTGTCTTTCGACTGTACTTGCTCGGCGGTATTTGCCGCTACATCTTTACAGCGACGGGTTCGGTGAGTTTGAAGCAATACGTTGCAAGGACGGGTCTCTCGCGTGCGTTCATTTTGCCGCTCTTGTCTCCAGGGAAATAGCATCGGGTCTACGGACACCGGGGCGACGAAGGGCTTAAAGAGCGCATCGGGGGCCAGACGGGACGCACTTCACATTTCTTTGGAGGCTAAGATGAAGGTTGAGCGGATTTCGGCTGTGACACTTAAGGTGGCTAGTATGCGGGACTCGGTGCGGTTCTACAGAGATGTTCTGGGCATGGAGATAATCTACGGGGACGAAGATGGATGTTTTTCTTCGCTCCGCGCCAAGGACGCCAACACCCCTATTCTCAATCTAGAGCAGGGTCATTCGGTTACTCGCTGGGGGCGGATGATTTTCTACGTGGCTGACGTTGACGCATTCTGGGCTTACTTGCGGGGAAAAGGATTTCATCCAGAGAGTCCGCGAGATGCCGCCTGGGGCGAACGCTATTTCCACATGCCAGATCCGGAGGGCCATGAGCTGTCGTTTGCGCGCCCCATCTAGCAGTCTTCTAAAAGCTGCATGAACTGATCCGGGTCGAGAAGAAGTTTGCGAAGATACATACGCAACATCGGCGGGCGGAGGTTGGCTCCGGGATGTGGCTCTCGAAATGAAACAACTTCTGGGCTGCGGCTCGGGTTAACAAACGATCTTGCTGAGCCGGCCTTGCCCTTTTGGGCGGTATAGCCCAGTTTTCGGAGCACGCAGACGAAACGTCTCCACGGGACCTGAGTGGGTAGCCCGGACATCAGTTAGACTTTAGGACACCCGCGGTAACCAACGCAAACACGCAACATCTCGGGCTGTGAGGAGCCGAAAGCTGTGGACAGTCTCAGTCACGTTTGCGGACGGAAGGAGGTCCGATGGCGTACTACAAAGTTCTATTTGAAGTCTGGTGCGACTGGGACCCCGGCGAGAGTGACCTCGAAGAAATTGTCCGGCATGTTGGGCTTGGCGAAGATGCTATCTGCACGCTCCGGACGGTCGTCAAGGTGGTGGATCGTCCGCAAGACATCGAGAATGAGGAAGCGATGAGCTTCTTTGGCGGAGAACAGGGCAATGCCGACCAAAGTCAGGGGTAAGGCCTGCTCCCAAAGCTCGGGTGGCGGAGTAGTTGCCTTGGGTGCTCAGTGAATCGAGCTGACCACAGATGAAAAGGCATTATTGGCGTTCGATCCGACGAGCCGGATTGTGCCGATAACGATGACTAAAATCACGGCCAGCATGACGGCATACTCCGCGATGTCCTGACCCTCGTCCTTGGACCACAGTTGGGAAATGAAGCTGAACATCGACGCCTTTTGACTTTCTCGCGTATGAACCTCATCAGCTTTTAACCAATATCAGAGTCGTTAGCTCCGGTCTGTTCTGCGCCAGACCGAGGGCGACCCTTTGTGGCTACGGCTTCCCAGCCTAGTTGCTACATGGTGTGCCCGATGGCGGTGATGAGGGAGACGACTAATATGGGTTGCAGACTGCGAAACGCATTTATTCATAAAGGAGTTCATAATGGAGAGCAGGGTGGAACGCGGACAGGCAACTGAAGATCCGGTTACGGGTGCAATTGAGAGACAGACATCGAGGGCACCATCAAGCGTATTCCTGGGACTCGCACTTGGATCAATGGCAGTCTCAGCCGTACTGAAAATCTCAGGTAAGGATGACTGGGCGCTCTTCGTGGGGCAATGCGCGGCACCGTTCCTCATTATGGGAAACTACAACAAGATGGTGAAGCAACACGGATCGGACGCGACCAGTCTCCCACAGGGTGCAGGGTACTGATGGAAAATATAGATAGAGATATATATGAGATTCTACGGCAAAAAGAAATTGAGCTTGTCCGGGTGCGCCAAGAAGTAGATGCACTCAAAATTGTCATTCCGCTGGTTGAAAAAGATGAGAGCTGGCACGCTGGGAACTTAGAAGAGGCTGACCTATCAGCTAGATGAAGAACCGAGTCTATGGTCGCATCTGCGGTTTAGTGAGGTGTGTCAACTCTTCTGTGTAAACGACCGGGGTTTGTTTTTGGGGATGGGTGCGCGAGGGAAGGGGCAGCATCCCTTCCCTCGCCCAGCGATGTAGAAAGATTCTGCGCTTTCATGACGCGACTCTCTCCAGTGTCGGCATTCGTTCCGGCCACAGGATTGTGAAGTGGTTCAAGGCTTCCCGCCAGTGGTGGATGGGCATCGTCCACTTCTTCGCTGCCTGCCGAAGCGCAAGAAAGAGCAACTTCAGCGCCGCTTCTTCGTTGGGGAATCCGCCGCGGGTTTTGATGATCTTGCGCAGCGACCGATTCAGCGATTCCACGCTGTTGGTGGTGTAGATGGCGCGCCGGATCTCGGGCGGGTAGTTAAAGAACGGCGTGATGCGCGCCCAGTTCCGCCGCCACACCTGGCTCACGCTGGGATAGGCTTTCCACTTCGCTTCCAGTTCCTTCAGATTCTGCTCCGCCTCAGCCGCCGTCGGCGCGCGATAGATCGACTGCAGATCGGCCACCACCGGCTTGCGCAGTTTCCAAGGCACATAGTTGAGCGAAGCTCGCACCAGATGCACGATACAGAGCTGCACCTCGGTCCGGGGATAGATCGCCTCGATGGCTTCCGGAAATCCTTTCAGCCATCCACGCAGGCGATCAGGATGTCCTTCACGCCACGGTTCTGCAACTCCGTCAGCACCTGCAGCCAGAACTTCGCTCCTTCCGTCTGCGCCACCCATAGCCCCAGCACTTCCTTCTGCCCTTCCAGGTTCACGCCCAGGACCACATAGATGGCTTTGTTTTGGATATGACCTTCGTCGCGCACCTTCACCATCAGCGCGTCCAGATACACGATGGGATACAGCTCTTCCAACGACCGGTTCTGCCACAGCTTCACTTCCTCGATCACGGCATCGGTCACGTTGGAAATCAGCGTCGGGGAGACTTCGATCCCGTAGATCTCTTGCAGGTGGCCCTGAATCTCCCGCGTGGTCATGCCCCGCGCATACATCGAGATGATCTTGTCGTCGAAGCCCGTCCAGCGGGTCTGCCCTTTGGCCACGATCTTGGGATCGAAGCTGGCCTGGCGGTCGCGCGGAGTCTCCAACTCCAGCTCGCCGAAGTCGCCCTTGAGAGTTTTTTGCCCTTTCCCATTGCGCGTGTTTCCCCGGTGGTGGCCCACCGGGTCGTGCTTCTCGTAGCCCAGATGATCCGTCATCTCGGCTTCGAGCGCTCGCTCGAGGATGGCCTTGGTCAGTTCCTTGAGCAGTCCGTTCTCCCCGATGATATCTTCGGGTTTTTTGTAGTCAGTCAGCAGTTGATCGATCAACTTCTTGTCGATAGCCATGGGACTTTCATTCTCCTCTTCCCATAGCCGTTTACACAGTTCTATTTATACCCTCGTTTAGTGGGCTGAGCGGATCATGAGGAAGGTTGACAACGTATTTCCGACTGGTCGCTAACTCACGAACGAAGGACTCAGGATGTTGTGGTGCCGCCGTCGAACTTCTGGATTACGGCATAGCACTGACAAGCTGCCTCTTCTAGACCTTTTCTATCAATAATCTTCACTAAAGACGCAGTTTCTGCCGAGCGAAGAACACGGTCTGAGCGATGCATCGAAAGATTTTTACCTGCCCTCTTTGCGGCCAGCTAAAGTGGGTGAGCAGTGAGGAATGCGAACGGGAGTTCCTGATAGAGGACAACCAGCCGAGAGCGACGGCCTAAGATATTCGGTCACCAGCGGCGATGGTATAGTTGCGGCATCCGCCATGCGTATTGCGTTCACGCTGCTCCTAGTGCAACTCCTACACGTTTCTCCATCCAGCCATGTCAATAGCTATAAGGCAGAGGGCGCTTGGTATGAAGCAGCAACAGAACAAGAGCACGCGCACAATGATTCAATCTACGCCGCATTCGGCGTAGGCGAAATAGAGGCTAAGACCGAACAACGTAGCACTTATGACCCCAGAGAAGACGCCCTCTATCGGACGTATCTTGTGTTCACGATTGTCGGCGTTCTCGGAGCCGTCACGGGAATCATCGTCATTGGACTTCAAACGAGCGCTATTCGTAAGTCGGCCCAAGCTACAGAAAAGAGCGTCAAGCTTCAAGAAGTTTCCCTGAGACAATGGGTTAACTTGATCGAATGGGAGGCACAAGTCGCTTTTGACGAAAACGACGTTTTGGAAATTACTTTCAGCGTAGCTAACCCTACCAAAGTCCCTCTTACTTTGGAGGCCATTCTTGTACAGGTTGGATCAGAGGAACGGAAGAATTACGGCATAGTAAGCGTTTTGGCTCCCGAAAACCCTTTTATTGTTTCCACTAGTATCAAACTTAGTCGGGAACAAAGGGACGACTACTACGCTTCCCAGCTCGTCCTTAACTTGAAATGCTGGGTCACGTTTATTGATTGTCTCGGCAACGGATGGGTTCAAACTTGCGGAAGAAGACTCGGATGCCTACCCCGTGGTGTGCCTCAGGTTCGAGATACGGAAAACCGACTGATTAAGAGCGACGTCGAGACTGTGAAGAAAAAGAACTAAGGCTGCCTCACGTTGGCTGCCCGCAAACAAGTCCAGCGGCCAGATTGCGGGTTACGTAGGTATCGTGGGTTCAGGGCGTATGAATCGTCTAATGGATGCAAAGCACATCCTGGAGCGAG
>Ga0207139_1035_pt1 | contig 31040 bp, 29 predicted proteins | sample Alteio_BWMinHeat_7_FD_153585 | JGI IMG/M metagenome (GOLD analysis project Ga0207139, IMG submission 153585) | Enriched cells from forest soil in Barre Woods Harvard Forest LTER site, Petersham, Massachusetts, United States -... | ecosystem: Environmental > Terrestrial > Soil > Temperate forest >... | reverse complement strand
GCCTAACAAATCTTCAGACTTCTGCCCCTAGCGATGCTACGTCCTCTAGCTACAGAACGGCGCTGGCAATGGTGACCACGCTGTTCTTCATGTGGGGTTTTCTAACCTGTCTGAATGACATTCTCGTTCCGCACCTGAAACCGATTTTCGATTTGACGTACGCGAAGATCATGTTCATTCAGTTCGCCTTCTTTTCGGCATACTTTGTGTTCTCCGTTCCCCTGGGGAAACTCGTTGAGCGGATTGGCTACAAGTGGACCATGGTAGGTGGTCTTTTCACCATGGGGCTTGGAGCTCTGTTATTTATCCCGGCAGCCAGCGTGCCATCCTATCCGCTATTTCTCTTCGCTTTAATTGTCCTCGCCGGGGGCATCACCGCACTGCAAGTCTCGGCCAACCCGTACGTGGCTGTACTAGGGCCTGCGAGGACGGCGTCGAGCCGTTTGAATCTGGCACAAGCTTTCAATTCACTCGGAACCACCATTGCACCCTACCTAGGTGGCTTGTTTATTCTGAGCGCTGCGCCCAAGAGCATGGACGAGATTCGACAAATGCCAGCTCAGGTGCTGCAAGCCTATCGATTGCACCAGGCGTCCTCAATTAAATTGCCATACCTGGTGCTCGGGTTGATTGCAATTGCGCTTGCGGTGACGATTGCCACATTCAAATTGCCCCCGATTCCAGAGGCAGAGCGCCGAGCGGGTGACAAATCACCCCATACGAGCCTGTGGAAGTATCGCCATCTGGTGCTCGGCGCAGTTGGGATTTTTGTTTACGTCGGTGCGGAAGTCTCGATTGGCAGCTTCCTGGTCAATTACTTCAGCCAGCGTGATATTGGAAACATTTCTGAAAAGGTAGCTGCCGGGTTCGTTTCGCTGTACTGGCTGGGTGCGATGGTGGGAAGATTTATCGGCTCCGCAATCCTGCAGAAGGTTCGTACTGGAATCGTATTAGGTACGGCAGCAATCGTAGCTTGTCTTTTGGTGTCCACCTCCATGCTCAGCATGGGGCATGTCGCCATGTGGAGCATCATCCTTGTGGGCTTGTTCAACTCTGTCATGTTTCCGAGCATTTTTACTTTAGGTATAGCTGAGCTCGGACCGCTCACTGGGGAAGGCTCCGGGATTCTGATCATGGCAATCGTTGGAGGTGCGATCCTTCCTGTATTGGTGGGAGCGCTGGCGGATCGGATTGGAATCCACCATGCGTTCCTGCTACCTGCAATCTGCTATGTCTACATTGTCTATTACGGATTCAAGGGATCAAGACCTGTGCACGCTGCCTGATCTCCGGAGAAACAGGTGAGAATACAAGCTGAAGCGAAGGGTACATGGGTGGTTGGCGTAGATATCGGTGGCACCAAGGTTGCAGCGGGACTGGTAGGCAGTAATGGCGAAATCAAAACTCAAATTCGCACCCCGATGGTCGCGAACCGCGAAGCCAAGGATGGACTCGCCGCAGTTATTTCCGCCATCGATCTCCTTTTCGCAAATGACCCGAAAGCGCGAGGTTTGATCAGCGGAATCGGAATCTGCGCGCCCGGACCATTGGATCCGAACACCGGAATTGTGATCAATCCTCCCAATCTTCCCTGCTGGCGCGGTTTCCCTTTGGCGGCAGAGATCGAGAAAGCTTATGGCGTGCCGGTGAAGATCGAGAATGACGCGAACGCCGCCGCGTTGGCTGAGGCCCATTGGGGTGCGGGCCGAGGTTATGGTCACATCTTCTACACCGGCCTGGGTACAGGCATCGGTACTGGCATTGTGTTCGATGGACATATCTACAACGGCCGAACCGGTGCCGCGGCTGAAGGCGGACACATGAGCATCGACTATCACGGGCCTCGCTGCGGATGCGGAAAGCCGGGCTGCATCGAAATTCTGGCCGCTGGACCGGCCATCGCTCGCAGAGCGCGTGCCAAGTTGGCGTCAGAAGGAGGTCGGTCGAGCCTCCTTGACGCCACCAACGGGAACATCGAGGCCGTGACCAGCGAAATGGTCGGCCGAGCGTGCGCTGCCGGCGATCCGCTTGCCAAACAGGTTTTACAGGAAACCGTCGAACTGCTTTCATTGTGGTTGAGCAACATCGTAGATCTCCTGGAACCGGATGTGGTGATCATCGGTGGTGGCGTAGCGGCTATGCTGAGTCCATTCTTCGGCGACCTTGCCAATGGGATTGCGAAGTACTGCATCATTTCGCGCTGCCGAGAGATTCCCTTACTCAAAGCGCACTACGGTGAGGACGCTGGCATCGCCGGTGGAGCGGCGCTTTGCTTAGAGTACCTGCAACCCGTGACGGCGAAATAGGATTCATTCAACAAAGCAGTGGTGCCGTCCGAAGATGTCGCCGTACGACAACGATGACTAAGGAGTGCTGAAATGAGAGGGACTTGCCCTCGATTGTCCCGCAGTCTGGCTAATAGAGTGTTGTCACTTTTGGCGTTTCTACTATTTCCCGCGATAGTCTCGCTGCCGCTCGAAGCTGCCGAACCATCTTCGCAAAACCTGGATTCAGGCTGGCAATTTCGGGCGGTCGGAAACACGGACAAACCCGGCATGACGGAGTGGCGTCCCGCGCAGGTTCCGGGCGTGGTCCACACTGACTTGCTGCGCAACGGCCTTATCCCTGATCCATTCGATCGAGATAACGAGTTCCATTTGCAATGGATCGGACTGACCGACTGGGAATATCAGACTACCTTTCAAGTCGATTCGGCCGCACTCGGCCACGATCACGTCGATCTAGTGTTTGATGGTTTGGATACCTTTGCGGACGTTTACCTCAACGGCCAAGCGATTTTCAGCTCCGACAACATGTTCCGTCGCTGGCGAGTTCCTGTAAAAACACTCCTGAAGCCCGGCGCCAATACGCTCCGCATTGTCTTTCATTCGGCCGTGGAAAAAATGGTTCCTTACGTCAAATCGCTGCCCTATGTCTTGCCCTCGATATCAACCAATAATTTCGGGAACGAGGACAGCATCGCGACCGCTCCGTATACGCGGAAAGCACCCTATCAATACGGTTGGGATTGGGGACCGCGCTTCCTCACTGAAGGGATTTGGCGGCCCGTCCGCCTTGAAACTTGGGATGCCCTGCGAATTGAAAACTTTCATATTCACCAACAGAAAATCACTGCTGACATCGCAAGCATCACAGCCGAAGTTGAGATCCAAGCCAGTCGGGCGGCCACCGCCACTATCACACTGGCTCACGATGAAATGTCGACCAACCGGACCGCGGATGGAACCCAAACTCTGCAACTGGATGCCGGAATCAATCATGTTTCGTTTCCGATTCGGATCGCAACCCCGAAATTGTGGTATCCGGTTGGCTACGGACCACAGAATCGCTATCGCTTTTCCGCCTTGGTACGTGTTGGCCGCGAAGTCGCAGCTCGCGCGGAAGTGAGAATAGGACTACGTTCCATCGAATTACGCCGTGTTTCGGATCAATGGGGAAAGAGTTTCGAGTTCGTAGTGAATGGTATTCCCGTGTTCGCCAAAGGTGCCGATGTTATTCCGTTCGACAGCTTTCCCAACCGTGTGACCGCGGACGTCCATCGCAAGATTCTCGAAGCCGCTCGCGACGCGCACATGAATATGGTGCGTGAATGGGGCGGAGGTTATTACGAGTCCGACGACTTCTTCGATATCTGTGATGAACTCGGGATCATGGTCTGGCAAGAATTCATGTTCGGCGGAGACATGGTTCCTGGGGATACGTGGTTCCAGGAAAGTGTTCGGCAGGAGGCTATCGAGCAGATTAAGCGCTTGCGAGACCATCCGAGTATCGTCATCTGGTGCGGGAACAACGAAGTCGAAACCGGTTGGCACCATTGGCGCGAGCGCCAAGACTTCAAAGAGTCAATCTCCGCGGAATCCCGGGATCGCGTTTGGCAGGATTATGTAATTCTCTTCGCCGATATCCTCAAGAGCGCGGTTAACCAATATACCGATCCTGTGCCTTACTGGCCCAGCTCTCCCAGCGCTGATTTCGAGGAAATTCCTGACAGCCCTGATAACGGAGACATGCACTACTGGGCCGTGTGGCACCAACAGGCGCCGGCTTCCGACTATACCCTCCAGTTTCCACGCTTCATGAGTGAGTTCGGGTTTCAGTCGTTTCCAGAGATGCGTACCATTCGCGCCTTTGCCAACCAACCTGCGGACTTCGACATCCGTTCCACCGTTATGCAAGCACACCAGAAAAACAAGGGCGGGAATGAACGCATTTTGACGTACATGTTGCGCGAGTACCGTCAGCCCAACGATTTTTCCTCGTTTGTGTACCTGAGCCAGGTGCAACAAGCGGAGATCATTAAAATCGGGGCTGAACATTTGCGCAGACAGCGGCCGCGCACCATGGGCTCTTTGTACTGGCAATTGAATGACTGTTGGCCGGTAGCGTCCTGGGCGAGCATTGACTATTACGGACGCTGGAAGGCTCTGCACTATTATGCCCGTCGCTTCTATGACGATGTTCTAATCTCGCCTCTCTTGCACGACGATGTGGTGGACGTGTACGTCGTCTCGGACAAGCTTGAGCCGCTTCCTGGAACCATTCACACCCGGCTGCTCGACTTCTCTGGAAATAGCCTGCTCGATCAAACCAAAGTGATTCAAATGCCCGCGCAGTCGAGCGCCATCTATCTCAATTTCAATACGGCAGAGCTGACGGGGAAGGCCGATCCTCACCGAAGCTTTCTGGTGTTAGATCTGGAAGTGGGCGGGAAAAGGGTGTCGCGTAATCTTCAATTCTTTGATGTGACCCACAATTTGGAACTACCGGTTGCACCCAACATTGAAGCGACGCTCAGCAAAGCCGGCGAAGGCTACACCATTACGTTAAAGTCACCACAGCTCGCTCGGAGCGTCTATCTGTCGTTCGGTGACCTCGATGTCTACACTGCGGATAACTATTTTGATTTGATTCCGGGAGAGTTAGTCACGGTTGCGCTCAAGTCTGCCGCCTCGCTCGATCAACTTAAGAGCGCACTGAAAATCACGTCTCTGACGGAGGCTTTCAGGTAGTGATGCAGGCGGTCTCCGATGCAATGATGTCTACCGACTTTCCCCGTCCAGGCATCTACCAATCAATCCGATTTCTACTCAAAAAGTTAGAGCATCGAAAGAAAATGCTATGGGACTCCTGGGAGCTAACCTCGCGGCCATACAGTGTGAACCCGATGGTGAAGACTGGGACGAGACCGTAAGCTGGCTTGTACCGGGATCAGGCCGTCGCGCGGCTGCACGCATTAGGGGCTCACTGCGCATCGCGCTCGCAGGAGAACGATCGCATTATGAGAATTGCACAGGTTGCGCCACTTTACGAAAGTGTTCCGCCTGCACTGTATGGAGGCACAGAACGAGTTGTTTTTTGGCTTACGGAGGAGTTGATCCGTCTGGGTCACGACGTGACCCTATTCGCAAGCGGCGATTCTCTCACGACTGCTCGACTGGTGCCGGCCTGTAAGAAAGCCTTGCGATTGGATGCAGAGTGCGTGGATCAGCTAGCACATCATATGGTGATGCTGGACCAGGTTTTCAGCGAAAAAGAGAAATTCGACCTAATTCATTTTCATATTGATTATTTGCATTTTCCTATGAGTCGACATAACAAAGTCCCACAGGTTACGACCCTTCATGGGAGGCTCGATCTTCCCGATTTAGTGCCTCTTTACCGGCATTTCCGGAACATGCCGGTGATATCAATTTCAGACGCTCAGCGTAGGCCTCTGCCTTGGGCGAATTGGCAGGGTACCGTCCACCACGGTTTGCCGCGAGAGTCTTTTTCTGTTGGCGACGGAGGCGGCGGCTACCTCGTATTTCTCGGACGTGCCTCTCCAGAAAAGGGCCTGGACGACGCTATCAAGATCGCGAAACGCGCCGGTATGCCATTGAAGATAGCGGCCAAGATTGATCGCGTTGACGTGGTATATTTTGAGAATGTCATCAAGCCTCTGCTTGATCACCCGCTTATTGACTTCATCGGGGAAATCGGGTGTCGCGAGAAAAATGCACTTCTCGGTGAGGCTGCTGCTCTTCTGTTTCCCATCAATTGGCGCGAACCCTTTGGCCTTGTGATGATTGAGGCCATGGCTTGCGGCACGCCCGTGATTGCATACCCACGGGGTTCCGTTCCTGAGATCATAAAAGAGGGGGTCACCGGCTTTCTCGTGTCCGATTTCGAGAGCGCGGTGAGAGCAGTAAGGAGAATTGGAGACATCGACCGAAAAAAATGCCGGCGGAATTTTGAACAGCATTTTGACGCCCAGCGTATGGCGCAAGATTACCTGAACATTTATCAACGGTTGGCTCGATCAATATCTTCGTCGAGCACCGTTTCCGACGGAGCTCTCAGTTGGACGACACTCGCAACACCCAGCAATACTACATAGCTACGAAGTCATCGCCAGCTGATGACCGCGCCAAAGTCCTGAAATACGGCAGAATGTTCTCTGTGTTCGACCATCTGGGGGATATCCAAAGCTCTGGGCTGGGCGAGCAGGGACTCTTCTTTCAAGGGACGCGTCACCTGTCAGAACTTATCCTTTGTCTATGGAATGCGCGGCCATTGCTTCTAAGTTCTGCAATCAAGGCAAATAACTTTCTCTTCACTGCTGACCTCACTAACCTCGACGTTTCCCATCTGGACAGAGTTGTCATACCTCGGGGCACGCTGCACCTTCAACGATCAAAGTTCCTGTGGCAAGATGCGTGCTATGAAGAGTTCGCATTCATCAATTACGGTCTTTTGTCTTTGATGGTCCCATTCGGCATGAGATTTGGAGCAGACTTCGCTGACATCTTCGAAGTGCGCGGTATGCACCGGGAAAAAAGAGGCCGCCGCTTGCAAGACCGTGTCGTGAAGGATTTGATATTGCTTTCGTATGAAGGTCTGGACAAGACAGTTCGTGAAACTCGCATTCAATGCGAACCCACGCCCCAAACTGTCTCGCTGTCGGAGCTTCAGTTCGAAGTCCATCTCAAGCCCGGAGAGAAGACAGCCGTGCGTCTAGCCATTTCTTGCAGTTCCGGGGGTGAACACAATTCGGTTAGCTACAGCAGCGCAATGAGCTCTGCCAGAGACGAACAGAGAGAGGTCTCCAGCGCTCTCCCTCAGATCGACAGTTCAAATTCCCGTTTTACGGACTGGATCAGACGTTCCGCGGCTGACGTTCAAATGATGATGATCGGCAATCCCGAAACGAGTTACCCCTACGCCGGGGTGCCATGGTTCAGCACAGTTTTCGGTCGGGACGGGATCATTGTGGCTCTACAAATGCTCTGGTTATGCCCAGCCATCGCCAAAGGCGTTCTGCAGTATTTGGCGAGTACCCAGGCTACAGATTCCGATCCGGCGATTGAAGCTGAGCCCGGCAAGATCCTGCATGAGACGCGCAGCGGAGAAATGGCTGCTCTCGGCGAAATTCCTTTTGGGCGCTACTACGGAAGCGTCGATGCGACCCCACTGTTCATTATTCTTGCCGGCGCCTACTACGACCGGACGGGTGATCGTGAGTTGGTGCAGCGTTTGTGGCCACACATCGGGCTCGCGCTGCAATGGATCGACAAATTCGGAGACATGGATGGCGATGGTTTTGTGGAGTACGCTCAACGTTCGCCTAAGGGTTTGGTCCAGCAGGGCTGGAAAGACTCGAATGATTCAGTTTTTCACTCCGATGGAAGATTGGCGGAAGCACCGATTGCTCTTTGTGAAGTTCAAGGTTACGTATACGCAGCGAAACTGGCAGCGGCCCGACTGAGCTGTGCGTTGGGGGACCAAGAAATGTGTACTGCTCTGGAGGCTCAAGCCGAGGCACTCACAGCGCGGTTTGAAGAAGCATTTTGGTGCGAAGATCTGTCGACATATGCATTGGCGCTCGATGGAAAGAAGAAACCCTGCCGGGTGCGAACCTCAAATGCCGGGCATTGCCTGTACACCGGAATTGTCAGACCAGACAGGGCATACCTGGTCGCCGAAACGCTGTTGAGCCCAGATTCCTTCAGTGGCTGGGGAATTCGCACGGTCGCTGCAGGAGAGGCTCGTTACAATCCTTTGTCCTACCATAACGGCTCGATTTGGCCGCACGACAATGCCCTCATTGGTAGTGGGCTTGCGAAATATGAACGAAAGGAGATGGCAGGCCGAATCCTGCTGGGCCTTCTCGACGCTAGCAGGTGGGCCGACCTTCGGCGTCTTCCTGAATTATTCTGCGGACTGGAGCGGCGTCGCGGTGAGGGCCCTACCCTCTACCCCGTGGCCTGCTCCCCCCAGGCTTGGGCGGCAGGAGCCGTATTCTTGCTGGTTCAAGCGTGCCTTGGAGCATCCATTCAAGGCGGCGCCGAGAGTCGGATTCTGTTTGATCGGCCCTGCTTGCCAATGGGCATCCCGCAGTTAACGATTAAGGGCCTTCGCAGTGGCAATGCTTCAGTGAGCCTATTTTTCGAACGCAGCGAGGATGACGTGCGAGTCGAGGTTACCGACCAACAAGGCGACGTCGAAGTAGTCGCGACGTCGTAAGACCCGGAGATCGTTTCGTGCGGCGTTCAGTCGGCGATCAGTAGATTCTCAGCGAACGGCCACTCCTGGTCGATCCATTGGGCTTCGCGGCGAAAACCCGCCTGTTCGCCGATCTGAGTTAACTCGCCGGGCGAATACTTGTGGCTGCTCTCGGTCCAGATGGTTTCCCCCTCGCGGAACGTCACTGAGAGCTCAGCCTGCGGAATGACAACCATTTGTTTGCGCTTTGATCGCAGGTGCATTTCCATGCTGCCTGAGCTGTGATTGAATCTGGCCACGTGCTGGAACTGTCGCAGGTCGAAGTCGGCATCCAGCTCGCGATTAATCCTCGCTAGCAGGTTCAGATTGAACGCTGCTGTGATTCCCAGCGGGTCGTCATAGGCATCGAGCAATTGGGGAATGGATTTTACGAGGTCGGTGCCCAAAAGTAGGGCATCACCGGCTCTTAAAATTCGACGCACTTCTTGCAGGAATCTTACGTCGGCTGGACGATCGAAGTTTCCGATGGTGCTGCCCAGGAACAGTACAAGCAGGTGCTCACCGTCCTGACGTTGCGCGGCGACTTCCAAAAGACCATCGAGATACTCGCGTTCGAAGCCCACGATGCTGATGGAATCAATGTCGCCCAATTCGCGCCGGCACATGGCCAGTGCCGCGGGCGAGATTTCGATGGGGCAATACGAAGTGGCCTGGCGCCGGGACAGGGCTTCAAGAATCCACCTGGTTTTCTTGCCGCTGCCGCTCCCCAATTCCGCCACCACCAGGGGCACAGGAAGACGTTCGACGATATCGTCCGAATGTCGTCGGAGAAGCCGCTCGTCTGCCCGAGTCAACCCATACTCCGGAAGGACGCTGATCGCTTCAAACAGAGCCGACCCGACACTGTCATACAAATACTTTGAGGGCAGCTCCTTCTGATCGGGCTGAGTGAGTCCAGCGCGCACGTCTGCCGCAAATTCAAATACCGGATCGGCGGTAACAGGATGAGCGAGCATGAAAACTCCTTAATTGCTCACGCAGCGAAAGCTCGCGTAAACGTATTGGTAGTGCGGTTGGAACCAGTTGCGAAAAGACCGGCGCAGCATGCAGGCGGCCGTGCGCGCAGAGCCGCCCTTAAGCACATAATGCTTGCCATCGAAGAAGTCAGCCGAGTAGCCCGGGTAGAACGGGAACGGCTTGAAGCCAGGAAACGGCTCGAACTGGCTTGAAGTCCACTCCCATCCATTGCCCAGCAAATCCGCAACGCCGAGCGCGCTTTGACCTTCCGGAAAGGCGTTGACCGGTGTGGGATCCCACCCGCGGAAATCGAAATTTCCGCGTTTCCCGCTCGGGGGCTCACCGCCCCAGGGGTAAGGCCTCTCAAATCCGTCGCGTGAGCCATATGCGGCGCGGTGCCACTGCGCTTCCGTCGGCAGGGAGTTTTTCCTCCAACGCGCATAGGCGGCAGCCTCCGCGTGGCTCACATAAACCGGCCAGTCTAGAGGCAGAGGCACCTGGCGAAACATGGTCCGGTAATACCAGTCTTCGTTTGTCCGCTTCCAGAAAGCTGGATGAGAGAGGCTGTGCTCATTCTTCCAGTTCCAGTCGGCTGAATTCCAGAGCGCCTGATTCTCATAACCGCCCGCTTCCATGAACTCGAGATACTGCCGATTCGTCACTTTGTACCAGTCGATGGCGAACGCAGGAACGCTGACCAGGTGCGCCTCATACTCATTATCCCAACCGAAAACGCTGTCGTCGCCGCGGGGCAGTCCCAGGGTTGTCGAGCCGGCAGGAATTTTCACCATTGCGGGCTCAACGATAGGGAAGACTGATTCCGGTTGGACGGCCTGCGGCACCTTCCGATCGATTGGCAATTGGTGCAGCATATAGGTAAGAGTTTCCGCGTGCATGAGCCGATGCTCAACTGCCACGTTGAGCAGCAAGCCCGCTGGGAACTCGTCGCAGGACTTCGAATCAGAATGAATCGAACTAGCGAGTTTGGCATCCAGAGTCTGTCGGACGCGACCGACATAGCGACGCACATCCTCAACCCCGGGCCAATCGGTGGGTTGGTCCGACGGCAGCCCTCCGCCGACCGGATCGATGCCAAAAGCGAAGAGGCGATCGAACTCAGGATCGAATACTTGAGCCTCCAGAACACTCGACCGGAGAAGATTCCAGTCGAAAGCCTCGAGGTGACCGAGATAAAAGATGATCCGGTGCCGCTCCGAAATCGGTCGCTCATAAAATGAATCTGGCCTCAAAAGACCAAAGAGTTCATCTGTGCGGAGACGAGCTTCCGCCAGGCGCTGGAGAAGTTCATGCTCCGCATCGATATCAGGTCTCGTAGCGAGCATTCTGGGAACCTCCGATGTTTCTATAATCTCCCCGACAACCTTAGGTGATCGGGACGGACGAGGGGTTGGCCGTGCGCGACTTATAGGGCACTCGCAGCGAATTTCGGCCCACAGGACGGGCTTCCCACGCCAGCTAGAGTAGATGCATCGGTGGCGCTGCGAGGTTCAGGGCTTGTAACCCGACCGACGACCAGTCGGAGGCTGATCAAGCGCTAAAGGCAAGGTCTCTGGGAAATATTGCCGAGCGGGGGACACACTAACAGCTATGAACCGGAACTTTTCGGTGTCTATTCAGACAGCGGCGTTTCGCCGGCTATTGGACCGCACTGGCAGCGGCGGAGAAGGCGTTATTGGCGTTGGTCCCGATCAGCCGTATCGTCCCTACAACCAGAACCAGGATCACAGCCAACATCACGGCATACTCCGCTATGTCCTGGCCTTGGTCCTCGAACCAGATCCTTCGAAAAAGCTTAGCCATACATCCTCCAGCCTCGCAAGTCTCTGGCTAACAATGATGACGGTCGGGCGGGAGCTTGTCAAATGTCCAACGCTGTGCATTCTGTGGATTAAGCAGACTTTTCTTTCTTGAGCTCCCGGCGATTTAGAATGACCGAGATGCCCGCTGCGCTTGAGTTCGACAGTGTGTCCAAGGAATATCGTAGTGTTTTCAGTCGACAGTGTCTGCGCGCCCTCGACGGCTTTGATCTCCGCGTGGAGGCCGGAGAAATCTTCGGCTTTCTGGGCCCGAACGGAGCGGGTAAGAGCACAGCCATTCACATCGCGATGGGATTCATGCGTCCAACAAGCGGGCAAGGGCATATGCTAGGCCGCCCTTTCGGCGACGCTTGGACTCGGCGGCATGTCGGTTTTTTGGCAGAAAACGTTGCCCTTTATCATCGCCGCGTGGACCGATTGCTATGCTTTTACGGAGCACTGAATCGCATGGGCGGAACGCGACTTGGCGAGCGGGCGCGCGAAGTTCTGCAGATGGTGGGACTGCAGGATCAAGCGAAACGCAATGCGGGCAAGTTCTCCCGCGGCATGCTGCAGCGAGCGGGGTTGGCGCAAGCCCTGATGAATGATCCAAAGCTGCTCATTCTCGATGAACCGACATCCGCACTGGATCCTTTGGCGAGGGTCATGGTGCGCGAACTGATCCGGAGCGCTCGGGAAGCTGGGAAAACAATTTTTCTGAGTTCCCACCTGCTTTCTGAGGTGGAACTGATATGCGACCGTGTGGCCGTGCTTCATCGCGGCAAACTGGTTCGATTAGGGAGGACTGCGGATCTCTTGCAATCAACCGAGCAGACTGAAATCGTTACTCGCGGCGTTGCGCTCCAGGACTTTGCCGGCGCCGTAACCCATGACGGCGTCGTCAGCATTACCGTACCCATCAGCACTCAGCGAGGGGTGATGCAGCGGGTTTGGGAATTGGGTGGTGAGATCGTCAGCGTCAATCCAGTGCGGCGATCGTTGGAGCAGGTTTTCCTTGAAGTCACCGCCGACTCCCAGCCTCCACAGACGGATGGTCGCCTGTGAAGCCGATGCTGCTGATCGCTTTCAATTTTGTCCGCGAGCAACGCTGGCCGATCTTTGTGCTCCTGTTGTGGGTGCTTCTTCTGGCATTCCTCGGGCTAGTCGCTGACATCCCGCGCATGCGAGAAGACCTGCTCTTTCTGTTCAAGCAGGTTGCCGTGTACGTAGTCGCGTTCAGCATTTTCTTTGGCGGTTCCGCTATTTACAATGAGCGCAAGTCCCGTCGTATCCTGGCGGTGCTTTCTAAGGCGGTGAGACGTGAGCAGTATCTCTCAGGGCTGGTGCTCGGAGTCACGACAGCGTGCGGGATTTACTGCTTCGCTCTCGGACTTACTGGTAGCTGGACCTTGGGCGCAGCTGGATTCCCGATATCCCGGGTTTGGTTTCTGATGGTCTGTCTGGTGGCCGCGTGCATGCTGGCGGGGACTGTTGCGCTCATGTTCTCCACCTTCCTGAATCCATTTCTCGCCGCCGGTGCAACGGCGCTGATGCTCGGCGTACCCTGGATCGCGAGTCAAACTGTCGCAGCGCGCTGGGCTTATGTCATCCCGGTGTCTGCACTTACCACCACCGTGCTGAATTCCACGTTCAACGTGCCAGGAAACACCGAGTGGTTTCCTGTCTGCCTCGCAGTCCTGGAAACAGCAGTTTTCTGGGTGATTGCGGCCAAGATTTTTTCGCGGGTGGATATAGCCGTGGCCGTGGAGTAGTGGTGCCGCAAGGAATCTTCAACGCACAAGACTGGTCGCCGACTGCGATGCGTATTTGAGAACCTGTCCCGGAAGAACACCGAGATATAACGTAATGATCAGGCTCACCGCTAACGCCGCGCCGAGTCCAAGGGAAACTGGTGACACCGCTATTTCTTCCCGGGCTTCGCGCATATACATCGCCACGATGATCCGCAGGTAGTAGTAGGCGCCGATCGCGCTGTTGAGTACGCCGATGATTACCAGGCCCATCAGATTGTTTTGTACTGCAGCGCTGAACACATAAAACTTTGCGAAGAATCCCCCCGTGATTGGAATGCCAATCAGCGAGAGCAGAAAGACCGTCAGGGCGGCAGCTAATACCGGAGAGCGCTGGCCCAACCCTTCATAATCATGCAGATTGACATAGCGTTCCCCCGCTCCTGCAAAGTGACTCACTACCGCAAATGCTCCTACATTCATGGCGGCGTACGACGCTGTGTAAAACATGGCCGCGGGAATGCCATTGTTTGGCAGAGCGGCGTAAGCCATCAACAGATATCCGGCGTGCGCGATGGAAGAGTACGCCAACAGCCGTTTGATGTTTTCCTGTACCAGTGCTCCGATGTTGCCCAGCGTCATGGAGAGGGCGGCTGCTATCCAGATCAGCCAGGAAACATCCGGTACGCGCGCTTCAAATATGATTCGCAAAAGCACAGCGAACACTGCCGCCTTCGGCGCGGTGGACATGAATCCGACCACCGGTGCTGGAGCGCCTTCGTACACGTCCGGCGTCCAGATATGGAAGGGAGCGGCCGCGACTTTGAAACCGAGGCCCACAAACATGAACGCAACTCCGGTATAAGCTAGCAGCGGGATGGGGCCGGCGCTGAGCTTCTCGCGAATCACTGCGATGTTGGTAGAACCTGTAGCGCCAAACATCAGCGCGACTCCATACAGAAAAAATGCAGTGGCAAATGAGCCGAGCAGAAAATACTTCACCGAAGCCTCACTGCTGATGGCGGCGCGCCGCCGGAATCCCGCCAGAATGTAAGTGGAGATCGATGAAATTTCCAAAGCGATGAAGATCAGCACCAGTTCCACGGCTGACGACATCAGACACATACCGACAGCGCCAAACAGAATTAATCCGTAGTATTCGCCAGCGCGGATTTGTTGCGTCTGCATGTATTCGTAAGAAGTGAGGATGACTACTGCCGTGACGGTGGTAACCAGAAAGTGGAAGAACACGCTGAACGGGTCTACCTGAACCATGTTCCAGAAGCCGAGGCCAGGATACTGTGACTGGTAGAGCGTGGCTCCTATCGCTGCCAGGGACCCGGTAAGCGCGATCGCTCCCAGAAGTCTTTGGCTGCGGCGCTCGTCCAGTAGCGGGTCGAGCACCATGATGACCATGCCGAAAATGGAGAGAACGATCTCGGGCAAAATGCGAATGTATTCGATCGCCTGGGGAACAGCCTGCAACCCGGCTACTTCGTTCACTTGGCTACCACCTTGCTGGCCAACTGCGTGAATGGTGCCAGAATCGCCTGCGCAGCGGGGTCGAACGCATTCAGCCAAATTAGTGGTGCAACTCCCATGATTAGGGCAGCCAGAGCCGCGGGCCAGAGCACGACGCATTCCCGCATGTCCAGATCGGGCAATGATTGGTTGGTTTCACGGGTGACTTTGCCGAAGAAAACGCGTTGATACATCCAAAGCAGGTAGCAGGCGCTCCAGATCACCCCCGTGGCCCCCAAAACGCCATAAATGGCCCGATCCCGAAACGCTCCACTCAGCACGAGAAATTCTCCGATGAAACCGTTTAGCAGAGGCAGTCCCAGCGACGCCAGCGTGATGAACAGGAAAAACGTCGCGTACACGGGCATGGGCGTGGCCAGTCCGCCAAATTCGCTGATCTCATAGGTGTGGCGGCGCTCGTAGAGAATGCCAGCTAACATGAACAGCGCGCCTGTCGAAACTCCGTGCGCCAGCATCACGAAGGTCGCACCGTCGAGACCGGCCTGGGTAAAGCTGAATAAGCCAAGCACAACGAAGCCCAGATGGCTGATCGATGAGTATGCGATCAGCTTTTTCAGGTTGGGCTGCACCAGAGCCACTAGGGCGCCATAGATGATGCCAATCAGCGCCAGTATCATGACCCACCAGGCGTTTGCCCGTGACTGCTCAGGAAATAAGCCCAGGTTAAAGCGAAGCATGCCGTAAGTGCCCATCTTCAGTAGCACGCCGGCGAGTAGAACCGAGCCTGCGGTAGGCGCTTCCACGTGCGCGTCAGGAAGCCAAGTATGGAAGGGAAAGAGCGGCACTTTGACTGCAAACGCGATAAAGAATCCCAGGAAAAGCCATGTGGCTGCGTTTGCGAAGTGTTCCACCTGGCCGTTGTGAATCGCGGCTTGAATGCTGACGAAATCGAAGCTGCCGGTTTTGGCATAGAGCCACAGGATTGCCGCCAGCATAAACATCGACGCGATCATCGTGTAGAGGAAAAATTTTATCGCCGCATACACTTTCCGGCCGTGGCCGTACATGCCAATCAGCAGCGCCATCGGGATCAGCGTGGCCTCCCAAAAGAAATAGAACAGGAATAAATCGAGCGAAACAAACACCCCGATCAGAGCCGTTTCCAAGATCAGCAATAGGATGAAAAATTCCTTCACTCGCTCGTGGATCGACTTCCACGAGATCAACACGCAGAGCGGCGTGAGGAAAGTGGTCAAAACGACCAGCCATGTGGAGATCCCGTCCACCCCCATGTGATAGTGAATGTTGGGACTCGAGATCCATGGCAGGTTCACTTCGTATTGGAAGCCAGGTTGGTCGCGTTGAAGGTGAACGGGCAGATGCAGCGACAGAACGAAAGCAAGCAGTGTGACTACCAGAGCGAACCAACGGATATCCCGGTCGCGCCGGGGCAAGAGCAGTAGCAGCAAACTGCCGGCCAACGGAATGAACGTGACCAAAGTGAGGATGACGCTATTCAGCGCGCTCATCGGGTGCCCATCCAAACCATGTATGCGATTACGCCAGCGGCGCCCGCCGCGATCCATCCCGCATAAGAGCGCAGATTGCCCGACTGCATGTGGCGCACGGAGTCAGAAATTTCACGCGCGCCGTCAGCACCGTTATCCACCGCCGCGTCGATCACGTCCCGGTCGATGCCTTGCCACAGGATGCGGGTCGAGGCGTCTAGCAGGGGTTTTACGAAGAGAGTCGCATACAAGTCATCGACGTAATATTTGTGGACGACGGCGTCGTAAAAGCCGCCGAGGCTGGCCGCAATCTGATCGGGTAATTGTGGACGTTGATAATACATCAGGAATGCCAGATACAGACCGAGTGCTGCAGCGCCTAATGCCACGGCGGTCAGCAGCGTTTCGGACGACACTTCGTCCTTGCGCTCGTTTGCAGAGGCTAGGGCATTGGTTGAAACATTTGAGACACTCGCGCCGCTGCCCGCCTGCAATACGGGAGTGAGGAACCTCTCAAACCTCACGCTACCCACCCAGCCGCCACAAACCGACAGCACGGCGAGGATCACCAGCGGTGCCAGCATCAGTTTAGGGCTTTCGTGAATCCCAGCCTGATGTTCACCGCCTCCATGGGCTGCTTTAGCCTCCCCGCGATATTCGCCGAAGAAGGTCAGGAACCAGAGCCGGAACATGTAGAACGAGGTCAGGAAAGCGGTGAAAACACCGATTCCCCAGTACACGAAGCTCACGCGAGAAGCCTGCCAAAGAATTTCGTCCTTGCTGAAGAATCCCGCGAACGGCCAAAATCCTGCAATGGCAAATGTGGCCGCCGTCATGGTCCAGAAAGTCCACGGAATCTTCGTACGCAGGCCACCCATCTTGCGCATGTCTTGCTCGCCGCCAACCGCATGAATCACGGAGCCGGCTGCAAGAAACAACAATCCTTTGAAGAAAGCGTGTGTCATCAGATGGAAGATACCGGCGGAATACGCTGCCACGCCGCAGGCCATGAACATGTAACCGAGCTGCGAAATCGTGGAGTAAGCGAGGACTTTTTTTATGTCGGTTTGTGCTACGCCGATGGTTGCGGCAAACAACGCTGTCAGGGTTCCGATGATGGCAACGACCATCAAGGCCATCGGCGCACGGTCGAGGATAACGTGCGAGCGCGCCACCATATACACGCCTGCTGTGACCATCGTCGCGGCGTGGATGAGTGCGGAAACCGGCGTGGGACCTTCCATGGCGTCGGGAAGCCAGACGTAGAGCGGAATCTGAGCCGACTTGCCGGCGGCGCCGACCATCAGGAGCAGCCCGATCGCAGTGAGCAATCCTGCTCCGGTTGTCTCGGGACGTAGCGGCGCGATGCGGTGAAAGACCTGCACAAAGTTCAGTGAGCCGAAATGCTTGATCAAAAGGAAGAGAGCGATCAGGAAGCCGAAGTCCCCGATGCGATTGACGATGAACGCCTTCTTGCCAGCCGCCACTGCCGAATCTTTAGTGAACCAGAACCCAATCAGGAGGTAAGAAGCCAGTCCCACCCCCTCCCAGCCGATAAACATCAGCAGGTAGTTGTTGGCGAGCACCAGGGTCAGCATGAAAAACATGAACAGATTTAGATAGCTGAAAAAGCGATAGAACCCGCCTTCCTCCCACATGTAGCCGACCGAGTAAATATGGATCAGGAAGCCTACGCCAGTCACCACCAGCAGCATCACCAGCGAAAGTTGATCCAGATAGAAGGCGAAGTCGGCCTGGAAGCTGCCGGCGCGAATCCACGGCGCGAAGTACTCAGAATAGGGGAGGCTCAGAGCGGAGAATTGAGCCACGACCCACAGAGCCATGGCAAACGCCGCTCCGCAGAAGCCAAGCGCGATCGAGGACACAGCACGACGCGAAAAGCGGCGGCCGAACAATCCATTGATCGCAGCGCCCGCCAATGGCAGCAGGGGAATGAGCCAGAGGTGCAGGTTCGGCGTCATAGTTTGAGCAAGTTGACTCGGTCGACGTTCAAAGTTTCGCGCGTACGAAACACCGCGATGATGATGGCCAGCCCGACGGCCGCTTCCGCGGCTGCGACTACCATAACAAAGAAGACAAAAACCTGACCGCTCAGCGCGTGCCACTGGGCGGCGAATGCCACAAAGGAAAGATTCGCCCCGTTGAGCATCAGCTCAATCGACAGAAAGATCGTGATGATATTTCGCTTTATCAGAAACCCGGTCACGCCGCAGGCGAACAAGATGCCGCTGAGTATCAGGTAATACGATAGCGGTACCATCACCTCTCCTTGTTCCTCTGTTGCACCGATTCCGGATGGCTGGCCAGAACCACAGCGCCCATGATCGCAATGAGGACCAGGACCGACGTGACCTCAAACGGCAGGAGAAAGTCGTGAAACAACAGCCAGCCGATAGTCTTCGGAGCTCCTGGGAGGGCGCCCATTGACACTGCTTGCGTACCGGAGCGTTCGAGCAGGACCCATGCCATGAGCACGGTGCCAATCAGCATTCCCGGAACTCCAAACAACAGCGCCACTCGGCTTCCGCCGGTGCGTTCTTCTTCCCCGGCGTTCAGGAGCATGATGACGAAGACGAAAAGCACCATGATGGCTCCGGCATAGATAATTACTTGTATCGCGGCCACAAACTCGGCGCCGAGTAGCAGGTATTCGCCGGCAAGCGAGCCCATCACGACCACCAGCGACAACGCGCTGTTGATCGGGTGTCGCTGGGCCAGGAGATTCACCGCTCCTGCCACACAGATCCCGCCAAAGAGCAGAAATAAGGTCAGATGGATCATTGGTTCAATGCCACTATGCACTTCCATGCTCGGGCTAGCTCAGACCGCTTACGACCGCAGAGTTACCACCAGCGCCGTAATCACCAGGTTCGCAATCGCCAGCGGTAACAAAAACTTCCACCCGAATGCCATGAGTTGATCGTAACGAAAGCGCGGCAACGTCCCGCGCACCCAGATGTAGACAAAGAGAAACCCAAAAACCCGGAGCACGAACCAGAATATCGGCAGGATAGCCTGCAAAATCGGGGGCCCAAAGACTGGCCCATGCCATCCTCCCAGAAAAAGGAGCGAAGCCACGCAAGCCACCGTGATCATGTTGGCATACTCAGCCATGAAGAACATGGCAAACTTCATGGCGCTATATTCGGTGTGATAGCCCGCCACCAATTCGCTCTCAGCTTCCGGCAAGTCGAATGGGACGCGATTGGTTTCCGCGTATGCCGAAATCAAATAGATGAAAAACGCAATGATCTGGCCTCCGTAAAAAATATTCCACTTCGGGATGAATCCCCAGAAGTGGCCGCCTTGCGCTTCCACGATGTCACGCAAGCTGAAGCTGCCGGCAAGGATCAGCACGCCAACCAGCGAGAGACCCAGCGAGACTTCATAGCTCACCATCTGAGCACTCGCGCGCAGTCCGCCCAGCAGGGAATACTTGTTATTGGATGACCAGCCAGCCAAGGCGACACCGTAAACACCCATCGAAGTAATCCCGAGGATGAGCAGCAACCCAATGTTCAGGTCAGTAATCTGCAACGGGGTGTGCACGCCGGCCACCGTAACCCAGTTGCCCACCGGGATGACGGAGATGGAGGTTAGGGCACACACCAGCGCGATCATCGGCGCCGCTATATAGAGCGGCTTATATACGTGGGGAGGTGTGAGGTCTTCCTTGAAAAGGAACTTGATTCCGTCCGCCAGGGGCTGCAGCAGACCGAACGGTCCTACCCGTGTGGGCCCCCAACGATTCTGAATGTGCCCAACAACCTTGCGTTCCAGCCAAACCGTGTAAGCCACCGCCGTGAGCAGCACGAAAAGTGCGATCACGATCTTGATGACTGACACAATGACGAAAGTTTCGATGCTCAGCAATGAGTCTTCCTAAGAGTTCTACGCTAGACGGCAAACTCGGCCGCATAACCTTTGGTGCTGCAAACGAGTTAGTCAGCCGCAACTTCTGTTTCTTCTGGTTGCTTGTGACGATTCTCAATTACTGAATTCAAGATGCGGGAGTAGCGCCCCAGGGTTCCGGAACTGAAGAGATCATCATGAGCGGGCACAATGAGGTTTGGATCATGAAGGGCTCCGCCCCCACCCCCGGATAAGGTCGTGTGTTGATCGTTGCCAGCCAGCAGGTCCATCCGCGATACTTCATAGCCCAGCACCAGGCGCTGGATCTCGTCGAGAATGGCCATGGGATCGAAGGGACTCATCTTGGGTTCGAGTCCGTGCGCCTCCAGCCAGACGGCATGTCGATCCGCTTCGCCGGATTGCGCGCCCCGTGACTGTCCCATGTCCGCAGTAATGCCGCGCCCAAACGGGACTAGCTTGCCGATGTCGTAGCCCATCGCATCAGCAATGCGGACGATGATTTCAAAATCAGACTTGGTACCAGTAAGTTCCCCGGCTTTCTTTACCAGTTGCAGATCGCCGCAGGTGTTGGTAAACGTCCCGGATTTTTCGTAGGCATTGGCGGCAGGCAGCACGACGTCAGCGATTACAGCCGTTTCGGTGAGAAACATGTCCTGCGCGACCACAAAACTTCGGGAAAAAGCGAAAGGATCAATGGCTAACCTGCCGATGGGATTGGCCCCGACAACGTACCAGCCTTTGAGTTTGCCGGCTGTGGCGCTGTCCACCATTGCCGGAAGCGTCAATCCTGCAGCCTGTGGCATTGCGACCCAGTGATCGTGAAACTTACCTGCATCAGTAACACGGTGATAGCCGGGGAGCAAGTCGGGATAAAGACCCATGTCAGCCGCGCCGCGCGAATTAGAATAGTCGCCCAGGCAAACGAATTTTGCTTCTTTAATACCAGAGCCGAACTTCACCAGCGAACTGATATCACTACCGCGAAGTTCTGATCCAAAAATGATGACCAGGCCCTGCTCAGACCGGAGTTTGTCACGCAGGGCAATCCACGCATCGCGACTGATAGCTTGGCTGACCAAGGCTTCAACCGAGGATTCTTCGCCGGAGAGAAAGGCCGCCAGTTTCCCCTCCATGCCGGCGCTAATCTGCATAAATGCGGTAGCCTGCCGGCGCAATTTGATCGCTTGTGAGTTGAACACGTACAAGCGAGCGCGATGCAGACGCACGTTGTTGCGAATCTGCCACGCCAGCAACGGATGCTGCTCAGTTGGGTCGCTGCCAATCAGGAGAATTGCCGGCGCGTTAAAGACGTCGCGCATACTGGCAGTGGAATCGGGTTTTCCCGAGAGCGCCGCGGCAAAAGCAGGGAAATCGGCGGTACGGTGATGGTCAATGTTGTGGGTTTGCAACACCAATCGCGAAAATTTCTGTAGCAAATAGCTTTCTTCGTTCGTAGTGCGGTTCGAGCCTACCACCCCGATCGCTTGCCCGCCGTCTCGATCCCGGATTTCCGTGAAGCGCCTTCCAATCAATTCAAATGCCTCTTCCCAAGTCGAAGGCGTCAGGCGACCCTCCTTACGGATGAGAGGCTGGGCTAGACGCTCGGCATGGTGGGCGAAGTCGAAGGCATAACGTCCCTTGATGCAGAGGAAATCGCCGTTAATGCCACTTTTGTCCCGATTGTCACCGCGCACGATCTCCATGCCGGTATCGGCACGTCGTACGGCCAGCGTTGTTTTGCAACCGTCTGCACAGTGCGTGCACGTGGTGCCGACGTGCTTCATCTCCCATGGCCGCGTCTTGTAACGGTACGCGCCCGAGGTCAGCGCGCCCACGGGACAAATATCGATACACATCCCGCATTCTTCACACTGCAGGTGATCTTCGCGATTGGGAGCGATAATGGAACTCACGCCGCGATTCTGCACGCCCAAGGCCCAGACATCCATGCCCTCGCCGCAGACTCGGACGCAGCGGTAGCACAAGATGCAACGCGGCCGGTCGAAATACACCACTGGAGACCACTGTTGCTCTTCCTTGTGATTTTTGGGCTCCATGTATTTGGACTCGGCGGCGCCATAGGAGAAAGCCATATCCTGCAGTTCGCACTCGCCGCCGGCATCGCACACTGGGCAGTCCAAAGGATGATTGCCGAGCAAGAGTTCTACCATCGATTTGCGGGCTTGATGAATCTCATCACTGTTCGTGGTGACGATCATACCCTCGCTGATCACCGTAGTGCAGGCGGTTTGCAGCTTTGGCATTTTCTCGACCTTCACCAGACACATTCGGCAGGCGCCCTGCAAAGAAAGGTTCGGGTAGTAACAGAATGAAGGCACTTCAATGCCAACGTTCTTGCAGGCTTCGATCAGCAATGTGCCAGCAGGGGCCGCGACCTTCTTGCCGTCAATCGTTATGTTTACATCTGCCATAAAATTCTGATTTGCGAATTGTTGAATTTACGGATTGTCACGTTTCTGAATTCGGCGGTAACGGGTCTAAAATCCCTTAATTCGCAAATCCAACAATTCGTAAGTTCTGCAATCCGTTAAACCGCCATTACCGGCAATTGCTCAATCTTCCCCTCTTTTTCAAATGGACAAGGCCGGCCTTGCAAATGATCTTCAAACTCTTTGCGAAACTTCTTGACGATCGAAATCGTGGGCATGGCTGCGGCATCGCCCAGCGGACAGAACGTGCGGCCCAGCATGTTTTCCGAAAGGTATTGAATATTGTCGATGTCCTTCTTTAACCCGCCGCCAGAGTGAAAGCGCGTTAGAGTCTTTTCCAACCAGTCAGTTCCTTCGCGGCATGGAATACACCATCCGCAACTCTCGTGCCGATAGAACTTCATAATCCGCAAGGCAAATTTCACCATGCAGGTGGTGTCATCGCAGATCACCACACCGCCTGAGCCAAGCATCGAACCCGCTTTCATCATGGAATCGAAGTCCATGGAGACATCGACTTCGTCCGCCGTTAAAAGTGGGCAGCTTGAGCCACCCGGCACCACGGCTTTCAGTTTGTGCCCGTTGGGGATGCCCCCGCCGACTTCGTAAATCATCTTTTTAAGGTTATAACCCATGGGTAGTTCGTATACGCCGGGCCGCTCCACGTGCCCGCTGAGACAGAAAAGCCTTGTGCCACCATTCTTGGGGGGGCCGAGGTTGGCAAACCAATCGGCGCCACCCAAAATAATATGTGGCACGCTCGCCAGAGTTTCAGCGTTATTGATAACTGTAGGTCCGCCCCACAGTCCGACCACGGCGGGGAAGGGGGGGCGGATGCGGGGGATGCCGCGCTTGCCCTCGAGAGACTCCATCAGCGCTGATTCCTCGCCCACTTCATAAGCCCCGGCGCCTCCGTGCCAATAGATATCGAAGTTGCGACCACTGCCGAAGATGTTCTTGCCGAGAAATCCGCGCGCATACGCGTCACCAATTGCCTTCTGCATGATCTCCAACAAATAACGATATTCGCCGCGAATGTAGATATAGCCGGTAGTCGACCCCACAGCGAATCCAGCGATCATCACACCTTCGATTACCGCGTGGGGGTCATGCTCGAAAATGAGCCGGTCTTTGCAGGTGCCGGGCTCGCTCTCGTCACCGTTACACAGAACATACTTCGGCTTGGCCGATTGTTTGGGAACGAACGACCACTTCATTCCGGTGTTGAATCCCGCGCCGCCACGTCCCCGCAGACCTGAGTTCTTTACTTCATTCACGATTACGTCCGGCTGCATGCCCAGAGCCTTCTGCACGGCCTTGTAGCCGTCAAGCTCGAGGTAGCGGTCGATGTTGGTCGCGCCTTTGCCGAAGCGCTTGGACACGACTCTAACTTCATCGGGATGGGAGACCAAATCAGTCATGATTAGATCAATTTACGAATTGCCGGATTTACCGATTATCGGAACTTAGAATCGTCACTCACGATCTGACGTTCCAATTCGACAATTCGAAAAATTTTGCAATTCGAAAATTGCTACTGTGTAGCCCGCTTTTTATATTCATCCAGAACTTTGTCCATCTTGTGTACTGTCAAATTCTCGTGAAAGTCGTAATTGACCTGTGCGGCTGGCGCCCAACTGCAAGCGCCGATGCATTCGACTTCTTCCAGCGAGAATAAACCGTCCGCTGTCGTTCCCTTGTGTCCAATGCCTAATTTTGTTTCGCAATGTTCCAGAAGTTCCTCTCCCCCGCGCAGCAGGCACGCAATGTTGGTGCACACCTGCACGTTGTATTTGCCTCGCGGCCTGGTGGTCAGCATGGAGTAGTAGCTGATTACGTTGCGTACTTCTAGCTCGGTGAGATCGAGGCGTTGTGCGATCTCCTCTATAACTTCGTCTGATAGGTATCCAACCTCATCCTGGACGAAGAGCAAGGTGGGAACCAACACCGAGCGCTTGGTCGGATAGTGCGTCAGCATCTCCGCAAAGCGCTGTTCGAATTGGTCAGAAAATTTCATGCAAATTTTCAACCACTAAGGACACGAAGTATCACGAAGGAAAGCCAGAACTGGAGGATTCCCTCCGATGCACCTTTGTGGTTCACACTTTTCGCCTACCGGTCGATCTCTCCCAGCACGATATCGATGCTCCCGATAGCTGCGATCACATCAGCCAGCAACCTGCCTTCGCACATCTTTGGCAGGGTTTGCATATTCGCCAGACATGCTGCTCGCATGTGCGCGCGATAGGGTTTGGCTGTGCCGTCGCTGACGACGTAATAGCCCATTTCACCGCGTGGCGATTCGACAGCCTGGTAGACTTCACCTTCCGGCACAGCAAAGCCTTCGGTAATAATCTTGAAGTGATAGATGAGGGCTTCCATCTGCGTCTTCATTTTCTCCCGATCAGGCAGCACAACCTTGGGAGCATCCGCCTTGATGGGACCTTCGGGCATTCCATCTAATGCCTGTTGCACGATCGCGGTGGATTCGTGTAGTTCCTGCACCCGGCACATGTAGCGAGCGAATACGTCGCCTTCCTGAGAAACCGGCACCTTGAACTTGAAATTCTCGTAGCCGGAGTAGGGGATGTCGCGTCGCAGATCGAAGTCAACACCACTCCCACGCAAGGTTGGCCCGCTTGCGCCCAAGGCGATCGCATCTTCCGGAGCAAGTTTGGCCACACCCTTGGTGCGCATCATCCAGATCGGATTCCCGGTCAGCAGGTTTTCGTACTCATCAACTTTCGGCGGAAAGCGATCAGCAAACTTCCGTGTCTGCTCGAAGAAGTCGAGCGGAGGCTCCAGCGCCAGGCCGCCGATGCGGAAATACGACGTCATCATGCGCTGGCCGCTGACCGCCTCGAACAGGCGCAGGATATCCTCGCGCTCCCGGAAGCAGTAGAGGAACACGGTGAGCGCGCCAATATCCATGGCGTGAGTTCCCAACCACACGAGATGCGAATTGATTCGGGTCAGTTCATTGAGCAGTACGCGCATCCACTGCGCTTTGGGAGGAATCTCCAGCCCCAGCAATTTCTCGACTGCTAGGACATAGCAGAGGTTGTTGGTCAAGGGGCACAGATAGTCGATGCGGTCGGTCAGCGGCACTACTTGCTGGTAAAACTTCGCCTCGCAGGTCTTCTCAATCCCAGTGTGCAGATACCCAATATCAGGCATGATGCGCACTACATTTTCGCCGTCGATCTCAAGGATCACGCGCAACACACCATGGGTCGACGGGTGCTGCGGGCCCATGTTCAGGATCATCGTACGATCCTGACCGGGTTCGAGCTCCGGCATGGTGGAGAGATGGCTCATGGTGTCATCTAGCGGTAGCCCTCCACGGGATAATCCTTGCGCAGGGGATAGCCTTCCCAGTCTTCGGGCATCAAAAGCCGTCGCAGATAAGGATGCCCGGTAAAGCGAATCCCGAACAGGTCAAACACCTCGCGTTCGAAGTAGTTAGCGGCGGGCCAAACCGAGGTGACCGTATCGATCGCTGGCGCAGTGCCCTCCAGCCGAACTTTCAGGCGCACCCGTTCTTTCTTCGGAATGGAGAGAAGCTGGTACACGACTTCGAAGCGCGGCTCCGAAGGAAACCAATCCACGCAAGTTACGTCGGAGAGAAAATTGAATGGGCAACCTGGATCGTCACGAAGGAGTACACAAGCCTCGCGCAGCCAAGACCGCTCGATGTAAATGGTCGTCTCATCGCGGTCAAACTTCGCTCCCTCCACCGCCGCCGAATTCCAGGCCAGCAGCTTAGCGATAGCAGGGTGGGTTTTCAGTTGCTGGAGATCGGTAACCGCAGGAGTCAACGGCATCAGATCTCTCCTCGCCGTGCCGAAGGTTTGCTCCAGTCCAGCGCACCCTTTTTCCAGATATAGAACAGACCTACCAGGACAATGCCAATGTAGACCATCATCTCCAGGAAACCGAACATCTTAAGATCGCGCAAGATCACCGCCCAGGGATAAAGAAAGATGGCCTCCACGTCGAAGAGAATAAAGAGCATGGCCACGAGATAGAATTTGACCGAGAAGCGTTCCCGGGCGTTGCCAACCGGGGTCATGCCGCATTCGTACGGCGACAGCTTGGCCCTGGTGGGACGACGGTATCCGATGAACCAGGAGAGCAGGACGATGATTCCCGCTAAGGCGCCTGCAAGCAGGAGGTGAATCAATAAAGGCAGGTAGCGGGCGAAATAATTGTCCGGCATAAACGAGCTATATATAATTCGCGCCAAGTATTGCTTAAACGTTCTAGATTAGATTTCGCTTGTGGTAGTGTCAAGCGACGAGGGCACCTTTCTGAAAGTCCATTAACAGACGTTTAATATTTCCGCAACTCGCGAACGGATGGGTATGATTTTTGGCTTCAATACCGACGTAAAGCACGATGACACCATTTACCACGTGCAAAGCGAAGCGCGCGAAGGCGAGCTTCTACTGCAGACCCAGGTGTTCGTGCGCGGACGCTGTATCGGAAAGCGAGCGACCTCGTATGCCGAGAAGCTAGCAGGCGGGGGCTTTACCGATCACCAGAAAGAACAGATCTTGCGTGATCAGCACCGGCTGGTGCTGGATTCGATACGCGACGGCCACCTGGACGATGTTCTCGACAAGCGCGAGGCTCCGGAGGTCCTGGCCGCGATCAAAGAACTTGATGTGCTTTGGCTGAACGCAAGTTCGGTTCATTCCGATCGGAAACTGATCATGCGATTGCGGGTGACCGAAGGCGGATCCGGCGTGCAGGGAGCCAGGCTGACGGTTCGATTTGCACGCCCCGATGCTGCGCCTTTTTACACCCAGGTGGTTACCGATCCTGCCGGCGACGCGGAAATGAAGATCGAAGCGGACGAATCGTCTTTGCCGGATTCTTCCGTTCTGGTGCAGGCAAACTATTCCGGACGCACAGCCACGCGTAAGTTCCAGTTGCGGAAAGTAGAAGCCTAGCGTCAGGTGTTTCCGTCATTTATCCCGATGCCAAGTATTCCCATCAAGCTAATCATCAACGGGGAAGAGCGGACCTTCTATAGTGCACGAACGCTTGTGGGACTAGTCGAGGAACTGGGCATGAAGCAGGATCGCGTGGCAGTCGAACTCAACCGCAACATTGTCTCGCGTGAGCGCTGGGCTGAAACAGTTTTGTCTGAAGGTGATCGGTTGGAAATCGTGCATTTCGTCGGTGGGGGTGTCGAGCCTAAAATGTTTCAAACATTTTTATATTCAACTGTTTGAAACATTCTTATGCCGAAAATGCAGGATTTCTTTACATCCCGCGAAGTAGCGAAGCTCACTCGCACAACTCTGCGACAACTGCAATGGCTGGACGAGCGAGGCATTGTCGCTCCGGCACGGGAAGGGCATCGGCGGGTTTATTCGATCAGAGACCTTACTGAAGTCGCCCTCATTGGCGAGTTGCGGCATCGAGGCTTCTCCTTACAGCGAGTGCGCAAGGTGATGCGCTTTCTGCAAAAGGAATTCGGCAAACGGCTGGCAGAAACGGTTAGCAGCGGCTCCGAATACCACTTACTCACCGACGGTAAAACTCTTTACCTCGAAACGTCGCCGCGACAGATTATCGACATCCTGAAGAACACACGTCAGCCCCTGCTGGCGATTTGTCTCAGCGACGCGGTGACGCAGGTGCGTGCAGTGATCGGCAGCGGGAAGAAGCGTAGCGCGTTCGTTTCGCCGTCCGCCCGGCAGACAAGGACAAAGGCTTCGTAGGCAGGAAGTTTAGCTCCACGGGGGAGGCAAGATGGTTGCTGAACTGAACGTCCTGAGCGAATGGATTCCGGAGCAAATGCTCCCCGGCACGATTTTCGTGTTGGAGAATGCGGGCAACGTCGGAGAGAAGGAAGACCCCTACTGGGCAGTCTTGTCGTGCCCCAATTGTGGGACCTTGGGTTTGATCACACGTAAGCAACTGGCTGGCTTGCTGCCCGTGATCTGCGGGTCAGATCAGTGTTCCGCGCAATTCTTCATCAATGACAGCGACATTGTGATTCGAAAGCCTTCCTGACGATGTGCGGCACGAATCTCGGCTGAATCAAAGTCCTCGTTCAGTTAGCTCTTTCCTGACCTGACGGTCTCGAGCGCCACGGGTACCTGTTCGACAATTTCGATCCCGAATCCCTCCAGCGCGACCACTTTGCGGGGATGGTTGGTGAGCAGCCGAATATGTCGCAGATTCAAGTCGGAGAGAATCTGAGCGCCAATGCCGATTTCTCGCTGCGTCTTGCGCTCGGCTTCCGGCAGCGCCGGCAAACGCTGATCACGATGGAAGGTAAGCGCCGTCCGGTCCGCCACTCGTTCGACAGAAAATCCCTTGGACGTCTGATGCAGATAGATCAGCGCTCCGCGGCCTTCACGGGCAATCATCTGCATCGAGCCTTCGATTGTGGCATGGCAATCGCAGCCCGTGGATCCAAAAACATCGCCCATTAAGCAGTGGGCGTGCATGCGCACCAACACTGGCTCGCTGCCGTTCTCGATATCACCGCGCACCAGGGCGATGTGAGATTCGCCACCGTCTACTTCGCTCTCGTAAGCGATCAGGCGAAACTCTCCGTGCCGGGTTCCAATCATCGCTTCCCCAACACGGTGTACATAACGTTCGTGCTGCATACGGTAGCGGATGAGCTCGGCGACGGTCAGCATCTTCAAGCGACGGGTTTCACAGAACTGCACGAGATCGGGAACGCGTGCCATGGTCCCGTCGTCGCGCATTATTTCGCAGATGATGCCGGCTGGCACCAGGCCTGCCAACCGTGCCAGGTCCACGGAAGCTTCGGTCTGGCCCGCGCGGACCAACACGCCGCCTTTGCGTGCCCGCAGCGGAAAAACATGCCCCGGACGTGCCAGGTCGACAGGACGTGTGACAGGATCAATTGCGACTTTGATAGTGTGGGCGCGATCGTAAGCCGAGATCCCAGTGGTCACGCCGACGCGAGCGTCGATTGCCTCACAGAACGCGGTGCCATAGTTCGAGGTGTTCTCTGCTGTCATCGGACCGATCCGAAGATGGTCCAGGCGTTCTTCGGTCATGGCCAGACATACCAAACCGCGGCCGTATTTGGCCATGAAGTTGATGGCTTCGGGAGTGACCTTCTCGGCAGCCAACGTGAGGTCACCTTCGTTCTCGCGGTCTTCGTCGTCGACAACGACCACCATGCGACCGGCGCGAATTTCTTCAATGGCAGTAGGAACGTCCGCGAAGTGCGAATGGAGCGTCATGCTGATGTGCAGATTGTAGCAAAAGCGGTGCAGCACCTGATCGATCCGAAGCGCTTGGTGATTCAGCCTGCGACGGTCTTAGCCGACCAGTTCTCGCTCCGCGCCCCGGAAAAGAGCTCGCAGCGACCGCACAACCCAGCGTAGCAAAACCCCAATGACGACTAGAAAAATGGTGACGATGGCCGCCGCTGCGAAGGGATGTTGAGCGGCAAGCCACGTCAGAAAGATGGCCAGCACGTCTTCTCCGAAGCTCAACGCCATATTGGAAATGGGCTCAGGCGACGGAGTCACAGCAGCCCGCACCGCCGTTTTTCCGCCATGCGCCGCCAGCGCAATCAAGCCTCCCGCCAGCGTGGCCGTGAGCTGCTCCCACGGAGAGAGTGTCGCAGTGGCGTGATAGGCAAGCAAGGCAGCGACTGGCACACGAATGAAGGTGTGCAGCGCATTCCAGATCAGGTCGAAAGCAGGGATTTTGTCGGCAAAGAACTCAATCGCGAACAATACCGCGCAGACGCCGATCACATACCAGCTAGCAAGCACCGCCAAAGATGGCGGCAACGGCAACACTCCAGCGCGAGCTATTAAACCCAGAGTAGCAACCGTGGCGTACACATTCAGTCCCGCTGCAAAGCTGGTGGCTACCAGTACTGCAACCAGTTCACTGGCTGGAATTCTCATGGCGGTTCAAAACTTTAGGATAACTCGCGGTCAAAAGATTCTTCGCAAGTGCAGCCCACCGTTGACGGGGTTCCTGAACAAAAACAAGAAAGGCCGCCCTGTCGGCGGCCTTAGCCCACTCTCAACGTTTTCTTTTCCTTACAGAGTCGATTCGATCTCGAATCCCCAGGCCTCGAGCAGAGGCTCGGGAATGTATTTCGAATTCTTGTTGCGTCGCGCCCACTCCCGTAATCTCGTGGAACGTAAGTACTGATCAGGCGAGAGCTTATATTCGCGCACAACCTGCTCAAACTCGGTGATGGTGGGGGTAATTGGCCCGATCGGTTCAGGCTTGCCCCAGTTCGGATTTCCGCGTCGCTTAGCCATGAAGATTGCGCCTCGTGCTCGTAATAGAAATACCCTTTAGAGGTCTCCCGCCAACTTAGATTCCTTTGTGTTCGCCAAGGATTCACCCCCTTGGTCGGTTCCTGCGCATACAGCGCATACACCCTGCTGCGAGTGCCTGCTTTCCCGATAGCTGGAAGCTAATGATTCTAATGGTGTTCCTCCCTCTTGTCAATGATCATTTCCGGCCGGTTAGCGTCTTCGCCGATACATGTCGAAGAAAATAAAGCCTTAGTTGCGCTTGCGCGCCCTGATTTAGGCTTTCCCCAATGGCGCCGGTTCCGGCATTCGCGGTCAAGAGCGCGCGGTTAAGTTA
>Ga0207139_1031_pt1 | contig 32772 bp, 36 predicted proteins | sample Alteio_BWMinHeat_7_FD_153585 | JGI IMG/M metagenome (GOLD analysis project Ga0207139, IMG submission 153585) | Enriched cells from forest soil in Barre Woods Harvard Forest LTER site, Petersham, Massachusetts, United States -... | ecosystem: Environmental > Terrestrial > Soil > Temperate forest >... | reverse complement strand
GCAATAGCCCTGGTGTTGAGAAAGAAAAAGAGGTTTTTATTACAAAAGGATTACCCGTTTATTATTCATTAGACGAAGTTCCCGAAGTTTAATGGCCTACTTTTACTATACCCTACATAAGCCTTACAATATAGCTTACGACTTATGACTTACTACTAACGACTATTTATAATGGGACTATTCGATAAATTATTTAAACGCAACAAAGAGCAACAGGAACAGAAAGAAGCGCTGGACCAGGGTTTGAAAAAAACCAAGGAAGGGTTCTTCTCCAAGATCACCAAAGCTATTGCGGGTAAAGACAAAGTAGACGAAGAAGTACTCGACGAATTGGAAGAAGCATTGGTAGGTGCTGATGTTGGCATCGATACCACTGTTGCTATTATAGATCGTATAGAACAAAGGGTTTCAAAAGATAAATACCTCGGCACCTCAGAGCTCAACCGCATTTTGCAGGAAGAGATCATGGGCATGCTCACCACCGCAGCATCCAACGAGTTTGAAACGTTCGATCTGCCCCCGGGTAAAAAACCATACATTATATTAGTAGTAGGTGTGAATGGTGTAGGCAAAACAACTACTATTGGCAAGCTTGCCTACAATTTCAAAAAGAGCGGCAAGAATGTGATACTTGGTGCAGGCGATACCTTCCGCGCCGCAGCAGTAGACCAGCTCACCATATGGAGTGAACGTGTGGGCGTGCCTATAGTAAAGAAAGAAATGGGCAGCGACCCAAGCTCCGTAGCCTTCGATGCCGTTTCATCAGGCATAGCCAAAGATGCCGATGTTGTAATTATAGACACAGCAGGCCGCCTGCACAACAAAGCTTATCTTATGGACGAGCTCGGCAAGATACGCCGCGTCATCTCTAAGAAGATACCCGATGCACCACATGAAGTAATACTGGTACTTGATGGCAGCACAGGCCAGAATGCACTGGAGCAAGCCAAACACTTCACCGCAGCTACCGACGTTACAGCTATTGCCATTACCAAGCTGGATGGTACTGCAAAAGGCGGTGTGGTATTAGCTATAGCCAACCAGTTTAAAATACCTGTTAAATACATAGGTGTTGGTGAACGAATGGAAGACCTGCAAATATTCAACAAAGCAGAGTTTGTAGACAGCCTCTTTAGTCTGGGAAACTAATTTTTGAATTTTGAATTAAACATGCCTGCTTTATGTCTTCTTCTGTGCCGTTTATTACGCTAATACCCCACCCGAAAAAAGAAAATCTGAAAAACTTAAGTGGTAGAACCGGGAATAATAACTATTCCACAACCATTCTTTATATTTATAACCAATGAAGCCCTTTATAGTAAATACATGTTTATTCATCGCAGTTATTACTGCTCTGTACTTTTTTACTATTAAGTTCCGGCAACCTGACAATATTGACAAAGTAAAAATAGGCTTAACTGGCATTGACAGGTATATTTCCAACAACTCCCGTTTAGGTTACATATGCTCTGTTAATGATGGGGCTCTTCCAAATATAGCAAACTATATTCTGACTCCTGTTAACCTGGATATGTTGAACGTATCTGCATTAGACACAACACTAATAATTGTTCCCTTAGATCAGAAAGTTTTAGACATGATAGGGCAGGAAAATATACTATGGCAAAATAAAGACGACAGGCTTAAATATATACTTATAAGCAAACATTGAAAATGCAGAGAGGTATTTCACAAATAATATGGCTATTAATGCTGCTGGGTTTTATCAGCATTAGTTACTTCTTTTCCCTCCTATTACACCTACCTGCATTAGTAACCAGCATACTAATCATCGTTTACGGCTTCTTTAGTTATAAATGGACATTGAAAAATATAGTTACAGAAACAATACAAACGCGGTCTGCTAAGCACACTATTTTCTCGTATATTATCTTGCTTGCCGGTATAATAATTATTACAAACAGACTATACTATTTCGAACATAAATATGGTGACTGGGATGCATGGCTTATTTGGAACTATCATGCTAAATATTTAGCGCATCCGGAATATTGGAAGCAGTTATTTACATTAAACAAAATCTCTCATCCAGACTATCCTTTATTCATTCCGGGAAATATCGGTTTCTTCTGGCGATTGTTAGGAACAGATTCGCAATTGATACCTTTTGCACTAAGCTTTTTTATTACATTAATAATACCTGTTATCATATTCTTATCATTGAAGCAAAAGAACCTGCTCATTGCAGGAGTCGTACTTATATTACTTGGTACAGACGATTTCTATTTGATACATGCCATTGCGCAGTATGCAGATGCTCCCTTGGCATTATTCTTTCTTACTGCCATTATATCTGTAAACTATCTTAAGACCAACAAATATATTGCAGTGATACTCGGTGCATTATTGGGTTGTTGTATATGGATCAAGAATGAAGGTGCTATGCTATCATTGCTCTTTTGTCTGTTTTATATAAAAGATATTCTTGTTAATGGCAGATGGAAATATTTTTTAGCAGGTATAGCATTCCCATTGCTGGCTATATTATTATTTAAAACAATGGCCCCGGTAAACAACCTGCTTGAAAACAGGACAGTACCTCTAGTAGACTATTTTACAGATAGTTCCCGATACAAGCTTATTGCTTCCTACCTTGTTTACAACCTGAACAATAACTTTATGGTAACTAAGTATGGCCTTATTGTTTATGTTATTTTTTGCATCGTTAACAGACAATTTCCAGGGAAAGATATGTGGTTGCTCTTATCTTGTGTAGCAGGGTGTTTCTTTGTATATGTGTTAAGTAATCAGGGGCTGGAATGGCACTTACAAACTTCTATGGATCGGGTGCTGTTGCAATTAATGCCTTCTTTTGTTTACGTTATTGCAACAAAACTGAGCACCTTAAAAATTCCTTTCCTTAGCAAGTAATTGCAACAGGTCTTTAATACCCTCTGTCGCAGACTTTTCAATAGGTATTACATTATCATAGTGCCTTACATAAGGAATTCTTTTGTCGATAACATACTTCCGTACCCTATTATGCACATGGTCCATCAGCCCGGCAGCCGGGTACACCACTAATGAAGAGCCTATCAACACAAACACATCTGCCTCCTTCATGATCTTTGCTGCTGATGGTATCAATGGCACAGATTCTTCAAACCATACAATATGCGGGCGCAGTTGTCCACCATCTTCTGCCAGATCTCCCGGTTTAATATCGCCGCTTATGTGATACACCTTATGTTCATCCTTTACACTACGCATTTTTAATATCTCTCCATGCAGATGCATTACATTGGTTGAGCCTGCTCTTTCGTGCAGATCATCTATATTCTGTGTTACAATAGATACATCATAATGTTTTTCCAGTTCTGCAAGACCGATATGTGCGGCATTAGGTTGCGCTTCCAATACATTCTTCCTGCGCATATTGTAGAAATCAAGCACCAGTTGCGGATCGCGGTGCCAGGCTCCTGGTGTGGCTACATCTTCTACATTATATCCTTCCCAGAGACCATCACTATCACGAAAGGTCTTTAAGCCGCTTTCGGCGCTAATACCGGCACCTGTCAGCACTACTAATTTGGGTTTCGACATGTATACTCTTATTGCGCTAAGACAAATGTAAGAACAGTATTGAAACTAAATAGGCAGATAATAACTAAACCAGTTGCAACTTTTGTTTCAGATGCTTCAGCATATCGTATGTCATCTTGTTCAGGTCATACTCATGCTGCCAATTCCAGTCAGCACGGGCAGCCCTGTCATCTATACTTTTAGGCCAGCCATCTGCTATTTGCTGGCGAAAATCAGGCTGGTAGCTGATCTTGAACTCGGGTATATGATAGGCTATTGATGCAGCTATTTCTTTAGGCGAAAAACTCATAGCTGCTATATTGTATGCCATTCTTGTTTTCATCCTGTCTGCAGATGCTTCCATCAGCTCTATGGTGCCTCTTACGGCATCGTCCATATACATCATAGGCAGGTAAGTATCTTCAGACAGGAAGCTGGTATATTCGCCGCGTTTTAATGCTTCGTGGTATATCTCTACCGCATAGTCCGTTGTTCCACCACCGGGGTCAGATTTCCAACTGATAAGGCCGGGATAACGGAGGCTGCGCACATCGAGCCCCCAGCGCTGGTTGTAATATTGGCACCATAGTTCGCCTGCGTACTTGCTGATGCCATACACCGTTCGTGGTTCTATTATAGTAGACTGTGGTGTGTATTCGCGTGGCGTTGTTGGTCCAAAAACTGCAATAGAGCTGGGCCAATAGATTTTATTCAGTTTTTCCTGCACACCAATATCCAATACCTGTAGCAGGCTGGTCATATTGATATCCCATGCACGTTTAGGGTCTTTCTCTCCTGTAGCCGACAACAGTGCCGCCAGTAAATATATTTGTGTGACCTTTTCTTTTTTTACAAGTGCGTGTATGGCCTCACCGTCCATAGCATTCAGCGTACTATACGGGCCGGTACCTACCAGCAAAGGATGCTCATCACGTATATCAGTCGCTAGTACATTGTCATTGCCGTGCAATTTTCTAAGCGCTAATGTAAGTTCTACACCTATCTGTCCGCAGGCACCTATTATGAGTATTTTTTGAACCACGATTTTCTTGATTTGGACAAGGATCTACCTGATTGTGGTATTTCCTTGTTTTAAAAGTAATAATTTAATTTTCTTATGCCACTTCCTCTTTCATCTTGCCGCTCTTCGTCATATCTTTTTCTATCATTGCTACGAAGTCGTCAAACAAATATCTTGAATCGTGCGGGCCGGGAGTGCTTTCGGGGTGGTACTGTACTGAGAATGCAGGTTTATTTTTCAGCCTGATGCCTTCAATAGAACCGTCGTTGAGATTGATGTGTGTTATTTCTACATTCGAATTGCCTTTTACGGAGTCAGGGTCTACACCAAAACCGTGGTTTTGGGTTGTTATTTCAGATTTGCCTGTAATGAGGTTCTTTACCGGGTGGTTTAATCCGCGGTGGCCATGATGCATTTTGAATGTTGAGATGTCGTTGGCACGGGCCAGTAATTGGTGTCCTAAGCAGATACCAAAGAATGGCTTTTTAGTTTCTAATATCTCCCTTACAGTACTTACTGCATAATCCATAGACGCAGGGTCGCCGGGACCATTTGATATAAAATAACCATGCGGTTCAAATTCCTGCAGGGTGGCAAAGCTTGTTTTAGCAGGGAACACTTTTGCATATACATTCCTGTCTGCCAAGCATTGCAGTATGTGACGTTTCACCCCATAATCCATAACGGCTACCCGTATAGGTGCATTGGGCGAACCAAATGTATAAGCTTCTGTTGTTGATATTTGCGATGATAATTCCAAGCCATCCATATTGGGTACTTTTGCCAGTTCAGCCCTCAGCCCCACCTCATCTGTTACTTCAGTTGAAATAACGCAATTCATTGCTCCTTTACTGCGTATATGTTGCACCAATGCGCGCGTATCTACATCATATATGGCAACAATGTTATTTTTTACCAAGTAATCTTCCAGTCCATCATCAGCTGTCATGCGGCTATAGCGATGCGAAATATTTTTGCAGATAAGCGCTTTTATCTTTACTGACTCAGACTCTACATCTTCTTTTTTCACACCATAATTACCGACGTAGGCATTATTCATGATGAGCACCTGGCCTGTGTAAGAAGGGTCCGTAAATACTTCCTGGTAGCCGGTCATGCCTGTATTAAAACATATTTCTCCACCGGCTGTGCCCTTGGCGCCAAATGAGATGCCTTTAAAGAAGGTGCCATCTTCGAGTAGTAACCAGGCCGGGGTATTGATTCTTTCCGTCATAAAAACAAATTGGGCAAATTTAAGAAAAAATGAGGGGCATTTATTTAGGAATTTGGAATTGGTAATTAGGAATTAGCGGTTGTGTGGATAACAGGAAGTGGATTTTCCGCTTTCTTCCGCTAGCAGAAATATTAATATGAGCCATGGACAAGGGTTTTATGGTGTAATTTCCTATTGTAGGAAAAAATGTTTTGGGTGAATATGTGGATACCGGAGTTATTTATGATGTGTAATTTATGATCTGTGATTCATTTGCTGTCACTATTAATACTGAAATAAAGAAAAGGTAACCCGATGCCTGGACTCGAATTTATGGAATTAAAAGAATTAGTTGAATTAGTATATAATTATAATGTTGGTCATAAAATATACAGCACCTACTATATATAATCTAAAAAAGCATAAAAAAACCGTCCCGGCTGAGTCGGGACGGTTGGAACAATATTTTTGTAAATATTATTTAGCAATACTAAACCTACCGGTAGTGGTTTCTGCATCTACCATTACCTGGTAGATATAAATACCATTAGAAAGGTCAGTTGTATTTAAGCTAAGCTTGTGATTGCCAGCATTCAGCTTTCCTTTATCTTCAGACAAAACAATACGACCTGTAGCATCTAACACTCTAACAGATACATTACCACCTATATTCAAGTTCATATCTAAGTTGAGGTTTGATTGTGCCGGGTTAGGGTAAATAGAAATATCGCCATAAAACGCACTGATCTTAGGAACATCTGTATACACAAGTGATAAGCAACTAGTATTATTAGTACTGTTGGCATCTGTAATAGTTCCAATGTGGCCAGCTGTGATCAATGCGGTGTAAGCAATACAAACAGACTTTGTAGAATCATGCATATATCCTGAATAAGTTGCAGCAAGACCTGTGTCACCTAATAAATATGCTGTATCACCAGAAGGAATGGTACCATAAGCATGCCTATCTGGCGTAGCTGAAGCTCCATTTACAGTATAATGATAAACAATAGTATCGGAAGCTCTTAAAGTGTCAGGACCATGATTGATAATAGCCCAGGCTAATCCCAAAGAATGTCCAGAAATGATGTGTGTTCCTGCTGCAGGACTAATCAATTTTACTTCAATATCAACATTTCTCTGTGCGTTTGCACCAATAGCTAATCCGATAAAGGCAATAAGTGTAAAGAGTTTTTTCATAATCGTTTTTTTTAGTTTTTTTTTGAAGGTTTAAAGATAACTTATTAAAATCCAAATGCCAAAAAGACAAATACCAAAACTGCATTGTTTCGAGACATAAGCTATCGTAGTGAAAGGATTATCTATATAGACGAGAAAAAGAGACCTCACCCCAGCCCTCTCCATAAATGGAGAGGGGGATTTTGAGGGGGAGACCTGTCCCTTGGGATCTCCGCTCGTTCCCTAGCGGGAACTCCATGAATGGAGAGGGGAGATATGTTATTAGAAAGAAATTATTCTTTATAGGGGGAATTCGGGATAAATTTTACATTTGAACCTATGACACCAATAAGCATGAAATACTATATCCCTTTTATTATTACCCTGCTGGGTATGACAGCCTGCAACAACACAAATAATAGCCGCAAACCATCTGCAGATAATAATGCAAGCACTACCGTCAATAGCGCGAGCACTGATAGCACAGAAAGCAAAACTGCACCAATAACAAAAGAAGAGGCTGTAATGCTGGGCAGGGGCAGCCGGCTATGCCGCAAAGGAAAATTTGAAGAAGGTATAAAAATATTTGACAGCATTATTGCCATAAACCCGAATAATTCTTTTGCCTATTCTTCGAGAGCCGGCGCCTGGTATACCCTTGGCAAACTGGACCAGGCAAAAGAAGATTGCGAAAAGGCATTGGCGCTGAACAGCAAAAACACTTTTGCATTATACAACCGCGGGCAGATACTGGCTTATTATCGCAATTTTGATAAGGCCATTGCTGATTATAACCTGGCCATAACGGTGAACCCTAAATATGCGGCCGCCTACGGCGCGCGCGCCGTAGCAGAAGGCAATATGGGCAATGTACCTGCTGCCAAAAATGACTTTAGTAAAGCTGTGGAATTAGCCCCTATGGACCCGTCTACTTATTATAACCGCGGTGTGCTATATGGTATGCTGGGGCAACCGGATAGTGAACTGGGACAATATAGAATGGCGCTAAAGCTGTTCCCACGATACGAGGAAGCGCTGAACAACCAGGGTATAGTGAAAGAGAAAAACAAAAATGACATACCGGGTGCTATAGCAGATTTTACCAAGGTAATACAGATCAATAAGAAAAACGCCAAAGCCTGGTATAACCGTGGTAAGGCAAAAAAAGCGATGCATGATAATAAAGGCGCCATAGCTGATCTTACTACTGCTATAAAACTCAATGCCAACTATAAGAGCGCTTACCAGCTACGCAGCGAAATTTATCAATTAACAGGAGATAAAGTCAAAGCAGCCCAGGATATGGAGATGGCGAAGAAACTGAAATAGGCCCCCACCGGACCTCTCCCCAGCCCTCTTCGAAGGAGAGGGTGCAATTAACGAGAAGCAAAATGTTTAATTATTTTTTAGAATACATAATCGTGTAGCCATGCACCGGCAACGCCCATACTTCTTTGCCATAGCGGAGGGTCGAAACCATGTCCCCATCCTATATATTCCACATATTTATAGGGCGTGCCTCTTGCATCGAGTGAGTCTTTTAATGTCTCTGACTGTACCGGGAAAACCACATCATCTATGGTACCTTGAAAAATAATAGTAGGTATAGAGCCATCCATGTGATTGATAGGACTGGCATTGCGCCACAAGGGTTTATTATCTATATATGCGGCACCTAAAAAATTGGCTATCTGGGTATCGAGACGTACCGCCATTTCATCGGTTGCCACAAGGTCGGGTATGCCAAAGCAATCTATTACAGCCTTTATGTTATTACTGTGATTGCGGGTATAGGCATATTGTAAAGCAAGGTGACCACCGGAACTGCGCCCCAACAAACAAATGCGGGTTGGGTCTATTTGTAATTTTTGCTGATTCTTTTGAAGAAATACAATTACAGAGTCTATATCGTCCAATTGTGCCGGGTACTTAGCGGCAGGTGCTAAACGGTAATTCATATTTACTACTGCGTATCCCTGGTTCACAAGCGTATCATATATGAGCGTCGCATCAAAATCTCCTGTACTACCAGCAAACCAGCCACCACCATGAATCAATATCATAACAGGTACATACTTGTAAGCGGTATGTGCCGGCACATAAATATCCATTACCTGTAAGGTGGTATCCGGGCCATAAAACATTTTATAGGAATGGTACAGGCCTACAAAAGGGGTGTCTTGTTTTTTACAAGCAGTAAAAAAAAGCAAAACGAATAAAAATATTGTGGAAATAGATCTCATACTATAGCTGGCAAATATAACGCCACATAATAGATAATATTATTGAGAGATAAAAGAGAATATTAGTTAGCAAGCCCGGCAATAGCTTCAGCTACCCTTTCGCCATCTATAGCTGCCGATACGATACCACCTGCATAGCCGGCGCCCTCACCACATGGATAGAGGCCCTTTATTTGCGGATGCTGTAAAGTTTCTTTATCACGGGGAATGCGAACAGGAGAACTGGTGCGTGATTCGGTAGCTACCAATACAGCTTCGTTGGTATAATAACCTTTCATTTTTTTGCCAAAATCTATCAGCCCCTGCCTTAATGCTGTATGTACTTCTTTAGGTAGCACCTCTTTAATAGACGTACTGTGTATACCCGGCAGGTAAGAGCATTCCGGTAAAGATGAAGATACCTTGCCATCTATATAATCTACCATGCGCTGGGCAGGTGCTACCAGTTTACCACCTCCGGCTGCATATGCATTTTGTTCTACCATTTGCTGGTATTGCATAGCGGCCAATACACCCGAAAATTTATAAGCAGAAAAATCTTGTTCATCTACCGCTACTACCATGCCTGAATTGGCATAGGGATTATTTCTTTTAGAGGGCGACCAACCGTTTACTACAGTTTGTCCCGGCGCTGTTGCTGCCGGTGCTATGATACCACCCGGACACATACAAAAAGAAAACACACCCCTGCCCTGCGCCTGTGTGACTAATGAATAACTGGCAGGTGGCAACAATACATCACGAACATTGCAGTGATACTGTGCCTGGTCTATGAGCCATTGGGGATGCTCGATACGCACACCCAACGCAAAGGGTTTACTTTCTATTAAAATATGCTTAGCATGCAGCAATGTAAAAATATCGCGTGCGGAATGGCCGGTGGCCAGTATGATCTGTTGGCAATTAATAATATCTCCTGTTGCTGTTTTTATTCCTTTTATGACATCACCCTCTAATAATATATCTGCCAGCTTTGTTTCGAATAATACCTCACCACCAAAGGCTATTACCTGCTGACGCATTGCAGTGATAATTTGCGGGAGCTTGTTGGTACCTATATGCGGATGCGCGTCGTAAAGTACATTATCTTCCGCACCAAAATGATGAAACAATTGCAGGATGCGCTGTATGTTGCCCCGCTTGCCGGAGCGGGTATAGAGCTTACCATCGCTATAAGTACCTGCACCACCCTCACCAAAACAATAATTTGATTCGGGATTTACAATACCTTCTTTATTCATAGCAGCCAGGTCGCGGCGGCGGCTACGCACGTCTTTGCCTCTTTCCAGGATAATGGGTTTGATACCTAGTGATATAAGTCGCAATGCGGCAAAGAGACCTGCCGGGCCTGCACCTATTATTACTACATGTGGGGCATTACTAACATCTTTTAGTTCGGGGTTGAAAGGTATTGGAGCAACCGGTTGTTCATCTATAAAGACCTCTAATTGCAGGATCACTTTAGGCTGACGAGAACGTGCATCAATAGAGCGTTTGAGAATATTATAGCCTGTGACTTGCTTGTAGCCAACAGCACATTCATTTGCTGCAGATTTTTTTACTGTAATAGCATCTATTGCCTCTGCAGGACTTAAAGAAAGAGAAACTGTTTTTACCATGTGTTAGGTTTTTATCCTAAAAAATCAGGGTAAGCTGAGGTTTAGTTTTATGGATGTAACTTCTTGTATGCTGCTTTTACTTTTTCTAAATGGCCAACAAATTTCTCTACATCCGGGTCATAGCCATAACCTTTTTCTGCTAGTTTGGTTTCGTTCTCATCAATGAAAAAATAGAACGGTTGTGAATTAGCCTTATACTTTGATATCTGTATATCGAGTGATTTATCTCCGAGCGTTGTTATCTTCTCGTTGGTTTCTTTCGATACATATTCATCTTCCTTCTTCAATGGCACCTCCGTAGCATCGCAAAACATGGAGACTACTATAAAGTCATCTTTCAATCGTTTCAGCACTTCGGGTTGCGCCCAAACCTGCGATTCCATCTTGCGGCAGTTGACACAGGTAATGCCCGTAAAATCTACCATCAATGGTTTTTTATATTTCTTAGATGCTGCTAATGCTTCATCATAATCAAAATAAGTAGTAAGTCCCAGCTTACGCACTGCATTGGGCTCATATATCTGCATCTCTGCAGCATATTTTCTCGTGGTGCTATTTTCGGATGATCCATCTTTTGTCGATGATGAGGTGGTGACAGCCGGAACTGCCGCATTTTCTCCCAGCACAAAATCCTGTGTACCCATTGGTGGCACAAACTGGCCTAAACCATTCAACGGTGCACCCCACATACCGGGTACTAAGTACACTGCAAATGTGAAGGATATGATAGCAAGGAACAGTTTGAAAATAGAAACAAACTCCTGACCGTATATATTTTTAGGAGTAGCATCGTCGTGTGACAATTTCAATTTGCCCAATAGGTACAAGCCAAGCAAAACTGCCAATACGATCCAGATAGCAATAAATATTTCCCTGTCCAGTAAGCGCCAGTGTTTTACGAGATCTGCGTTAGAGAAGAATTTTAATGCAAAGCCGAGTTCAATAAATCCAAGCACTACTTTCACCTGGTTGAGCCAGCCACCGGAAGAGGCCATTTTATTGAGCAAACCCGGAAAGACAGCAAACAATGCAAAAGGTAATGCCAGACCCAATGAGAACCCAAACATACCGACCGTAGGGCCTACAATACCACCCTTGCCTGCTACTACTACCAGTGGGCCGATTATAGGCCCGGTGCAGGAGAAGGAAACAATAACCAAAGTAAGCGCCATGAAGAAGATGCCGCTAAAACTGCTGACACCTGCTTTAGAATCTGTCTTGCTTGTCCATGAAGAAGGTAAGGTAATCTCAAAAGCTCCGAGGAAGGAGATTCCAAACACCACAAACATGGCAAAGAAGAACAGGTTAGCTATCCAGTTGGTAGACAATTTGTATAAAGCTGTAGGCCCAAACAAAAGCGACATAATAACGCCCAATATGGTAAATATGAGGATGATAGAAAGCGCATAATAAGTTGCGTTTCGAATACCTTCATTTCTTGTTTTACTTCTTTTAGTAAAGAAGCTTACCGTAATAGGTATCATAGAATACACACAAGGTGTAAGCAATGCCGCAAAACCAAAGCCAAGTGATATAAAGAATAAAGTGAGCAACGACATTTCGGGATGGTCTGCGCCCTTATTATCACCAGGAGCAACTGTGGTAGCCATCTTTGTAGTATCTGTAGCGCTGATCGTAGCTGCTACTGCTTTTTTAGAAGTATCTACCGCAACGGTACTGGCAGCTTTTGTTGTATCAAATGGTGTTGTAGTAGCAGCTACTTCACCTATAGTAAAGGTGAATGATTTTGTGGTAGGCGAAAGGCACATCTTATCAGTACATACCTGGTAAGTGTATTTGCCCGTTATCTTCATGCTGCCCTTTACTTCGGCAAGCTGGGTATAGTCTACTTTATCTTTAAAGAAATTCTCTACTGTGCCATCACCATCCAGGTCTTCGCTAATAACTTTGCCTTGTTCTTTAATACTACCAATCAATTTTAATCCTTCTGATTTAGCAAACTTGAATGAAGGAGGTATTAGCATACCATCACCACCGGGTTTTAAAGAATAGATATGCCATCTTTGACTCTTAATCTTTACATGAAAGATAAGCTCATATTGATCACCTGTTTTCTTTTTTGTCTCAAATGTCCAGCTTGTAGAATCAGGAATAATTTGAGCAACCAATTGTCCTGAACCAAGCACAGTCAATAAAAAGATCAATAAAAGTCTGGATAGCTTCATGCGCATTATTTTATCTTAAAAACGAATTTTTCAGTTTTGGGCGCCAGGCACATCATATCGTTGCATACCTGGAAAGTATATTTTCCTGTTACAGTAGTGCCTTTCTTTATTTCTGCCTGCTGTATAAAGATCACCTCATTCTTATAAAAATGCACAATACCCTCTACCCCATCTATACTTTGTGTTATCAGCTTACCATGTTCCAGTATAGAACCAACTAATTTTACAGAACTGTTTTTGTCAAATACAAATGAGGAAGGTATCAGGGAGCCATCACCGCCAGGAGTGCCGGACCAAACATGATATCCATCTTTTAATTTTAAATGGAAGGTAAGTTCGTATTGGATGCCCTTTATTTTCTTTGCCTCAAATGTCCATTTTGTAGCTTCGGCCTGTGCATAGATGGCATTAGAAGCAAGTGCAGTTATTAGCAGAAAGAATGTAAGCCTTAGCAGCTTCATAAGTACTTGTTTAAAATGTTATTACTATATCTACGAACTAAGACCACTATTGGTATTCAAATGTATAGGTAATTATTATTAAAGTATCGTTAAACCTCACATTATCCCTTCAGCTCCAGTTCAAACTTTTTTGTTTTGGGTGGCAGGCATATGCTTTCATTGCATACCTGGTACTGGTGCTCGCCTGTTATCTTTTTCACTTCACCGCTTTTAATAGTTACGGTTTGTACAAAATCTACTTTACTGTTAAAGAATATTATAGGCTTAGGCATACCCGCTACTTTCTGGGTTACCGGTTTACCCTGTTCTTTTACTTTTCCTTTCAGTTGCAGTTTATCACCCCTGTCGAATATAAAATTTGGAGCTATCTCATAGCCATCACCACCGGGGTTCAATGACCAAATATGCCAACCATCTTTCAGTGTCAGGTGAAATACCACATCATATTCCGTTGCACTTTTTTTCTTTAGCTCATAGGTCCATGAGGCAGGGTCTTCCATGCCTTGTCCAAAACTTTTTTTAAGGGGCACAGCCAGCAACAGTAACATTATTAATAAATAAACTGTGCTTTTCAATATTTTTATCGTTAAACTGTTATACATAGGGGGTCTTGTTGTATATTAATTCAAATAGGTAAATGCCTCTAATATTATTTTACCATCCATGTTATTCAATGATGCACTCCCAGCTCTTTCGGGGTGTGGCATCATGCCATATACATTCCGGGTGGCATTGCAGATACCGGCTATATTATTAATGGCTCCGTTAGGATTGGAGTTGATATGCACTTCTCCTTTTTCATTACAGTAGCGAAATACTACCTGGTCATTTTTATGCAACTGTTCCATAGTGGCAGCATCTGCATAATACCTGCCTTCGCCATGGGCCACAGGTATCTTCAATATTTTATCTCCAACGTTCTTGCCAATAAGGTTCTTATGATTCTCACTTTTCACGTACACATTCTTACACACAAATTTTTGGTGATCATTCTGCAGCAAGGCCCCCGGCAATAAGCCGGCCTCGCAAAGTATCTGAAAACCATTGCATACACCAAAAACTTTTCCGCCGTTGTTAGCAAACTTTATCAGTTCCTCCATCATCGGACTGAAGCGGGCCAATGCACCACAGCGCATATAGTCGCCATAAGAGAAGCCACCGGGCAATACAATACAATCATCTTTGGTGAACATGCTCAGATCTTTGTCTTTATGCCAAAGCATTATTACTTCCTGCTGCAATTCGTCTTTCAACGCATGCATCATATCTCTGTCGCAATTAGATCCCGGGAAAACTATGATTCCAAATTTCATTCAATACAGTTGTTTATTTCAGTGCCCATTGACAATATACTATAAATGCCAACGAAAAATAAAATGCAAAATTACTAAACCATTTACTCTTTTCAAGCGAAAATGCATTAGATATCAGCAAACTCAATGCCGGTACCAATACCAGCCAGGCACTCTTCACTACATTATCTGCGAATATTGCAACCGGCAATGATACGATCAGGCATATAATGATAGCAATCCAATTGCGGCGAACATACACATTTGCTTTCGCTGTCTGCAGCTGCATTGCATATACCCCGCTGAATAATAATATTATGAGCCCCGAGATAACAACCATCCCCTTCCACTCAGCCTTAGCTGGCAAAGAAATGCCTAACCGTGGCAGACCATAAATAATATCCATCCTGTCGATAAGATAGAGAAGGCAGGCTAAAAAATAGATCGGGGTAAAATAACCCATCATAGCCACTACCCACTCACTAATATTAAAAGGCCTTAACACCACAAGACATAACAATAAGAACAGTATATAAGAAAGGGCAGAAAATTGTAAAAGTGCAACTGAACAAAGTATAAAACCAGCATTAAAAATATGTTTTCGGGGTTGCAATGTTTGTCCGAAACCCAATATTACACCTATAGCCCATATTAAAAACCAATTTACAAGTAAGGGCAAGGAAAAATAACTGAATGCTGGGTATATAGAAGAAAACAATAAATAAGATAAAGCCGGCAGGTAACCATGCCTTGTAAATAATTTATATTTATTGCAAATATTATTTAAATAGATAGCCTGCGAAAAGATATTAAGAACAGCAAATAAGGTATAGATAAATGCATTGCCATTAAAAACAAAGTCCAGCCAATGCAGTAAATGGTTATATATATAATAGCCTTCCACGGGCGTGGCAGCAACCGGATGCAACAACACATGTAATTTCAGAAAAACTGTAATGATCAATAATATAATTACAGTGTATGGACTGGTGTTCCTGAATATAGGCAGCACTTAATTCAATTGTTTTAAAAAGTAATTTTTGCAAAACATATCTCTCTTTTTCGCAAACAAGGCACCACCACTTCCCTGGCTGATACTTGTTTGCCGGAACGAGGCATCCAATCGGGCGAACTCTTGCCATCTATAGCAAAAGAGTGCATCTGCACCTTGCCATCTTCATCTATTAATGCCATCTGCACTTGCGAGTTCTTTTCGTTAAAATCATTAAATAAAAACCCAAGCATGCCTCCTGTATTCATTAATAAATAAGAAGAGAACAAACCTGCATCTTCCTGGCTAAACTGTTCCTTATATACAAACGAATTCCATTGCCTGTTGCCTTCTCCGTCGTAAGATAATGCCATAATATCATTATAATGGTATTCCCTTATTTCCTGTGAAGAATATGGGCTGTAATAAAATGAATAATACCCAAAGCCAGGCACATAACTGGTGCGCACATCATAATAAAAATATTCAGACAGCATCACAAAGCCCCCGTCGTTCTTTACAATGATCTGTTTTACCCTGAAGTTATCGAAGGCTCTTTTTTTATTATTGCTGCCCGATTCGCTCAATAATTTTCCATCAAAAGGTATTACCTTATGTGCCTGCAATGAATCACTAACCAGGTCATAATATCCGTATAATACACCCGTATAACTTCCGTTCCTTTTATCAGAATAAAACCCTCCGGCATATATCCGGTTCTTAATATTGTCAATTTTCAAGTACAGGCTCGTGGCATATATATCCTTCAACGGAAATTCAATAGAAGAAAATTTTGTATCACTATTTTTCAGCATCAGCAGCCACAACTGGTCAGAATATGCTTTACTGCCAACCGGCGTATAAGCTGAGAAATATAAATTGCCATTATTAGCCACTATTGCCTCGCCCGTCTCTATCCCATTTACCGCATTAAATACAGCATGGCTGCGCTTAACAATATTCAGTTGGTCATCTATCCATTTACCGTCAAATGATAATTCGCCGCCTTTAGTACGAGTTGTATATACTACAACACGTTTCTTATCATCTGATACGCCATAAGAAAAATAATTTTTTATTGGCCCGAAAATACCGGTCTTTACATTATCAAGTGCTATCGGGCCTTTCTTTAGCCTGCCGTTACCATCCAGCAATGCAGCATATTGTATTAGCTTATTGCCTTCTAACCCCTGGTATAATAAAATGATCTGGTCATTATAAGTGATAAACTTTGTTTCGTATATCCTGTTGGGAAAAAAATCAAGCACTACAGTTGCAACTAATTGCATAGAATCATTATAGGCATCTAAATAATGACCTTCTGCAGACCCCCTGTAGGTATATATTTTACCGCCTATCTTACCCACAACAGAAAAGTCGCCCCCGTGAAAATCAAATTTTTTATAGGGTGAGTAGTCTACTTCCTGTGCACCGGCAACTGCATACATAGCAACTCCCAACAAAAAAATTACTATAGCCTTTATCTTTTTCATATGCACTCCAAATTTAACTGAGACAAATAACAATTCTTAGTACTGATCATTTAAAAAACGAGATTTTAATTCAGATGTAGGTATCATACATTCCTCCTTCCTCCCAAACCATTTATAACGGTTGCGCGCTATCCAATCGTATATAGCATTCCTGATAAACGGTGGCAATACATATCCCAACAATAACAATTGCCATAAGCCTCCCAATATCTTAGCCCCCTGCAATGTAACATCACTTTTAATATAATATTTCCCTTCGCTATACAATACAACACTTTCAGGCATTTTACCATCAGTGTTTTTTATATGCTGCATAGCCTCCAGGCCAGCTTTTGATTGTAATGGGGCAAACAAAAATTGTTTTCTTTTATCCTGTCTTATCACAAATTGCACAAGACCGTTGCATAAATTACATACGCCGTCAAAGAATAAAATAGGCCGCTGTGTATCTGGTATTGTCACTTATTTTTTATGAAAAATGGTTTGGGGCTGTATATGTTGGGCAGTAGGCTTCTGCAGTTTTGTTGTATCTGTTTTTCCTGTCTTTGCGGCTACTATACTATCTGCTTTTGCTTTTACTTCTATGCTCATCCGGTGGTCCAGGTCTTCCTTAGATTGTTTGTTCAGCTCATCCATCTTTACACCCACCATTGAGTCTGCTTTTGCGTGAATACTACTTTCTGTTAATGCTTGCTTCTTATCTTCTGTGCAAGCCGAAAATATCAAAACAAAACATACTGCTATTAATACCAATTTATACATAGACCTGTTTTACGGTGCGCAAATTTACGTTGCTTAAGGCTATGCCGGATGCATATTCAAACTTTAACACAGCTTTTTTTAATATTTATATACTCATATGCATTAAATACGGCTAAAAAGTGAGAAATTTACATAGAGACATGGGACATAAAAAGACCATCATATTGTCATTATTTGCCCTTCTTTCCCTTTCACAACAGGTATCAGCACAACATGCTGCAAACGATACTATTATGCTGGGGGCTTTTGTGCAGGGTGCAGATACTTTTGCCATGGTTTTCCTACCCGATGTAGATATTATCGGCCAGTTCGACCCAAAATTCGCGAAAAAAAGAGACGCGTATAACCGTTTGCGGTATAATGTATATAAGGTATATCCCTACGCCATTATAGCTGCCGAAGTATTGAAAAACGTAGATGACAGCCTGGATAAAATGGATAGCAGGCACGACCGTAAGGCTTATCTAAAATCTGTAGAAAAAGAATTGAACAGGCGTTTTAAGGGTGAGCTGGTAGATATGAGTATAGAACAGGGGCAGATATTGGTGAAACTGATAGATCGGCAAACCGGTAAAAGTTGCTATCATATCATCAGAGAAATGAAAGGTGGCTTTAATGCATTATTGGCTCAATCACTGGCATTATTATTTAGCAACAACCTAAAGCGCGAATACGACCCTTACGATCGTGATAAGGATATTGAAACAATAGTGCAGGAAATAGAAGCCTACAATTATCATCGCTATCAATACCAACAGCAGCAAAAACAAAGGGCAGCTGTGCAACAGCAGGTGCAGCAGTATAAGGCAGCGCATTCAGTTAATTAGCTGTCCCGAAACTTCGGGACGATGATTAGCTAATTAGCTGATTATTCTCTTATTTTGTTATCAATAAACAATTAGCACGTTAGCATATTTGCACATCAGCACATTATGAAGCTCCATCTCTTAGCCATAGCCGTTCACCCGGATGATATTGAATTAAGTTGCGCCGGTACCCTAATTGTTCATACACAAATGGGGCAGAAAGTAGGCATACTAGACCTGACACAAGGCGAACTGGGTACACGTGGCACGGCAGAATTGCGTCTGCAGGAAGCGCAAGAAGCTGCTAAAGTGATGGGGGTAATAGTTCGTGAGAATGCAGGTATGGCTGATGGTTTTTTCAGAAATGACGAAGCGCACCAATTGCAACTCATCACCTATATACGCAAATACCAACCGGAGATAGTAATAGCCAATGCCCTGCAAGACCGCCATCCTGATCACGGCAGATCCGGAAAACTAATCTCAGATGCCTGTTTCCTGGCAGGGTTGAAGAAGATATATACTGAACATGACGGCATACCCCAACAGGCATGGCGCCCAAAACGTGTATATCATATGATACAGGACAGGCTCGTAGAACCCACATTTATAGTAGATATTTCAGATACCTTCCAAAAGAAAATGGAAGCTATCAAATGCTATAAAAGCCAGTTTCACGACCCCAACTCAAATGAACCGGTCACCTATATTGCCACCGAAGGCTTTTTAAAACATATAGAAGCCCGCGATAGTATTATGGGCAAACGCATTGGCGCACACCATGGCGAGGGCTTTATATCAGAAAATATACCCGGCATTAGCGATTTAGACCATCTATTACTACCGGAATTACCGTAAATTTGCCTTGATTTTAAAGCATATAACTGCTCTTCAATAGTATCAAATTATCGAATTGTCAAATTGTCGAATTATTTTTTTGCTTTTATACAAAAAAAGACGACCTTTGCAGTCCAAAAAAAATTAAGCAATGGCACGCGTTTGTCAGGTAACAGGCAGAAAACCAATAGTAGGTAACAAAATATCTTTCTCTAACAAGAAAGCCCTTCGCCGCTTTCTGCCTAATCTGCAGACAAAGCGTTTCTTCCTTGCCGAAGAAAACCGTTGGGTAACATTGAAATTGACTGCAGATTCTGTACGTACGATCAATAAAAAAGGCCTTTTTAACGTAGTAAAAGAACTGCGCGAACAAGGTCAAACAATTTAATTATTAAATAAAGAAAATTTAGCATACAATGGCAAAGAAAGGAAACCGCGTCCAGGTAATTTTAGAATGCACTGAGCATAAGAACAGCGGCTTGCCCGGTACCAGCCGTTACATTACCAATAAGAACAAAAAGAATACTCCTGAGCGTATTGAGCTGAAAAAGTTCAACCCGATCATGAAAAAAGTTACACTTCACAAAGAAATTAAATAAACTTACATATCTTTAAGTTATGGCAAAAGCAGCTAAAACCGCGATAAAGAAAGATGCCAAGGCGGCAGCGGAAGCAAAAAATTATACCAAAGTTATTAAAGCGGTTCGCAGCCCTAAGTCTGGCGCCTACACCTTTAAAGAACAAATGATACACAAGGATACTGTAAAAGAGTTTTTCGCGGCTAAATAATACAGCCCTTATAAACATCCACACAATACTATAAAGCCTTCCAAGGCCTATAACCATAATTAGCCCTCTCGGTTCCAACCGAGGGGGCTTTTTTTATTGTATGTTTTTTATTTGACTTTGCATAAACATAGTTTCTTGGATAAACAATAAAGTGCCGGGGCCCACGTTTTTAGCTATGTATAGCCCTTTTAACAAAAAAAACCTGAAATACAATAGATATGCTGAGTATGTGGAAAGAAACTGTAAAAACCACCCAACTAAAATATTCTTTTAACATGTCTTGTAAAATAGAAGGATTATGCTTATTTTGCTTTCACAAACATATTTAACAACCTAAACGTTTCCAGATGAAGAAAGTATTACTAGGAGTGAGTGCGGCATTGATGATGGCTAGCTCACTGCAGGCCCAGGATGTTCACTTTACTCAGTATTTCACATCACCCCTCACTCTAAACCCTGCCCTAACAGGTCTTGTTCAGTGCGACGTACGCGCTGCCGCTAACTATCGTTCTCAATGGGGAAGCGTATCCAGTAATCCTTATGTTACAGGTACCGTTTCTTTCGATATGGCAACGCTGAAGCACAAGCTGAGAGAAGGTGATGCCCTTGGCATTGGTATCCTTGGCCTCTTCGATCGTTCTGGTCTGGGTGGTCTTACCAACACTACAGTAGGTATATCTTTGGCTTACCACCATGCTTTCGGCAAGGATAAGCAACACACCATCTCTTTTGGTGCGCAGGGCTTCCTTGTTCAGAAAAATCTGGATTTTAATAAATTGAAATTTGAAGACCAGTTCGATGCTTTCACAGGCGGAACTCCTTATAATACACAAGAAGTATTTGGTAATGCCGATCTTACATATCCTGATTATAACGCAGGTATTATGTATTCCGGTCACGTAGCAGAACATGCTACTGCTTATGCAGGCTTATCTTACTACCACTTTACACAACCGGTAGAAACATTTCTTTCTGGCAATCACCAGATACACTCACGTCAAACAGCTTACCTCGGCGGTTCATTCGATCTGAACCAGGATATCGTACTGTATGCAAGCGGTCTGTATCAAACACAGGCATCTGCAACAGAGATCATGCTGGGTGCTGCTGTAGGTTTCATCCTCAACCCGGGTCATGATGCGGAGTTCCAAAAGAACACCATATTATACCTCGGTGGTTGGTACCGCTACCAGGATGCCATCTCTCCCTATGTTGGCTTCCAGTATCAGAAAATGCAGTTTGGTCTTAGCTACGACGTAAACGTGTCAAGCTTTACGCCAGCTACAAACGGTGCGGGTGCTTATGAATTCTCATTCATCTACAATGGTTGCATCAATCATCACGAAGCATCACCAACCTACAACTTCGCTTGTCCTAAATTCTAATCTGAAACGTTAGATATATCATATTTAAAAAACCTGCTAAAAGCAGGTTTTTTAAATTTATAGACCTTTCCCTTTACTTATATATCTATTGCCTTTTATAGTAAACCGGTAAGGCAAATAAGCATCCTCCGCGGCATAGGCCACTCCTACCCTGGTACTTTCCACAATATCTTTAGCGCTTATTTTTATGCCCCTATCCTCAATATATATTTCCGGTCCTTGTAGCGATAAGCCTGTATTACGTGTATGTATGCCCAATGCCACACTCATAGCTCCGGGGCCTGCTGTAAGCGCAGGTTGCAGCTTATGCATACTGCGCCTTCGCAGCATATACTCCAGTCCATCAATAGGCTCTATAGCGCGTATCAATATTGCATGTGGTATATCCTTAGCATTAGTAACAACATTAAACAAGTGATGGATACCATAACACAAGTACACATACGCAGCACCGCCCTCGCCATACATTATTTCAGTTCTTTTTGTACGCCTGTTACCAAAAGCATGAGAAGCCTTATCTACCACACCGGCATACGCTTCGGTTTCTGTTATCATTCCGGATGTATATACCCCATCAAACGTTGTCACCAGCGCTTTACCCAATAGCTCTTTGGCAATCTTCACTACATCTTTGCGCTTATAAAAAGATTCAGACAATTTCATACATGTGAATTTAAGATGCTTTCATTTCCTTAACAAAACTGTATTTTTAACCCCTCATGTCAACAGTAGGCACCATATATCTCATACCTGTTCCCATTGCAGAGGGCGCTTTTCAAACCATCCCTGAAGAGGTACGCAACCACACCGCTCTTATCAAGCATTATTTTGTTGAAGACTTGCGCACTGCAAGACGCGCACTAAAAGCTATGCACCCGACTTTGGTAATAGATACCCTGCATTTTTCAGAGATAGATAAACATACCGGAGCAGATAAAGGACTATTAAAAAATTGGCTGAAAGCATGTTACCCAATTGGCATTATGAGCGAAGCTGGCTGCCCCGGCATAGCAGATCCCGGAGCAGATCTGGTAGCCATAGCACATACTATGGGTGCAAAAGTGATACCACTTGTAGGACCAAATTCAATTATTCTCGCGCTCATGGCATCCGGTTTTAACGGGCAGAGCTTTGCTTTCACAGGCTATCTGCCGGTAAAAGAACCTGAAAGAAGCAAAAAGATACAGGCGCTGGAGCTACTTTCTCAAAAAGAAAAACAAACACAAATATTTATAGAAACACCTTATCGCAACGATGCCATATTATCAGACCTGTTAAAAGTCTGCGCTAATAATACAAAACTTTGCATTGCACAAAATATTACTGCTGCAAATGCTTTCATAAAAACTGAAGCCATTGGTGATTGGAAAAAAGAAAAACCTGTACTTGGCAAATCACCTGCGGTATTCTTATTGCTGGCTCAGTAAGGGTTAGCCTGTTTTATATTGTCAATATGATCTACAACGTATTGGCCGGTCTCCGTGTTCTTGCCATTATAGTTTTCTCCTCTCCATGGCAGGCTGCGCCTGTATTGTGTATAATGCAACCGGATCGGTTTACCCAAACATTGTGTAAGTGAATCTGCAACGTTTATATCCGGAACGCTAAAATAGAAGTAATTAGTATTAATAAGACCGGTGCCGCGCTGTCCAAAACCCAGCAGCACTAACTCTCCTTCATAAGTTTTAAATACATTTCCCCTACGCGAGAATTTCTGGAGTATACCTTCTCTATAGCCATCACTATATGAGTTGTAGTAAAACCAATAAACATAACCTGTTAAGGAAAGTAGTATAATGACTATTGAAATAAAAATAATTTTTCTCATGGTATCCTAATAATACTACAAAAATATATGGTTTTAATGACTTATTTAGTAATTCTACCCTTCCACTTATATACTCCGGCAAACCCAAGCAAACCAGCTATAATAATATAAGGAATATGCAAAGCTTGTAAGAATGGAAAATAGAATAATTGTTTGGTTTTTTTTAAAAATACAGCAACCGGGTACAAAAAGAAAAATTCAGCTAACACCTTCCATGCAAACATCAACAATGCAATACTCCAAAAAAAGCTATTATAAAAACCAGCGATCAGCAATATTAAAAAAGAGAGGTTAAAAAGATATACGAAGGATAATACTACAGTCAGTTTCCTATCATTATATTTTCCGGATTTGGAGGCCCAGCGTACACGCTGCTGAAAAAATGCGCCCCAGCTTTCTTGCGGAGTAGTTGTCACAATGGCCTTCCGCGATTTTATATAATCGATACGTTCCGGATACTTCTGATGTAACTTCATCATTAGTAAATAATCATCCCCGGACGCAAGATAATCTATGCCTTCGTACCCGTTCACCGACAGAAATGCAGCTTTATTAAATGCAAGGTTAGCACCATTGCTCATATTACCCAATTCCAGCTTGCTGGTTGCAGCGGTAATACCTTGCATACTCATAAAATCAATTGACTGGAATAATTGCAATAAACTATTATCACAAGTATAATCAACCGGCGCAACGATCATTACAGGCTTATCCTTTTCATACTTCGCTGCTATATATCTTAGCCATTCGGGTTCTGCTGTGCAGTCTGCATCCGTTGTTATTATCAGGTTGCCGCTGCTATTTTTTACACCCAAGGCAATAGCTTCTTTTTTATACGCCACAAACCTACCATTCACATTTATATGTTCTGCCAGTTTCAAACATCTAACATTTGGGGCTCCAATAGCATTTACAATGGCAGCCGTATCATCTTCCGAATGGTCGTCTATAACTATTATTTCAAAAAGATTGACAGGATAGTTTTGATCTAATATAGAACTTATACAGGCCTTTATATTAGCAGCCTCATTTCTTGCAGGTATAATGATGCTGATGTTGGTGAGTGGTGCAAAATCTTTTGCGATCACAAATTCCTGTTGCATTCTCCATCCGTTACTATACGCCACCATAAGCGCCAGGTATGTAAAAGTAAACAAGCAACAAATAATAATAAATAATAGCATCAGGTAGATAGGTGTTTTGCCATTGCAGATAGGGTTTCATCGTCCAGTAGCCAATGGCCTCTGTCTACAATATATAGTTTCACGGTACTCATTTCTTTTTTAAACCGTTCTCCATATTTTGCCAATATCACCTTATCTCTATTCCCTATAAAAATGTGAACAGGTATTTTGTATTTATTTATTGCTTCTTTTAATTTATTTCTGTCCGGAACGATAAATCTTAAATTGGGCCATACTTTCAGTAAAAATCCCCGGCTTGCATCACTATCTATATAATGTGTGGCAAACCGATACCTGCCCTCATTTACTATCCCTGCACTTCTCATCCCGGTTACCAGTGGCATGTACTTTTTAGGTTGCGTCAAAAAATCTTTGAACAACCATTTGCCAAATGCATTCATGGTAACAAAATGATAGAACCTGTTGGGCACCAGCCCATCCGGCGCTATCAGCAACACATCACTAATGCTTTCAGGCATTTGTTCTATAATACACAGACAAAGCCTGGCACCAATACTATAGCCCGCCAAAATTACTTTATCAACGCCTGTTTCTATCATTAACTTATTAATAAGTTCTGTAAGCGATCTTTTTTGCAACGGTGAATTCAGTGGCCAGTCGCTTTTGCCATGATAAGGCAGGTTGATACTTATAATAGTATACTCGGGAAGAAATTTTTCAAAAGCTGCAAATATAACTGCCTCATTTCCATATCCCGGAAAAGCAACAATGATTTTTTTGCCATTACCTATACGCAGGTAATGCAATTTTCCTTCATTTAATTCTATGTATCCTTCCGCTTGCAATAACGTAAATTTATGTCAGCTTTCTTTCGTAAATTAACAATGTTAATCTTTATTTTCTCCTTAGCTTTATAAAAAGGATTGTATGAATACATTAGGCGGTGGTTTTTTGGTGAATACATCAGCATTTGCAGACACTTTTACACCCGAAGACCTGAACGAAGAACAAAGAATGATAGAACAAATGTGCTCCGAATTTCTTGAAAAAGAAGTAACGCCACGTTTGATAGAAATAGATAGCCAGACTCCCGGTCTCATGCCCTCCTTGTTGGAAAAGGCTGGCGAATTAGGACTACTCGGGGCAGCTTTTCCGGAAACATATGGCGGGCTGGGTAAGGACTTTGTTACTGCTACACTTATTAATGAATGTTTGGGTGCAGGTCATTCATTTTCTGTAGCTATGGCTGCACATAATGGCATTGGTTCATTACCCATACTATATTTCGGCACAGAAGCTCAAAAACAAAAATACATACCCAAACTGGCAACAGGCGAAATGAAAGGCGCCTATGCACTCACTGAGCCCGGCTCCGGCAGCGATGCACTGGCTGCAAAAACCACAGCCATGTTGAGCGCTGATGGCAAACAATATATCATCAACGGGCAAAAAATATGGATCACTAACGCAGGTTTTGCAGATGTATTCACCGTATTTGCAAAAATAGATGGCGATAAATTCAGCGCGCTCATTGTAGACCGCGATACACCTGGCCTAAGCTTCGGAGAAGAAGAACATAAAATGGGTATAAAAGGGTCCAGCACACGCCAATTATTTTTCGAGAACTGCGCAGTACCAAAAGACAACCTGCTGGGCGAAATCGGCAAAGGCCATATCATAGCCTTCAACATACTGAACATTGGCCGATTAAAGCTATGTGCTGCGGCCATTGGAGCAGCTAAAAAAGCCTTGAAGGAAACGATCAATTACGCCATCACCCGCGAACAGTTTAAAACATCTATATCCAAGTTTGGTGCTATACAATACAAACTGGCAGAAAGTACAATAAGAATTTTTGCCGCTGATAGCGCCCTGTATCGTACGGCACAATGGATAGCTGATAAAGAAAAAGCGCTCCACGATGCGGGTAAAAAAGACAGCGAAACACTGCTGGGTGCCGCAGAAGAATTTGCCATAGAATGTGCTATGCTGAAAGTGCTGGGGTCTGAAGCATTAGACTATGTTGTGGATGAAGGTGTGCAGGTGCATGGTGGCAATGGCTTTTCTGATGAATACGACATTTCACGCTCCTATCGCGACAGCCGTATCAACCGCATATTTGAAGGCACTAACGAAATAAACCGCCTGCTTGTATTAGATATGTATCTGAAACGGGCACGGAAGGGCCGCTTAGACCTTTTAGGCCCTGCTATGGCAGTACAAAAAGAGTTGATGAGCATACCCGATATGGGCACTGATGATGCGCCATTTGCCGCAGAGCAAAAAGCTATAGCCGGCTTTAAAAAAGCAGTACTGATGTGTGCAGGTGCAGCCGCACAAAAACTATCAACTAAGCTGGATCATGAGGAAGAAATATTGATGAATGTTGCCGATATGATCATTGATACCTTCCAGGCTGAAAGCATGTTGCTGCGTGCTATGAAAATGAAGGCAAACAATAATGAAAATGCCGACCTTACTGTAGATATTGTACATACATTCATTTCAGATGCAGCCGACAGGATAGCACATGATGGCAAAGACGCCATTAATGCTTTTGCAGAAGGTGATGAACAACGCATGATGCTAATGGGGCTAAAACGCTTTACAAAAACAGACAATTTCAATACTAAAGACGCTCGCCGCCGCATTTGTGCTAAGTTGCTGGAAGCGAAGCAATATTGCTTTTAGTACCCCCAAAATGAGATAAACCACTTATTTTTCCGGCAAAAATGTTAATTTATTTATATAAATAGTGGGCAATCCCTAAATAGTTCTATACTTTTGCCCTACAATAAATGAAACCGGGATCATACGCTCCGTTCTTATTACTCATTGTGCTGGCCTTTTTCGGTCCGCATTACAATCTGCATGCAGTATCTGCCAATAGCAATAAAAATTACATAGTTGTATCCCAACATACAGGTAGTGTACAAAATACGCACACCGGTATTACAAAAAGCAAAGCACCTGCATGTAGTATCTTCAAAGTGCGTACAAAAGCACTCAATGATTTTTCAGCTTTTAATGTACCATTCATTTGGACATTACAGTATAAAACCTATATTTTCCCGGTAAAGTATTATACCCTTTACCGTTTTCACCTCAATGCAATACGATGTGAAAATTATTCGCTCAGGGGTCCTCCTGTTTCTATGCTTGCCTAAATAAAAGGCAATCTTAAAATTCATTTTATCTTTATTACAATTTTAGTTTTATTCAATATTTATGTTATTCATTTTAAAAAAAATGCATCAACAGAATTACAGAAAACTATTAATGCTATTACTCATTAGCTTAGTTTCAATTTCAGGTTTTGCACAAACCTTAAGTCTGTATGATGCTGTCAATAGATCGATCAGTAATTATCCCTTAATACAGCAGCGGCAATCAGAAGTTGCTGCAAGCAAGGCACACATCAGTACTGTTAATGCTAATCGCCTGCCTTCATTAAAAATTCTGGAAGAAGTAAATGTCGGCACTGCCAATAACCTACCGGGTGGCTATTTTTCATTGGGCATCATACCATCCTTATCAGGCTCTATAACATCTCAGGAAAACACGAACACAATGTCCGGCAATTTTGCGGTTTCCTACCTGGAATGGCAATTCTATACTTTCGGCTATTATAATGCGCAGAAAAAAAATGCCGAGGCAGCGCTATCCACTACTACTGCCATATTAAACGGCGACAAGTACCTGCTTACAGAAAACACCATTGCCTTATACCTGGACTGGGTAAAGAAATATCGTTTACTGCAGATAGAAAAAGAAAACCTGCAACGCTCGGAAACCATATTCAATGCCATAAGGGCTACAGTGCAAAGCGGCTTGAAACCCGGGGTAGACAGCAGCACAGCAGGTGCAGTATATGCCAGGAGCCGCATTGCCTATATACAGGCACAAAATGAATATCAGAACGACCTGATATCAATGGCTACTTACACAGGCTTACGTACAGATAATATAGTCCCTGATACAAATGTTGTTGCTGATGCTGACAAACTAAATATAAACAGTATAGCTTCATCCGATAGTGTTGCTTTAAATAATCCCCTGCTGGATATTTATGAAAAGCAATATGAACAACAGCTTTCTCAGAACAAAGTATTATCACGCGTATTTCTGCCAAAGCTATCACTGGAGGGTGCAGGTTGGATGCGAGGTTCAAGCATATCACCTACCAATGTATATGCTTCCGATCTGAGTAATGGACTATCCTATACCCGTTCCAATTATTTATTCGGCCTTTCGCTCAGTTATAATATAACAGACATCAAGCACCAGCACGACCAAATAGTAGAAGGCCGCTATTATGCCCAAGCTAAGCAGCAAGCATTGCAAACGCAGCAACTAACCCTCGGCCGCATATTGCAACAAGCCAACGCCGCCTATGCCAGCACCTTACTAAAGCTAAATGAACTACCCATACAGTTAGGGTCTTCGCAGCAAGCCTACGAGCAGCAAATGGCCCTATACCGTGCCGGGCTGAATACATTGATAGATGTGACCAATGCGCAGTTTGTACTAAAGCAAACAGAAACAGACTATGTGCTGGTACAAGACGACCTGCTGCAATTGCTTTATATAAGAGCCGGCTATAACAACCAATTAGATAATTTCTTACAAAATTTCAAAAAATAAAAATGAGCTTAGTATCAGCATCACTTAAAAGACCGATCACCGTATTGGTGATAGTATCGGCTGTGTTTTTGAGCTCCATTTTAGCGATAAAAACCATTTCGATAGATATATTTCCCAAATTGAACCTTCCTACCATTTATGTGATAGAACCATACGCAGGTATGAGCCCGCAGCAAATGGAAGGTTTCTTTTCTACCCGCTTGCAAGACCAGTTTTTGTATATCAACGGCATAAAGAATATTTCAAGCCGCAACATACAAGGCATCAGCATTCTCAAACTCACCTTCTTCGAAAGTACCGATATGGCCGAAGCATCTGCACAGGTTGCCCTACAGCTCAATCGCGCCATGTCTTTCTTTCCTCCCGGCGCATTACCGCCACAGGTCATTCGTTTCGATGCCTCTTCACTACCTGTCGGCGAATTGGTATTTAGCAGCCCTGATAAAAAGTTAGAGGAGATAAATGACCTGGCATCTACACGAATCCGTCCGCTTTTTTCTACCATTCCGGGTCTATCTGCACCCTCCCCTATCGGATCTAACATTCGTACGGTAGTACTAAATATCGACCCAAGAAAGTTGCGCAGTTTTAATCTTACACCCGATGAAGTAGTAGCTGCAATTGCAAAAAACAATGCGATATCACCTTCTGGTAATATTCGTATGGGCAATAGCATGTTCATAGCAACAGCCAATTCACTGGAAGATAAAGTAGAAGCATTTAATGACATACCTATAAAAACAGATGCTGCCAATAGTGTAATGCTGAAAGACATAGGCACAGTACAAGATGCTGCAGACATTACAACCGGCTATGCGTTAATAAATGGTAAGCGCTCTATCTACATGCCGATAGTTAAAACCCCCGACGCATCTACATGGGAAGTAGTGCAACAGTTAAAGGCTAAAATACCTGAAATGCAAAGCCTATTGCCCGATGACATACAGATATCATACAAATTCGACCAATCTGTTTTTGTAATGAACGCTGTAAAAAGCCTGGTAACAGAAGGTGTTATTGGGGCAATACTCACCGGCTTAATGGTACTATTGTTTCTGCAAGACTGGCGCAGTTGTATAGTAGTGATCATTACCATACCAGTCTCTGTATTGAGTGCAGTATTATGCCTGAAACTTGCAGGGCAAACCATCAATATCATGACCCTCAGCGGACTTGCTTTAGCAATAGGCATTCTTGTAGACCAGGCCACGGTAACGATAGAGAACATACATCAGCATTTGGAAATGGGCAAGAACAAGCGGCAAGCTATTTATGATGCCTGCACCGAAATAGCATTTCCACTCTTGCTCATATTGCTTTGTATCATAGCGGTGTTTGCACCTTCCTTTGTTATGCAAGGTGTACCCAAGGCTTTATTCCTACCCATTTCGCTCGCTATAGGTTTTGCCATGATTGCCTCATTCATTTTAGCACAGAGCCTCGTACCTATCATATCAAATTGGTTGCTGGATGAAAAAAAGTTTAAATACAAACATGGCCGGCATCATGCACATGCAGGTTTAGCATTAGAAGACAATGAAGTAAGGCAAATAAGAAAACACCTAACTAAAGAAGAAAATGAGCCTGCCAAGAATGATCGTTTCGAAAGAATAAAAATGGCTTTCCTCAAACGATTAGAAAAAATGATGAAGCACCGCAAGCGAAATGTGATTGCATACCTCATCATTGTATTCGCACTCACCGGATTATGTTTTGTATGGATAGGAAAAGATCTGCTGCCCAAAACAAACACAGGCCAGTACCAGCTACGGTTAAAACTACCGGATGGCACTCGTTTAGAACGTACAGAAGCAATGGTCACAGATGTGCTGCAAATCCTGGATAGCCTTACCAACCATCATGTAGAGATCAGTTCAGCCTATGTAGGCACTATCCCAACTAACTATGGAAGCGCCAACCTATACATATTTAATAGTGGTTCTCACGAAGCAGTATTACAATTACAAACCGATGAACATTTTAAAATGGGCAAAGATGCCTTCCAGGATAAACTACGCGAAGCAATTCATTCAAAATTACCTGGCGTGCATATCTCTTTCGAGCCCATAGAGCTAACAGAAAAAATAATGAGCCAGGGTGCATCTACCCCAATCGAGATACAAGTAGCCGGAAAGGATATGAACCAGATAAGAACCTATGCCGACACGCTTGTGAAAGAACTGGGTCAAATATCCTATTTCCGCGATGTGCAGATACAGCAGCCGCTCCATACCCCTACCATTAGCATCACCCTCGATCGCTATAAAATTGCGCAAATGGGTCTTGACATGAAAGAAGTATCACGCTCATTGTCCACTTTTACCTCATCCAGCCGCTACACAGAAAAAAATCTTTGGCTCGATGAAAAAAGTGCCTATACTTTCCAGGTGCAGGCACAGGTTCCTGAATATATCATGAACAATATAGAAGACCTGAAAGAGATCCCATTACAACCCGGGCATTCAAGCCTGGTGTTGCAAGATGTGGCATCCATAAAAATGGATACCACTATAGGAGAATACGACCGTACAGGCCCACGCAGATACGTTACAGTAAGTGCCAACCTTTATAAAAAAGACTTGCAAAGTGGCACCGATGCTGCAAATAAAGCAGTAAAAGCATTAGGCGAATTGCCCAAAGGCTTAAAAATTGAATTGAAAGGTATGTCCAACCTGCTTACAGAAACACTTGATAGTCTGCAAAGCGGTTTAGCATTTGCTATTGTAGTTATCTTTCTTTTACTCGCAGCCAACTATCAATCGTTCAAAGTATCTCTTGCTGTATTAAGTACCATACCGGCTGTATTGTTAGGCTCGCTTATTATACTATTACTCACAGGTGCCACGCTCAATCTGCAATCCTATATGGGTATCATCATGTCTACCGGCGTATCGGTAGCTAATGCTATATTGATCGTAACAAATGCGGAAAACCTACGCTTTGAATATGATAACGATGTAGTAAAAGCCGCAACAGTTAGTGCGTCCATCAGGTTGCGCCCCATATTGATGACCAGCCTTGCCATGATAGCCGGTATGATACCTATGGCCTCAGGCATGGGCGAAGCCGGAGATCAGACAGCGCCACTCGGTCGCGCGGTAATAGGCGGCTTGATAGCATCCACTTTTGCAGCGCTGTTCATAGCACCTCAATGCTATGCCCTACTACTACGCAGATCAACACTTACATCACCATCATTATTACCCGAAGAATCGAAATAAAATATTTTATGAAATATAGCATCCAATTAATAACAATGATCAGCATCGCTTGCAGCATACAGGCATGCAATTCCGGCAATGCAGAAAATAAAAAAGCAATTCCCAAAACTGCTG
>Ga0207139_1029_pt1 | contig 33793 bp, 26 predicted proteins | sample Alteio_BWMinHeat_7_FD_153585 | JGI IMG/M metagenome (GOLD analysis project Ga0207139, IMG submission 153585) | Enriched cells from forest soil in Barre Woods Harvard Forest LTER site, Petersham, Massachusetts, United States -... | ecosystem: Environmental > Terrestrial > Soil > Temperate forest >... | reverse complement strand
TCCGTTGGCCAGGTTACGCACCCTGGATGGACTCCCCACTATGGTGGCAGCCTTCACCACTGACATTCCCTGGCTCAGCAATTGGGGGCAACCGCTACTCGTAGGTCCTGGATCGATTCACGTGGCGCACACCGAGAGCGAGTACGTGGAGAAACAGCAGCTCGCTGAGGCCGTGGATTTGTATTGCGCAATCGCGAAGAGGCTGGCGTAACGAGCCGGCGGCGAGAATCGGTTTTGGGAACGGCACGGCTTCAGCCGATCCGCGCCGCTAACCTGTTTTTGAAGAGCAGATTCCTCGGTTACTCTCGCCAGCTTTGCCGGCTCCGATGGCTCGGAATGACAGCTCCTGATGAATTTCGTGGACATGCCACCGCGTTTCCATCTACTCGCGACTGGTTGCGTATAAACTTAATACCATGACTACCCAGGCGCTCAACTCCCTCGCCAAGGCCTCCTCGGCCTACCTGCGCTCCGCTATGCATCAGCCCATTCAATGGCATGAGTGGGGCGAGGAGGCTTTTGCCACTGCGCAACGGGAAAACAAACCTATTTTGCTCGATATCGGCGCGGTCTGGTGCCACTGGTGCCATGTGATGGACCGGGAATCGTATGACGATCCGGAAGTCGCGCAAATTGTGAACGAGCGCTTCATTGCAGTGAAAGTGGATCGGGATGAGCGACCTGACATCGATAGCCGTTATCAAGTTGCGGTGCAGGCTGTGAGTGGGCAAGGCGGCTGGCCGCTGACTGCGTTTCTCACGCCCGATGGTAAGCCGTTTTATGGCGGGACATATTTTCCTCCCACTGATGGGTACGGGCGACCCAGCTTCAAGCGCGTGCTGGTATCTATTGCCGATGCGTACCACGACAAGAATGGGGATGTGACCGAGCAAGCCAAGATGGTGGAGAGCGCCATCTCTCAGGCGGAGTCCTTCGCCGGACAAGGTGGCGACTTCTCACCCGCAGTGATTGATACCATCGTGAAGTCAGCCGTACGGATGTTTGATCCACGAAACGGTGGTTTCGGGAACGCTCCCAAGTTTCCCCACTCCGCCGCGCTGGATTTATTGATAGATCAATATGCGCGCTCGGGCGACCAACAGTTGCGCGAAATCTTTGTCACCACGCTGGAGAAGATGGCTCGCGGCGGAGTCTATGACCAGCTCGCGGGCGGTTTCCATCGTTACTCGGTCGACGAGCGCTGGGTAGTACCGCACTTTGAGAAGATGTGCTACGACAACTCCGAATTGCTGAAGAATTATGTGCACGCCTATCAGGCGACCGGCTCGGAGTTTTTTGCTTCGGTAGCCCGGGACGTTATTCGCTGGATGGATGAGTGGCTCAGCGACCGGGAACATGGCGGTTTCTACGCTTCCCAGGATGCCGACTATTCAATGGACGATGACGGTGACTACTTCACTTGGACCCTGGCTGAAACCCAGGCCGTTCTGAGCGCAGCAGAAGCCAGCGTCGCCAACCTGTATTACGACATCAATGAAATCGGCGAGATGCACCACGATCCCGCGAAGAACGTTTTGTACATCCGGGCGTCCGTGGAAGAGATCGGGAAGCGACTAAACTTGCCCGTGGAGCAAGTGGAATCTTTGCTTCAGACCGCGAAGAAAAAGATGTATGCGGCACGTCTGCAGCGGCCCACTCCGTACATAGACAAAACTGTTTACACCGGATGGAACGCGCTTTGCATTTCTGCATATCTGGAAGCGGCCAAGGCACTCAACCTCGAATCGGCGCGGCGCTTTGCTTTGCGTTCTCTCGATCGTGTGCTGGCTGAAGGCTGGCATGCCGAGCGAGGATTGGCACACGTCATCGCTTATTCCGATCCAAAGGCGGAGCGACGGCACGTCCCCGGGTTGCTGGACGACTACGCCTTTACTACAATCGCGTGTCTCGACGCTTATGAAGCCACCGCGGACCTGACCTACTTCAACTTCGCCCGGCGGATTGCTGACACGATGCTCGAGCTTTTCTTCGACCCTGTCTCGGGGGGCTTTTTCGACACCCAAAAAGCTGGGAGCGCGGATGAGAAAAGTTTGGGTGTGCTGGGCACGCGTCGCAAACCCTTCCAGGACTCTCCTACGCCTGCGGGTAATTCTGCCGCAGCCATCGCGCTGTTGCGATTGCACGCTTACGGGTCGAGTGACCAGAACTATCATGACAAAGCGCAGCAAACCCTCGAAGTGCTTGCGGCCTCAGCCGGGCAATACGGAATTTTTGCCGCTACATATGGGATCGCAGCAGTGCATCTGGCGCAGCCCGATACTCAAGTCATCGTAGTAGGAAGCGGCGAAATGGCGGATCGGCTGGCTACCGCGGCGCTGGCTCCCTTCGCCTTCGGCAAATCGGTGCTCAAACTGGCGGGAAACGAAGCCGTGGTAAACAATCTTCCCCCAAAGCTGGCGCAGACTATTCCCCATCTGCCTGAGATCAAGACCGGGAAGACGATGGCCGTGGTTTGCTCGGGCTTTACTTGCCAGCCCCCGATCTCGGATCCCGAAGAACTGGCCGAAAAACTCCGTCTTGCGCTGGTGACCAACGGTTAACCGTCGAAGAATTCCTCAAGACAAAAAAGTGGGCTGACTGCGCTTATGCTAGCAGTCAGCCCGAAAAAGCATCAGCCGCGTAAGCGGCTTACACAGCAGTCACTGTTCAGTGACCTGCCGGAATTTACTTCCGGCTTGTTCCGCGTTGGCTTGCTGGTTTACGAAGCGGCGTCACCCCACCATCAGCGTGAAGGAATGTTGGAGCAATTGCCGCGTACGTGCAAGCCAACCCTACCATCAGGATCAACATCCTGACTGCACGTTTCATGGATTGTTCTCCTTGCGTGCAGGTTCCCTGGGAGCGGAAACCCTCACGGGCAGGAATTATACAGGTCGCTGGCAAGGAGTCCAGATTCATCTTGTTGGTTGAGTTTCGTTTAGCCGCCGATGGGGAGAGATTGAAATGGACGGGCCAAGTCACCAATTGGCCTTTCCCCTAATTTTTCAGCGAGATGCAGACCGTGTAGAAAAACGATTTAGTTCGGTTTTCGTCGAATCGGGAAAGGAATATTAATTTACGATGAACCCATTCGGCTAAGGCTTCGAAGCGAAACGACGGGCTGCGAGGGCAGGAATGCGTTCGGGCGTCTTCTTATGCGAAGCCAGTGGTTCAGCGACAGTCTCCTCACGGTCGTGTCCGTTCGTACGCGAGAAGGCACGATCTACCATACCTTCGAACATCGGAATAAGCGAGTCGCTGGGAACAGGATGTTGCAGGTCAGTGAGGCTCTGTTCCCAACGTTGCGACATCGGCAGGTTGGCGGCGGTCTCTCTCGCGGGGCTCTTGAGGAATGCATAGGTAAACCAAATTGCGATAGCGAGGTTATAGCCCACCAGGTTGATCAGATTCACTGCGGCTTCGGAAGCATGGTTGCTCGCGTTCAAGGTGAACATCGTCAATTCCACGCCGGCAAAGCCGCCGAATCCTAGTGCAATGCCGAAGCTGTGTTGCCGCCAGGAGACCCCGAGATACCGGGAGAAAACCAGCAGGAACAAAATCAGACCGCACTGAATCACGCGCACACAGCGCTGCACGGTTACGACCGCCTCGACTAGGGGTCCCTGTGCGCCGATAGGACTGGAAGCCGCGACTACCCCTGCCACCAGCAACATCACCAGAGCCGCCCACCGAAATAGAACCGATCCAAGATCCTTTAAGGTGTGATAGGGATGGAAGACATCCAGAAAGATCTCATGAATGATCATGAATCCCAAAACCAGGCTCACGCCTGAGGTAATCCAATACGTATAGAAATACTCCGGATAGTTGCCCCATTTGTAAATCGGGAAGAGAACAGAAAATATCAAAACTTGAGAAACAATATAGGCGAAAAAGATTGGGAACTTCCTGTGCAACTTGCGCTTGAACATGAGCGCGCCAACGGAAAGTTGCAGCACCGGATGGGCGCTCCACAGCACGTTGTAAGCAAGCTGGATTTTGGGGTTCATCGGGCTGCTTTCCTGCCGGCTGCTTTAAATTGCGGGTGGCAGACTACACTACTGCACTCCTCTCCCTAAGAGAAACCTTACCAGTTTCAACTCAATGGTCAATGTACCAAGGTAACCCCGGGGTAATAGTTACCAGGGCCGAAATGCTTACGTTCCAGGAGTCGTTTGAATATAGGCGCGCATCATCCGAACCTCATGATCCTTCTCGTCAATGTCGTGCAGCATCAGATCCCGGACGGAGATGACCCCCACTAGTCCCTTGCCGTCACAAACCGGCAAATGCCGAAAGCCGTGGTTTCGCATCAGGAGCATGCAGGCCTCCGGTTCCTCTTGCGGGCTCACCGTGAGCGGCGCCAGGGTCATAACTTTATCGACCCGGGTGGTCCGGGGATCGAGACCCTCGACAACCACGCGCTTCATCAGGTCGCGCTCGGAAAAAATACCCACTAGGACGCCGTCTCGCAGCACCGGCACAGCTCCAATATTGTGGGTCACCATGGACCGGGCAACGTCCAATACGGTCTCACTGGCGTCGACATGACAGGTATGCTGGTTCTTGATCAGGTCACAGACATGCATTTAGCACCTCCGGCCGTCCTTTTTAGCCAACCCGGCCAAGGTTGGCGCGAGTATATGACGAAATTCAATTTTCGCGAAGGCATTTGTTCGTGTCACACCTCAACTTGACCCGTTAAGTTACTGATTTTCATCCAAGTAAAACGCATCGAGGATGTGGCTTTTTCCGTCAACGAGAAGCACACGTCCCTGGTAAATCACGCGCTCCAAATCGGCCGGCAGTTTGGGAAGTTGCTGCTCACAGTCTAGGGGAAGTGGAGCGGCTCGGCGTTGGGCGTCGGCCGACAGGGCATCGTCGTCGCTGATGACCGGCTCTCCCGCAGGTGATTCGGCACGCTTGAGCGCGTCTACCGGCAAGTCGTCGAGATGCGCATTGACGCAGTTTCGGATGATCCGGCGATCGCGCAGAGTGAAGAGTTCTGCTCCCTCCTGCGCCGGTGCCGAAGGAATGGAGGCAGGGGCCGGTGCCGAAGGGGTGGAGGAAGGGGCTGGTGCCGAAGGAGTGGATCCCGCCGGCTGGCCCGGAGTGCTGGCGGATGACGCCTCGGCTGGGGCTGTAGTAGTAACAAAAGTGAGTACGGCTTCAGATTCCACTCTGACCGCCTTTTTGCCAGTGGCTGCAGCCGCGCCTGTTCCTGCCGCGGCGCCGGCCGCAGTCCCAACCGCTGCTCCTTTTCCACCTCCTGCAATTGCTCCAATGACCGCTCCTAATGCCGCTCCGCCGCCGATCTTTGTGGCATTACTCTTGGCATGCGATTCTCCTTTGATAACCAGAGGTTTGACACTGAGGGAGGTAGCCTGCCTTCCGGAGCTCACCGTAGCCAGCACCAAATCCAGCTCTCCCGGTTCGCTCAGCCGGCCCGATGCATGCACGTCGGACACGCGTCCAATGACGTCCGCACCTTTGGGATATAGATTCTTCCCGTCCACCTGAATAGGTTCCTCCAGCGTCGCTCGGAAGGTGTCTCCAACCTGGTTCTCTTCGCTGCTCAGCTTGTCGATCATACGAATTTTGATGGTCGTGCCGGGAGGCAGCACGGGTGGGTCATCCGCAAGAGCTGGGGCTAACAGGGTGACCCCCACCAGCAATGCCAGCGTGGTCACGTGGGGGATATTCTTGGAACTCATAAACCCTCCCGGGGATTCCCTACGGGCCAATGGCTCCGTTGGGATGCGAATCTCGATCTTTTGGCTGCATCGGCGCAATGTGCCAAATTTTAGTCATTCCGACCAATGAATATGAAGTGGGAACAGGGCCACAAGGCCGCCGGAACTCGGTCCCGGGGCTGCGCCGTCAAAATGACGTTGAAGTCGGAGGAGATCTGCATGCCCTCGATCATCGATGGCAAGGTCTGCGGTTCGACGGTCGCCAAGCGGGCAAGGAACTGATAAATATCCGCGCCGCTGTAACCCTGGGCAATGAAGGAAACTTGCGTATTCTCTGCGGCAAAGTGCCAGCCCAGGGAAGCGGCTAACGCAATGGCGTTCTCATAGGCCGCGTTCGAAACTGCGCCAGGGCCCGGATTGTCGAACACGATCCGCAGCCTGCGCTCATCTTCTCGGCTGAACTCGCGGACTTTGAGTGAGCCTGACTTCGCGGTAGCCTTCCAGTCCACATGGCGCGCCGGATCTTCGGGCATGTATTCCCGAATGCGGTACAAGTCGTGCCCACGCCCCCGCACGAATGTCTCAAACTCGCCGGTGACCAGCGGAAGCAGTTCAAAAAACTCCTCGGACGGCTCGACTGCCGGGTACACGATGATTTCGCGATTCAGCGGCACGCGTCGAGTCTTAGTGAGAAACGCGAAAGGGAAGCGCGTGGCCAACCCGAAGCTTTCTTGCTGGTAACGTCCGCGATGCTCAAAGCCCAACTCGAGCTGGGCCGCGAATTCGCTGCCGGCGGGGAGATAAGGGAAATAGGCTGATCCCTGAAAGATGTTAGGCACTCCCATCTTCTCGGCAACACGGAGCAGCCGACGGTCCGGTAACCTGATCCATTGCTGCTCTGGAGAACGTCCAGGAGGGAAGACGAACGTGGCGGGTGTCCATCGCCACCGCTTTCCAAACTTGGCCTTTTCGAGCGGGACCACATTTACTGAAAACGAAGGCAGCCAGCGCCGCCGATTTCGCAAGATGATTTTTCCAGCAATGGGTCGGCGCGCGAAGACGTGCTCGGGCAAGCGGACGTCAAGCTCCAGACCGCGCAACACCAGGGCCGAGACCAAGCCTGATACGATAATCGCCGCCAGCATCGCAGCCACGATGATGTACAACAGGTTGTTGCCCGTGTTTAGCGCGGCGATTCCGATAAAGACCACGGAAACCACATAGATCACTCCCACGCGCGACACATCGTAGTCGAAGGCATCACGAATGCGGCCCTTGGCGACGCGACGGGCCAGGTAGGGCACGGTAGTCAAGCCGACGATTGTGGCTAAAAGTAGCGCGGACGAAGCCAGGATGAGTGTGGCCCGGACATTTCCCGACTCCCGCGACACGGTGGAGAAAAGCGCGGCCCCAAAGGCCAGCGTGAGACCTACCATCGCTAGCAGGAAACGCACCCACACCTGAGGAATCTCAAAGGAGAAGATTCGGCCCAGCCTTCGGATGCCGACTACATCCGGCTGCTGCTTCTGGACATCATGCATCTTGCGGAGATCTCTTCTGTGAGGTTAGCACTCGACCGCAGGAGCATCAATCGCGCCTGGTTGGCAAGAAAGGCGCTAGTTCTGACTCTTTGGGACGGCTTTTCTGCGTCGTTTCCACCACACCAGGATCAGAATCGCCGCGGCCGCGAGGAGCACGCCAATATTTACGTCCTTCACGATGCTGAGTAGCTTCTCCGAGTGCTTGCCGAAGATGTACCCCGCGCCCGAGATGACCGTTACCCAGAGCGCGGCGCCGAGCAAATTGGCCGCGACAAATTTGCGCCAGGGCATATGCAGCACTCCGGCTAGTGGCCCAGCAATCACTCGCAGGCCAGCGATGAAGCGAGCGGCGAAGATGGTGGCGGTGCCATGCCGCCTGAACATGTCTTCTCCGCGCGCGATGGTTGCGGGTTGTATATGAACCGTCTTCCGATATCGTTCCAGCAGCGGGCGCCCGCCATAGAATCCGATCAAAAAGCCGATATTGTCGCCCACGGTTGCAGCACAGATTCCAACCAGAATGATGGAAGGCAGATGCAGCTTGTGTTCTGAGTAGGCGAGGAAACTCGCCAACAACAGGATGGTTTCGCCAGGTACAGGCAATCCAGCATTTTCGAGCAATAGTGCGGCGGCAACCGTCCAGTATCCATACTCGGCCAGGTAGCTCCGGAGGAGGCTAAAGATGTGTGGCGGCATATCTCAGTAGGTCTCAATCCGGTTTCGGGACAGAAACTCGATCACTGCTTGATTGAATTCTTGGGGAACTTCCTCGTAGGGCAAGTGCCCAACGCCATCGAACACCACCAACCTGCAGTCGGCAAACTGCTGGTGCAGTTTCGGCGCGGATGCAGGCCTCACCGCAGCGTCCAGACTGCCCCAGACGAGGAGCGTGGGCACGCCTCGGATCTGCGGCAGCGCCGATGCCAATTCTTGCATGTCTTGGGTCCAGGAACGCACGAGGCGGATCGCGTATTCGAGAGTACCTGGGATCCTGAAGGGCGCTGAGTACCCTTCGACCGTGCCCGGCCGAATCCGGCGGGCATCACCATACAAACGCCGCAGAACGATACTGTGGGCAACTTCAAGCCGAGGCCCTAACTGCACGATCAGAGGCGCGACTATACGGTTGGTCAAGATCGGTGCGAGCCAATTGCCACGCGCCGACCAAGGATTTACTGGCGCAGCCAGGATCAGCCGGCGAACGCGATCCGGGGCCAAAGCTCCCGCCATCATGACAACCGCACCGCCGTATGAACTGCCCAGCAAGTCACAAGAAGCAATGCCAACCGTGTCGAGGAATCGCAACAGACGTCCGGCGCTGGCTCGCAAACTACAATCAAGACCCAGAGGACGGTCGGAGAAACCGGAACCCAACATGTCGATGGCATAAACCGAAGCCAGCGGGGAAAGCGCAGGCATTGCAAACCGCCACGAGAAGGAGTATCCAAGCAGGCCGTGCACTAGAACCAGCACCGGCCCTGAGCCAGACTGCAAGTAGCGGATGCGTGCCCCATCGACCACAGACCAGAATTCCCCTTTCGGGCTGTCGCGTTGCGCGTCGTCTTGCACTCTCAATGGACTTCTCACGTTACTGAGCCGAAGGGATAACTTGGTTGTTTCTCACTGATTCTCACCAAGAGGTGTCGCCTCTTCTCGCTCCTTGAGCGAATGGGAAGCCTCCTGCTCCTCTCATTTTTCCATTTTCTGTTGCGTCGGACTCGGTTTGTGAAAAGGGCCCTACCTAAGGACGCTCTCGCGTTGGGAAGCTTAGGACGATTCGATTCGACCGGGAATCCGCATAAAGCTCCCTTCAGGGCTCTTCCGCCCTGCCCCGCCCTTGCGCACGTTAAAGAGCCGCTCTGCGATGACCTTCTCGATATCTGGTTAATGCTATGATAAATATGGAGTTACCAAATATGGGAGATTGATTCCAGAAAATGTAGTCCACTCCTTGCTGCTCTTATATAATCGGACAAGTTGTTTTCTTCATGCCACTTAGGTGGTGCCCGTTGTTAATAACCGTGGCCCCGAACGTGCTGACCTTGAAGCGAAGCACGATCCCCCTTCAGCCGAAGCTTAGCCAACGGGCCATGAGTCAGGAATCTCAAATCCGCCCCGCCGTTCTTCTTTTTCTGCTAACTGCAGCGTCAATTGTATTCGCAGTCATTAACTTCGAGAAGGAGCGCGAGTTCCAGATTCCCTCCGACGGAGTGTGGTGGGTTGAGCACAACGGTAGCCTTACGGCGGCCCGGGTGGAGGCCAACGGACCGGCCGCCAAAGCTGGCATCAAAGAGGGCGACCGCCTGACGGCGGTCAATCAGCGCGAGGTGAACGGAACTTCTGCCCTGGTGCGGCAACTCTACCGAGTGGGCCCGTGGTCGAAAGCGACGTATTCCCTGGTTCGCGAGTCAGTCCCGGTGGACATGAGTGTGATTCTGGTTCCGGCCGAGCGGTCGCTCAATGACTGGCTGCGCCTGATTGCGCTCATCTACCTGAGTATTGGGGTCTATGTCCTGCTACGGCGCTGGACCGCTCCGGGTTCGACTCACTTCTACATCTTCTGCCTGGTTTCTTTCGTTTTCTACGCCTTCAAGTACACCGGAAAGTTCAATCAGTTTGACTGGACGATCTATTGGGGCAACGTGGGGGCCTGGCTCCTGCAGCCGGCTCTGTTTCTGCATTTTGTGCTGACTTTTCCGGAGAGGCGGTATTTTGTCCACAAACATCGTTGGGCAATCCCGCTGATTTATGTGCCGGGGCTGCTCCTCTTGGGCATTCACATTCTCGCCCTGACCGTGATGAAGGCCAGCGAGAGGCTACGCTGGAATCTCGATCGGCTGCAGATGGCCTATTTGGCGGTGTTCTTCCTTGCGGCCGCCGCCGTACTAGTGTATAGCTACCGCCGAGCAAGCACGCCGATACTTCGGCAGCAACTGAAGTGGGTAACGCGCGGCACGATTCTGGCCATCACTCCGTTCACGCTTTTTTACGTCATCCCTTACCTCACTGGAGCCCTCCCGACCTCGCTCATGAAGGTGTCCGTTCTGTCGCTTGGCCTGTTGCCATTGACCTTTGGCTACGCCATCTTCCGCTACCGGCTCATGGACGTCGATCTGATCTTCAAGCGGGGCATGGTGTACACGCTGGCCGCCGTCGCGATCATTGGCGCTTACTTCGCGGCAGTGGCGGGCGTGGCTGAGCTTGTTCATACCCAGGTACCGAGTTCCGGGCCCAAGGGCTTAATTCTCGCTATCGTCGTTACAGCCCTACTCTTTGATCCCGTACGGAAGTGGATCCAAGAGCAGATTGATCAGTTCTTCTATCGGACGCGCTACGACTACCGTAAGACTTTGGTGGAATTCGGTCGGGAACTGAGTGGGGAAACCGACTTGGACGAGATGCTGAGTTCGGTGGTCGACCGTCTATGCCGCACGCTGCTGGTTGATCGCATGGCAATTTTTCTTTCTGCGGACGAGCCGTCGCAACGCTTCTTGCTCGCGAGGTCTTTTGGACTGACGCAGCCCGCTGGCCTGGATCTGAGTTTTCTCACCAGATCGCGGCCGGAAATGGAAGCCGGGCACATTTTCTTCGACAACACGCACCAAGTGCCCCGCGAAACGCCCACCGCCCAGGAAGCGATTGCCGAGCTTGACCTGAACTACTACATCCCCTGCCGTGCCCAGCAGCGCACCATCGCTTTCCTTGGCCTGGGTAAAACGGCAGAGGGCGATTTTCTCTCCAGTGAAGACATCGAACTCCTAGAAACTCTGGCGGGCTACATCGGCATCGCTATCCAGAACGCGCGCCTTTATGCCTCACTCGAGCAGAAAGTTGCCCAATATGAGCGACTAAAAGATTTCAACGAAAATATCGTCGAGTCCATCAACGTGGGTGTATTAGCGGTGGATCTGGCCGACCGGGTCGAGTCCTGGAACTCGCAGATGGAAGTCATGTACGCGCTGCCGCGTTGGCAGGCCCTGACCCGGCCACTCAGCGAAGTCTTCCCGACCGCATTCGTGGAAGAGTTCTATCGCGTGCGGCAGAATCCCGGCATCCACAATCTCTACAAGTTCCGCTTGGCCACTCCGACCGGAGAAAGCCGTGTCGTGAACGTTGCCATTGCCCCGCTGGTCACCAAGAAGTTCAACGTGATCGGGCGATTGATCATCATGGATGACATCACCGAGCGAGTGGAGCTCGAATCGCAGCTCTCACAGGCGGATAAGCTTTCCTCGATTGGTTTGCTGGCGGCCGGAGTCGCCCACGAGGTCAACACGCCTCTGGCTGTGATCTCCTCCTATGCTCAGATGTTGTCGAAACAACTCCAGGGAGATCAACAGAAGGGAGCTCTGCTGGATAAGATTACACGGCAGACCTTCCGAGCTTCTGAGATTGTCAACAACCTGCTTAATTTCTCGCGCACCAGCGGCACGGAGTTTACCGAGATCGACGTAAATAAGGTTATTTCTGACACGCTCGCCTTGCTGGAGCATCAATTTAAGACCACCAACATCCGTGTGCAGGATGACCTCGCTGAGCATCTGCCTCGAATCAGCGGGAATGCTGGGCGCTTGCAGCAGGTGTTCTTGAATTTGTTCCTGAATGCCCGGGACGCGATGCCCAAGGGTGGAACTTTGCGTATCGTCAGCTCCAACGGCGAAGGGGTCAGCGTGGTGGTTTCCGACACCGGCACCGGTATTGCGCAAGAACACATTCAGCGCATCTACGACCCGTTTTTTACCACCAAGGCAGGGCAGCGGGAAGGTCAGAGCAAGGGCACCGGATTAGGTCTATCTGTCACTTACGGAATCATCCAGGAGCATGCGGGAAAGATTCGCGTGGAAAGCCGGCCGGGCCAGGGAACCACGTTCTACGTCGATTTCCCTATGACGAGAAAGGCCGTCAATGTCTGAGGCAGCAGTCATCTCGCGGCGCCCCAGCGAAGCCAGCTCTTCGCCCTTAGGCTATGTGTTGATTATTGACGACGAGGCTGCGATCCGCGAGTCCCTCGAAACCTTACTCCAGATTGAAGGTTACGAAGTCGAATCGGCGGAGAGCGGCGAAGAAGGGCTGGCGCGTCTGGGTGAGCGCTCGTTTGATCTGGTGCTGCTTGACCTGGCGTTACCCGATCGCAACGGCATAGACCTGCTGGCTGAAATCGGGGCCCACGATCCCCAGTTATCCGTAATCATGATTACTGCCTACGGCACGGTTGAAAATGCCGTCAAGGCCATGCAGGCGGGGGCGGCGAATTTTGTTCAGAAGCCCTGGGACAATGAAAAGCTCCTAGCCGACGTGCGCGCCGCGGTGGCCCGCCACCGCGCGGAAGAAGAAAATATTCAACTGAAGCGCGCCCTGAAGCAGCGCTACAACTTCGAAAATATCGTGGGCAAGAGCGAGCCCATGTTGAAGATTTTCGATCTCGTGGCGCAAGTCGCGCCCAGCCGTTCCACGGTGCTGCTGCAGGGGGAGAGTGGTACTGGCAAAGAACTGATCGCCAAAGCTATCCATTTGAATTCGCAGCGGCGTGACCGGTCTTTTGTTCCGGTCAACACCGGTTCCATGCCGCCGGACCTCTTGGAGTCAACTCTGTTTGGACACGTCAAAGGCGCGTTTACCAGCGCCATCGCATCCAAAAAGGGTCTTTTTGAAATCGCCGATCGGGGCACCCTGTTTTTGGACGAGATCGGCACCATGGGTATGGATACCCAGAGCAAAATTCTGCGCGTGCTCCAGGACCGGAAGTTTATGCACCTGGGCGGCGTTCACGAACTGCAAGTAGACGTGCGCATCATTGCCGCCACCAATGTCGACCTCAAGCAGCACGTGCGCGAAGGCAAGTTCCGCGAAGACCTCTTCTATCGCCTGAACGTCATCACCATCGATCTTCCGCCTCTCCGCCAGCGTAAGGAAGATATCCCGCTACTGGTGGAGTTTTTCCTCAATAAGTACTCGGAAGAAAATGAACGTCCGAAGCGACGGATCACTCCTGAAGCGCTCCGTCCGCTGCTTGCCTATTCTTGGCCAGGGAACGTGCGTGAACTGGAGAATGTAATTGAACGCGCTGTCGTGCTCTCGTCCGGTTTGGAGATCGGTCCGGAATTACTTCCCGACCAGATCGCTGGCCGTGGCACTGCCTTTCCTGTGCTGGAACATGGCGTCGACGCTTCGCTTTTCGACATCATGGAAGATTGCGAGCGGCATATCATCGTCGACATGCTGGAGAAGTGTAACTGGAATCAAACGGAGGCGGCGGAACGCTTCCACGTGCCCCTTTCCACTCTGAATCAGAAAATCAAGCGTCTCAATATCGAGATCAAGAAGAAAGGCCGGGAGTTGGCAGTCTGACCCCTTCCTGCGTGCCCTTCAGTGTCGCCCTGACGCTCTGTTATAGTTTTCGGTAAATGGAGCTGACCTCGCCCGCGGATTTCGCCAAAGATCTAGTTCAGGCTGTGCAGGACTATTCCGTACTGGCGGGACGGTCCATGTCCAATCTGTTCCGTACCCCGCGTTATTTCGCCGACATGACGCAACAGGCGGATTTGATCGGCTTCGGGTCACTGCCCATCGTCGTGCTGACAGGATTCTTTACCGGCGCCGTCTTGGCTTTAAACAGCGCGAATACGCTGGAGAGATTTGGTTCGCTCTCACTCATCGGGCAACTGGTTTCGGTCGGAATGGTGACCGAGCTTGGACCCGTTCTTACCGGTCTTATGGTAGCGGGTCGAAACGCTTCCGGCATGGCCAGCGAACTCGGTTCCATGGTGGTCACGGAGCAGATCGATGCTATGCGAGCCCTGGGCACCGATCCCACCAAGAAGTTGGTGACTCCGCGAGTGGTCTCCACCGTGTTTATGCTGTTCTTTTTGACTATCATCTCCGATCTTTTGGGATTGATTGGCGGTGGCATCGTTGCCCAATTCATATTCGGAATGGACTCGCATCAATATTGGAGTTCAGCGTGGCAAACTCTGATGTTCCGGGACGTGTTTACTGGACTGGTGAAGCCACTATTTTTTGGATTCATTATCGCTACCGTGGGCTGCTACTACGGAATGTCGGCGCGGGGCGGGACGCAGGGTGTGGGCCGGGCCACGACTCAGGCGGTAGTTGCATCCTCAGTCCTTATTCTTCTGGTCGACTTCTTCGCCACTAAGTTCCTGATGGCGATTTTTGGCTATCGCTGAATTATGGCTGCACCTCCGAACGCCATCGAAAGCCCCCTGAAGTCTACGGAAAGTTCCGCTTCTCCAGTCATTGTCTTTGATAACGTGTCCATTGCGTTCGAGGATAAAACCATACTCGATGGAATTTCCTTCCAGCTCGCCCGCGGAGAAACCAAGGCTATCTTCGGCATCGCGGGATCGGGCAAGAGCACAATCCTGAAGCTCACGCTGGGCTTGCTGAAGCCAGATGCGGGACACATCCACGTACTCGGAGAAGATGTAACCCAGATGAGCGAAGAATCTCTGTTTGAGCTGCGACGCAAAATTGGCATGGTGTTTCAGGAAAGCGCGCTTTTTGATTCGCTCACCGTGCGGGAGAACGTCGCGTTCCGGCTGATGGAGGAGCACGATCTATCCGAAGACGAGATCGAACGGCGGGTGAGGGAATCCCTAAGTTTCGTGGAGCTCGAGCACACCGTCGACATGTTTCCGTCCGAATTGTCGGGTGGAATGCGCCGCCGGGTGGCCATTGCCCGAGCCATTGTGACCCAGCCCGAAATTTTGCTCTACGATTCGCCCACGGGCGGCCTGGACCCAGTTACTTCCACGACCATCGTTGAACTGATCGTCAAGCAGCGTGACGTGTCCAGGACCAGCTCCCTTCTGGTTACCCATCGGCTGCAGGATGCGTTCGTCATGGCAACCCACTACTTTGACCGCAAATCGAACAAGATGTTGCCGCTCCCACCCGGCGCTCGCGGGGAAGTGCCGATGGGCTTTCTGATTCTTCGAGACGGAAAGATAATCTTTGACGGAGGCGTGCACGAGTTGTCAGTCTCGAAAGACGAATACATCCGGGAATTTATTTCGTAGACGGACCTAGCTGGCCTTGGCAGCCTCCGCCATGGCCTTGCGCCGTGAGGCCACGCGTGCTGAGACCGTTTTCAGGCGCTCTCTACCAGCCTCGGATTGCATAATCACCTTCTCGACATTACTGAACAACCCCGGACTTTGCATTTTCTCCCGCACGTCCTTGAGGATGGGCTGCATTTTCGCATAGAGGAAAAACATCTCGCCGCTGACGCCACCTTCGAGAAACAACTCGGGATGAATGGTCCCGTGCAACACCAGCGCCGCCGCCATATCCCAATATCCGCCAACCTGACGAAGCCAGTTGTTTTCCTGGGTTCCGAGAGCGTTCGCCACTTTGATGAAATCGTCAGCAGTCTGAGGCCAAAACTTCACCACCCACCAGTCGCGTGCCTTGCGCATCTCGGCCTCGCGCCGAAGATCATACAGTTTGAGGATGAGTTCAGCGTCAGTGGCGGTCGGTTCCTTGGGCATGACAGTTCTCCTTTGGGGATTACAGCGTTGAACTCGATCAAGTGGACAACAGAGGCGGCGGCTGTCCAGCGTGAATCGCGATTATCCTACAGGCGCCGGTTCCGCCGCCCTTTCGAAGTCGCACTCCTTATTCGGACATGCGATTACTGGGCCAGCTTTCAACATTTTCTCCACCAGGTACTCACTGCCGCAACTGGGGCACTTTTCCGCAATCGGTTTACCGGCAGAGGTGAATTTGCACTTGGGATAATTTGCGCAGCCGTAGAATGTGTTTCCTTTGCGCGCTTTCTTTTCGACCAGGTCGCCTTCCTTGCAGAGCGGGCACTTCACTCCGATAAAGTTCTGCTTCACGTATTTGCAGTCCGGATATCCGCTGCAGGCTGTGAACTCCCCAAAACGTCCGTGGCGGATCATCATGTTGCGTCCGCACTTGGGGCAGAGTTCATCAAGGGGAATGTCGGGAACTTTCTTGCCCTGGTCGAGCCGGCGAGTGGTCTTGCAGTCAGGATAGCCGGTGCAGGCCATGAATTGGCCGAAGCGCCCTCGCTTCAGGACCATAACCCGGCCGCAATTTTCGCAATACTCTTCCTGGGTGGTTTCCTGGATATCGGCCGAATCCAAGTCCGGCAGGTTGATCGGATTTTCCTTGGTGAAAGTGCAACTATCGGGATTCTCCTTGTCGTAAGAGCTGCAGGCGTAGAAGGACCCATGCTTGCCCCACTTGATCACCAGCGGAGAGCCACAGCGCTCGCACTTTTCGTCCGTGGGCTTCTCCATCCGCTTGATGTTCTCCATGTGCTTCTCGGCGTAGCGGAGGTCCTTGGCGAAGCGCTTGTAGAACTCGGCGAGCGCGTTGGTCCAAGTTTCCTTGCCTTCTTCGATTTCGTCGAGTTCTTCTTCCATGCGCGCGGTGTACTGCACGTCGAAGATGTCGCGGAAATTTTCGACCAGAAGATCGGTTACGACCAGGCCGATCTCCGTAGGCGTGAACTTTCCGCCTAGTTTCTGCACGTATTGGCGCTCCTGGATGGTGCTGAGAATTGCCGAATACGTGGACGGCCGCCCAATTCCACGTTCTTCGAGTTCCTTGACCAGCGAAGCTTCGTTATAGCGCGGCGGAGGTTCGGTGAAGTGCTGCTCGGGCTTCAGCTCCCTCAGCGTCAGCTTTTGTCCCGGTTCCAGCGGCGGCAGTTTGTGCTCTTCATCCTCGTCGTCTTTGCCTTCCTTCGATTCTACGTAGACTTTGAGGAAGCCATCGAACTTCTGCACTGAACCAGTGACACGGAACCAGAACGTTTCTACGCTCGACTTCGCGTCTATGTCGACCGTGGTTTGGTCAAACACCGCGGGCGTCATCTGCGAAGCCACAAAGCGTTGCCAGATCAGCTTGTAGACCTTGTATTCGTCTTCTTTCAAATACTGTTTGATCTGATCGGGATGACGCATGGCCGAAGTCGGCCGGATGGCCTCGTGCGCCGCCTGCGCTTCCTTCTTCTCTTTATAGGTGTTGGGCGACTCCGGGAGATATTGGTCGCCATACTGAGATTTGATGTACTCGCGTACTTCGGTCAACGCTTCATTCGAAACCCGGGTTGAATCGGTACGCATGTAGGTGATGAGGCCGACCGAGCCTTCCTCACCCAGTTCCACGCCTTCATAGAGTCGCTGCGCAATCATCATGGTGCGTTTGACGCTGAAACGCAGCTTGCGCGACGAATCCTGTTGCAGCTTGCTGGTGGTGAATGGCGGAGTGGCATTCCGCCGCCGCTCTTTGCGGTCGACAGTCCGAACCAGCCACTCGGCTTTCTCCAGCGCGGCCCGGATTTTCTCGGCGTCTTCGCCATTATTGACTTCGACCTTCTCTTCACCCTTGCCAACGAAGCGAGCATCGAATGCCGGGGGCTTGGGCCCAGCAAGATGAGCGTCAATGGTCCAGTATTCTTTCTTTTCGAACGCCTTTATTTCGCGCTCACGTTCGACAATAAGTCGCAGAGCAACGGTCTGAACCCGGCCCGCGGACAAGCCGCGGCGCACCTTGTCCCAGAGCAGTGGTGAAACCTGATAGCCGACCAGGCGATCCAGAACACGGCGTGCCTGCTGCGCATCAACCAGGTGCTGATCGATGGCACGAGGATGCTCGAAGGCTTCCTGCACCGCGCGCTTCGTGATCTCGTTGAAAGTCACGCGGCGGATACGGTCCGGTTGATCGTCCTTCTTCTTTTTTTTCTTCTTGGTCTTGGTCCCGTTACCCAATTCTTCAGCCAAATGTGCAGCGATGGCTTCGCCTTCGCGGTCGGGATCAGGCGCCAGATATATGTTGTCCGCAGATAAAGCCAACTTCTTCAGCCTGGCGACAACCTTCTCTTTACCTGGGATGACGATGTATTCCGTTTCGAATTCGTTGTCGATATCGACGCCCAGCGTACTCTTGGGCAGGTCTTTGACGTGCCCGAGCGAAGCTTCGACCGTGAAGCCCTTACCTAGATATTTCTGGATGGTCTTTGCCTTGGCCGGCGATTCGACGATGACTAAACCTTTTGACAATGTGTCCTCAATGGGTAGTTTGGTTTCGAAGCTAGCACGAATGAGGCGGCGGCAACAAGTTTCGTGGGAAAACCGTCAGCCTTCAGCTATCAGCTCTCAGTTTGTGAATGAGGGACGACAGCATCCTCTTTAGTTCAACCACCTCGCTAGAAAGCCGCTGATAGTCCAGAGATTTCATGAGTTCCAAGTCACGCGCTAAGAGCAAGTGATATTCGAGTTCGCTGGATGAACCCATTGCAATCTGCAAAAATCGTCCGAATTCGCAGTCGCCTTTCCGGCAACACCCTTCTGCAATGTTCGCCCCGATCGAAGCCGAGGACCTTCGCATCTGGCTCGTCAATCCGTAGAGTTCACTTCGCGGAAACCCCTTGCTGGACTTATATACATCAAGCGTCAGGACGTGGGCTTTCTCCCAGACCTTCAAGTTTCTGAAACTCTGCATGCTCGTCTCCAACGCCGGGACCCTCGCTGAGAGCTGATAACTGATAGCTCCTTAGAAGCTCTTCACAAAATTCTTTCCCGGCAACTGCTTAACCTTGCCGGCCAGCTCCAGCTCAAAGAGCGCCGCAAAAATTTCAGATGACGACAGATCCGTTTCCAGGCGCTCGACGATCTGGTCGAGGTGAGTGGCTTCGTCCGCTTTCAGCAGCGCAAAGATCTTCTTTTCGTGAGGAGACAGCTCGCTTTCCCCGAATAGAGATGCAGTTTGTCCCGCTTGAGATTCACTGCCGGGGGCGGGTTCCAGGGCAAGTCGTACTTGCTGCGGGAGTTCCTCCCAAACATCTTCCCAAGTGGCTACCAGCTTCGCACCCTGCTTAATCAGGGTGTTCGGGCCCCAGGAGTTCTTGTTGGTAACATTGCCGGGAACGGCGAAGACCTCACGATTCTGCTCCAGAGCGCAACGAGAGGTGATACGGGTGCCGCTGTATTCTGCAGCTTCCACTACCAGCACGCCCAGCGAGATCCCGCTGATGATCCGGTTGCGAATCGGAAAATTCTGCGGTGCCGGGAAGGTGCCGATGGGGAACTCCGATATGAGTGCTCCTCCGAGGGTCAAAATTTGCTCGACCAGCCGCGTATTTTCCTTGGGGTAAATCTCGTCGATGCCGGTGCCCAGAACAGCCACGGTCTTGCCTCTTCCTGCAATCGCGCCACGATGGCCAGCCGTATCCACACCACGTGCCAGGCCGCTGAAGATGACCAGGCCGCGTACCGCAAGATCACAAGCCAGGCGTTCCGCCATGCCCGTGCCGTAGGGTGTCGGATGCCGCGTGCCAACCAGTGCGATCCCTGGGCGCGAGATCACCTCGGGATCACCGCGTACGTAGAGGACCAGCGGTGGGTCATAGATCTGCTTAAGTTGTCCCGGATAAGCGGGGTCCTCTACGGCAAGAAGGTGTACTCCTGCATCGGTCGCGCGATTGAGTTCCTCCTGTGCCAGTTCCATCGAGCGGCCCGTACCTAACGATTGTGCTGCAACCGATTGAATTCCGGTAGCTTCAAGTTCGGTAAGGGACGCTTGGAAGACGGCTTCAACGCTTCCCAATCGTTCGACGAGACGTCGGGCTTTTGTGGGACCTAGTCCCGGAGTGAGCGCGAGAGCCAGCCACTGGAGCGTGGGGCTTTCGGTTGTCTTCCTAGCGGAGATAACTGCTTCGGGCACTGCGACACCTCGCATGGTGGGCCATTGGCGGACTCTATACACGGCTCAAAATCGGTGTCAAGGTTAGCCGACACAGTGGTTTGTTAGAATCAAACATTACCGGCATGAAACGACTTCGTATCTCTGCGATTTCATACCTCAACACTGCACCCCTGATGTGGGACTTCGAACACGGGGATGCAGGTCCAACATTCGACATTTCCTATACTCTCCCCTCTGTATGCGCGGCAGTTCTGCAGGCAGGATCGGCCGACATCGGCATCATTCCGGCAGCGGCTTTTGCCACGATTCCTGAACTAGCAATCCTTCCAGGAGTGGCCATCGCCTCGCGGCGCGCCGTGCGCTCCATCCTGCTAGTCAGTAAAGTGCCGCTGGAAAAGATTCAGTCCGTGGCCCTCGATATCTCGTCGCTGACCTCAGTCGCACTGACCAAAGTTCTCTTCGCGAAGTGGTGGGGCGGGGGACCAAGATTCACGCCCATGGCGCCGGATCTCGACAAGATGCTGGAGCAGCATGACGCCGCTCTGCTGATCGGCGATCCGGCTTTGCAGGTGGATCGCTCCCGCTATCTGGCCTACGATCTGGCCGAAGAATGGATTCGGCTGACCGGAAAGCCTTTTGTGTTTGCTTTCTGGGCGGTACGCCAGACGGCTTTGCTGGACGCGTCAACTGATCTCGATCTGGCTACCATATTTCAGGACTCGCGTGACCATGGTTTACAGCCTGCGAATCTCGATCGGATCGCACACGAGTGGGGGCCGCGTCTGAGCTTGAGCCACGCTGCTGTGAACTCCTATCTGACAAACAACATCCACTATTTTCTGGACGACGCCTGTCTGGATGGCATGCGCCTTTTCTATTCCTATGCCGCGGAGTGCGGTGCTCTCCCGGTCGCCCCGCCACTGCGCTTCCTAGATGTGGCGAAGCCAGCGGTAATGTAGGCGTATTTTCAACGTCAGGCGAGAGCTGGTTGAATGGTGCCGCATCCTCAACTTCTGTTTGCCGCGGTTTCCATCTGGCGCCGACTGCACCGCATGGGCGGCCCGGGCCTGATCTTGTTGGGAATCGCAGACAACTCGGTGGTCCCGCTTACCGGCAGCATGGATGTTCTGACCATCTGGCTGGCCGCTCATCATCGCGAGCCCTGGCTTTATTACGCATTTATGGCAACGACAGGCGCGGTACTCGGCGGCTACGTCACTTACAGTTTGGCCCGCAAAGGCGGCAAACAAGCGATGGAGCGCAGGCTCTCAAGAAAAAGTGCGGCGAAGGCCTACCAGAAATTCGAAGAATGGGGATTCGCTGCAATAGCTGTTCCAGCCCTGCTTCCTCCGCCATTCCCCTTTGTGCCTTTCCTTCTGGCCGCCGGCGCAATGCAATACTCGCGAAAGAAGTTTCTGGCGGCACTCGCGCTTGGCCGCGGAGTCCGGTATACGATCGTTGCCGGTTTTGGCTCGCTCTATGGAAATCACATCGTGCGCTTCTTTGCGCGGTACAACAAACCAGCGCTGGCTGTACTCATCGGGTTAGCGGTGGTGGGCGGAGTTCTCAGTTTGGTCCAATACCTTCGTTACAGGAGAGATGCATCTGCTGCTGTAGCGCGTCACAGCCCTGCCTGAGCCGGGCACTATTTGGAGCACGCCCAACGCCTCCGTTAGAATCATGGTGGGTTCTTGATCGCATGTCTCTGACCAAACAGCAAGCGCTCGACCTGTTTCGTTCTGATGACCTGATTGGCATTGGGATGGAGGCCGACGCTGTGCGCCGGAAACTGCACCCGGAAGGCGTAGTCAGCTACATCATCGACCGCAACATCAATTACACGAACTACTGCACCGAGTACTGCACGTTCTGTGCTTTTTACCGCCCGCTGAAAGGCCCTAAGGCCAAAGAGGGCTACATCCTGGAATTCGAAACCATCTACGACAAGATCCGCGAGACGGTAGAGCTTGGCGGCACCGGCGTGCTAATGCAGGGCGGGCTGCATCCTGACCTGAAGATTGATTGGCACGAAAAGATGCTGCGCGGGATCAAGCAGCGTTTCCCCAGGGTTCATCTGCACTGCTATTCGGCTTCAGAAATTATCGCTATCGCCGAATATAGCGGACTGAGCATTCGCGACACCATCGCGCGGCTGCGGGACGCTGGTCTCGATTCGATCCCTGGCGGCGGGGCGGAAATTCTGGACGACGAAGTCCGTTACAAGATCGCCCGGCTGAAATGCTTGACCGACGACTGGCTGGACGTACACCGCACAGCGCACCAACTGGGAATGCGCACGACCGCGACCATGATGTTCGGCGTGGGCGAGAACTTCGAAAACCGCATCAATCACTTCCAGCGGCTTTACGAGTTGCAGGAAGAAACCGGCGGCTTTACCGCCTTTATCCCGTGGAGCTTTCAGCCGCAGAACACGGCGCTGGGAGGGCGTCACTGGGACGAGGCTACGGCTGTCGAGTATTTGAAAGTGCTGGCCATTTCGCGGCTCTATCTCTCGAACTTCAAGAATGTTCAATCGAGCTGGGTGACACAGGGATTGAAAGTCTGCCAGATGGGTCTGCGCTTTGGCGGCAACGACGTGGGCTCGGTGATGCTGGAAGAAAACGTGGTCCGCGCTGCGGGTGTAACTAACTGCACCACTGAGGAAGAATTGCGGCGGATCATCCGCGATGCGGGGTTCAAGCCAGTGCAAAGAGACACGCTGTACCGGACGTATTTCTTGAATTAGCGGGAAAAAGGAAAACGGCCTCGAAATCTGAGGCCGTCTAAACTGCGCGGAACTCCGTCAAACCAGTCTGAATTATCGATCTGCAGCCGATTGAAAGCAAGTTATTTTGGGAGGGCCGTGCACTCCGTCTAGTCGGCTCTCCTGTTTTGGCACTGTAAGGCCAACCCTTTTGAATCAAGGGAATGGACCTGGCGGGATTCGAACCCGCAGTTGAAACTGTGACTGAGTTCCGTGCTTCCATTACACCACAGGCCCACTAGGCCGAAGACTACCTTGCGGCGCAGCGCAAAAGCATGGTCATCCGTCACACGAGTGCGACTACTGTCCCGATTCGGAACAACCATTCGAGTACAATGAAGGTCTCAGAATGGCTGCTTGCTAACTACTGAGGGATGCCTGCCTTGATCTCTTCATTGGCTGCTTTTGTCGCCTCACGGGGCTTTGGGCAGTACATTCGGCAGCATTTTCTCGACACGACCTTCCGGGGTCTCTATCGCGCCAACGCCTTTGACATGGCGTTGTTGATTCCTTATTTCGTCGTTCTCATCTGGTTGGCATCTTACGGGATGCACCGCTACGTGCTGGTCTACCTTTATTACAAGAACCAGAAAAGCCGCACTACTGATCCACCTGAACGATTTTCGCACTTGCCGCGGGTGACGGTTCAGCTGCCCATCTTCAATGAACAGTTTGTAATTGAGCGGCTGCTCGAAGCCGTTTGTCGTCTGAATTATCCGACGGAGAAGCTTGACATTCAGGTACTCGATGACTCGACTGATGAAACCGAGGACGTTGCTCGTGGCCTGGTTGAGCAATACGCTGCGCGCGGATGTCCAATTACGTATCACCATCGCAGTAATCGTGAAGGCTTCAAGGCGGGCGCTTTAGCAGAGGGCATGAAGACTGCCAAAGGCGAATTCATCACGATCTTTGACGCTGACTTTGTTCCTCCTGAAGATTTTCTGCTGCGTACGATCCATCACTTCACCGATCCAAAGATCGGCATGGTGCAAACCCGCTGGAGCCACATCAATCGCCACTATTCGTTTCTTACGGAAGTCGAAGCCATTCTGCTAGACGGGCATTTTGTGCTGGAACACTCCGGCCGGGCTCGCAGCGGCGTGTTTTTCAATTTCAACGGGACCGCGGGCGTGTGGCGTCGCGCGGCGATCGAGCAAGCCGGCGGATGGCAGCACGACACACTTACCGAAGACACCGATCTGTCTTACCGGGCGCAACTGAAGGGCTGGAAGTTCATTTATCTGCAGGACGTGGAATGTCCAGCCGAGCTGCCGGTGGAGATGACAGCGTTCAAAACGCAGCAGGCGCGCTGGGCCAAAGGCCTGATCCAGACCAGTAAGAAAATTTTGCCGCGTGTGCTCAGAAGCGACCAGCCGCTTCGCGTGAAGCTGGAGGCTTGGTATCATCTGACGGCAAATCTCAGCTACCCCTTGATGGTCGTGCTTTCGGTACTCCTGTTACCCGCCATGATCATTCGCTTCTACCAGGGATGGTTTCAGATGCTTTACATCGATCTGCCCTTGTTCCTGGCGTCGACTTTCTCAATCTCCAGTTTCTACCTGGTCTCGCAGCGGGAGCTGTATCCCAAGTCCTGGCCGCGCGCATTGCTATATCTTCCGTTCCTGATGGCACTGGGCATCGGTCTCACCATCACCAATACGCGGGCGGTACTGGAAGCGCTGATTGGCAAGCAGACAGAGTTTACGCGCACTCCGAAGTACCGAATGGAATCGAAAATGGACAGAATACGAGTCACCAAATACCGGCGGCGCCTGGGCTGGGTGCCGTGGGTGGAACTTCTGATCGGCAGCTACTTTGCTCTGACCGTTTACTACGCCTTGGATAACGAGAATTACATCACCGTGCCGTTCCTGATACTGTTCGTACTCGGCTACTGGTACACCGGCCTGATGTCGCTGCTGCAGGGACGGCTTTCCGGATTGTCTCTGGGCGCGGAAACCCATAGCAAGCCCTTTCCAGTCGGGATCTAACGTTCGTTCTTGAGTACCAACTATGCGCTCGCTGTGCCTCTCGGTACTTTTAGTGGTTCAGCTTGCTTCGGCGATGGATCGCCAGCCGAATGCTGATTACCAGAAGCGTCGCCAGGCACTGGCCCGCAAGACTAGCGGCGGAGTTGTGCTTTTATTCGCGCCCCGTGAGGTGGAGGGCCCAAATGACATCTATGGCTATCGTCCGGAGAACAATTTCTTTTACTTAACAGGCTGGTCGGAACCTGGCGCCGCGCTGCTGATTGAGCCTCCCATCCCAGCGGGAAACAACTCCCCGGAGCGTCCTTACACTGAGATACTTTTCCTGCCTGCCCACAATGAATCCCAGGAACAGTGGACCGGAACAAAACTCGGCCCGGAAAATCCGGACGCCAGCAGAATCACCGGATTCGATCATGTGGACGTTCTCGATAATTTGCGTTCCGATCTCGCCCGCGTGCTATCCCTGCAAAGCAGGGCGGTCTACACGGATATTCCCGAGGGCGAGCAATCCTCGAACTCGACGGCACCGTTGGATTGGTTGAAGCGCGCCAACGCATTTCCGGTATATGTTTCCTTTCAGGACTTGCGCCCGCTGCTGCGTTCGCTCCGAACCTATAAGGACGCTGGCGAGATTGACCGCATTCGCAAGGCAACCGATGCCTCGATTGCGGCCCATCTGATGGCCATGCACGTCCTGAAGCCGGGCATGACAGAGCGCGAGATCTCCGCCCTCCTGCAATATGAATGGGGCAAACGAGGATGTGAGCGTCCGGCGTATGCTCCTATTGTCGGGGCCGGATTGAATTCCAGTGTATTGCACTACTCTGACGACTCGGGGCCGATTAACGCTGGAGACCTGATTCTGATCGATGCCGCGGGTGAGTATTCTATGTATGCGTCTGACATCACGCGCACCCTGCCTGCATCCGGAAAATTCACGCCCCGGCAGCGGGAGATTTACGAGATTGCGTTGGGGGCGCAGAACGCGGCGATCGCGGCCTTTCAGTCGGGAAAGTCAATGCTTAGTCGCGACCGGCCAAACTCTCTCTACCAAGTTGCCTACGACTACATCGATTCCCATGGCAAGGACTCGCACGGCGAACGGCTGGGCAAATACTTCAACCACGGTCTGAGTCACTACGTTGGCTTGAACGTGCACGATGAAGGCGACTACGACGTCCCGGTTGGTCCCGGAATGGTGTTCACCATCGAACCAGGGATCTACATTCCGGAGGAAAAGCTGGGCGTGCGCATCGAAGATGTATTTTACGTGGACGCAGCCGGCAAGCTCATCAACCTCACTCAATCGCTTCCACATACGGTCGAGGAAGTCGAACGCGCGATGGCGAATAAATGATGTCGCGTGATTCTCTCAGGGCAGCCCAACTTCGTTTTGGTATCCTAATGCATCGTGCGGATGCTCTGGTGGTTTCTCATTCTAGCCTGCAGCACAGGAGCTGTGTTGTGGGTAGGCATGGCGCTTTATCTTCGTGTGCGCCGTCACACCAAGGAAAGCGGCTCTGGAGAGACGCAGGCGAAAGACTAGACGCAGCCTAAGTCTTCTGGAGTACCTGGATTTCAGAATCGAATTGGAGAACGCGCAAATATGGCAAACTCCGAGACTCAAACTCTCAGCGCTGGTGATCGAGTCCTATACTGGGCACAGCAGGCGGTGATCCTAGTCGGTGCAAGCCTGTTTGTCGCGTTATGCGCCCGTGTCTTCCTGCCGTTGCGCTTCACGCCTGTGCCTCTGACGCTACAAAACTTTGCGGTGTTGTTGGTGGGTTTGGCGCTGGGCGGATGGCGCGGGTTTGCAGCTTTACTGCTGTACCTGGCCGAAGGCGTTGCAGGAATGCCAGTGTTCAGCCCGACTGGACCCGGCGGTCTGGCGCAATTGCTCGGTCCCACCGGTGGATTTCTGCTCGCCTATCCGGTGGCTGCGGGTCTGGCAGGGTGGATCGTTGAGCGGGGCAAGATCAGTTTCGCGCGCGCTGCCCTGGCTGGTTTTGGGGCCGAGATTGTCTTGTTTGCCGGTGGAATTTGCTGGCTGGCGATTTTGACTCACTCTTTCGCTCAGGCTGCGAAGTTTGGTCTCTACTTTTTTATCTTTGCAGAGGTCATCAAAGTGATGATGGCTGCCGCGATCTCGACCGGCTGGCGACGTGCCTACGGAGTCCAGCCATGAACTTGATCACAGAAGCAAAAGATTCCGTGCAGAGCGGTGCGATGACTCCCGTCCGTGAAATCACGGTTGCTCACAGCCCTGATTCCGATGATGCCTTCATGTTCTACGGCTTGGCCACGAATAAAGTCCGCGCATCCGGATTGCGTTTCACCCACACCCTGTGCGATATCGAGACGTTGAACCGCAGGGCAATGGAAGGCGATGGTCTGTACGACGTTACAGCTATTTCGTTTCACGCCTATCCATATGTTCAGCACAATTATGCGCTACTTCCGAGCGGCGGCAGCGTCGGGGACGGCTACGGTCCCATGATTGTCGCTACCCGGGCCTTTTCACAAAGCGAGATCAAGTGGAAGCGCATCGCGATTCCAGGCACACTGACGACGGCGTACCTTGCCCTGAGACTGTTTGCGCCGGGGATCGACACTGAAGTCGTTCCCTTCGATCAGATTATTCCTCAAGTGCTGGAAGGTAAGTACGAGGCTGGTCTCATCATTCACGAGGGCCAGTTGACCTACGGGAAGTCGGGTCTGCAGCGCATTGTAGACCTGGGCAAGTGGTGGCTGAAAATGACCGGATTGCCACTGCCGCTGGGAGGAAATGCCATCCGCCGTAACCTCGGCCCGGAGCTGATCGCCAGCATAGCAACTGCCCTGCGCGGAAGCATTCAGTATGCGCTGGATCATCGCGATGAGGCGCTGGCCTATGCCATGCAATTTGTTCGTGATCTGGATCCGCAGCTAGCCGATAAGTTTGTCGGCATGTACGTGAACGAGCGCACTCTGGACTACGGGCCGGATGGCCGGGAAGCTGTCCGCCGCTTGCTTGACATGGGGCACAAGGCAGGAATTATTCCGCAAGCGGCCAACGTGGAGTTTGTGGTCTAAGGAGTTCGTCTCTATTTCATAACGACGAGCCAACGGACTAGACTACCTCACCGTTTCCTTGAAAGAGAACACCGGATCAATATCCACCGGCACGCTGGTAGCGGACTTTAATGCAGACTGCAGGTCAGCCGGCATGACGTCGTATTTTTTGAACCAACGCTCAGCCCGCTGCCGGTCTCCCGTGGCTTCGATTTCCAGAAGTACCTTGGCCAGATCGTTAAGAGCAATGGGCATGACTGCGTAGTCGATCGCGTAACGTCCCGAAGGTTCGCGCTTGATCGCGCCGCGCTCACAGAGATAGTTGAATTCCATCATTTCGGCTTTGCCGTGCGCTTCCGCGATGCCAAAACGGACGGTACGGAAAATTCCCGCCACATAAGAAGCGTAGTACTCTTGCGTTTTATCTTTGGGCAACACCTCATGATCCATCAGCCACTTTAGCCCGAACATCCCCACTACATCGGCTTTGGCTTCCTCCAAGCCGCTGTAGATCGGTCCAATCGCCTCCCGAATATTCACCTTGCCGGAAGATGTGCGAGCGAACGCTGGACCCAGTCCGTGCGCCATCTCGTGCATGATGGTGCCCAGCATGTAGCCTTCGCCGGAGGCTTTCGCCGCCTGCTCCGGACGCATCATGCACTTGGCCAGCGGCAAGATTACGTAATTCACGCGTGCATCCATGAAATTCTTGAAGAAGATTTTCTTGCTGCCTTTCAACTCATGCACGCGTGGGTCGTTGGGCAAATTGTCAGCGACGGCCTGGTAGCCATGGCGGAGATCGCCCGTACGGTACGGAGCGTCCATCACCTCCATGGGAGTTTGCAGGCCATGCTTCGAGGGGCGATCCTCCGCGGTCAAGGGCAGAGCATCCTGGACGTCGGCCACGTACTTCTGGAACACTGCCAGCTTTTGACTTTCCTCCGCATTGCGAATCAACACCGCGGCGCCATAGGAAGCTTTCAGTCCCATGAGCGTGTCGTCGTAGGTTTCATATGGTGCAAAGATTACGTCGAACTTTGGATCCTTCAAATCAAGCCAGGCAAGGTCGCTCTGATAGTAGTCGTCGGTAAGCAGAGCATCGGCGCGCAGGCGCAAAAAATTGGCGAATGCGGGATCATCGCTCAGGGTAGCCGCTTCCCGCAGATCCTGAGCCGCCGGTTCCAAAAATGAACGATAAGCGACGTGGTACGGGACCGCTTCGAGCTGTTCGCCATGCCAACGCACGATCGTGGTCGTGCTGTAAAGTTCCGCTTTCTTTTCTGGATGATCTTTGACGTACTGCTCGATCTGCTCGCGCGTCAATCCTTTGGAATAAAAGCCCCGCGTCGGAGGCATGGGGTCGGTGCCGACGAATGGCTTGTTGTTGTCGATGAGGTCAAAGCGTGAGGCATTGATCCATAGATATCGCCGCAGCGCTTCGTCTTTCCGATCCTTGCTTCCCGCTAGAGATTGGTAGAGAGTCAAGCCATCAGGATCAAGCTGCCGCCAGAAAATTTCCTCCAGGTAGCGCGATGCGTCTACGAGCTTCTCGACCAGTTTTTGTTCGCGATCGGTCAAACCGATGGAGTGAAAGGACATTTCTACCCGGCGGAACCGGGCTAGACGTTGATCCAGATCAGGTACTACATGGACGTTTGCGGAGACCGCGCTTTTGGCCGCGGCTTCGCCCGTTCGAGAATGACTTGTCCGCGCTGAAGTTGTAGGAACCATAAAAAGAAAAACAACTAGGAAGACCAAAGCGGCCCATGTTGTCATAAGCTCTGAATTCTAACAGAGTGGATTCGACCCTCCCGCAGCCGTGAATCTCGCCAGTCAACGCCATCTCCCGTTATGATGTTTATATGATGGTCGGCGAAGGAAATTCTGTTCGTGAGCAGACCTTGCTCATCGACGCGGATGACACGCTCTGGGAAAATAACATTTATTTTGAGCGCGCCATCGCCGGATTCATATCGTTTCTGAATCATCATGAGTACTCTCCCGAGCAGGTACGTGAGGTTCTCAATCAAGTCGAGCGTGAATGCATCGTCAGCCACGGTTACGGGCTGCACAGTTTTGCTCATGCCCTGACCCAGACCTTCGAGCGACTGGCGGTTGAGCCGCTCACTCCCGCCCTACACGAAACCATCAGCGGCTTCGCTCACACAATCGCTGATCACCCAGTCGAGATCCTTCCGCAGGTGCCCGAAACTCTAGAGTACCTTTCCGGGCGACACCATTTGATACTCTTGACCAAGGGCGCGCTTGAGGAACAATCCGGAAAGGTCGAGCGATCTGGACTGAAGGACTATTTTGCGGAGATAGAAATCGTTCCGGAAAAAGACGTGACCACTTACTCCACAGTGGTTTCTAAGCATGGACTGTCCGCCGAATCAACCTGGATGGTTGGGAACAGCCCCAAGTCGGACATCAATCCGGCTCTGGCAGCGGGCTTAAATGCCGTGTTTGTGCCGCATGGCGCTACCTGGATTCTCGAACATGAGGAAGTGATGCCGGCGCAGCCACCCAGCCGCCTCCTGGTGGTGGAAAGATTCTCGGAGCTGCAGCAGCACTTCTAGAGCAGTTGAATAACCAGCTGAATAACCAGTTTTTGTGTGGGCCACCTCGTGTATGAACGGGGGCGGTCTCACTTGACTGCGGTAACGCTGGGATCGACAATGTGCGACGGCGTTCTTCCCAGGTCAATCGGCTCCGGTGCAAATGACGAACGTTCCGCCCAAGGAGTCCAGCGTGAAGCGATTCATCCTAATCACAACCGTTTTGATTTCCGGCATCTGGCTGACCTTGGTAGCTCCCGCCGTTGCCCAACATGAGCATCCCGCCGGCGAACCAGAAAAACTCGGCAAGGTAAATTTCCCGATTTCCTGTGACCCAGCGATGCAGCCGCAATTCAGCAGCGCGGTTGCGATGCTTCATTCCTTCTGGTACGAGAAGGCCGCGGAGGTGTTTACCGCCGTAGGGGAAAAAGATGTTACTTGTGGCATGGCCTACTGGGGAGTGGCCATGACGCACTACCATCCGATCTGGGAAGCGCCTGGCCCAAACGACTTGAAAGCCGGTTGGGCGGCGGTTGAAAGAGCGAAGTCCGCCGGAGCCAAGTCGCAGCGAGAGCAGGATTACATCGCGGCCATCGAGATCTTCTACAAAGATTCCGACAAGGTGGACCATCGAACCCGCGCGCTGGCGTATGAAAAAGCAATGGAGCGACTTCAAGCCCGCTTTCCAGACGATCAAGAGGCAGCGATTTTCCACGCTCTTGCTCTGCTGGCAACCGCGCCTCCTTCCGACAAGACATACGCAAACCAGAGGGAAGCGGGCGCGATTCTGGAGAAGATTTTTGTGCAGCAGCCCGACCATCCGGGAGTAGCACATTACATTATCCATGCGTACGACTATCCGCCGCTTGCCGGAGAGGCCCTGGATGCGGCGCGGCGCTATGCGAAGATCGCCCCGGACTCGCCGCACGCACTCCACATGCCTTCGCACATTTTCACCCGGCTTGGACTTTGGCAAGAGTCCGTCGCTTCCAACCTCGCTTCGGCTGCCGCGGCACAGAAATACAACGCGCCTGGGAACGAGCTGCACGCGAAAGATTACCTAATGTATGCGTATCTCCAAATGGGCAAGGACGGCAAGGCAAAAAAGGTGCTCGAGGCGGCGCCGCAACCGCGGCAAGGTGACCCGCAGTATTTCAACGGACTCTATGCCGCCGGAACCATGCCTGCGCGTTACGCTGTGGAGCGACATCGCTGGGCGGAAGCTGCGGCGCTCACCGTGCCGCCGAATATATTTCCCGGCGGGCGTTATGCCTGGACCGAGGCGAATATCCATTTCGCGCGGGCTCTGGGGGCAGCGAAAACGGGCGACACCGAAGCGGCGCGAAAGAGTCTGCAGCAGCTCGGTTCGCTTCGCGATACGCTCACTCAGGCGAATGAGAAATACTGGGCGGAGCAGGTGGAAATCCAGCAGGAGATTGCGGCTGCGTGGTTGGCCTTGGCCGAGGGGAAGCAAGAGGACGCCTTGCGGCAGATGCGTGCTGCCGCTGACCATGAGGATGCGACTGACAAGCACCCGGTTACTCCGGGGGTCATCCTGCCGGCTCGTGAGCTTCTTGGGGAAATGTTGTTGGAATTGAAGCAGCCGGCCCTGGCGGTTATGGAATTCGAAGCTAGCTTGCGCACCGCACCAAACCGTTTTAACGCGCTCGCCGGCGCCGGACGTGCTGCCAAACTCTCCGGTCACCGCGAAAAAGCGAAAACGTATTACGCCAAGCTGATGTCCGTTTGCGACCATGGCGACGAGGAGCGGCCTGAGTTGGCAGATGCGCGGTCCCTCTTGAGCCAGAAGTGAACTTGGGTAGCGCCCAACACTGACTGTTGAATGAGAAGTGCTGTTCCTCAGCACCAAACTAACCAACAAGTCTCGTACTCCTGCTGGTTTAACGCGTGTTACTCTTTTTCTGCTCTGGGTTTTCTGCGTCCACTAAGCGTGGCCGTGCAGAAAAATAATTTCCGGCGGCTGTTGCGAACCGTTGAGGCCGTGTCTGATCTCGGACCTGAAATAACGGCCGAGCGCGAGTTCCCGCAGACCGCGCGCGCTATGGTGTCGGCACTGATGCAGGCGGCCGACGCCCGCGAAGTCGCGCTCTTTAGTTTCAGTGACAAGCCCTCCATGTTGGTTTCTATCGCGTCAGACGGCTTTGCCCTGATGCCCGAGCCGGCCATTATTCCGCTGCTGCCCAGGCATGTCCACGCCCTGATCACAGCCCGCGGACCAGTGGTCCTGACCTCCAGTTCTTACTCGATCTTCCTCAGTTCGAATGGCAATGTCGCGCCCGAACTCTTCAGATGCATTGCTCCCTTGAAGGTGGGCGGGAAGCTGGTTGGCATGGCAGCGCTGGGGCGCCGGGAGGCGGACGCTCTCTACGCTGCGGAGGAGCTCGATGCGCTCGATCTATTGTGCAACTACGTGGCCCTCGCAATCCAAAATCACACGCTCGCGCAGAGCCTGGCTCAGCGTGTGGGAGAGAATCTGCGGCTGATGGCGTCATTGCACGGTTTCTATGACACGGCGCTGGAGGCTTTTGCCGCTGCCATCGACGTCAAGCACATCAATATTCATGGGCACTCGCTGCGCGTAGGACGTTACGCCGCAGGCATTGGAGAGGCCATGGGGATGGAACCGGGCGACGTCGCGGCGCTACGCTCCGCGGGTTACTTGCACGACATCGGCAAGGTCGCTGTCGACAAGCGGCTGTTCGGAAAACCTTCCGCTCTCGATCCGGAAGAGTTCCGCGAGATGGCAGACCACACCATAGTGGGGCACCAGATCGTGAGTGGTGTGCAGTTTCCTTGGCCGCGGATTCCGGAGATTGTGCGCTCGCACCATGAGCGTGGCGATGGCTCAGGCTATCCCGACGGATTAGTGATGGACGATGTAGCCATGCCTGTGCGCATCATCGGGCTAGCGGATACCTTCGACGCTATGACCAGCGAGCGGCCTTACCGCGAACCGCTCTCGGTGGGTAGCACCTTGAGTGAGATCGTGCGGCTGGCGCCGCAGAAGTTTGATCCTAACGCGGTGCAGGGATTGCTGCTGCAAGTCCGCCGGGATGCCGTGGGCAGTAACCGGGCCCCTTTCCTCGAGGACCGGACAGGGCTGAACATAGCCCCAGGCGACATCGACCAACTAGCCGCCAGTCTGCAGCATAAGATCAGCCACGGACGTATGTACTTAACCTAAGTCCGAAAAGGCAATGCCGCCAGGCGCTGCGTCTGCGCGAAACCAACGTAACGGTCCGGCCAACAACTTTTCCCCCGGTTTGGGTTGATAATTCTTGGAAGCTTGTTGAAGTTGCTTGTCGTCGGTCGCTTTTTGGGATGACCGAAGAGGGAAGATAGAATTTGTTTTCAACCAGCTCTGAGGCGGATCTCTAAGTAGAGAAAGACGCATGCGATTCGCACCCCGACAACTCGGTGTTGCGATAACCCTATCGTTACTGGGATTTGGCCTTCCAGCCCAACTTGCTCA
>Ga0207139_1028_pt2 | contig 33916 bp, 27 predicted proteins | sample Alteio_BWMinHeat_7_FD_153585 | JGI IMG/M metagenome (GOLD analysis project Ga0207139, IMG submission 153585) | Enriched cells from forest soil in Barre Woods Harvard Forest LTER site, Petersham, Massachusetts, United States -... | ecosystem: Environmental > Terrestrial > Soil > Temperate forest >... | reverse complement strand
CAGCCATGGCAGACATTGTATTCGGTCAACTCTAGATTCGGGCGACGCGATCGTATTGCGCGGCGGCATCGGCGGGGAGCAGCAGAACCAGCGTGTAGATGCCGAGGATCGTTCCAAACGGAGGATGAAAGAGAGCGAAGATGGCTGCAGCGATGGACACGATTCGTCCCCAGGAAAGGCGCTCATGCAATCCCCATGCGGCAATGAAGGCAAGCACTGCCATGGCCACGGACCATACAAAGATCCAGCCCAGCACCCATGGTCCGATCCAGTGTGACCAGTCCGGGCCGGTAAGCCAGAAACGGGAAAGATGTGCGAAAAACTGCGCTGCCGCTGCTCTTAGCGCTTCGAGCACTCCGTAGATGATCCACAGAACCGCGAGAACGGGCAGGCGACGCACCAGCTTGGATTCGACATACACCGCAGCCGGACCGGCATAGCCGCTGGACTGAGTTGCTCCGATCGCAACCGCTCCGCAACTCGGACAGCGCGAAGTAGCGTCCAGCGCAGAGCCGCATTTGTTGCAGAACATGACCCTCTCCCGATTGGGATTCTATAGAACTATACGTTTTCAGGGAGAAGCAGTTCCGAGAAACTAGCGGGCGTGGCGGCGGGATTTGGCCGGCATGCAGTGATGGTCGTAGGGACCGCTGACTGCCTGGGCAGTGAATCCGGAGCGTAGCGCTCTATTACAACCCGAGCAAACAGCCACGAGACGTCGATTATTGCTGGCCGCCGGCCAGACCACGACCTCGGCTGAATTCGGCCGTTTCAGGTCTTCGGAAAAGAGTGTCTGCGCGAGTTTCTTCAGGAATAGCACTGACTAATAGGATGGACTAAACCGTAACCCTCCGCATCCCCCAGCCGTCGTATTACGTTACGTTGGTTTCAGAACTGTCGCTCGCTCGCCGTTACTCGCAATGGTTACTGACGTGTGCTTTTGGGATTCATCCCTTCGACCTGTGGTTGGTTCTGGGACGAGAGAGCGCCGATCCCACCTTTTCTAATCCTGTGCTTTATCGGAGTTGACAACGACGCGGCCCTTCGTTATATGTAGAGTATCTTCATATGTAGAGTGTCTAGGGTATAGCGATGACGCCCGATAAAAAATCCGAACTGCTGCAGGGCACGCTGGACATGCTGATCCTGAAGGTAGTTGCCCTTTGTCCCATCCATGGCTATGGAATCTCGCAACGCATCCGCCAGATCTCGAAGGACGTTCTGCAAGTCCAGCAGGGCTCGCTCTATCCCGCTCTGCATCGGCTAGAAAAGCGAGGCTGGCTCGAGTCTGCCTGGCGGGAGTCGGAAAATGGCAGACAGGCGAAGTTCTACAAATTGTCTGCCAAGGGGCGCAAGCAGTTGGCCCAGGAGGAGCTTACCTGGCAGCGGCTCGCCGGAGCCATCGCCCTGATCCTTCAGACATCCGAATAGGAGAGCGCATGAACTGGCTCAAATCGCTTGTACGCAAAGACAGTCAAGAGAAGGAATTTGACCGCGAACTCCGGTTTCACATCCGGGAGCTTACGCAAAAAAATATCGACGCAGGCATGAGACCCGGCGAGGCCCACCGCCAAGCAATGCTCGAATTCGGCGGCAAAGAACAGATGACCGAGCGGTTGCGCGAGGTCCATCAGTTTCCGGTAGTTGAAACTCTGGCAATGAACCTGAGGTTCGCGTGGCGCCTGGTACGCAAGGCGCCGCTTTTTTCCCTGACGATTATCTTGACGCTGGCGCTGGGCATTGGCGCAAACAGCGCTGTATTTTCCGCCATCGATGCCGTGCTGCTGCGTTCGCTTTCTTTTCCGCATGGCGACGAGCTCGTTCGAGTCCAGCAGTACACGCCAAAGGAAAAGAGTCCGCAAACCTTCGCTGCGCCGACCCGCCTAGAGGACTGGAACCGGATGAATTCCACGTTCCAGGCGATGACAGGTTATTTCGTCGAGGATGACTCTGAGACTTCCGGTTCGCTCCCGGAGAAATTGACGCACGCCTTTGTGGCTCCGCGTTTTCTGCAGGTCTGGGGAGTATCGCCCGCGCTGGGACGTGACTTCACACCGGAGGAAGAGCTGTTCGGCGGACCGAACGCCGTTCTAATCAGCGCTCGTTTGTGGCGAAGACGATTTGGCGGAAGTCCAGATGCTGTCGGGAAGGCGCTGCAATTTGGCAGCCCAATCCCCGGCCATCGTCCGAGTTCCTACACCATCGTTGGCGTAATGTCGCCCTCTTTTCTATTCCCGGATCGGGACGCCGATCTGTGGTCGCCCTCGCCCGTGAATGCCCCCTATGCGCAGAACCGCGCAGTGACGTGGTACACAGTAATCGGAAGGCTAAAACCTGGTGTGAGTATCGGCAAGGCGGAGGCCGACCTTGCTACCGTGCAGCTCCAGCTCGGCAAGCAGTTTCCCAAGACCGACGCCAAACTTGCGGTTCAGCTTTTTCCCCTCAAGCAAACCCTGGTCGGAGATTCGCAACGTTCGCTTTGGATCCTGTTTGGCTCAGTCACGTTGCTGCTGTTGATTGCCTGTACGAATATCGCGGCGCTGCTGCTCGCGCGCATGATGGACCGCGAGCACGAGATTGCCGTCCGCTTCTCGCTCGGCGCTTCACGCCGCAATGTGATCGGCCAGTTGCTCACCGAGGTCTTCCTGCTCGCGTTTCTCGGTTCTTTGGCTGGGCTGGGGCTGGCGGCAGGCGCTGCAAGACTGTTTCGGACGTTTACGCCCAATCTTCCGCGCGTGGAAGAGATTACTCTGGATTGGAGGATCGTCTTCTACGCCCTCGTCTCCGCACTGGCGGTCACATTCTTGTGCGGTATGCTGCCGGCTCTGCGCGGCACACGCAGAGGCATTGCCGGCGCTCTTGCCAAGAGCAACAAGACGCAAGTCTCCGGACGCAATCAAGTGCAGTGGGCGTTGGTCGGAGTACAAGTGGCGCTGGCGGTAACGCTATTAATAGGGGCAGGACTTCTTCAGCGCAGCCTCGCAGAACTGGCGCGCGTCGCTCCTGGTTTCGATCCAACCCACGTCCTCACCCTGCAAATCAGCGAAAGCTACGGCGAAACGGGCGATATGAAGGCGTTGACGCAGCGCACTAACCGCATCCTCGAAACCTTGAGGGCTGTTCCGGGAGTTGAAGCTGCCTCCCTTGTTTCCTCGCTGCCAGGTGTTCCCGGCCGTCAGCAGATCGAGATCAAGATCGTGGAAGGTGAGCAGGATCCGAATCGCAAGGTCATTGTCGATAGCCGCTTCGTCTCCACCGGCTATTTTGCCGCCATGCATATCCCGGTCCTGGTGGGAGAGCCATGCCAGGACAGTCCCAATGCGACCCCGGTGACTGTGAATCGCAGCTTTGCCAATACGTATTTCGGACAAGGCCCGGCCATCGGGCATCATCTGATTTCAACCGCTTATTCCGGATTTCCCCTTTCGGGAGAGATCCGGGGCGTCGTTGGCGATGCCCGGGAGCAGGGTCTGAACAGCGAACCGATGCCGACCGTTTATTGGTGCAGCAATGTCGCCTTCCCTGGCACGTACTACGTGGTTCGTACTCGGGGTGAACCTACCGCACTTGCCGATCCGCTGCGCCGCACCATTCACGAGATTGAGCCCAGCCGTTCGGTGTTCGATGTGGCAACGCTGCAAGAACATTTAACGGGATCGTTCGCGGAGGATCGTCTGCGAACCATTCTCTTGAGCCTTTTTGCAATCACGGCCGTGTCGTTGGCGTGTCTAGGACTCTATGGCACTTTAAGTTATTTCGTCAGCATTCGTCGTCGCGAGGTTGGACTCAGACTCGCATTAGGAGCAATGCGGCAGCACATCGCGCTGCGTTTCCTGCTGCAAGGCCTGCGCGTGTCGGTGGTTGGCTGTCTGTTTGGATTGGCGCTGGCCGCGGCGTCAGTGCGTTTGCTTTCTGGAATGCTGTATGGGGTCTCCAGCTTCGATCCTGTAACGTTCGCAGGAGTTATCACGCTCGTACTCGTCGTGGCGGTGCCGGCGACGCTTCTGCCCGCGGTTCGGGCGGCGCGCACCGATCCAATGCACGTGCTGCGGGACGAGTAGAGGTGTCAGAAATAATCCACGCAGCTGAAGAAAATCGCTTTGGCGGTGCCCCGAAATGCGGAATTCCTATAGTTCGCTCCGTTCATGGTATTGCGAAAGCTGGTTAGGGAAAGACAAAAAGGCCGCTCCGAAGAGCGGCCTAGGTGAGGATTATCAGAGGAAGAAGCTTTTTGAAAACTAGTCTCCGAGCACCGGCTCCGCCTCGGCTTCCTGGATGACTTTCTTTGGCGCGGGAGCGATGAGGTTCGATACCGGTATGAATCCCCCTTCCGGCAGTTGCTCCTTAAGGATTTCTTTGCGGTAGAGGGTCATCATGCGGGCGTTCTCGGCGTCCTGTTTCAGCTTGGCGTCCCGCGCTCGAATCTTTTCCTCGCGCGCATTCTTGGCGATCCCCAGCTCATCGAGCGTCGTGTTGGCCGAAGCATTTACGTGCTCCTGCACCAGTTTGAGTTTGTGCGACGCGTCCTCCAGTCCCACATTTTTCCCACCCGCAAAGATCTCGTGGCGGCCATGCTCCTCGTACCACTTGGTGAGCGTCGCCGTCATGTGCATCTTCTCGATAATGTTCCGCCAGCCCACGCCGGTGTTGTAGGCGCAGAACGAGATCTCGCCTTCCTGCGTGGCGTAGGGAATGATGCACTGCTCAGTGCGCCGGAAGTCGTAGTTAAACAAATCCTGGAACCACATGCCGGCGATAAACAGGAAGTTCCAGCGGTCTTTGCGGCGCTTCTCGATATCTTCCAGCGTACGATCGCCGCTTACGCTACCGTACTTCTTGTCGGCATTCTTGCTTGCGCCGAAGGATTTATCGAACTTCTGGAGGAGGTCCTTCAGCTTGAAATGAGTGGGAGACTTGAAAGGATCGTAGTTGCGCATCAGCGCAAGCGCCATTCCCAGAACCGACAGGCCGCGCCCGCGAGCAGCATCGTTGATGCGCGCTACATCCTTCGCGAACCGTTCCATTTTGAGAAACGCCGGGACCGGCACCGCTTCGCTGGTCTCCTTGTCGATCATCATGGCCGTGCCGATTCCGCAATTGGGATGGCATCCGCATGACAACTGTCCCCAATCGGCGCTGGGACCATGCACCAGGTCAGCCCAATCGGAGAAAGTGCTCATGAACGAAATGGGGAACCAGTCGCGGGTGGGTTCACCCAGTCCAACCTGATCTTTCACATCATGCGCCAGGTGCGACAGCGTGTAGCGCTGCGCCATCCTGCGCTCGTCGCTCACTTCCTCGTCACGGCCGGTAAACGAAACCGGCTGGAAGCTGAGGAAGCTGATGGTCTTGGGATTGTCGAGAGCGAATTGAATGATGCGGCCAACCTGCTCGTTGTTGATGCCGTTCACGATGGTGGTTACAGGAACAATCTCAACGCCGGCGTTGTGCAGGTTGTGAATGGCTTTGAGCTTTACGTCAAAGAGGTTGCCGACTTTGCGATGCGAGTTGGCGGCGTTGCCGATACCGTCGAACTGGAGATAGACGTAACGCAGTCCTGCCTCGGCCGCCTGGCGACAGAACTCTTCACTCTTGGCGAACTCGATGCCGTTAGTCGCCGCTTGCACGGAGTTGTAGCCAACCTTGCGCGAATACGCTACAGCGTCGAGGAAATATGGCGAGAGCGTGGGCTCACCGCCGGAGAACTGGACAGACATCTGACGACGCGGTTTGATCGACATCGCATTGTCGAGCATGGTCTTGATCTCTTCCCACGTAAGCTCGTGGACGAAGCCGACCTGATTGGCGTCCATGAAGCAGGGATCGCACATCATGTTGCAGCGGTTGGTCAGGTCGATTGTTAGAACCGAACCGCGGCCATGCTTGATGGTTGAGGTTCCATGGTTGTGGAGCTTTTCGTCGTTATGAGCGGGGATGTCGCGGCCGGGGAAGACTTCTTCAAGATGGCGGAAGAACTGTGTGTCGATTGCCATCACGTCCTCGAAGTGGCCGTGAATCGGGCAATCCTTCACCATGAGGATCTTGCCGTCGCGCTCGATAATCTGGGCCTTGATCTCGCCGACCTTCTCGTTCAGCAGCACTTCATGCGGAAGCTTGCCGTCGATGATCTGCTGGCGGATTTCAGGAACGCAGCGGGGACAAAGTGAGTCGGTGGTGCGAGGCCATCCTAGCGGCGGCTTCTGCTTTTGATAGGACTTGAGCAGAGGTTTATCCGACCACTTAGGCGTAAATGAAGGGTTGGGGCTAATGCTGTTGAGTTTATCGAAGACATGCCATCCGCCATTGGCGGCAATGGTCAGGGCTTTCTCAACATACTTAATGGCTTTCGGCATCCATGTGCTCCTCGCCGCGGTACTGCGCTTGGGGGCGGCGCCAGATTTTCACTGCGCAACTACGACATCAACTGCGGTGACGAGTACACCAGTTCAGCCTCATCCTAGAGGCAGTTCCCGGGCTGCCCAACCAATAATCGCTGAATGGGGGTTACAAATCAGTGAACGGGGACTGGGAACAGCCCAACGGGATGCTGACCTATGTAGCAGAAAAGGCGGAATTTGGACCACTTAACCTTGGAGCAGACCCAGTCCGACCAACTCCGGGTTACAGAAGGACGGGCATGTTGCCGAACTTGAGCTCAGATGGACAGACTCGGTATGAAACCTAGTAATTCCTAGGTCGTTCTCCCTGCATCGCGAGCGAAGCACATCGGCTAATCTTCTGGAAACTTCCAGAGTTGGAACGGCCTCGGATTTTCCTGAGGCAAGACGCAAACCTCGCGTGTCTTGCCGTCCTCCCGTTCGAAGCTGCGATTCAAGCTATTCCTGCTGCGGGCCATCTCTGAATCTCACAATTTCACTTCCCTGGAGCACTTCCTTGCTTACAAAGTTGTTCCCTACAGCCCTGCTCGCGATGGGCCTCATCATTCCTTCGGGCGCATTTGCTTCCGACAACTCAAATCCATCAACTTCCGGCGCCGAACCAGCCGCTACCGCCATGGTCCAGAAAACGGAGTCACCTACCGAAAGTCATCGCGTGGGTATTAGTTTCAAGACCTCGCTCTTGGGTATGGGTGCCGATGTGGCCATTCCTGTGACACAACGCTCGAATGTCCGCGTCGGCTTCAGCACCTTTAACTACAGCCGTGGCTTCGACAAAGACGGAGTTGGCTATACCGGCAAGCTCGCACTCCACTCGGTCCAGGCGCTTTACGACTTCTTCCCCTTTGCCGGCGGCTTCCACATCAGTCCGGGAGCGTTGATCTATAACGGAAACGGCGTTTCGGCCAAGGCCGCTGTTCCCGGAGGTAGCTCGTTTTCCTTAGGCGGTTCGGATTATGTGAGCAGCGCCAGCAACCCAGTCACCGGCAACGGCAAGATTCAATTCAATAAAGCCGCTCCCATGTTCCTGATCGGCTTCGGCAATCTTGCCCGCCGCAGTGAGCGCCACTTTGGCATGACCTTCGACATCGGCGCCGTCTACCAGGGTTCTGGCCGCATGAGCTTGAACTTGGCGGGAAGCGCCTGCGACTCGACCGGCATCAACTGCCAGAGCATTGCCTCCGATCCCACCATTCAAAGCAATATTCTGGCTGAGCAGAACAAGATCAACCACTCGATTGCTCCGTACAAGTTCTATCCCGTAATCTCGATTGGATTCGGCTACAAGTTCTAGACAGACTTCTTCCTAAAGATAAAAAGCCTCGAGCGATCGAGGCTTTTCTTTTGAACAACCCCTGTGGCCTTCGTCTAGCCTTGCGTCATGGTGAAGGTACCGCTGGTGCATCCCGAAGCTCCGCTGGCAAAGCTGAAGTTTCCATTTGCCATGGTGCCCAGATAAGCCAGGGAGCCGGTTCCCATAATCGTGCCGCTGCTGGAACCTGATGTAAAGGCTACGGAAACGTTCAGGTTCGTGCTGGATTGCGATTGCGCGGCTACTTGTCCGGTAACGTTAAATTGGGTTTGCGCCGAAATTACTGGAAAGCAGGAGGGAGACGGATTGCTGACCGAAGTGACAGTGCCGGTGAGCGTGTTCCCGTTTTGGGTAAAACTGACCGCGAGTCTCGTGGCCGCTGTGCTCTGAGCGGTCGGGGTGAAGGTCATCGTCCAGGCGCCGTTCACGATGGGCGCCAGATTGGTATTCCCGGGCATGGAAGAATAGCACCCGCAAAATCCGGCTACGGCACAGAGGGTCAAAACCAATGCAGTTGATCTCAAGCTTCTACTCCTTTTCGGACAATACGAAAATGGTAACGGCCCTGGCCGCACGCGGTGTCCATGTGTGACGAGAATTCAGGGACGAGAGAGGGCCGCGTCGTCCCGGAAAGAGAAGAGAACTATGAATTCGGTTCCACAATGGGACGTGGCGATTGCCGCGATCCCTTTACAGCCCGAGGGGGCAGCTTTAGGAGTATCGCTATCAGCGAAATACAATGAGAGAGGTCAAGTCGCGATCCAGGATTGCGCTTGCCTATGCCGAGTCCAAGGATCCGGTCGGAGCGAATGATGAAAACCGGGGTATGGAAAACAAAAACCGGGAAAACATCGAGCGGTTCCGGCCTGCTGCTAAAGAAGAAGGAAACTCCCGCAGAGTTCCTGTCTTCGATGGCGGTTGTGTTTGCCACCGCTCTCTTTATTCTCACGTTCAATATCCAGGCTTTCGAAATTCCAACCAGTTCCATGGAGAACACGCTGCTGATCGGGGACCACGTTTTTGTGGATCGCATCACGGTGGCGCCGCCCACGCATTGGGCATTTTTCGAGCATTATCGTCCGATCCAACGCGGCGACATCATCGTCTTCTATTCGGTGGAGACTCCCGACCTGCATCTGGTAAAGCGCGTGATCGGCATCCCTGGAGACAGAATTCACCTGCGCGAAGGACGCGTATATCGCAATGGGGAGCCGTTAAACGAACCGTACGTTATTCATAGTATGGGAGACTACATCCCATATCGGGACGAGTTCCCCGCAATTCCCGCATGGGAAGCGAATGACACGGTCATTGCCGGCTGGCCCATGCGGGAGGGCGATGACATCGTCGTGTCTCCGGGCAGGTATTTCGTTATGGGAGATAATCGCGATGTAAGCCACGACAGCCGATACTTTGGCTGCATTCCGCGAGAAAACGTCATAGGCCGGCCCTTGTTTATCTACTGGTCGTTCGAGACCCCTCCCCTTCAATGGCAAAAGACCGACATTGGCGACCGGCTAGCCTTTTATGGACACGTCACGCTTCATTTCTTGGATGGGACACGGTGGACCCGGATGTTCCATCCCGTTCGGTAGAGCAGTTCCCAAGTTGGCATCCCTGATTGAGTGGGGAGCCTTGACGAGCGGAATCCCGATTCTGAACCCCTGTCATCCCTGAGGCCTGCTTTTGGCCCAAGGATCTCCCGCGATTGATCAGTCTAATTTGCGCTTAGCGCGGCTCCTCTACGAGGAACCTCGCTCCTGGGCCGAAGAGCCGCGACAATCCTTTTGTGTTCCGACCATTTGCGGGAGATCCTTCGCGCAACAGAGGCGCTCAGGATGACAGTTTTACGGTCGGGAAACTTTGTCAATAGTCCATTCGCGCCGGTAAACGGCGACACCAAAACAGGAATTTTAGTTCCGGATTCTTCGCGGCCGCTCTCGACGAGCGGCTTAATTATTCTCTGTTTTGCAGAGCCAGATCTTCTCCAGGCGGTGTCAGTCTCCTCATCATCCTGACGTAATCGGGATGCAGGAGAAATCCCATGTTTGCTGACAGTCTTTTCGAGTCGGCGCCCCACGTCCAATCCAGGTCCGGCTGGACCAAGCTGGCGTCGGTCCTTTTGCAAAGCGCAGCGCTGGTAGTGATGTTGGCCATTCCGCTCTTTCACGTAGAGCGACTTCAGATCATGCCTCCGGTGCCCAGCATCCGCATGACTCGCATGCAACCGCCACTCTCGACGCGAACCGAAACCTCAACCCGATCGTTCAGTGCAGCTCCGACGCTACCACGTGAGATCGTGCAGCCGAGTTTTATTCCACGCACCATTCCTCGAGGAGGCGACCAGACGCAGGAACCTGCTGCTGCGCCATTCGTCGGCGCACCTTGTGTCGGAAACTGCGACAACGGAATGCCGGCAACGAACATCTTCAGCGCGGGGCCGGTAATTGTGATTCAGCCACTCCAACTTCCCGCTCGTCCGGTGCGCGTCTCGGAAATAAAACTGGGCGACCTCGTACGCAAAGTAATTCCTGAGTATCCGGCCATCGCGAAGCAGCTCCACATTCAAGGCGCGGTGGTACTCATGGCTCTGGTGGGCAAGGATGGACGAGTCGAGCACGTTCAGGCGATGAGTGGTCCGCCATTGCTAATCAATCCGGCGATGCGGGCCGTCGAGCAATGGCAGTATCGCCCATATCTTCTGAACCACGAACCTGTCGAGGTACAGACGCAGATCACAGTGAATTTTGTTCTAAATCGGGAATGAAGACGTTGGAAGGCGACGAGACATCTATCAGCTTCATCTACCGGAGTTCGCGGAACGAGATTTCCTTGTCCGGCAGAGATCTGCGATAGCGCGTTACCCTCGCCAGACATAAACAGAACGCCAGCATGCAAAGCAGCGCGAGGCTGCCCCAGATTGTCAGATTCCGAATGAGCAGCGGAGTAAGCTGAAGCGAGTCGCGGGCGTCGGCCAGAACATCGCAGAACATCAGGCTGCAGGCCACGAATGCCAGCGCCGACAGGATGCTGGGCAATCGAGTATTGAGAAAGCCGGTAAACATCACAACTATTCGGAAGTGAAGTAATCCACCGCGACCGGCGATTCGAAGAGTGAGTAGTCGCGTGTCACTACGGTGATGCCCGAATCGGTGACGAAATAATTGCGGCGGTCTTCTTCCGCATCGTACCCAATCACGCTGCCTTCGGGTATGTGGACGTCGCGATCGACAATCGCGCGGCGAATGCGGCAATGACGCCCGATGTTGACGTGAGAAAAAATGATGCAGGATTCGACTTCCGCGTAGGAATTCACGCGGACATCGGGCGAGATGACGCATTTTCTCACCGTGGCCCCGGAGACAATGCACCCCGACGAAACCACAGAATCCACCGCCATTCCCGTGCGCCCCGGCTCGCTAAAGACGAACTTCGCCGGAGGGTACTGCCGCTGGTGCGTGCGAATGGGCCAGGCTTTGTCATAGAGGTTGAATACCGGCGAGACCGATACTACATCCATGTTGGCGTCGTAATAGGCGTCGAGAGTTCCTACGTCGCGCCAGTAGAGCGCTTCCTTCTTGTTTTCGTCGATGAAATTGAAAGCATAAACCCGATATTCGTCGAGCAGCTTGGGCAGGATGTCATGCCCGAAGTCGTGCGTCGATTCGGGATCCTCGGCGTCTTTGAGCAACGCCGGCAGCAGAACGTCGGTATTGAAGAGATAGACGCCCATCGATCCCGAGCACATATTCGGATTGAACGGCGAACGAAGCTGCGTTGTCTTCGGCTTCTCCTCAAATCCCACCACGCGGGCTTCGCGATCGACATCTACAACCCCAAAACGGGAAGACTCGCTGGGATCGATAAGAATGGTGGCCAGAGTCACGTCGGCATTGGCGGCCAGATGCTGGTTCATCATCAGGCCGTAATTCATTTTGTAGATGTGGTCGCCGGAAAGAATGAGGACGTATTTGGGCTGCTCGCTTCCGATGGAGTAGATGTTCTGGTACACGGCGTCAGCGGTGCCCATGTACCAGTTGTCGCTCACGCGCTTCATCGGCGGCAGAATCTCGATGAACTCTGCCAATTCGCTGGCCACGATCGTGCCCCAGCCTTCGCGGATATGCCGATTGAGCGACAGCGCCTTGTATTGCGTGAGGATATAGACCTTGCGAAGGTCGGAGTTGATGCAGTTGGAAAGAGTGATATCGATGATGCGATAGTTCCCGCCGAACGTGACGGCGGGTTTGGCGCGATCGCGGGTGAGAGGGAAAAGACGCTCGCCCGCTCCTCCAGCCAGCAAGACTCCGAGTGTGTCCTTCATGATTTCTTGGCGGTGATGCTTCTGTAAAAGTGCGAGCTACGGGCGGGTCGGAAGGCGACCCGAAACAGACGATGATAACAGGTCAAAGCAAAACCCGGAGCGGCTGCTCCGGGCTGGCAAAAAAGCGTTTCGAGCTCAGCGGCAATCAGGCGGCGCGATCGGAAACGTCCTTCGATGGATCGATGCTGATGCGTAGCGATTTAAGGAAGCGCATGTCTTGAGCGTTGACTTTCAGCTCGGGAGAAGTTGTTGAAACCTTCCCGTTACTGCGGATCAACTCCGGCTTGGACGCTTCGTCCTCGTGCCGGTTAAACCCAACCGTCGCTTCGAGCACCAGAAAAACATCGTATCCCTCGCCCTTGATCCTCCCGATCACGTCCGCGATCGGTTCTGCCTCGGAGAGGGATTCGTTGATCGCCTCGCCAAGCTCCTTCATCAATTGTTTTAGCCGCTGGTCCACGACTTGACCTCCCAGTGCGCAATCCCCACTCGACGGGTTCCTCTCCCTACCGATGCATATAGAGAAGGCGTCAGAACCAGCCGGACGGCGAGACGCTGGTCACGGACAATCTGCTCCCGCGTTAGCTGTTTAGATGCGGCAGGGGCAGTGTATGTTTCGTCAATCTGGTTGACAAAGCGGCGGAAAGAGAAACACTAAACTGTCACCGTCATAAACTTGATGGTGTGATCACCACACCCCGCCTCCTTCTCCGGCCCTGGCGCAGCTCGGATCATGAGCCCTTTGCCGCCATGAGCGCCGATCCGGAGGTGATGGAGTTCTTTCCAACGCTCCTCGACCGCGAAGAGAGCGAGAGCGTGATCGCGCGAATAGAGGCCCACCAGCAAGATCACGGATTCTGCTTCTTCGCGGCCGAATGGATTGAGAGAGCTCCGTTCATCGGCTTCATGGGCATCGGGCATGTGCCATTTGAGGCCAAGTTCACTCCTGCAATCGAAATTGGGTGGAGGCTGGCTCGGCCCTACTGGGGCCACGGATTGACCACAGAAGGCGCTCGAGCAGTGCTGAATTACGCATTCCGGAATCTCAGACTGGAAGAGATCGTCTCGTTGGCCGTGCCCGGCAATATCCGTTCTCGTCGCGTCATGGAGAAGATAGGGATGAAGCACGACCGTTCAGGAGACTTTGACCATCCTCGATTGCCCGCAGGTCATCCGTTGCGCAGACATGTGCTTTATAGGTTGACGAGATCGGAATGGACGGACGCGACTAAAGAGCTCCAAGCCATCTGATCGGACAATGGGGACTCAGAGCATTCACTAAGCGTTTATCCGCAGTAACAAACTGCCCATTTGATTCGATTGCCAAGGCCACATACAAACTGTCATAAACGCTGCTGTTGAATGTAGTCGCAATCACGAACGCCGTGTGCAGCAGACCGGTTGAGGAAACCGTCGGAACCTTCCGCTCCTGAAGCGAAGTAATCGCGGCTTGGGCCGCAGCCTGACCGAGGACACCCAGGCGAACTGCCTTCCACAGAACATTTGCCACTTCAGCGAAAAACAGGTCCGGTACAACGAAACGTAATTCCCCTTCTTGGTACCGATCCAAAAGCCCAAATGCTTCTTGGGTCAGTTCTTCGCTACTGGTGGCAAGGTACCATTTTGCGGCTACGCTGGCGTCCACCACAATCAGGCTCATCGCTCCCTATCTTCGCGTACCAGTTCCTCTGTAGACCGAACGAGAGCCTTTCCTTTAACGCTCTTTGAGCGTATCTCTTCCGCCAAGCGAAGGAATGCCCGACGTGCCTTTAGCTCTTTGGGTGTAGGAACGTTCTCTTCAAGGAGGGCCAGGACCTCGGCAGCAATTGAGCGGTGTCGTCCGCGCGCTCGGCCCCGTAAGGCCTCATAAAGGTCTTTCGGGACATTCTCGACGTATAGGGTAGGCATTGGATTATCCTAGGGTTATCATAGATCCGTGACAGATCAATGACAAGAGTCTCCGCTCCAACTCCTGAGGAAAAAATAACAAACTGCATGTTTTCCATGCTTTAATTTCCTACCACTAACGCAATGGATTTCTGCTCTGCCGCAAATGTCCCTCGTCATCGCTAACGGGGCGAGCTCTATGTAGGTGTGGTGTCGTTTGACCGCTTTGTTTCGCGGGTCTTACACTTGAAGTTCCGGCCACGGCGCTTGCCTCAGCCCGTCGCGCTCGGCACTTCAGCACCAGCAGGACACGGGCATTGAGCCAACCAGAGATCACAACCGCAGAGCCGAACGTCGGCGAAACTCACGACCATCAACACAGCTCTGAGCCACGTCCGCTCGGTGAATGCGAGCGCGAAATATCGGTAGAGATTCCCTCCAGCACCGTCTCCGGCGAGCTTGAGTCGTTTGTCTCTCGCTACCAGAAGATGGCGCGCGTGCCCGGATTTCGCCGCGGAAAGACTCCCGCCAGTCTGGTTCGCCGCCGTTTTGCCGATGAACTGAAACAGGAAGTCGTGGAGGCCCTGGTTCCAAAATATTTCCGCGAAGAGGTCCAAAAGCAGGGACTGGCCCCGATTTCCCAGCCGCGCATAGTAGATTTCCACTTTGAAGATGGCGAACCGCTCCGTTTTAAGGCTGTCTTCGAGGTGCTGCCCAACATCGAGCTGGCGTCGTACAGCGATATCAAGGTCGAGAAGGCCGATATTTCCGTCGCCGATGATGAAATCGAGCGTGAGCTGCAGGCGCTGCGTGAAAACCAGGCCAGCTATAACTCGGTGGAAGAAGATCGCGGACTCCGAGACGGCGACTTCGCTCAGGCTAGCTTTACCGGTACGCCAATAGAGAAGCAGGAATCGGGGCTGGTAGATCCGGCGGGAAGTCCCGTCAGTTCAGGACAGCAGCCGGCGAAGCCTACTGGTGCTCAGCCCGTCCACATGGACGATGTGCTCGTCGATATCGGCGGCACGAACACGGTACGGGAATTCAACGACAATCTGCGAGGCGCCAAAGTCGGCGAGGAGCGCACCTTCACCATCAGCTACCCGGAGGACTCCCAGGATAAGCGACTGGCCGGCAAAACCCTGGAGTACAAGGTCCAGATCAAGGGAATTAAGACCAAGCAAGTTCCAGAATTGAACGACGATTTCGCCAAGGAAGTTGGAGATTTTAACAGTCTGGACGAACTGCGCAGCCGCGTTCGCGAGCAACTGGAAGCGCAAAAGCGCCACGAAATCGAGCACACTGCCAAGGACAAGCTGGTAGAAGAACTGGTAAGCAGGAATCAATTCCCGGTTCCGGAATCCCTGGTCGATCAGCAGGTCACATCACGCCTGGAGCGAGGGTTCCGCGCTTTGGCGGCGCAAGGCATGCGTCCGGAGGACATGCGCAAGATGGATTTCGCCCGCCTGCGAGTTGCCCAGCGTGAGGCTGCCGTCCGCGAGGTAAAAGCGTCCTTGATCCTGGAGAAAATCGCCGCGAAGGAAAATATTGAGGCTGGCGACGCTGAGGTGGACGCGGAAATCGAGCGCCTGGCGCAACACTCCCGGCAACCGGCAGAGGCCGTGCGCAAAAAGCTCTCCGACGATGGGACCATCGAGCGCATGCGAGAACGGATACGCAACGAAAAGACCCTGGATTTCCTCTATAAAAGCTCCGCCTGACCGGAGATTAGCTAGTCAGTACCGCCCGCGGTAGCGGGTGGGTGCAGCCACCCAAATGAACCATCCGCTACCGCAGATGGTACTGACTTCTATGTGCTGAAGAGAAGAAAGGATTAGCTGCAATGGCTCTGGTTCCAATGGTAGTGGAGCAGACCAGCCGTGGAGAGCGAGCGTACGACATCTATTCCCGGCTGCTGCGCGACAATATCGTCTTCATAGGTACGCCCATCGATGACACGATCGCCAATCTCGTAATTGCCCAAATGCTCTTTCTCGCCGCGGAAGATCCCGAGAAAGACATCCAGCTTTACATCAACTCGCCGGGCGGATCGATTACCTCGGGCATGGCCATCTACGACACCATGCAGTTCGTCAAAAACGACATCATGACCATCTGCATCGGGCAGGCAGCCAGTATGGCTGCGGTGCTGCTTGCGGCAGGCACCAATAAGAAGCGCTTTGCCTTGCCGAACTCTCGAATCCTCATCCATCAGCCTCATATCATGGGCGGCGGCATCTCCGGACAGGCCACGGACATCGATATCCACGCGCGCGAAATACTTCGCATGCGCGAAATCATGAACAACATCATGGCCAAGCACACCGGGCAGAAGCTGGAGAAGGTGGAAAAGGACGTCGAGCGCGACTTCATCATGAACGCCCAGCAGAGCAAGGATTATGGCATCGTGGACGAGATTATCTACAAACACAAATAGGGGGAACCGGTCCGAAATCGAGGTGGGAGGGGTTTTCCACGTTTCCACCCGATATTGCACAAAAGTCACTAGTATTCATTACCGTGGAACCGTAGATGTGACCCCTCCGGAAGGGAAAATGCAGTTAGAATGTCCGAGTCGATAGCACAAAAGTGACTCGGTTCGGCTGGGAAAGGGTCCCAGGCACCCTAATCCCAAGGTAACTCGGTTCTTTGCAGTATTGCCTGGCTGTAGGAGCTTGGGGTAAACAGGAGTACATCGTGAAAACCCGTTCCGGTTCTGAAGACAGCCTACGTTGTTCCTTCTGCCATAAGTCGCAGGACGCTGTTGCTAAGCTGATTTCTTCGCCCAGCGATTATCCGCGTGCTTACATCTGCGACGAATGCGTCGCGGTGTGCAACTCGATCCTGGAAGACGACCGGACGGAAACCCACTCCGCCGCAGCTCCCAACCATCTGCCCAAGCCTGCCGAGGTGAAGCAGTTCCTCGATGAGTATGTGATCGGGCAAGAGCAAACCAAGAAGAAGCTGGCAGTCGCGGTTTACAACCACTACAAGCGCATCCACATGAACCGCAACCGGAACGGTGAAGTGGAGCTCACGAAGTCGAACATCATGCTGGTAGGACCAACCGGCAGCGGCAAGACGCTGTTGGCCCAGACGCTGGCCAAGATGCTCGATGTCCCATTCGCCATCGTGGACGCCACCACGCTTACCGAAGCCGGATACGTTGGTGAGGATGTGGAGAACATTATCCTCAAGCTGCTTCAGGCCGCAGACGGCGACGTAGGACGTGCGCAGACCGGAATCATCTATATCGACGAAATCGACAAGATCGGCCGCAAGGACGAAAACCCATCCATCACCCGCGACGTCTCCGGCGAAGGTGTGCAGCAGGCGCTGCTGAAGATTCTCGAAGGTACGGTTGCCAATGTTCCGCCGCAAGGTGGACGCAAGCATCCGCACCAGGAATTTACCCCGGTCGATACCACCAACATTCTGTTTATCTGCGGCGGGGCGTTTGTCGGCCTGGAAAAGGTGATCGCCCGTCGCATCGGCAAAAAGGCTCTTGGCTTCAAGGCCGAATCCAAAGATGGGGACCAACCAGCACCGGCCATCCCCAAGCGCGATACCGAAATGCTTTCCAAGGTCGAGCCTCAGGACCTGATCAAATTTGGCTTGATCCCCGAATTTGTTGGCCGCCTGCCTGTGGTCGGAGTGCTTGACGAACTCGATGAAAACGCTCTGGTCGAGATCCTGACCAAACCCCGCAATGCCATCATTAAGCAGTATCAGCGGCTCTTCGAGTTTGAAAATGTGCGGCTCAAGTTCAGCGAGGACGCCACCCGAGCGGTTGCACGCGAAGCGCTCCACCGCAAAGTGGGAGCACGCGGCCTGCGCATGATTCTAGAGGACCTGATGCTCGACCTCATGTACCACCTCCCCAGCCAGAAACGGCTCAAGGAGTTCGAGGTAAGCCGGGAGATGGTGGAGAAGCGCGACGTCTCCATCCCTATGATGGAAAAGGCCGGCTAAGCTTTAGGGAAGGGCACCGGTTTGCCGTTCTAAACGACTTCGGCTTTAGCCGCTGAGGTTAGCCCCCGGCCCACGACGCCCTTTCGACACTTGTTTTAGCGGTTCAAAGCGAAGAAAATTGGCGCTTCCCGCATCCGGGTATAAGCTTGTGTTATAGGTTAATAATCTAGGCCACGATAGAGGACAGGGAAAACGGTGACCCAATCGAGGGAAAAATTCGAAACACGCAAGCTGCCCATGATGCCCATCCGGGACGTTGTCATCTTTCCGCACATGATGACGCCCTTTGTGGTCGGACGCGAGTCCAGTGTCCGCGCATTGGAAGAGGCGCTTGCCGGCGACCGAAAGATCTTTCTCGCCACTCAGCACGACGCCAGCGTGGATGAGCCCAAGCCAAACGAGATCTACCAGGTCGGCACCATCGTCAACATCGTCCAGAGTCTCAAGCTGCCCGACGGCAACATCAAAGTCCTCGTCGAGGGCGTAGAACGCGGCAAAATCCTTCAAGTAGTCGATACCGACGGCTTCTTCCACGCCAGCATTCGCGTGGCTAAATATACGGTCGAGAGCACTCCCGTTATCGAGCAGGCGATGCAGCGCGTTACCTCGCTCTTTGAGCAGTACGTAAAGCTCTGCCAGTCGCTCAATTACGAAACCATGATCGCGGCCGTTCGCATGGAAGACCCTTCCAAGCTGACCGACGTCATCGCCGCCAACATGCAGCTCTCGATCGAGGAAAAGCAGGAGCTGCTGGAGATTTTCGATCCGGCTGAGCGCCTCAATCGCGTAGCCGACGTTCTCGAAATCGAGATCGAGAAGCTGAACATGGACCGCACCATTCAGACCCGCGTAAAGCGGCAGATGGAGCGCGCGCAAAAAGAGTATTACCTAAACGAAAAGATCAAAGCCATCCAGAAGGAACTGGGCCGCGGCGAAAAGAGCGAATGGGACGAGCTCAAGAAGAAGGTCGATTCCGCTGGCATGCCGAAGGAAGTGCACGAGAAGGCGCTGCAGGAGCTCAAGAAGCTCGAAGCCATGCCGCCCATGTCGGCTGAATCCACCGTATCGCGCAATTACCTCGACTGGCTGCTGGCCGTGCCGTGGCGCAAGAAGTCCAAAGAGATTCGCAACATCGAGGCCGCCGAGAAGATCCTCAACGAGGACCATTATGGGCTCGAGAAGATCAAGGACCGCATCCTGGAATTCCTCGCGGTGCGGCAACTGGTAAAGAATCCCAAAGGCTCGATCCTCTGCTTTGTCGGCCCTCCCGGCGTAGGCAAGACTTCTCTGGGAATGTCCATCGCCAAGGCCACCGGACGCAAGTTCGTGCGCCTCTCGCTTGGCGGCGTACGCGACGAAGCTGAGATTCGCGGCCATCGCCGTACGTATATCGGCGCACTGCCCGGACAGATTATCCAGTCGATGAAGAAGGCCGGCACCAAGAACCCGGTCATCATGCTCGACGAAGTGGACAAGATGGCTGCCGACTTCCGCGGCGATCCATCGTCGGCATTGCTCGAAGTGCTCGATCCGGAACAGAACTTCATGTTCCAGGACCACTACCTCGACGTCGAGTACGACCTCTCGCAAGTCTTCTTCGTAGCCACCGCCAACGTGCTGCACACCATTCCGGCGCCGCTGCAGGACCGCATGGAAGTCCTGCGCCTGCACGGCTACACCGAACTCGAGAAGATGGAGATCGCCAAGCAGTATCTGGTGCGCAAGCAGCGCACGGCGACAGGATTGACCGAAAGCAACGTCGTCTTTTCCGATGACGCCATCACCGAGATCATCCGTTCATACACGCGCGAAGCCGGCGTCCGCAACCTCGAACGCGAGATCGGCAACATCTGCCGCAAAGTTGCCCGCCGCGTCGTGAAGGAAGGCCTCGAGTATTCGGTCAAGCTCACCGCCGAGAATGTTTCAGACTTCCTCGGCGTAGCCAAGTTCCGCGATATGCTCGCTCACGAAAAGAGCGAAGTGGGCCTGGTCACCGGCCTCGCCTGGACAGAAGTCGGCGGCTCGATCCTTTCGACCGAAGTCACGATCGTGGATGGCAAGGGCAAGCTCACCCTCACCGGCAAACTCGGCGACGTAATGCAGGAATCAGCCCAGGCCGCGATGTCCTACATACGCTCGCGCGCCGCCCGACTTGGCCTGCCCCGCGACTTCTATCGCAATATCGACATCCACATCCACGTGCCCGAAGGCGCAATTCCCAAGGACGGACCGTCCGCCGGCATCACGATGGCGACAGCCATAGCCAGCGCTCTGAGCAAGATTCCCGTCCGCCGCGACATCGCCATGACCGGCGAGATCACGCTGCGCGGCAAAGTGCTACCCATCGGCGGACTGAAGGAGAAGCTCCTGGCTGCTCATCGTGCCGGAATCTTCGAAGCTATTCTGCCCAAGGAGAACGAAAAGGATCTCTCCGAAGTGCCGGAAAACCTGCGCAACGCCATGAAACTCCACTTCGCTGAGACCATGGACGAAGTGCTCGCCATCGCCTTCGAGCACCCGCTGCCCAAGTACAACGAAGAGGCGGAGTCCCAGGACCTCACGGCAGTACCGCCCACGCAGCCATCGCAGCAGCTTCCCGTGCAGCACCAATAAAGCGGCAAATCAGCCATCAGATTTAAAGGCCCGCCAACGCGGGCCTTTGTTCTTGAACATCTAACCGAGTGCCGGCGCCGACTGACGAGTGCTGTTTGTCCCGCAGCTCTTTTGACGGCCGCAGTTCTCAAGCTGACCTTGCTCGAGTTGTGGCTATGCTTGGTTCGTCTAAGGCAACCGTCTTCCAATCAAGGATTTGTTACCGCCGCCTAGAACAATTTGCCCTTAAAAGTCTTCGTCGCAGCAGTATAAACAATAGATATATAAGGACTTAACATGGCATTGCCCTTGCACTTGCATAGGGAGTTCCCCGGAACATTTTTGGAGTCATGCTATGCGCCCTGTTGAAGAGCTATACCGTGAATTTTGTGAAAAGATCGCTCGTGAATGCGATGCGGAAGCGCACCGCTATGAAGAGAATCCGAAGCTGCAGGATTCCGACCGGCAGTTCGTGTCGGCTTTGCGTGAAACCGGAAGGCATCTGCGCCAAGAGATTCGCCGCCTTGACGCCAACTACAAGATTCGAACTGGCTGAGCTGACAGTTTCCGCTTAGCCAGCCAAATCGTTGTCACGCGAGCTTTCCACGCAGATCGTCATCCCAAATAAATTTATCCGGCTCAAGGCATTCGACGCCGATCTGCCCGTCGCGCTCTGATCCCAATGTACCCACCCACACCACGCGAAATTTTGCGCGGCGCGTGTGCCTGGCGATCCAGAGAATATCTCCCTCCCCGACGCCGTCGATTTTCATGAGCTTTGCGCCTCGCGCTGAGACCTCGCACGTACACGCGGGACGAACGCGATTGGGCTCATCATGAGGCGAGATTTTTATTGGAAGGACAGCGCTTACACGGCTTTCTTTGCGTAACTGCGCAAGGCCCAGGCCCACCGACATTGAAGAAAACACCCAACCAGAGGATTCGGTTCCGTCGAACTTTTCTATTAGAAATGAGCCTACGACTTTGGTCGAGATGCCGAGGGTAATTGGCTTCTCGTTACCGCTGAGCGGAGGCCCACAACCTGCCTCAAGATTAGGGCTTGCAATGGGGCCAAGATGCCGATCAATGCTGCGATTCCTGCAGCAAATCCCGCAAATATTGCTGCCAGAAGACAGCCCAGGTATGAGTGCCATGGCCGTGCGTTTCTGCCGACGCCGGAATCAATACAAAGCGTCCGCGTTTGACCCGTTTGATTTCGCGTTCCGCAATTCCCAGTTGTGGTGGATTGATGAAATCATCGCCTGAATTGATATGCATCACCGGCGCAGTTATTTTGTCGAGTTGCGGAGAGGGATCGTAATTTCCCGACGAACTCACGGCGTAGAGCAGGTCATTGGCGTCCAATGTCAGCTCGGCACGTTTTACGTAGTCTTCCAGATACTTGTCGGCAGCATCCCGCGTAGGCAAGCTGTTCTGCATCGGTAGCGGCGTGCTGCCCGCGATCAACAAGAAGTCAGTCCCGATTTGCAACGCTGCGCGTGGTTCAGTTGTGTAGTCCCCATTCTTCCAATCTGGATCCTGGCGAATTCCATCGATCACCATCTTGCGCCAGATCCGATTCCTTCCGGCGATCTGCACCGGCAGGCAGGCGAGAGGCATGAGGGCATCCATGAAGTCGGGATACGTTTCCCCCCAAACCCACGAGTGCATGCAGCCCATCGAAGTGCCCATAATCAGCCGCAAATGGCTCACGCCCAGCCCCTTCTCCAAAAGCTCATGCTGGGCCTTAACCATGTCGTCATAGTCGTATTGAGGAAAATGCGCATGCAGGCCGTCGCCGGGCTTGCTCGATTTTCCGTGCCCAACGTTGTCGGGAAGGACGATGAAATAACGGTTGACGTCCAGCAGTTGTCCCGGACCGAAGAGCACATCCGCAAACTGCGGCTGAAGAAATTGCCGCCCTGATCCGCCAGTCCCGTGAAGAATCAATACCGCGTTCGTCACGCGGCCGCTAGCATCGCGCGCAGGCTTGCCGAAGGTCATGTAGTGCAGGCGCAGCTCAGGCAAAACCTCGCCGCTGTGGAAATGAAAATCGTGAGAAATGTAGTCGCCCTCTTGCGGCACATGAATTGAGCTCACAGATTGCTGTCCTGAACCGACGGAGGTGAGAAGAACAGTGACAGACAACGTTACAAGAATGGAAAGCATTGAGAATCGCGCCGGCGAAAATGACTTTACGGGCAAGCTCATTTTGAACCAAGACCTCAATAGCGGATGGATTGAAACCCGAGCACAGATACTACCAGTGGTCGTTCCTGTCTCGTGAACTCCGCCTGGGATAGACTGCCGATTATGATTCGGGATCTATCGCTGGAGCACCGCTCTGTCGGCAAGTTAGTTTTTTTCGAAGCTGATTCCTCAAGGCTGCGACTCAGCGAACAGCAAATTGCATTTTTCCACGAGCACGGATACCTCAGCGGCATTCGCGTTCTAACTGACGATCAGGTGGAAGTGCTGCGGGAAGAGCTTTCGCAATTAACCGATCCCTCTCATCCCGGCAACGAGCTTTTTTACGAGTACCACTCCAACGAATCGACGAATCCCGATACGGTTCTCTTTCACGCTTTGGGCGCATGGCGCATAGCTCCCGGCTTCCACGACCTGCTCTGGAACCCAGCTTTCACGATCCCTGCGTCTCAACTGCTCAATGGCCCAGTGCGCTTCTGGCACGACCAGCTCTTCTGCAAACCCGCTCATCACGGCGGCGTCGTGGCATGGCATCAGGACTACTCATATTGGACGCGCACGCAGCCTCTGGCTCACCTCACCTGTTGGATTGGGCTGGACGATTCCACACGTAAAAATGGCTGCTTGCAGTATATTGCCGGCAGCCATCGCTGGTCCGAGCTTCCCATTACGGGACTCGCAGCCGACATGGACGCAATCAACGCGGTGCTTGATGATGGGCAACGTCGGCAGTTCGAGAAGCCGGTTGCCGTGGAGCTGAAGAAAGGCGAGGCTTCATTTCATCATCCGCGCCTCGTGCACGGATCGTTCGCCAACCGCTCAGACCACTCGCGCCGGGCCACCGTTATCAATGTGATGCGCGATGGAGTGCGCTCCGCGAGCAATAAGCCGTTGCTGCAAGGTGTTCCGATAGTACCTGCAGGGGAGAAGATCGAAGGTCAATTCTTTCCACGTTTGTTTGATCCATTGACCGATGCAGATGATAGGCAAAGGATGGAGGTGCGCCCACGCCCGGGTTTCTCTTCTCGATAATTGGTATCTCGGGGAGTCCAGGGACTTCGGACTTCGTGCTCCTGGAGTCATCTCTTGATCTGACAAACACCCGGCCGGGGGCGGCCGGAGGTCCTTTTCACTCGTTCTACTCGGCCCGCGCTCTCAGTGGCGTGTGGGCATCCACTGGACGACCCGGCGGCGCGTTGGTAACGGTATAAAGCTCGCCGCTGCGCATGTACATGCGCTGCATCTCTTCCAGCGTGAATGGACGGGCGCCGCGGCGGCCGAAGACAGCGAGCTGGTTCCCGCTCTCATCGACGGCGCGGTCGCGGTCCACGCCCTTGGATATGATCAGCGCAGGACCTTTGGTTTTGTACTTGGCGATCAGTTTGGGGGTGGGCTGCGGACTGAATCCGTAGAACTTGTCGTTGTCTGCGGGCGAGAATAACTGGATCACCTTGAATCCAGCCTCGCCGTCGGCAACAAAGGCGAACTGGCTGGAGCTGACCATGCCGATCTTCAGGTCGCGGGTGTCTTTCAGTTCGCCGTTGGCATTAAACATCCGTGCCAGCTTCGGCTGCTCCGGACGTTCCACATCGACAATAGCGATGCCGTCTTTGCCGTCGGAAATATACGCATAAGTGCGTGCTATATAGACGTTGCGTGCATCTCCGAGCGGCACCATTGCTCCTTCGACGACCTTCGGCTGATCAAGATGGGTGACATCGAGGACCTTGAGACCATCTTTGTCGGTCACGAACGCATAGCGGAACTGGATTGCGATGCCGGTGGGATCGTTCAGCAATGGCTTACCGATCTCAGCCGTGATCTTCGGATTCAGCGGATCGTCGAGGCTCACGACTTCCAACCCGCGGTCACATAGGATGTAGGCGTACATTCCGGCGATGGTGATGCGCCGCGCGTCGCTCAATTTGCCTTCCGGGTTGAAGGTCAATGCACGATGGAGGAAGTTGTTCGCCGGATTACCGTCGAGCAGCGTTCCCACGCCGGGAAAGTTCTTTTTCTCGTTCAATCCGTTCCCAATGATGATCAGCCCTTCGTACTTGTCGGTCCCATAAAGGAACCCGTACATCAGATGAATCTTCTGCTCTTCGTTCTCGGGATACTGCGCGCGCAGAGGATCGACGCCCAGCGTCGTGGGCGCCGCAATGGCAGTTGCATACTTGCTCTTTACGTAGAACTTCTGGCCGAGCGGAGAGACCGGCGCGGTGACGATCTTCTCGGAAAAATCCTTGTTGTCGATCTGCGCGACGTCGTAAATCCGATATCCACCCTTGCCTAAAGCCGCGTACAGATACTCGCCGCGAAGCTGGACGTCTAGAACCTCTTCTCCGCCGAGTTTGGCGCGGACGGGATGCTCATCGACATCGTCGAGCACGTGTTTGTGCTTCTCGAATTCCTCAAAGTCCTTGGGATACGCCACTTTCTGAAAGTCGCTGCCATAAATCGCAGGCGGTTCATCGTGCTCGGCAACGGTAATGGCGTTGAATCCTTCTTCGCCCGTGGCCACATAGATGTAACGTCCCATGAAGTTCAGGAAGTTTGTTCCTTGTATGAAGACCTGCGCCATCCATGCGTTGTTGTCTTTCTCCTCGGAGACATGGCAGTCGGTACACTCCTTGGTCTCTTTGGCGCGAACCGTATGAGGAACATAAGGGCTAAAAGCCTGTCCGCTGAACCCTGGGGCTGAAACAGTCTGTTGCTGGTAATAGAGCCAGTCGCGCTGCGCGTTTTGCGAGCTCACCACCACCGCGCAGGCGGAGCGAATTGGTGAAATGCGATTGCCGGTGACCGTGCCGTCCACGCCCAGCATGTACACGTCGTCGCGCAGGACCATGAAGTCGTAGTTCGTCCAGTTCCTGGTCAGCAAGCCTTCATTGTGCAACATGGGCATGCGCTGGTTGGCAATCATCCCCAAGTGGCATCCGAAGCAGCTCGTGGTCCACGAGGTATGGCAACTCTGGCAACTCATCCGGCTCGAAGAGTGCGCCAGCTTGGTGAGATCGTTTTGGTCAACAACTGCGCCCCAGGTGGCACCATCTTTCTGGATCGTCTTTGCCAATCTCGATTTCTCACTATAGTGCGGACGGCCAGGAGTGATGGTATCGATCACTTGCACGACCTCCCACTCCTGGTTGGGATCCATAATGGAACGTTGATACAGCCGGTCGCTGCGCCAGTAGAACTGTTTCTGCTTGAAGGGCGTGGTCTTGATCGCGAGATTGATGCCGGCGTCCGGGGCTGCAGGCCCCTCAGCAATCAGCGAAGCCCGCGAGCGCACATCGCCGTGGCATGACTCGCAGGTGACCACGATCGCATTGCGGCTTTCTCCATAGAGCTTGCCGTTGCCGTGAGCGTCCTGCTCGAAGTGGCAATCGGCGCATTGCATGCCTTTTTCCAGGTGGATATCGGCGAGGTGCACGGCCTTCTTGAATTTATCGGCATCGCTCCAATCGATCACCTTGCCATCAGTGTCCAGCAGATTGCCCTTGCGGTCGTGCTTGTACACGGCGCGGAATATCCATCCATGACTATGGAAATCGGCGAACTGCGTCTTATCGAGCTGCTGGTTGAATTCCGGCGACCCGACGTCGCGCAGGAAGCTTACATCGCGCCATTTGCCGCGAGCGGTAGCTCCCTCGGGATCGCGCACCTGCACGGTGTACGCCTCTTTTGCCGACGGATCGTGTTGCTTCTCCGGATACATCTTGTCCCCATTGATCTCGTTGTCCCACCATGTGTATCCGTAGTATGTAGTGACCATGTTCGTTCCCGGATGCATGTGGCAGACCATGCATTGGCTCGACGGAATCGATAGCGTGAAAACGTGCTGCAGCGGGTGTCCGGGTTCGTTTTTGGGGATCGTCGGATCCGATTGCTGCGCCATACCCCGGTTCCCGTAGGGCGCGTATTTTCCGGAATGCAGCGGATCGCGATCGTTGGCATAGATCACATGACAGGCGCTGCATCCGCTTTGGCGATAGTCGCCGGGTTCATCATTGGTGCCGGGAAAGGACAACAGGGGATCGAAGAGCCGGGTCTTTTGCAATCCAAGGAATACAGGATCGGTACGAAGCTCGGTGCCGAAGCCGCGGGTCGAGAGCTTTACGTCAGGATGGCCGGGGTCTTCTTCCGAGATAGGGTTGCCGATTTCAGCCTTTTCCTGCCCACCGCGTTCGAAGACCCGCAAGACATTCCCGGGCTGGGAAATCTCCCAGCGCTGCAGCGGGTCCAGAAACGGCAGCACGCCTTTTCTCTTCGTCTCCTCCGCGGTCGGAGGAGGCCACGTAATCAACCGCTGCGGCTCGCCCTCGCGCGAGTAACTCTCGCCGAAGCGGGCATTCTTCAATGGGTATCCACCGTTGTTGTAAAGGGCCGCCTCCCACAACATGGCGCCATGGGTCATCATGCTGGTGCGCACCTGATGGACTTCCTCGGAGTGACACCCGGCGCGCCCGCATGTCTCCGGCGAGATGCGGTTATCGCCGGGGTTCACGAACTTAATCCACTCGGCGCTCTCCTTCAGCCAGCGCGCGCCAAAATTTGAGCGCACAGGGGCGGCGGATGAGCGCTCATCTTCGCGATAGCGTGCGCGAACGTGGGCTCTGTTTTTTGTTTCGGTATATTCCGCGGAATCCTTGGAGGCGGTGTTCATCACGGAGGCATCGCCGCCATGGCAATCGGTACAACCAATTCGAACCGTGCCCGGCGCATGCATGGTGACGCTGTCAACGGAAGAATGGCAGCCGGAACTCATACAGCCACGCGTCTTGGCGTCGGCTTCTTCTTGAGTCTGTCGGATCAAGAGCTGGGACCCGCGCCGCTCAGTGCGTTCGCTGACATTTTCGTTCTGATTGGTTGATTGCGTCTGCCCGGATTGGTCTTGAGCAGAGTTGGCATGGACAACCACTCGCGCTGCGAAGATAAGGGATAGCGCGAGTCCCATGCCCGCAGCGGCGCGCCCCTTTGTTCTCGATCGAAGCACCAGTGTCAATTTGGTCATTAAGGTCCGGAACACTCGTCCTCATCCATAATCTGTCATCCTGAGCGCCGGTTTTGCGCGAAGGATCTCCGGCGATGTGCCAAACTTACTTGCACCATCCAGGCTCTTCCGCCAGTTTTCGTGAAGGAGCCCGGATAGTGCTTCTAAGTACGAATCATCGCGGGAGATCCTTCGCCCAAAAGAAGGGCTCAGGATGACAGTTCCATGCGATCACGGTTACATACGAACGCGTAGCAAGATTCTCGTTTCGCTTCAAAACACAAACTTCACCAGAGCAAACGTGCTGAGCAGCGTTTGTCCGGTGTAGATATCACGCAAGCCTCGTGCCGGCGTTAGACCGGTAATTCCCCCTTCGAGAACGATGTTCTCCGAGAGCGGCGGACGATAAATAAATCCTGTGCCGTAATCGGCGCCAATCCCTCGATGAATATGGCTCTGAAAGAGCGCCAGTTCCAGCGGCTCGGTGTGAACAAACTGCAGATAGTTGAAGTTGACTACCCAACGCATCTTGGGCGTGATATCGAAATCCGCACCCGCGTTATAGACGAAAGCCCCCGGATTTACGTAGTTCGCCTGGCCCTCATTTTTGCTGGCGCGCAGGTCGGGAAAGAGCGCGTTGTCCGACTTCAGACCAATCAGAGTGCTAGTGAGTCGAATGCCTTCCCGGTTCCAAAAACTGAAATCGCCGCCCGCGAAGCTCTGCGATTCATCGATGGAATCGAAGCCACGCGCAATGCCATCACGCGGATTTTTGTCACCGGAGGCGTAGAAGAACGAGCTGCGAAAGCGTACCCAGTCTTTGTCGAGGGACAATTCCAGCGCAGCCATTTGCGCATTGATGTCCACGCGATCGCATTTTCCAAAACCCTGCGGGCAGGGAGTGACATTTCGCCGCGAGGCTACCTGGTTATCGGTGTCATATCCCAGCACCTGATAGAACGCGTGGGAGACATTGATGCGCTTAATGTGTCCGTTGCTTGCCCAGCCAATGTAGTGCGAGCGGATGCCGTGAGGGATCACGACGCCGATCGGCTCCGGCCGGGTGATGATTCCGTTGTTGTTGTAGTAGATCGAAGGATCGTCTTTGTCGAAGTGATAGCTGAACTGCGTGGTATAGCCTTTGAAAAAGAAATCCTGGATGTACAGGTTGGCAATCGCGACTTGTTGATGACGATCGTTGAAAGTGTTCAGCCCGCTATTAGTGTCCTTCTCGAGATGATAAAAGTAAGCGAGGTTGTATTCGTAGCGATCGGACTTAAGATTGCCGAAGATGCGCAATCCGGGCTGTTCTTCGGAATAGATAAATCCACGAAAGTCGCTTTGGAACTGCTGGATGCCGGCGCGCACTGAGACAAAGTCATAGTTCGGACTCAGGTCCTTGATCTTGTATTCGACGAACGCCTGTTGCAACCCAACGTGATCGTCAAAGCGATCGCTGCCGCGCTGTGGGTTGATGTTGACGATGCCTCGCTCCTGCGTAGCCAGATAATTCACGTCGAACGCGGGAGTGAAAACGATACGCCAGTCCTTGGGCCGAAAGCTGGTATCGCCGTGATACAGCTCGCCGGTAAATCGAAAAAGCTCGCTAAGAAATAGCTGGCCGCCTTTGCCAAAAAAAGTGGATTCCCCAGGGTTCTCGGCCGCAACTAAGCTCGGTGTCGGCAAGCGACGACCATCCAGCGCGGTAACCGCACTGCCGTTAAAGGCGAAGAACGTCTGCTTCCCGAAGATGGGGTAATCGCCTTTCAGCTTATTGCGGTCAAACGGATCCCACCAATGACCGCTGGTGTACTCGTACTCGCCGGAGGCTTTGTACCTTTTGTATGCATTCAGCGGATCGCTTGAGTCACCGTTGGCGATATCCCAGCGGTAGGTCTTCTTTTCGAAATTCTCGTTCTCGGTTGGAGGCGTCTGCACGGTTGCTGCGGTCTGCTCGGGAGTCGTCTCGTTCGGACGTCGCCTTAGCTCGCGGTATGGCTCCTGCGCCTCCGCCTCGGTTTGGCCTCCAGTGGGAGGCACCGCGCCGGCCAGAGGACGATCCAGCGCTCCCCGGGCGACACTATTGTCGGTAGCGCGCAGCTTGATCTCGATGCTGAGCACTTCACTCGATCCAAGCTGAACATCGTCGCGACTGAAATCCGCGAAGCCTTCCCGCCGCAAATCCAGGTGGTAAGCCCCGGAGTTAAAGTCACTAATTCGGAAGACTCCATCGCCATTGGTCAAAGTCTCACGCACGGAGCCGTTGCCATCACGAATGACCACCCGGGTGCCGGAAATTCCGCGGCCATCTTCCGTAGTCACCAATCCTTCGATGGAACTAGTGGTGATCGAGCGCTGATGCGGCAAGCGGCGCTGCGGTCCTTGCGTAACAGTTTCTTTTTCCTGTTGCTCCTGCTGATTTTGGGCGGAGGGCGCTTGTCCTGCGGTCGAGGAGTCAGACGGCGCTGGCGCAGATCCAGGCGTGGTCGATTGGCTGCGGGCACAAGGCGGGCCAAATGCTAACGACACCAGGACTACAAAAGCTCCGAGAGAGAGATTGCAGCCAATCACCGAACCTGACCTTTTCCCGGTTGAGGATTGCCAAAACACTGAGAACGTTCGAACTTAGGGAATTCTGGAGTCCGTCCTTGGTATCACATCGAGGGCATACCTTCAAGCGGAACCGGCGTGCAAACGGTTGCTAGGCGAAGAACGCATTGTGAACAAGACATGGATTGCAACAGATTTGCGACTGCTCGGAACTGCCTCCGTAACACTATCGCGCCGCGGCCCTTAAGGACGCTGCGGCAGAGATAGAAACTGAAAGCGACACAGTCGCGTCAATCTGCTATGCGGTCTCCGTGACTCGCAGGCTGTGAAATCACCAGGAAACGAACGGGATCGCTCGATTCATTGCGAATCTGGTGGCGTATGCCGGCTGAAATCCGAATGCCTTCCCCTGCGCATAGTCCGATGGTTTCGCCTTCCGCCTCCATCGTGGCCTTTCCCGACAGAATGTAGAAGAACTGCTGCGCTTTGCAGTGATAGTGGCGGACCTCTTGCGCACCGGGCGGCATCGATTCTTCAATTACGCTAAGAGCCGGATCGCGCACCAGATGCCAACCGTCACAGACCTGTCCCCAGGTGTAGTGGTCGGCAGTGTTGCGGCTGATCTTTTCAACACTGGCTTTTGCTTGCGAGTTTTTGCTCATCGCTCCATGCCTTAACTTCACTATTGCCTAAAGCCGTTCAGTTGCTGTATCCAGCAGTCAGTACCGTCCCGCGGTAGCGGACGGGTGCTGCGTTCCAAACGCGATCCACCCGTTCGCTACCGCGAACGGTACTGACGTTACCCACTATTCCCCTGGTCCTTCGCGCGACGCATGATGCGGCAGGGCTTGGGGCAGTTCCGACACATTCCATGCCCAGGCCGCCAGGACAGCGGCACCCTGGTTGATTTCATCAGGTATCACTTTGTCGAAGGTATCGGTTTGGCTGTGATGCGCCTGCCGATAGTGATCGGGCACTTGCAGGCAGAAATAAGCAGGCACCCCCTTGTTGAGGAACTCGATATGGTCGGACGAACCATAGAACCGCATATCTAACGAATCCAAATTAAAGACTTCCTGCAGCGGGCGATAAATCTCTTCCATCAGAGGAGCCGTTTCGAACTGATTTTCGAGGACGATGGTGAAGACTCGTCCAGTCCCCAGGTCAAGAACCAGCGCGGCATCCATTTTGGGAATCTCGGCGGCGTGATTTTTCATAAACAGCTCTGCGCCGACTTCGCCTTCCTCTTCTCCGGTAAAAAGAATGAAAGTGATGGTGCGCTTTGGCTTCCAGCCGAGTGCTTTCAAGGTTCGAGCCGCTTCCAGCGTGGCCATGGCGCCGGTGCCGTTATCAACGGCGCCCTGCCCCAGATCCCATGAGTCGAGGTGACCGCCGATGATCACGCGCTCGTCGGGATGCTGGCTGCCCTTGATTTCAGCCACCGTGATCGAGGTTTTCGCCGGCCCGGGACTGAAAGTTCCGGTGAGATTCACTTTCATTGCCACTGGACCTGCCTGCAGCAGCCGGTAAATCAGCGAATAATCCTCATGCGTAAGAAATGCAGTAGGAAGTTGAGATGGTTCATAACCGCTAAACGTGGTCATGTTAAATAGCGAGTCAGTCTTGCCGCTGTCCGTGAGCAGCACTGCGGCGCCTTCATCGGACGCCATCTTCATTAATTGCCGGCGTTGACGGAATCGCCCTTGCGCGCCGGCGCGAGGCACACCTCGGTTGGGCGGGATCACGGCGTCGTAGGCATTGTTGGGAACATCGGAGTCTGGCGGTATCTCGGCGGGGGGCCGCGTCATCAGAACTGCGTCCTTCAGCTTGCCTTTGTACTTCTCCAACTCTGATGGATTATCTGCATTCAGGAAAATCACTCTGCCGCTTACCGGACCGTCGGTCGCCTTACTCCATCCCACGGAGCGGATTTCGATGTTCTTCCTCACTGGAGCGGTGATCTCAGCCGTATCCTGTCCGCGGGTCCAGGAATGCGGAACCTCGGTCGTCTCCAGATGAGCGTCGACGCCGTAGTCCTTGAAGCGTTGCAGCGTCCAATCGCTGGCGCGGTTCATCTGTGGCGATCCCGTAAGACGCGCGCCAATCTCCGTAGTGAGATATCCCAGGTTCGTCACCAACTCCGAATGCGCCTTGACCTCGTCCGAGATCTTTTGATCGGCTTGTTCCATCGCAGATCGATAGCTGCGCTTTTCATCTTCACTGCGGGTGTTTTGAGAAGTGTCGGCTGGATTTTGTGATGAGGCTTTTTGAGATACGAGACCCGTTATGCATAGAAATAGAAGAAATGAACAAAGCAGACAAGCGCGCGAACGCAATAAACTCATCAATGCTCCGATAACCGGAATGGGATATGTGTTGCAAGGGAACTGTTAGGTTATCAGAGGGGGAACGGCAATAGGCGATAAGCAATAGGCAATGGGCGATAAAGCTTGCGTGTTCGCGACCGCCGTTCGCCGATTTGCTTATTGGCCTATTGCCTACTGCTTACTGCTTACTGCCTATTGCCTATTGCCTACTGCCTACTGCCTACTGCCTACTGCCTACTGCCTACTGCCTACTGCCTACTGCCTACTGCCTACTGCCTACTACCTTCAATTTGCGGCAGTGGTAACTGGCGCGTGTACATCGCCGGCGTCCTCGAAGCTGAAGTGAGTCGACACATTCGGATAATCCTTGCGATCCAGCTCTACATAGGGATAGACGAAGTAATTCAGCGGGTCCCCATCTTGCTTGGGTGACAATGTAATATCGCGCCCAACGCTGAACTGGACTCGATTGTCATCCCAGTGCCCAAAAAAGAACTCGCGCTGCTCTGGGTGTTTCCACGCCTCGGAGATATCCAGTGGGACCAAGCCGTGATCTTTCGTGTAGAAGTCGGCCCGGCAGTGGTAACCGGGGATGTCGGCTGCGTGCTTGTCGACCGGAATGGGAAAACCGATCTCGAAGCGCGCAGGAATATTTTGCGAGCGCGCCATGGAGATGAAGAGGGAATGGAAGTCGGTGCAATTCCCATGCTTTGCGCTGCAGGCGTAAAGCGTGTCGCCATGTCCCCAACCGGCGCCGGTTTTGTCGTAGCGCATGTTAGCCAGGACGTAGTCGTAAATAGCGCGTCCCTTCTCGTAGTCACCGCCATTCACGGCAGCGACCTGTTTTAGCGCGAGCTCAGCAGGAAGACCGGTCGTGGGCACCAGCTTGTCGGCAGAGAGCAGGCGTTGTCGCTCGGAGACTTGTAGAACGCCGGTTTCATGCGGAGAGCCTTGTCGCCGGATCACGTCGTAGACAACTTCGAAGTTGTATCCGTCTTTGTCGGCCTTGCTGGACTCCGCGTACAACATCTCATTTCCATACTCACCCTCGCGTGTCTGCCGCAATGGCAAATCACCCTTCTGAGAAACCACTTTTACAGTTTGAAAATCATCGCTTCGAGCGAGCGGAATCCAAAGGCGCAGGGGCGCTCCTGGATGTGTATTACGGACCGTAAATGCGTAGTGAAACGTGAAGTGTCGTTCCGGAGTGGCGGCCTGCCCCGAAGCAAAGGGAATTACGAACAGCGACACAAAAAGCGCGCGAGCTAGCATAATATTTTCCTTTTTTGAATGTGAAACGTGAATCGTTGACGACGGCCCGGGCGTCAAGTAGCTAGCTTCAGGTGAAGC
>Ga0207139_1027_pt1 | contig 34077 bp, 30 predicted proteins | sample Alteio_BWMinHeat_7_FD_153585 | JGI IMG/M metagenome (GOLD analysis project Ga0207139, IMG submission 153585) | Enriched cells from forest soil in Barre Woods Harvard Forest LTER site, Petersham, Massachusetts, United States -... | ecosystem: Environmental > Terrestrial > Soil > Temperate forest >... | reverse complement strand
GCGCTGCAGCCTTAAAATCAATTACACCTATTAACTTTGTAACCATATAGCTTCATTTACAATGAATTTCACCTATTACGGACATTCCTGCTTTGCTATAGAAACAATGGGTAAAAAATTGTTATTCGACCCATTTATTTCCGGCAATGAATTAGCCAGGCATATAAATATTGACACTATAGAAGCGGATTATATTCTCGCTTCTCGTGGGCATGGCGACCATGTGGCAGACTTGGTGCCAATAGCTAAAAGGACAGGAGCAACCGTAATTGGGGCTTATGAAGTAGTAAGTTGGGCGCAAAAAAACGGGGTAGAAAAAATTCACCCAATGAACTTCGGCCCTCACAATTTCGAATTTGGCAAACTCCGGTTCACACCGGCCACCCATAGTAGTGCCATGCCCGATGGTAGTTATGGCGGTAATCCGGGTGGTTTTTTGTTAGACAACAAGGAAGCCAGGGTCTATTATAGTGGAGATACCTGTCTCACGTCCGATCTGCAATTCATCCCCGGGTATGCACAGCTCAACTGGGCAATATTACCGATAGGCGGCAATTTTACAATGGATGCGGATGATGCTATTGTAGCTGCCCGAATGATACAATGCAAAAAGATAATTGGGGTACATTTTGACACTTTTGGGTATATAAAAATAGACCATGCCCTGACTTTGGAAAAATTTAAAGCCGCAGGTTGCGACTTAATATTGCCAAATATTGGAGAAACAATTAACTTATAAGAGCATAAAAGACTTAATGAATTAAAATTTACACCGGTATCTATCGGGAAAGAATTTGTAATTTTAAACGAAATGGCGAAAGTAATAGCAATAGCAAACCAAAAAGGTGGGGTAGGAAAGACAACAACAGCAATAAATATAGCCGCAAGCCTTGCGGTTCTGGAGTATAAAACACTACTGGTAGATGCAGATCCCCAGGCAAACAGTACTACCGGTAATGGCTTTGATCTGAAGAATATACAGCTCAGCCTGTATGATTGTATGGTAAATGATACACCGGTACAACAGGTAATATTAGCTACCGAAACTCCCAATCTTAGTTTAATACCCTCGCATCTTGATTTGGTGGGAGCTGAAATAGAACTCATACATCATCCTAACCGGGAGCATGTTATGAAAAAAGTGCTGGAGCCATTGGGGGGGGATGTACGATTTTATTATCATCGATTGCTCACCATCATTAGGACTAATAACAATAAATGCACTAACAGCTGCAGATAGTGTTATGATACCGGTACAGTGCGAATATTTTGCATTAGAAGGTTTGGGCAAATTGCTCAATACTATAAAAATTGTGCAGACACGTATCAATACCGAATTGCGTATAGAAGGCATTTTAATGACCATGTACGATGGCCGCCTCAGGCTATCTAACCAGGTGGTTGAAGAAATAAAAAATCATTTTGGAGAACTGGTTTTCGATACCATTGTTCACCGCAACACTCGTTTGGGCGAAGCGCCAAGTTTTGGTAAGCCCGCAATATTGTATGATGCAGAAAGTACCGGGGCCATTAATTATTTGAATATGGCTAAAGAAATACTGCAGAAAAACAATATGACCAAAATAAAAAACGAGGACAAAATACTTGACGAGCATGTCACAAACAAATAAAAAGCAGGAACTGGGCAAAGGGATCCGTGCACTGCTAAATACTATTGATGAAGAATTGAAAACCACAGGCGAAACAGTGCCTGCGGCATCCGGACATAATGCCGGCACCATCACGCGCATACCACTGGAACAAATAATAGTAAATCCAAAGCAGCCCCGTCGCGACTTTGACGAAACAGCATTAAAAGAATTGTCAGATAGTATAGCACTACATGATGTTATACAACCCGTAACTGTAGTGAGGATGAATCCTACCCGGTACCAGTTGATATCCGGTGAGCGTAGGCTGCGTGCATCTAAAATGGCGGGTCTGAAAGATATCCCCGCTTATATACGTACCGCCGATAGCCAGCAAATGCTTGAAATGGCACTGCTCGAAAATTTGCAGCGTGAAGATCTGAATGCTATGGAAATATCATTTAGTTACCAGCGCCTGATGGAAGAAGTGGGCTTGACACAAGAACAAGTGGCGGAGCGTATGAAGAAAGAACGTAGTACAGTGGCCAACTATCTGCGTTTATCAAAATTACCACCCGATGTACAAAAAGCGGTACGTGACGGTAGACTAAACATGGGCCAGGCACGCGCTATTCTTGGCTTAGACCAGATAGACCAACAGCTCTACGTGTTCCGCGAAACACTTGAAAAAAGCTTGTCTGTAAGGCAGGTAGAGCAACTGGTAAAGAACATGCTTGAAGAAAAGAACACCACCACTAACAAACCTGCTTCTTCAAAATTGCAATTACCACCATCCTACAAGCGTATAGAAGATAATATGGCCTCCCACTTTTCTACCAAAGTGAAACTGGACAGGAAAAAGAACGGTAAAGGTTCTGTTATCATTGAGTTTTATAGTGATGAAGACCTGGAGCGTATTATGGACAAGATGAATCTTTAATAGTCAATAGTGAGTGATCATCCACACCATATTCCGGAACATTGGGAGAAACGCTCTAAAGAGCAACAAAAGGTCTATAAGCGTCTATTAGAAAAAGGCGATAAGAATAAAATGCTGAAAGCCTTGCCTGACTTGCACGAAGAGGCATTCAGCAAAATAGATTGCCTGCAATGTGCTAACTGTTGCAAGAACTATTCTCCACGATTTAAAAATCCTGATATCAAGCGCATAGCCAAAGTGCTAAGAATAAAAGAGGGCGACCTGGTAGACAAATATCTACGCCTGGATGAGGAAGGGGATTATGTTACAAAACATCCGCCCTGCCCATTCTTAAGCGCAGATAATGCCTGTAGTATTTATGAAGATCGCCCCGGCGATTGCAGAAGATATCCTTATACAGATGAAGATGTATTATTAAAGCGCCATACACTCACATTGAAAAATTCGTCGATTTGTCCTGCAGTATTTACTATACTTGAAAAATTATTAGAACTAAAATAGACTAACGTAAGTAAGCGCCGGGATACAATTTGTCTATTGAATCTATGACCCGGTCAGTATCTGATCTGCTGGTTTTTATATGCATTACCATCAGGTAGTTTAGCGAATCAACTACAACCAATCTTACACCAAGGCCATGTTGCTTCATACTAGATAACTCCTTTTGAGCCTTCTCTGAAGTGTAGAAGCTTTTCAATACTACATCATATTGATATAGTTTTGGCCCCATTGGTTTAACACCGGGAGATGGCGCCGCAATAGAACTACTTCCGGGTATTTCAGGCCCCTTAACTTTTGTAGTAGTGTCATGAGCTGCTGAGTCTATTTTGGCAGTATCGTGTACTTGAATAGGTTGTACATGAGTTTGAGTATCTGGTAATACAATAGGTTGTTGTGAAGAAGAATGGCTATCCATTGCCATGTTCTCTTGATATATATCATAGAGGTACATGACACCTACAACTATTACAAATAAAATTGAGATGTAAAATATAATCCGGCCCCAGTTAATACCACGCTTTTCTTCCTCTTCTTGCTGGCTGTTTTCTGTCGTATCTACAGGTGGTGGTAGTGGCGTTTGATATTGATCGGAGTTGTCTTGTAATAGTTGTTGTTCCTGCTGTTGGTGTTGTGGCACAGGTATTTCGTCTACATGGCTGATCGTGCGTACAGCAGGTATGGGAGTAGGTGTATATCGTAGTTTTGTGTCTGTGACAAATACTATTTTACCATCATTATCAGTGAACTTACCTATAAACGGGATGTGTATGTCTTTACCCGCTTGTATATCAGTTTTAGAGCGTATGGAAAATTCACGGATCGCATTTAGTGCCTTTGATGTACTTATCTTCTCATTGGTAGCTATGAAATTAGCGAGGCTATCATCTACAGGCCCCACAGATGCAAGTGTTACTTCAGTAGAAGGAGAATGCAGGTTTTTCCCGTCATAATAAGCAGGTACTCGCTTTAACTCTAAGTTTCCCAAACCTTGTATAAAACAAGATTGGTTCTTTATCAAAAATAGACCTATATATTTGGCAACGTCCATGAGTGGTGTTACAATTCAGGGACCTAAATTAAGTTATATGTGGCTAATATTGAAAGGTCTTTGAAATTATTAAAATTTAAACCGGATACCGCCTATTATATTAAAACCATAAGAGGTGTAGCCATACCAGCGTTCATTTTTATTATTCAATAAGTTGCTAAGCTGTAAAAAGACCGCAAAACGGGAAACAATATCGTATTCCACATTGCCTCCTATATCAAATACGCTATTCATGGTAACAGCATTGCCGTTGTTGTCAAGCGCTTTCAAGCCATCAAGCAATGCGATATAAGCAGTGATGTTGAGTTCTGAAATAGGATGGAAAAGCAGATCACCTTTTATTTTGCTTGTGGGTACCTGCCATATCTGCGGTAGGTTACCACCGTTAAAGCTATACCAGGTGCCGCTAAGACCAGCAGCAAATGTATGACCCACCTGGTAGCGTCCTGCTATATGAAAGGATACTGCATTCAGCTGGTTCTCATACAATATATTGAATTGCTTTTGATCGCCGGGAGCATTTACAAAAACAGGAAGGTCATTATAATGCCAGGCACTTACACGACCAGATACAAGCAAATGGTTGCCTAAACTTGCATCTAATCCTCCGAATATTTCATCACTATGTGTTTGCTTTATTTCACTCGCAGCAAAAATATACGGATTCTCAGTACTTAATTGTTCAAAACTATTTTGATGTAATAATCCTTGCCATCCTGCATTCAGTGTTACTATTGGTAGTTTGTATGAAGCGAATATGTCCGGCAGAAGGTAGGTGTTCTTTTGTCCGAAAGTGGGGTTTAAATAGGCATGACCATTGAACGCAACTTTGTGATATTCAAATCCGGGGGCAAACTGGATAATATTGTTGTTTATGTGATCAAGGCTAACTTTATATTGTGTGATGGTAGCGTTTAACGCAGCTTTAAATTGAAGTGATGTGTCTATGTTATAAGATGTGGGTAATAAAATACCAAAGGTTTTTTCAGAAGCTTTGTCATTCCCGCCATTTCCATCATATACAGATGCTGTTATTTTTGGATTATAATGAAAAGAGGAACTGTTTTGATTTGTAACATCTACGCTGGCTCTTACGCCTGTATATATTTGGGATAATTCTGAGCTGCTATATTGATACAGGTCGTGATCATAACCATAGAAATAATATTGATTTCTTAACGCGTCTACAGACAGGTGCCATAACCAGTTTTGTCTATATACGGATCCGTCAAAATGTGCATTCGTGAGCCATGTTTGCTGATCCTTTATGTCTCCTTTTTGAGAAATAGTGTGCAGTTGTAAGCTATGGTCAGCTGTTTGATTTGTTGTATTATTGCCTTTCCCTTCTTCGCCAAAGTCTAGTTGCAAGGTAGAAAGATTACCACCACCTAATTTTATATATCTTCTGTAACCCGCGTTGGCACTATCCCTACCTAATGCCAATGGCCGGAGTGGAGTAGAGTTGTAGGTATAAAATAAAGTTTGTTGAGGTACATCATAAGTAAAAACAGGGTATGTGGTATCTGCGGGTGGTAAAGTAGGATGTAACACCGGCCTGGGGTTTTGTTTTATTTCCGGCTGATAAGATTGTGTTATCTCAATTGTATTACTCTTAATGACAGTATCGGGCTTTTGTGCCTGAGCCCGCAAGACAAATATCATTAAGGGAACCAATATGTGATAATATCTTAGCTTCATCTATTCTTCCAGTTTGCTTTGTTTTTTTTCTAATTTTTTTACCTGATCCAGTTTCTTTGCTGCTTCTTCTTTCAGAGCGGGTATCTTCGAATTTTTTACAATGCTTTGCAAAGTTGCTTTAGCGTTAAAATAATCCTTTTCTTTAGTTAGAATATCTGCCAGAAGCAGGTATGTTTTTATGATCCAGTAATCGTAACCGGCTGATTGACGAATATTGTTATTGGCGGCTGTTTCAGCTTCTTTAAGCTTACCCTGCTGAAAGTAAATATCAGTAACCTGGTAGCGTGCTTCTGCCGCATTCATTCCAAATTTGACATTATCCAGTTGGTTATAAATATTAATAGCTTCATCTTGCTTGCCTGATGCTTGTAAAGACTTTGCTTTAAGTAGCATGGTTTCTCCTAAGGTAATATCGTCAAGGCCCGGAAAGACCAATAAGGTATCGGCATAAAGTATTGTCTCCGGATATTTTTTTAAATTGTAATTTGTTTTAACAAGGCCATTATAAGCTTTCAGTAGCTTATCCTGGTTCATAGAGCTACTGCGCAATTTTAGATAATAACCTAAAGCTGCACTGTCATTTTTCAGATCATAAGCAATTGTAGCCGCGCGTAATGCACTGTTCTCAGAAAAATCGTTCCATTGATATTGCAATACAGCATCATAGTCAGCTAAAGCTTCCGGATATTTTTTTAATTGATAATTGCTTTCAGCGCGATAATAATGTGCTTTCAGTGTGAATATGCCCCTTGGGTATTGTTGCAGGTAAGTAGTGAATGTTTCAACTGCTTTGTCCCATTTTGATGAAGCAAATTGAGATTCTGCAGCAGAGTAATAGGTTGAGTCCACCTCAGCACTATCCGCACTAAGTATGTTATTTTGATTTAAGAATTGAGTATATACTGCGGGTTGTCCCATTTCGATATACATGTTTTTTATAGCATCAAGCGCCGCCGGTACTTCATTAGATGACCGGAAGCCGGTAACAATGTGTTTGTAGGCATCAATTGCTTTGTCTGTATTATTAGTTTGCTGGTACGCAAAAGCTATCTTCATCCATGCTCTTGGTGCAAAAGCACGCGCGTCCATAGTCTCTGTGAGTGGTTGTAAAGTAGCAATAGCTGCTGCGTATTTATTTTCTTCTATGAATTCAAGGGCGAGTTCGTAGCGGGCACTGTTGGCAAATTTAGATGGCGGGGTAGCATTGATAAGCGATTGCAACAATGCGATCTTCTCATTTTTCTTTCCCTGCAGCCCTAATAATTTACTTTTCTGAAAAGAGGCATAATCTGCATCTGCACCTTTTGTAACAATAACCTGATCGTATAGCGCAATAGCATGGGCATAGTCTTTTTGCATGAATACGGCATCGGCTTCCCTGATGGTAGCGATAAGGCCAGATGCTGTATCGTCTGATGCTACCTGTTTAGCATGATTGAAAAATACCTGGGCCTTTGTAAAATCATTCTGCTGCATAGCTGCATATCCCATATTCATATAGGCATGTTGTTCGGTAGCAGCATGAGAAATATATTGTATAGCCTCTTTATTAACGTTTTTATTTAAAAAGCTTTGCGAAAAAATGATCACATCCGCATAGTGCTCCAGCTTGTATGCAAGATCAGCTTTCCAGAAATAGGCTGCTGCTTCATAATTTGCATCTACCGATGTTTTTAGAGATAAAGTAAAAAAGTTATCAGCTGTCAACAGGTCGCCCTTTTGATATAATTGTATTGCACGACCATAGGTGACTTTTTGATAAACACGTTCAAAGTTTTTATCTCTTTTTGTTACCTCATCCAGGTGCTGTAATGCATCTGCATAATTGTTTGTGCGGATCAGGAGGTCTGATAACAAAGTTTTTGCTTCATCGTGATAGGTAGATGAAGGAAAAGTTGCTAAGAGGTTGTTGAGTTGATTAATGGCATCATCATCATATCCCATTTCTGAAGAGAGACGGGAGTGTAGCATCATTGCAGCCTCTTCTTGTGTGGGGTTGAATGGCATTTCGGCACATAATGCAAAGGCATTCCTGGCGCTTTTCTTATCATGATCCTTCAAGTAACAATCACCAAGCAGGTACATGGCCGTTTGTCCGAGTGAATCTCTTGTATTGCTAAGCAGCTTGAACTTACTGATAGCATTATCCCATTGATTGCCCTTATAATAACAGTAGGCCATCTCATAGAGGTCTTCTTTTCTTATTTTCTCTGTGTGCTCATAATAATATTCGAAATAAGGTAAGGCTTCATCATAATGTTCATCTTCAAAAAGACATTGACCTGCAAGCAGGTGTAGTTCATTGTCATAATATAACTTTTCCTTCTCTGCCATCAACTCTTTTGAATAGCTTAATGCCTTGCTACGGTTACCGGTGTAGTAATATATCTCTGCTATATAATAAGGTACAATATTTTTGTACTGGGGCAGGGCCTGGATACGCTGAAAACTTTTTAAGGCATCCTGGTAATTGTTCTCGTTATAGGCAAGGAGTCCATAATAGTAATTACCTGCAGTGTAATATTTACCATCTTGCAATTCTTTGATCGATACGAATAGGGGTTCTGATTTGTCAAATTGTTTATTAGTAAAATAGCAATAAGCCAATTCAAATTTTTCATCTATTACTTCTTTATTGCTCAGGTTACCAATGCCGGCCATTTCATAATAAGAGATCGCTTCGCTTAGTTTGTTATGTGCAAAATAGTATTGAGCTAAAGCATAAGCAGTCCTTTGCCTGTAAGCAGGATTGGAGGTAACGCTAATTAGTTCTATTGCTGAATCTGTACAGCCTTCGGTATTCAATTTTAATTGAGATGCAACCTTATAATATATTGCTTTTTCAAGTAACTCGGGTTGCTTTGTATGTACTGTTGGCAGCTCGAGTGCTATATATCTGTTTGCTGATTGTATAGATAATTGGTAATTATCCTGCCGGTATTGTTCTTCTGCCAGGTGCAACCATCTATTTTCTGCAAATTCAGAAGTGTGTTCTTGTGACTGCGCACAAAATGCGTATAAAATGCTTATTGATAAGCAGAAGAAATAACGTGAGTACAATTTTAGTCTCTTATGCCAAAGGCTCATGCTGTTAAAAATGCAATGTCAGGTTCGCGCTTGGGAATAAAGGTAATTGATATACACGGGTATTTGTTAATCGGTTTACATAAAAAATATTATTGCGGTCCAGCTGGTTTACAACACTCACAGTTGCATCGAGTTTTGTATTAGTTCTTAATGTAAATACTTTTTTAACTGATAAGTCTAAACGCTGATACCATGACAAGCGGCCTGCATTTATCTCGTTTGCGTATAAAATGTTTACAGGACCGTTTTGTTGTAAGTAGTTTGTAGGTATGCCGTTTGCAACCATATTAACACCTTCATAATAGCCTTGTGTTTGAGTGAATGGGAAAGGCGAACCTAAATTATACCGGGCAGAGACCTCCCATGTTTTAGTTTTGCCTCCTGTATAAGAAGCTAATAAGTTCATATTGAATCTGCGATCAAATGGTGCCGGATAGGTTTGTTTATTTCCATCAGGGCCTATATTGGTATAGTCAATTTTTTGGTAAGAAACCACGCCCCAAAGATAGATCCTATTATAACTATATTTTGCGGAAAGGTCTACACCTACTGCCTTGCCGGTACCTGCAATAAAATCAGGATCTGATGGTAATTGTTTGTTCCTATTGAGGGTAATGTCTTGTGTGAAATTTTTTATCCAGGGTTCCAGGTTTAATTCTACACGATTAATATCTACCTCAAGGCCTGTAAGTATATGATATGCTGTTTGAAGATTGGTGGCAATATTTTGTCCATCGGGATTACGTACAGTCTGATCCGGACTTAGTAAAAAGCCGGTAAAGAAATTTACGATATCCCTATCACTCTTAGTGCTGATGATATCTTGTGAATAAAGTCCTGCTGCAGCTTTCAAACGAACATTCTCAGTGATGTTATATTTAAAACCAATTCGTGGCTCCGGAGCTACTTTAGAGATCTCTGAATAATACTGGAAGCGCACACTCGGTTCCATTACAAAACGGTCGCTAAAGTCTTTGCGCCAAACAAGATATACACCTGCTATTGTGTTCTGCCTGTCTAGCATAGTAGGAAAATTCAGGCCATTATAATAATTCAATGTGGTATGAAACCCATTTACTTCAAGGCCATATTTTATTTCACTATAACCGGGAAGATAATTAGTGAAATTAATACCTGTTTCAAAGCCACTTATACCACTGCTTCTTGGATTAAAGCCATACTCATTATCTGCAATATTGTATTGAGAATAAGCGAACTTACCATCAATAAGAGTAGAGGAGCCTTGTGGTGAAATGATAAAAGTTGCGCCACCGCCTTTTGCCTGCCAGTTAAAATCAGCAGTGCTAACATGCGATACAGGATCAAGTAATTTTGCATCGTCATTAAAACTAAAACCAAATAAATTTACTTTAGTACCATTATCACCGTTGATTGTCACTTTCCCATATACGTCCTGGAAACTATAAGGTAATCCACTTTTGAAAGGTTCACCTAAGCCACCATATATTGATTTAGATGTCTGGTCGAGGAAGCAATCTTTTACGGAAAGCACATAGGTAATACTGGTGTTATTATCTTTTGAAGGTTTAAGGATCGGGCCTTCCAGCATGACCCTACCCATAAGCGGAGATATAGAAACCAGCCCGGCTGTACGGTTTTTATTACCATCTATAGTATGTACTTCCATAATGGCAGAGGTGCGGTTGCCATGCTCAGCATTAAATGCAGCTGTCTGAACATCAACATTGCGTATAGCTTCTGTTTCAAATACAGAATATAAACCGATAGAGTGGAAAGGATTGTAAATAGTAACACCATCCAACAAAATACCTGTTTGTGCAGGTGAGCCTCCGCGTATGTATAACTGTCCACCCTGGTCACCTGTAAATACAACACCGGGTACTACTTGTAAGAACTGAGTTACATCTGGTTCACCACCTGTGCTTGGTAATAATTTAATATCACGTGGTGCAATGGTAGTGGTACCTGCGTCTATATGGGTTATTTTTTCTGTTTTCCTGGCGCTTACTTCTACATCACCCAATTGAACTTCTTTTTCATTCAGGTATATCTTTTGGTTGATGAACTGACCTGCTTTTAAAGTAACCGTAACATAGGCGGTATCGAAGCCTAATTGTGTAGCGGTTAATGTATAAGTTCCCGGTGCGAGCCCGCCTATGGTATAATAACCATTTACATCTGTTTGTCCACCTACCTTCATACCTTGCACACGCACATTAATATATATCATTGGTTCGCCTGACTTCTTATCATAAACAAAGCCTTTGATGGTTCCGGTGGTTTGGGCAAATGAGCTTAGTGATAAAAGGAATAATAAAATAAAGAGGCCAGTGCCTTTGCGCTGCATACGGGTAGTTTTAGTTGAACTCTAAATATTAACGTTTTGATAAAATGGTATTATACCATCCCCTAAGACGGACAAAGATAGGCATTACCCCATAGCAGCCCAACTCATATTGTTAAAGTTTTTCAAACATATGTTAAAATAAAAATGTTGAGATATTATTCAAAAATGAAAATATAAATAACCTTATATTGGTAGTATGAAAATATTTTCAGCAGCACAGATAAAGGCATGTGATACCTACACCATCCATGCAACAGGTATCAATTCTACCGACCTGATGGAACGTGCTGCTGCGCAGTGTACTGACTGGATCACAGCTTACCTGCCAAAGGATACACTTTTTGTAGTGCTTTGTGGTAGTGGTAATAATGGTGGTGATGGATTGGCAATTGCGAGAATGCTGCACCACAACGGATATGGTGTAAAATCTTTTCTGTTACAATTTGGTGAACTATCTACGGATTGTGAGATAAACCTAAAACGATTACAAAAGATTGATAACGGTTTGGTAGATATATTGCTGCCGGATGCATTCATAACAGAAATACCTGCTAATATTGTAATAGTCGATGCTATACTTGGTACTGGTCTGAATCGCCCGGTGCAAGGATGGATAGCTAATTTTATAAAACATATCAATCAATTGCCCAATAAGAAAATAGCAATTGATATACCAAGCGGATTACCTGCAGATAGTGTTCCTGAAGCAGATGCGACAGTAGTAAAAGCAGACCATACGCTTAGTTTCCAATTTTATAAACGCAGTTTTTTGCATCCTGAAACGGGCATATTTGCAGGTAGTTTACACTTGCTTGATATCGGGCTTGATCAGGCATTTATCAATGGTACACATACACAATACCATACTGTAGATAAAGAAACAGTAAGCACAATCTACAAGCCACGCAATCCATTTTCTCATAAGGGTAATTTTGGAAATGTGCTGATGATAGGAGGTAGCTATGGAAAGATAGGTGCGATAACACTGAGTGCAAAGGCAGCACTGCGTGCAGGTGCGGGATTAGTAACAGCATTGATACCCCAATGCGGATATGAGATAGTACAATCATCAGTACCTGAAGTAATGTGCCGCACAAATGGTGACAGGCAGATAGAAAAAATATCTGACTGGCAACATATGGACGGTATAGGCATAGGGCCGGGTATGCAGACTACTAATGGAACGGCAAAAGCTTTTGAAGAATTTATAGATACTTGCAAACAGCCAATAGTAATAGATGCTGACGCGTTGAATCTATTAGCAAAACAAAATGGATTGCTTGCGAAGATTCCCGCGGGGTCTATACTTACGCCTCATCCTAAAGAGTTTGGGCGCATGTTTGGAGAAACGGCTAATAGTATGATGCAATTAGAACAAGCGCGCATACAAGCCATGCGGTATAATGTATATATCATTCTGAAAGGACATTATACTGCTATCGTTACGCCCGAAGGGGATTGCTGGTACAACACCACAGGTAATGCAGGTATGGCAACGGGCGGTGCCGGTGATGTACTTACGGGTATCATCACATCCTTATTAGCGCAAGGTTATTCATCCCATCATGCGGCAGTATTAGGTGTGTACCTGCATGGATTAGCAGGAGATTATGCCGCAGGAAAAATGAGCCAGGAAGCAATGATAGCCGGGGATATCATTAAAAACTTAGGAAAGGCTTTTCAGTTTATCAGAAGCTGAAACCCTCTAACTCCCTAAAGGGAGGACATTGTTAAGTTATATAAACTCATAGCCGATATCTTTCCGGTATTGTTTCCCTTCGTAATCTATTTTAGAGGCATTTTCGTAATAAGTAGTAAGTGCTTCTTTTATAGAATTGCCATAAGATGTAATAGCTATTACCCGTCCGCCGCTGGTTACAATTTCATTATCTTTTTTCGCTGTACCCGCATGAAATAGCATACTACCATTTACTTGTTCAAATCCTTTTATTATTATGCCTTTATGATAGCTGCCCGGGTAGCCTTTAGATACCAGCATAATGGTGCAAGCCACTCTTGGGTCATGTAGTGCAGTTACTTCATTCATGCGGCCTTCCATCATTTTCTCCAGCAATTGTACCAGGTCATTTTGCAAACGTGGTATCACTACTTCTGTTTCAGGGTCGCCCATACGGCAATTGTATTCGATAACATAAGGGTCGTCATTTACTTTGATCAGGCCAAAGAAAATAAAGCCTGCATATGTAATGGCTTCTTGCCGCAATCCTCTTACGGTTGGCTCTACAATACGGTCAATTACTTTCTTCATAAAAGCATCATCAGCAAAAGGTACAGGTGATATCGCACCCATGCCCCCTGTGTTAGAACCTGCGTCACCTTCGCCAATGCGTTTATAATCTTTGGCTGATGGTAATAATATATAGTCAGTACCATCTGTCATAGCGAATACTGAAAGTTCTATGCCGGTTAAAAATTCTTCAACCACTACTTTTTTGCTCGCGTCACCAAACTGCGCATCCTTTATCATGGCCGTGAAGCTTTCTATTGCTTCATCTGTGCTTTGTGCTATCACCACACCTTTGCCGGCAGCCAAACCATCTGCTTTTAATACAATAGGTAGTGCATGTTGTTTTAAATAAGCAATGCCTTCTTCAAAATTTGATTCATTAAATTCTCTATAGGCTGCAGTGGGTATACGATGCCTTTGCATGAATTGTTTTGCAAATGCCTTACTTCCTTCTAATTGTGCCCCTTCTTTTGAAGGTCCGGCAACAAATATGTGTTGTGTTTGCGGGTCGTTGATAAAGCTATCATAAATGCCTGCTACCAATGGGTCTTCAGGTCCGGGTAATAAGATGTCAATATTATTTTCGAGACAGAATTTTTTTATCCCTTCAAAGTCCATTACAGATAAGGCCACATTAGTGCCATATTGTTCAGTACCGGGGTTGCCGGGGGCTATATACAATTTTTCGCAGAGGGGGCTTTGTTGCATTTTCCATGCAAGTGCGCACTCGCGACCACCTGAACCAAGAAGTAAAATATTATATGAAGGCATTAATTGGGTGATTTTAGTGCAAAAAAACAAAAATTGGGGGCATAGCTCAAAAAAATTATTATTTTGCCGCACTAAGCAATATTACAACATGAGCGATTTAAATATTCAAGCACCTGGTAAGGGCCATCCCAAAGGACTTTGGGTACTTTTTGGAACTGAAATGTGGGAAAGGTTCAACTTCTATGGTATGAGAGCGCTGTTAACGCTTTTCCTTGTTAACTCGCTAATGATGAAAGAAGCTAACGTTTCCATAATATATGGTGCGTTTTTAGGCCTCTGTTATTTAACACCTATGTTAGGTGGCTTTATTTCTGATAAATACCTTGGAAATCGTAATTGTATTTTATTAGGTGGGTCTATGATGGCTATCGGGCAATTATTTCTGTTTGCCAGCGCAAGCATTTTTAGCACTAGCCTTCCAACCGCTACCACATTGATGTGGATCGCACTGGGAATATTAATATTTGGTAATGGGTTCTTCAAGCCTAATATATCAAGTATGGTGGGCAGTCTATACCCAAAGCAGGAAAAAAGCAAATTGGATACCGCTTTTACAATATTTTACCTCGGTATCAACCTGGGTGCTTTAATGGGGCAATTCATATGTCCTATTATAGGTGATGTAAAAGATGCTAATGGTGTTCGTGATATTCATGCGTTCAAATGGGGATTCTTAGCTGCATCTATTGCCATGACCTTAGGAACTTTGGTGTTCCTGGTGCTAAAAAATAAATATGTACGTACCCCTGAAGGCAGGCCAATAGGAGGGTTGCCTTCTAAAAGAGAGGCTGCAGACTACGAAGAAGGCGAAGCCCAGCATGCTCATTTTACATCAAAAGCTATTGCTATCGCTTGTATGGCATTGGCTGCGCTCTTCTGTGTTTTTCATTTTGTTGTTGGCCTTAATTATATCTACTCCTTTATTTATTCAAGCGGTCTTACCTTGGCTGGTTTAATATTAAGTGACAAATCACTGACTAAAGTAGAAACGCAAAGGATCATAGTTATCTACATCGTTTCTTTCTTTGTTATCTTCTTTTGGGCTGCGTTTGAGCAGGCAGGGTCTTCTCTTACTTTCATTGCCGATAACCAGACCGACAGGCATTTCCTGGGTTGGCTGATACCACCATCTATGGTACAGATATTTAACGGGATCTTTGTTGTTACACTGGCTGTTCCGTTCAGTATGTTTTGGGATTATTTAAGAAAAAGAAATAGAGAGCCTATATCACCTGTGAAACAGGCGTTTGGCCTTGCGCTTATTGCACTCGGCTATTTCATTATATCTTATAATGTAAAAGACCTGGGTAATTCCGGTTTGCTGGCTGTTAAGTGGCTCATTCTCTTATATATGGTGCATACTTGCGGAGAACTTTGCTTATCACCTATCGGTCTGTCATTGGTAAGTAAGTTAGCTCCAAAACGTTTTGCCTCATTGTTGTATGGCGTGTTCTTCTTATCGAATGCTTCCGGTTATGCATTGGCAGGTACTTTAGGTTCTATTATGCCTCCTACCGGTGATAAATTTGAAAAAGCCCAAAAGCTCGGTATTGATCTGCAAAGTGTATTAGACAAAAAAATAGTACCAACTGCACAACAACTGAATATACTTAAAGAAAACCTGATCTCAGCTGAGTACCCTGCATTTGTTGGCTTTACTATCCATAATCTCTATGAGTTCTTTACCGTATTCGTAGTATTATGTGGTGTGGCGTCTGCCATACTATTCATGCTCACGCCTATGCTGAAGAAAATGATGCATGGTGTACGTTAAAATAAAAATATATTAATTACAGTCCCGCAAATGCGGGACTTTTTTATGGGGTAGAAAAAGGGTTAATTGGAAATAAAGATTATTTTGGTACCATAAATTATAATGCATGGAACCGGAAGAAAACGCATCTGCCATTTTTATAGATAATACACCAACCGTAGACCCTGCACTTGAGGCAATACAAAACTTTAAAGGAAAATTCCCGAAGCAGATATGGTTGCTCTTTATGAGCGAAATGTGGGAGCGTTTTTGTTTCTACGGTATGCGGGGTATGCTTACCGTGTTCATGGTAGAAAAGCTGTTGCTGAATGATAAGACCGCAAATCTGCAATATGGTGCCATACAAGCATTTGTATATGCCTTTACTTTTATAGGCGGTTTATTTGCAGATAAGATATTAGGTTTTCGCAAGTCTTTGTACTGGGGTGGCCTGATGATGATAATAGGTAACTTTATTATTGCTGCATCACCGGCAAAGTTTTTCTACATAGGTATCTGTTTCTCCATAATAGGAACCGGATTTTTCAAACCGAATATTTCTACAATGGTGGGTGGGTTATATAAAGCAGGCGATAGCAGAAGAGATGCGGGATTCGGACTTTTTTATTCGGGTATTAATATAGGAGCTTTGTTGGGAGGGATATTCATGGTATGGGTGGGTAAAGATTATTCATGGAGCTTAGCCTTTGCTATGGCAGGAGCTGTAATGGTCATTAGTCTTTGTACGTTTGTATTTACACAAAGAAAATTAGGACCGATTGGTATCTCCCCATTGCATCCCGATATGGTTAAATCTAAAAGGAGATTTTATGAGATAGCAGTTTATATAGGGTCATTAATTGCATTGCCATTCATTTTAATATTGGTTAAGAACAGCCAGTATACAGATATGTTCATGTATATCGTTGGGCCGGTGGCTTTGTTATATGTCTTTTATGAAATGACAAAATATTCGGTAGCTGAAAGAAAGAAACTGGCTGCAGCATTAATATTCATTATTTTTTCTGTTTTCTTTTGGGCATTTTATGAGCAGAGTGGTGGCTCTTTAAGTTTGTTCGCATTATACAACTTGCATGATAATTTATTGGGCATTCATATAGACCCCAATGTTATTAATAATGCTTCCAACTCTTTATTTGTAATAGCCTTTAGCCCTGTGTTGGGTATATTGTGGATATGGTTGTCCGGTAAAAAATTAGAACCTAATGGTGTCATAAAATTTGGCTTAGGCTTCTTGTTCCTGGCAGTAGCTTTTTATATTTTTTATGCCACCCGTTTATTTGCAGATGCCAGTGGAAAGACCTCTCTGAATGTATTCACATTTGCCTACTTCGTTATTACATTTGGTGAACTGTGCTTATCTCCAATCGGATTATCATTGATGACCAAGCTGTCACCCAAACCAATGCAAGGGCTCATGATGGGTATGTTCTTTTTGGCAAGTGCTTACGGCCAGTATGCGGCTGGCTTATTAGGTGCAGGTATGTCAGTAGCTAAAGATAATGCCACTGCTACCGAAAAGCTCATTGCGTTTACAGATGGCTATAAGCAATTAGGGATTTATGCTTTGGTCTTAGGTGTGGTACTGATAGTTATTTCACCTATTGTTAGAAAGTTAATGCAGGAGGTGCATTAGTGAGATGAAAAGGATGCTATTATTGGTTTTCTTATTTACTCCGTGGTTGGGATATTCTCAATTAGTGGGTTCATATTATTATCATGAACCCTTTTTTATGGGAGTAACGACAATCATAACTTTTAATACAGATAATAAGTTCCATTTTGAATCTGGATCTGATGACGGACAGACTATAGATAGTGGTAGCTATTTTATAAAGAAAGACTCTCTTTTGCTTTGCTTTAATCATGATACTTCTATTTATAAAGCGAATGTTAGTATCGAAAATATTCCGGCTTCTACATCAGATAGCGTTGACATCTTTTTTAATATAGTTGAGAAGCATACTGGTAACAGAGTTGATTTGACAAGAATCTATTTTCGTAGAAATAAAATGCTATTTCACTATATCAAGGGAGATAGTACAAGGGCAACAAGGGTCAGTAAAAGTTATTTCCCAATTACTATGGAAGTCGGATCTATAAGTGGTCTTAATTCTAATGTTGCAAATACACACTTTGAAGAGGTTAAATTTGGTTTGAGCGAACCTACAAACTATCGTATTTCAATTCAAGTATGTTACGATGGGCTAAAAAATTATCAGGATACATTGAAGTATTTAATGAAATATATAAATCAGCAACTATTTCTTAAGGAAATTAATGGAAGAAAAGAAGAAAAGTTTGAATTGTACAAAAAACAATAAATTTTTTTGCTTTCTTGTTTCTACTTTTGACTAACGACTAACCACTAATGACTAACCACTATAGTGAGAAATATGCAGTAATAGTAGCCGGTGGCAAAGGTGTGCGCATGAATAGTGCACTACCTAAACAATTCTTGCCTTTGCATGGCAAGCCCGTGTTGTATTATCCTGTAAGATCGTTTATCGCAGCTTTCCCGGACATTCATATCATATTGGTTTTACCGCATGACCAAATGAGCTATGCACAAATGGTATTAAAAGAATTTCCGGAAAGGATCAATGTTACTATTGTAGCTGGTGGCGCAACAAGGTATCATAGTGTACAAAATGGATTAAAACAGGTGGAGGGTGAGAGTATCGTATTTGTTCATGATGGTGTGCGGCCTTTAGTTTCTGTTGATCTGATAAGACGCTGTTATCAGCAGGCGGTTGAATTAGGTAGCGCTATCCCGGCTGTTCAGGTTGCGGATAGCATGCGAATTATAGAAGACGATGATAGTCGCCCTTTGGATAGAACATTTATGCGCATTATACAAACACCTCAAACGTTCCGGTCTGATATTATTTTACCGGCTTTCAGGCAGGACTATATTCCTTCATTTACTGATGAAGCAACTGTGGTAGAGAATGAGGGAACAACTATTTTTCTTATCGACGGTGAATACAGTAATATTAAGGTTACTACCCCTAACGACATACTAATAGCAGAGGCATTGCTAAAAGCAAGAACATAAAATGCTTAATAAGCTGTTCATATCTGCTTGTTGTTTTTTATGCTTCAACACATATGCCCAGCAGAATGACACCAGCATTTTTAAATATCCCATACAGATGGATGATGTAGTGGTGAATGCTGCACGTGGTGGCTGGGATGTGAAGGGATTTATTAAACGTGTGCAGAATGACACCACTTTTTATAAAGCATTTCGCAGCCTCCATATCGTATCGTTTACGGCTACTAATGATGTCAAAATGCTGAATAAAAAAGGTGAAGTAACTGCTTCGTTATACAGCCATACCAAACAAACCGTAAGCGATCATTGTCGCACCATGCAGGTAATAGATGAAAAAGTGGTTGGTGATTTTTATAAACACAATAAAGAATATAATTATTATACTGCTGAATTGTATGCCTATTTCTTCTTTACAAAAGGTACTATCTGTGGGGAAGACAATATTGTAGCGGGCCACTTGGAAGATAATGGTAAGGGCAAATTGGAAAAAAGCAAGGGACAACTCAAACAACTTATCTTCAATCCCGGCGCGCATATACACGGTGTGCCGTTCATGGGAGACAAAGCTGCCATCTTTGATGAAGATGTAGCCAGGCATTATGATTTCAAATTGTTGTCAGATACTTACGAAGGCCAGGACTGTTATGTATTTAAAGTCATACCTAAACAGGGAGAAGAAGGTGACATAGTGTACAATGAATTAAGCACCTGGTTCAGAAAAACTGATTATTCTATTGTTGCGCGTGATTATTCTTTATCTTATCATACACTATTCTATGATTTTGATGTGATTATGAAAGTAAGAACATCGCAAGTAGGACAGCACTTACTTCCTACATCTATCGATTATAATGGCAATTGGCATGTTTTTTCTAAAAAAAGAGAAAAAGTGAAGTTTACAATATTGTTTGATTATTAATAATTTATATATTATATATTTACAGATTTTTTATTCCATATTAATTTATATTAATCCGGAATGTGTTTTGGTGTGAGTACAAAAATCTCTTTGTATTTTTAATTTCCTTTTTATAATACGCAACATGTCACCTCAAAAAAGAAAATTTACCGCTAAACATGCTATAATTATTTTTATTGCTACTTTTTTGGTCACAGCAGAAATACTTCTATTTATAAATGTGAAAATGCGATTGCCCTTATTGATATTAAGAAGTAGTATCCCCGCCATTCTTTTAACACTTATTATAGTTTTCTTTCGCAGGCATATATTCAGGCTTTATCTTACTACATTCTCAAAAGAATTCAGGTATAATCATAATAAGGGCAAAAAACAGGGGTAGATCATTTTTCTTTCTTGTTTTGAAGATTATCCCCCAGAGCTAAGTGGTTTTTAATAACTTAGCAATATGATTGCCCCAGCTTCCATACAAGAAGTGTTGAACCGTGCCGATATTGTAGAAATAGTAGGACAATTTGTACGCCTGAAGAAACGGGGAGCTAATTACATAGCCAATTGTCCCTTTCATAACGAGAAAACGCCTTCTTTTTATGTGTCGCAACCTAAAGGCATTTACAAATGTTTTGGTTGTGGTAAGGGAGGGAATGTGCTCACTTTTGTTCAGGAACATGAAAAACTATCCTATCCCGAGGCTATCAGGTGGTTGGCTGATTATTATAAAATAACACTGGAGGAAACAGAGCGAACGCCCGAACAGCAACAACAACAGTTGGCTGAAGAGAGCTTGCGCATACTGAATGAATTTGCATCACAATATTTTCACGATACTTTATTGAATGAGGAAGAGGGGCAGGCTATTGGCATGTCTTATTTCAAGCAACGTGGATTCAGAAAGGATATCATCGATCGGTTTAAACTGGGCTATAACCCTGAAGGCGGAGATGCTTTTTATAAAGCAGCTACTCAAAAGGGATATAATACTGAATTGCTGGAGCGCGCCGGATTGGTAAAGAACAGAAACGGTAACTATTACGATGTGTACAGGGGACGTGTCATCTTCCCTATACAAAGTATGAGTGGGCGCATTTTAGGTTTTGGCGCACGCATACTCAAGACCAATGAGAAAGCGCCTAAGTATATCAACTCGCCGGAGAATGAACTGTATGTAAAAAGCAGGGTGCTCTATGGCATGTACCAGTCGAGACAGGCAATAGCTAAGCAGGATGAGTGTTTCCTTGTAGAAGGGTATACCGATGTTATCTCTCTGCATCAGGGTGGGGTAGAAAATGTGGTGGCAAGCAGCGGTACATCACTTACCGAAGATCAGTTGCGCCTCATAGGTCAGCTTACAAAAAATCTTACAATACTCTACGATGGCGACGCTGCAGGTATTAAAGCAGCACTTCGCGGACTGGATATGGCATTGGGCCAAAGCTTTAATGTGCAGTTGGTTTTGTTCCCTGATGGTGAAGACCCAGATAGCTTTATTCAAAAATCAGGCGGTACAAAATTTCATGAATATGTAAAAGAGCATAAGAAAGATGTTATTGGATTTCGTTTAGAAGTAGGATTGACCGAAGTAGGCAATGACCCGGTAAAAAGATCCAAACTTGTAAATGAGATAGCCGAAAGTATATCACGTATCAATAAGGCAGAAGACTTTGCACTGCAACATCATTATATACGCGAGGCATCTAATAAGCTTGATGTTGATGAAACAGGATTAGTAAATCTTGTAAACAAATACATTCGCGAACGCATAGAAACAGAACGCAGGCAACATCGCCATGAAGAGGCTATGCCCGCACCTGAAATGCTCTCTGTGGCTGAAGAACCTGTCGTGCAGGCACCTGTGACCGATGAGGACCAGGAGTGGCAATTAATAACTTTGCTGATAGATTATGGCCCCAAGCCATTTGAAGGATATAATAATGTATCAGAATTAGTATTCGATCGTATAGATCCGGAACTGCTGGACAATGCAATGGTGAGAAAATTATTTGACGGTTATTTTGACTATGCCAATAAGAACCACACCTTACCTGATGCTAATCATTTTATGAATACGGCAGATGAATCAATAAAGTCACGTCTTGTCACCTTATTATACTCTAAAAATGAAATAAGCCATAACTGGAAGGAAAAGCATAATATAGATACCATTCACGATGAATTTAATTATGTAAATGACGTAGAAAGTTCCCTGAATTATTTCGATTACAAAAAACTGATGGTGATGCAGGAAGATCTGAGCGAAAAAATAAAGAAAGAGCAAGACCCTGCAAGGCAAATACTATTGCTCACTAAGCAGATGGAGCTAAAGAGCATGGAGCGGGAGATAAAACATGGTACCGTAATTTTAAGGATACATCGTGCTAATAAAAAAGGCTAGTCTTATATCTGGCATTTATACATCTTCACATTTACACATTTACAAATTATAAAGTGGCTCGTATACTCGCAATAGATTTCGGAAAGAAAAGAACGGGCTTGGCAGTTACAGACCCGCTACAAATAATTGCTTCTGCCCTGGATACGGTTGATTCAAATGAGCTGATAGGCTACCTCAAAAAATACTTCCAAAAAGAAGAGGTAGAAAAAATACTTGTCGGTTATCCGCTCAACTGGGATGATACACCCACACACGCTACACCGCTTGTAGATAAGTTTATTATTAAATTTTCGCATGTTTTTCCCAACCTTCCTGTTCAAAAAGTTGATGAGCGCCTGTCATCTAAAATGGCATCGGGAGCCATTGCCCAAATGGGACTTAAAAAGAAGGATAGGGAGAAAAAAGAGCTCATTGACGCAGTAGCAGCAGTAATAATATTACAAGAATACCTTGAAAGCCAGGTTTGATTCGTAATTTTGCATGTTTTATGATTTTACCAATTGTAGCATATGGTAACCCGGTTCTTCGCAAAATGTGCGAGGAGATAACACCCGATTACCCGGCATTAGAGAAATTGATAGCAGATATGTGGGAAACCATGTATCATAGTAGTGGCGTAGGTGTGGCCGCCCCGCAGGTAAATAAGCCTATCCGTCTTTTTGTAATAGATACCATACAGGTAGTAGAAGGCTTTGATGATGAGGATAAGCGCAAATATCCTAACGAAAAAGGTATAAAGCAGGTATTTATCAATGCACATAAAATTGAAGAGTTGGGCGAACTTTGGCCTTATAATGAAGGCTGCCTGAGTATACCCAAAGTGCGCGAGGATGTGGAGCGCATGGAGCGTGTGCGCCTGCGCTATGTGGATGAGCAATTTGTTGAGCATGAAGAAGAATTTGATGGTGTGACTGCCCGTGTTATCTTGCACGAATATGACCATATTGATGGTAAGCTTTTTATTGATTATTTGCCACAGATCAAAAAAAGATTGATCAAAAAGAAGCTGGACGATATCAGTAACGGAAATGTGAAAACGGATTATAAGATGCTTTTCCCTAAATAGTGTATTTTAGTAACTAAATTCATTTATTGTCTACCGTAACCATATATAGCGAAGAAGAACTGGTACTGCTGCTAAAACAGCAAAGCAGGGAAGCATTTGACTATTTATATCGTCAATATGCGGGCGTATTATATGGAGTGGTAAATAAAGTGGTATATGATGAACAAACCGCGCAGGATGTGCTGCAGGAGGTGTTTATCAAAATATGGAACAATATAGAGCGCTACGATGCACTGAAAGGAAGACTCTATACCTGGATGATAAATATAGCCCGAAATGCAGCTATAGACAAGCTGCGCTCTAAGGGTGAGATCATGAAGGGGAAAATCCAAACAGGTGAAGAGATCGTAAATAATATAGGGAAAAACCTGAAAACAGAACAGTCAACGGATACGATAGGGTTGCGTGAAATGGTGGCCGGATTGAAACCTGAATACCAGAATATAGTTAACCTCGCCTACTTTAAAGGATATACACTCGACGAGATAGCGAAAACCCTGGATATACCGCTTGGCACGGTAAAGACACGTATGCGTCATGCCATAAAAATATTAAGAGAACATTTTAACAGGTAATGCTGTGGATATAAAAGAGTACATAGAATCAGGAATATTAGAAGCATACGCTCTCGGGGCGCTTACTGAAAAGGAGCGCGGAGAGGTAGACGCTAATGTGGCCCTGTATCCTGAACTGGCTGATGAACTATCTGCCATTGAGGGCGCTATGCAACATTTTGTAGAAGCTACTGCGCAAGACCCACCTGCTTATGTGCAGGAAAATATATGGGACGCTATTCAGCAGCAATCAACTGTAAACGAAACCGCTACAGCCCCGAGGATAATACCGCTGAATAGTACCGACGGTACTAATAATATAAATTGGCAAAGGGCAGCAATACTGATCGCTTTAGTAGGTAGTATGGTAGTGAACTTCATTTTATGGAGCCAACGTAATAATGCGCATGATGAGCAATTGGCTTTGCAACAAAATATTGATAGCTTAAAAAAACAACAACAAAATTTAGCATTGCAGGTAGAACATTTCAATAAACTAAATGAAATGACCGCAGATACTGCTATGCAAACAATAGTGATGCAGAGCATGGTAAAAGGTCACCCAATGGCCGCAACCATATATTGGAGCAAAGGTAATGGCGATGCCTATCTTACTGCTAACAGTCTGCCGATGCCACCTGCAGGCATGCAATACCAGATGTGGGTGATACAAGATGGTAAACCTGTGAGCATGGGTGTATTGCCCAACAAAATTGTAGATAACACTACCATGCAAAAACTGGCTATGAATGTAAAGACAGGCCAGGCATTTGCCATCTCTCTCGAAAAAGAAGGTGGTAACCCAACACCCACACAAGTATATGTATTGGGTAAAGTATCATCTTAAAAGCTGAACGCTTTTTCTACCAATCCTTTTTGTTCAATAGCATGGATCTTTGAGAAACCTGTAGCTGTAGATGCTCCGGCTGGGCGGCTAATTATTTTCAGGTGCTGATCCAAATTCATCTTTAAGAAAGTAGCTGCACCCATATTCAGTGGCTCTTCCTGCACCCATATCCATTCAGCATTCTTGTATTTATCGTGTATCGCCTGTAGTTGTTTAGTTGGTACCGGGTATACCTGTTCCAGCCTTACTATCGCAACATCTTCGCGTTTTTCGGTTATCTGTTTTTCGCTTAGATCGAAATACATTTTACCACTACATAGTAGCACGCGTTTTACATTACCGGCTGTTTTTATATTGGGATCGTCTATTACTTCTTTAAAGCCCCCATTTGTAAAATCTTCCATTGGCGAATACGCACGTACATGACGAAGGTTAGCTTTTGGTGAAAAGTCTATCATAGGTTTGCGGAATGGCCATGCTAATTGCCTTCTAAGTCCATGAAAGAAATTTGCAGATGTAGTAATGTTTGTAATGATCATATTGTACTCCGCACACATTTGCAGGAAACGTTCCATCCTGGCACTGGAATGTTCAGGCCCGCCACCTTCGTAGCCATGTGGCAGCAGCAATACAAGGCCATTCATATAGGCCCATTTCTGCTCTGCGCTCGATATATATTGGTCTATGATGGTTTGCGCACCGTTGGCAAAATCACCATACTGTGCTTCCCATATTACCAGGTTATTAGGATTGGTCATGGCATAACCATATTCAAATCCAAGTACAGCAAATTCACTCAGTAGTGAATTGTATATATGGAAGGTGCCTTGTTTATCCTTTAGTTGACTTAGCCTGTTATATTCCGCATTTGTATTCTCATCATAAATAACCGCATGCCTGTGAGAGAAGGTGCCTCGTTTCACATCTTCACCACTCAGGCGCACATCATGCTCTTCGGCAAGTAAGCTTGCATAGGCCATCAATTCGCCCGTGGCCCAGTCTGCTTTCTTTTCTGTTTCAAACAGTTTTATTTTATCGCTCAGCAATTTTTCCACTTTGCGTAGCGGCTTAAAGTCTGCAGGCCATTGCATCAGTTTATTGAAGAGTGCTATAAAATCTTCTTCTTTTATTGCTGTAACAGGTGATTCATTAAAATCATCAGCAGTTGCTTTTCGTAGTGCCTGCCACCACAATTGTGGTTTTTGATAAGTATAGGGTAATGGTTTTTGTTTTACTTCATCCAATCTTTCTTGTAGTGAGCCCCAGAAACTATTCTCCATTTCTTTCGCCAGATCCTGTGCATCACTCTCACCATTATTCAATAAGTATTGCGTGTATACTTCACGCGGGTTAGGATGTTTTTCTATCAGTGCGTATAAATGTGGTTGCGTGAATTTTGGTTCGTCACCTTCATTATGCCCATGCAGGCGATAACAAACCATATCAATAAAAATATCCTCATTATATTTCTGCCTGTAGGCCACTGCCAGCTTACAGCATTTTACCACGGCTTCAGGGTCATCACCATTTACATGCAACACAGGGGCCTGTACCATTGCAGCGAGGCTGGTACAATAATCCGCAGAACGAGCCTCATCAAAATCAGTAGTAAACCCTATCTGGTTATTGATAACAAAATGTATGGTGCCACCAGTGTAGTAGCCTTCCAGCTTACTCATTTGCAGCAGTTCATAAATAATACCTTGCCCTGCTACAGCAGCATCGCCATGTATCAGTATGGGTAAAACTTTGTGGTATTCGTTGTTGTAAAGTATATCTGCTTTTGCTCTTGCATAGCCTTCCACTACAGGGTCTACCGCTTCCAGGTGCGAGGGATTGGGTGTTAATCCTACATTTATTTTTTTACCGTTTGGTGTTTCAATATCAGAATGGAAGCCGAGGTGATATTTCACATCACCGCTGCCCATAGTAGTATCTGTTGGTGCATTCCCTTCGAATTCAGAAAATATCTGCTCGTATGTTTTCTTCAATATATTAGCAAGAATATTCAAACGTCCGCGATGTGCCATGCCTATCACTACCTCCTGCACACCTGCATCAGCAGAGTCATTGATGATGGTGTCAAGTGCCGGTATGGTGCTTTCGCCACCTTCGAGTCCAAATCGTTTTTGCCCTATGAATTTTGTGTTCAGGAATTTCTCAAATATCACACCCTCATTCAGTTTCTCAAGTATGCGTTTTCTTTCGGGTATGGAGAGCGGCTTTTGCATCATCTGCTCGAAGGTCGTTTCTACCCAGGCATGCTTATCATTATCGTTGATGTAAGTGTATTCAATACCCACATTGCCTGTATATAATAGTTGCAACCTGGCCAGTATATCTTTCAGTTTCGCTTTCCCCATATTCAGCGTTCCACCTGCACTAAATTCGGTTTCAAGGTCTTTGTCTGAAAGCCCAAAATAACTTAGGTCTAATTCGGCTTTCCTGTCTTTTCTTGGACGTATAGGATTGGTAGTAGACACTAAATGCCCTCGCTTACGGTAGGCACGTATTAATTGTAAAACACCAAATTCTTTTAATAGCTGCTCGTTGCTTACCGGCCCTGTTGTTTTGCTGATGGCTCCTGACTGGTTAACAGCAAAATCAAAACCTTCAAAAAACTTCTTTAGTTCAGGATCAATATTCTTAGCGCCTTTCAGGTATTCCTCATACAGCGAATCGATATAGGCAGGGCTGGAGCCCATTAAATATGAAAAATCTTCCATTGTAAATCTTCTGTAATCTATCTGTTTATTAGGGGGTAATTGGGGTAGCAAATGTACGTATTAGTATTATGAATTTGGTATGCAAAAACAGGATATGGCGGGTTTTAGAACAATATTTTATTGGCGTATTCCGGCAGAGAAAATTTCCTGAAATTTCTGTTTTCTTCCGCATGTATAAAAATTAATATGAGCCATGGCGGCTGTTTTCATCGCTTAATTTCCTAATGGAGGAAAAATATTTTCCGGTTTATTTAGATTGGCCATCGGCTGAGCCGAGACAGGCGTGTATTGGCTGGCATAGGCGGGTTGTGACAGGTGAATGACATGAAATAGAAAGTAGAGGAATAAAAAAATATCATAATAAAATCGTTTATAGGTGTAGCAAATATACGATGCGCGAAAGGGCGAAAACAAATATTTGTTTTGGAATATTAGTTATAATTATAAGGAGTATAGAAAAATAATATAGAAAGGGTGGGTTACCTGCCTTGTTAATATTTTTTTCGCATGGGGGTGTATTTATTTTTCCATAAAAGATTTGGTTTTGTACCTAATAACTGGGCTGTTGCAGATATGGGTGGTTCTCCACATAAAAATGTAAACGCATAGTAGTTATCCCCGTCCATTTTAATTATTTCAATGTCTAATTCTGGGCATCTTCTATAATCTTCTGTATCTATCATTATTCTATAATCATATTTGCTTGTTCTAATCAAGAAATATACTTTTCCTGTGGTATCATTTGCAATTAAGCTATCTGTTTTTTTATCAATTGTAAATTCAAATTCTGCTGTCTTGGGAATAAATATATTTCTATGTACAGTAACCAGGTACATCTCGCTACCTTTCAGATTGAACTGCTGTTCTCTTTTAGTGCTTTCGACATCTCTTAATATCAATGTTTTTTGAGCGAAGGAATAACCGCAACAGGTGCAGCACATAATTATCAACAATAGTTTTAACGACATAAGATATGGTGTAGTATGTGTAATCAGTAAAGGAATGACACTGTATTAATTATAAGACGATATATTGTACAAAGAACCTATAAAGGAGTATAATTTCTTCGTTGGAGGATAAGTGATATAATAAAAAATGTTTAATTTAGCAGTCATATGTCACTATTAGACCAATATATTACAGTTGATAAGGAAATAGCTGCAGGGGTACCTGTTTTTAAAGGTACCCGCGTTGCTGTAAAAACTCTTTTTGATTATCTTGAAGATAGTTCTCTTGATGATTTTTTAAACGGATTTCCTTCCGTATCCCGTGACCAAGCTGAGTCGGTTATTGAATTAGCAGCAAGTATAGTTCTGTCTGAAATTGCTGCATGAAAATACTTCTTGATGAAAATATAGACATTCGTTTTAAGAAGCTATTTCCTAATACCCACGAGGTATATACCATAAGAGATATGAATTGGAATGGTATAAAAAATGGGGAGCTACTTAAGTTATTAAAAGAAAACCAGTTTGACTGCTGGATAGTTGTTGATAAAAATATTGCCTACCAGCAAAACATTTCAAAACTGCCATGCAGTATCTTGGTTTTAGATGTTGTCAGGAACACTATCAAACAATTGAGCCCACTCATTTCATCCATACTCACCAATCTTGATAATATACAAGAAATAAAAGTGATCATCGTTCCTGAAAAGTAAGTTTCTAATGATAATAACCATATTAAGGAAGATTTCATACTTACGGCAAGAAATTGATATACTATATTGTTATTTCCCATCTTTTGTCATTAGGGGCTAGCTTAAGTTATTTAAGAATTTGGTAACTGTATTAGTATTTGCATTTATTAAAGATAATCGTAACTTTAAGGAAATAGCCAGGATATTTCGAAGATTAAAGTGGTTTAACGTTCCGATGAATCCAGATCAGAAAGCTTGTAATAAACCCTACTGATTTTGTCACTTTAAAAATCGTATATATGGAATCAAAACCTTTTACATTACAACAAGCTTCAGCCATTGTTAAAGATTTTTCTTACCTGGTTGGCAAACCTTTTGGGGAGAGCGATGAGGTAACCATACAGAACATATTGGTTGCTCCTTTTGATGCGGAGAACAAAGATGTTTTTGTAAAGAATTATAAAAAATTCGGCTCTCGCCCAGATGAATTAGACGGATATGTAGGCCATTTTTATGATGTACTGGTAGTAGCAAGGGGTGATGCTGCAGAAAATAAGATTGAGTATGATCACATACGCTCCTATGCCCGTGGCCATAACTATCCTTATGTTTTTCCTGAATATCCTTTTAATTAGTTGTGAGTCGTTAGTAGAAAGTCGTTAGTAGAAAGGGGTAAGTGTTTTAGTTGATCAGTACCCATGTAAATCCGAACCTCAGCATGGCATCTTGTGTAGGGTAGCCTTGTGCTGCAATAGTATTGCGGACAAATAGTTGCTGCAACTGGTCGCCCATAACATAGGCTCTGAAACGCTTGATGCGGAAATTGAAAAAGACAGACAGTTCAGGTTTGTTAGCAATATAATAGCTGTTCTGGTAGTAAAAACGATTGAAGAAAGGATCATAGCCCGCACCATAATAAGAAGTATGATAACGCAGCTCAATGCCTGTTGCTGTTCGCAAAGCCCTGTTAAACAGGTCTGATTCTATGCTCAATTGATGTCTCCCCAATACAGCAGGAACATTGACAGGCGCTCCGGCTTGTAACTGTTGAAATGTTAATTCATTGTCGAGGTATATATTGCCGATCTTAAACAGTTTTCTTACCCATAATTGCGACAAGCTGAATGTTGATGAGTATTGATTGAATTGTTGTGTAGCGTCAAGATAAATGTAGTTGCCAACCAGGTATTCTCTTGCTCCGCCTGAGAACCGCAGCTTAGGGCTTTCCAGCATAATGTATGCCTGTGTAATACTTTCTTTGCTATAGCTGTTGGTGTCTTTATAATACTGATTTTGATAGATGGTATAATTATAAGGTGCGCTGTTTAGTTGTTGCCTGAAGCCTGCGGTAATACTTCCCCAATTTTTGCCCAGGTCCTTACCCGCGAATGCATTCAGTAAAAAATCGCCTGCCGCATTGCCTGTAAGAAATAATTGCGCATTGCCCTGGTAATACCATTGTCCCGGTCTCAGTGCTTCTTTTTTTAATTCGCCGATAAGATAGTTACTGATGATATTATCCTTGTTTGAGCCAATGGCATAACTGGTTGTGAATTGGTCATACCTGTTGCCTGCACCCGCACTAAATATTAATTGTTTTCCCGGTTGTCCGAGGAATCCATTCAGCAAAAAACGGTTATCAATCCAAAACCATTTTTGCTGTGTAAATACAGAATCGAAAGCTGATACATTAAAATGGTGCTGAAACAGGTTGGCATACCAATTGCTATCGGGGCGCAGATCTTTATACTGGTATTTTTCAGTGCTCAATTCCATCTTATGTGTAAGGCCGAATCTGGGTATTAGCGTAGCCGTGTAGTGGGTAGAATCTGCATTGTAAGTAGTATCAATTAAACCAAAAGCATAGCTGTGCTGAAAAAGCAGGGTAAAGTCGCGTTGCAAAGTAGTAACCGCAGAGCGGGTAGTGCTATATCCATCATTAGCGAAACGAACATCGAGTGTTTTGTGGTTTTTGAAATCAGCACTATCCAATTCCTTATCATATACTATACCACCATTTTCATCATACTGTTGCTTATTATACACCAGGGCGCCGTATATTTTATAATGTTTGTTCTTGCTTTGGTAATTAGTAGTAAAGTTTAAATTATCATGGTTAGTGCGCTGTATCTTATAATAACCGGGGCTATTTATTTTTCTGTATTCAAAAGAGAAGTTCCATCCGGGGTTTATATTTTCGGTAACCATGATATGTGCCATCTGCTCCAGCTTGCTGCCCAGTTGAAAAGTAAAGGAACTGTATGGCCTTGTTGTGTTATAAAAATTAAGGCTATCTACCTGGTAACGATATACATCAAAAGTATGATAGCCCAGCGTAGGCCCCAGCCTGTTTTCGGGTGTAAAGAATAAATTTTCTACGGGGCTGCCTATATTCCCCAGGTCTCTATACCAGGGTTGCGTAAAAGGCCTTCTTTGATAAGTGTGCAAACCGGTATCAGGTTTATACTCTTTATCAGAATTTAATTTGGTGATGATTATTTTGGGTTCAGGATTTTTCCAGGTGCCGGTATTGCTTTTGTTGGCGTTGGTATCCTTTGTGGGCACGGTAGGCACGGTGCTCTGTGCAAAAGCCGCATGACCGCAAAACAGCAGTAATAAGAATGATATAGAAAAAATAGTCCCGGCTGTATGTCTCAAAAATCTGGTATTTGCGCTGGCAAAGTTAATTGAATAGCATGAATGGTTTACTCCTGCTCAAATTCTACATATGTGCTACTAATCCCTCTATTAACATAGCTAGTTTGGGGGCTGCTTTGCCGGCTGCATGCAAAACCTCTTCTAATGTAAGCGGGGCCAGCATTTCTTCGCGCCACATATCAGTAATAATGCTGGCAGCAAATACCCGCATGCCACCGTGTAGCGCTACCAATGCTTCAGGTATGGTGCTCATTCCTACGGCATCAGCCTCCATTTTATATAGCATTTTATATTCCGCCTTCGTTTCAAAAGTAGGGCCTTGCAGACCGGCATATACACCTGTTTGCACGGCTATGTCTTTTTCTTTGGCTACCTCTTTAGCTTTTCCGATCAGGTTCAAACTATAGGGTTCACTCATATCGGGGAATCTTGGTCCCAGGCGCTCATCGTTATATCCTCTAAGCGGGTGTTCGGGGAAAAGATTGATATGGTCGTGTATGATCATGATGTCGCCAGGGTTGTATGCCGGATTCATCCCTCCTGCCGCATTGGAAACCACAAGGGTATGCACGCCTAATGCTTTTGCTACCCGCACCGGGAAGGTGATCTCTTCCATAGTATATCCTTCATAATAATGAAAGCGTCCTGCCATCATTATTATTGACTTGCCACTTATTTTACCGAATACCAGTTTCCCTTCATGCCCTTGCACGGTAGTCTCAGGAAAAAACGGGATGTCAGCATAGCCAATTTCAATTTCCTTTTCTACTGCATCTGTCAGCATACCCAGGCCGGTACCCAATATGATGGCTATTTCAGGTTCTGTTGTTATCTGCGACCTAATATAGGCAGCGGTGGTTTGTATCTTATCGTATAGCAGCATTGAATTTTTTTATGGCGATACCCTTTCAAATAAAAATAGCCTAGGCTTCATCATAGCCGGGGTTAGGGATATCATTGATATTGGTACGCATGGTTGGTAACTCTGTAAAATGTCGTTGCTGTATGGCCTCAATAGCTGCTTTTCGTTTTAGCAATTGCCCTACAAGTGCGCGCATGTTTTTTCCGGCATTGTGCAGTATATCATTTTTTATACGGATGGTGCGCATATTTTGCGCCAGCACAAAGAACAAGAAAGCGATGATACCCAGCAGGCAGTATAACGCAATGGTTAGTTGCCAGAAATTATCTACACCTATTTCATACCGTGTCTTAATATCATACATCATGTCGTTGATGATATTGAACGGGCTTATTTTGTGCATCAGTACGGCAAATACAATAGTGCCGATACATAACAGGTAAAAGAACAATTCGAGCAGTAGCATAGAGCCTTTTCTGAATATGCGTGTAGCGGCCCTGCGGCTCAAAGACTCCGCTATAGGGTCAAATAAATTTACCTGATCTTCTATGAATTTTTGTTGTTCTTTAAAGTCTTTGAACAGATCATCTTGGAGGCGGCTGATTGACATATTTCCCTTGTGTTTTTTGCAAAACTAACATTCGAATTTATATCTGCTTATGTATTTGCATAATATCACATTTGTTTTGTCTTTTTTTTTACGGTTATATGCCCCATTTTTCGCACCTTTGCACCCGATTTTGAGGTAAAAATGAGTTACGAAAAGGAAATAGGCCGACGCAGAACATTTGCTATTATCTCTCACCCCGATGCGGGTAAGACCACACTTACTGAAAAGCTATTGCTATTTGGTGGCGCCATACAAGTGGCGGGTGCGGTGAAGAGCAATAAGATAAAGAAACACGCAACGAGCGACTTTATGGAGATAGAGCGCCAGCGCGGTATCTCTGTGGCTACTTCTGTAATGAGTTTTGAATACCGTGATACGCTTATCAACCTGCTGGATACACCCGGCCACAAAGATTTTGCCGAGGATACGTATCGCACGCTTACTGCGGTGGATAGTGTAATACTGGTGATAGACAGCGTGAACGGGGTAGAGGAGCAAACCCGTAAGCTGATGGAAGTGTGCCGGATGCGGGATACACCCGTGATCGTATTCATTAACAAACTGGATCGTGATGGTAAATATCCTTTTGATCTGCTTGATGAGATAGAAAAGGAACTGAATATATCATTACACCCGCTTTCCTGGCCTATCAATATGGGTAAAGAATTTAAAGGGGTATATAATCTATATGATAATAGTTTGCAACTCTTTACTCCCAGCCAGAAGGCTACAGAAGAGAATACCTTGCCCATTCCGGACAT
>Ga0207139_1025_pt1 | contig 35950 bp, 37 predicted proteins | sample Alteio_BWMinHeat_7_FD_153585 | JGI IMG/M metagenome (GOLD analysis project Ga0207139, IMG submission 153585) | Enriched cells from forest soil in Barre Woods Harvard Forest LTER site, Petersham, Massachusetts, United States -... | ecosystem: Environmental > Terrestrial > Soil > Temperate forest >... | reverse complement strand
GAAGAAAATGAAACTGGGGTTCTTTAACGATAGAAGAAGACCGCGAAAAAAAAACGGCAGCCGTAGTGAAGTGAGCTGAAAGTGATAGGTGACGAATCCGTGCTAGAAATCGACTACTCTGACGACAGCCTTCATTATGTGTTGCTGACCCGGAGCTAGATCCACGGCAAAATCGGAGACGTTGCTGGTTTCGATACAGATCATCTGCATCCATTCGTCATCCCCAAAATCTGACAAAGAACGCGCCTTCTGCACCCATGGTTCCCACACCACGGTGGTTCGTGAATTCTCCTTTGTGATGCGGGTGCGACGATGTAAGACAGGATCTTCAAGTTCGATTTCGTCTCGGGTATCCAGGTACACACGATCTGTTTCTGAGTCGATCGCGACTTCGCCTTGCTGTGTTTTGTTCCGATTGGCGTCGGTCTTATCGAAGTAATGAACCTTCTCTAGACCACGAACTCGTGCCTCTTTGACACTCCCGACTTTATGGTATGTATGCAGAGCTTCCTCAAACCGCAGCGAGGTTGATCCAGTATTGACCACCACCAGCTCGAGCTTGAGCGCGGAGCCGAACGTGACGCGATGGACTAAACGAAAGTCAGCAGGCCACCATCTCTTCGTATCTTCGGTGCTTTCGGTGAACATGGCGACTGTGACCTCACCATCGACTTGCGCTATCGAGTCAACCTGCCAGGCTTTCGTGCGTACAAACCCGTGCGCCGGCGCTTTGGGATCGTCCACCTTGTCGGCAAACCAGGGGAAACAGATCGGTACACCGCCACGAATTGCGTGGCCCTCGTCCCATCGTGACTCTGAGCTGAGAAAGAGAACTTCCTCTGATCCCGCCGGCCTCCACGAGGTGACGTGCGCACCATGCAGGTACATCTCCCCTGTCGCTTCGTGAGAGGTAACGCGTACTTTGGGCAGTCCGCCATTTCCTTCCACGAACTGGGCCGTACCTGGAATTTCAAACTGGCGATCCGACTCTGCTATTGCGCCTTTCATGTCCGTTCCACTCTCCTGAACTCAAACGCATTCTGCCGCGGTCGCATACATTGTTCTTAGGCGCCGCCATGAATGAGAGCACTTGATGTGCCATAGAAATGCTTCGGGGCGAAGTTGGTTTATTCGGTGTACCAGACTGCTCAATTAATCTCTTTTGGTTAGCGTGTTGCTCGTGGGGCTTGGAGCCTACTTCAGAATCTAACCGCGACAGTTTACGCGAACTCCATAGGTCCCTGGCCTGGAATCAACGGTGGTGCGGCCATGCTGCCAGCTATTTGTCACTTCTCTCAGGGATTGGCACTGGCTGGGGAGGACGTGTTGCGGCTCCTCGTCTTTCACTTCACCCGATGGCCCAATCACTCGATCTCCCGATAAGCCCAAATTCCCTGCTTCAGGGAATTTAGCAGGGAATTTTCTTTTCTAAAGGACAGATTTCTGCAGATTCTGCCCAAAAGCAGCAGATTTGCACCTGCAGCCAGGGAACGTTGCAGGGAATCCAGGGAATTTCCCAGATAACCACTTCCCAATCTGACACTTAGCACGATTTTTCCGGTCTGGTACCGCCCAGAACAGGGAAAATAACAGCGAACTCGGGTCCTCACTGTAGGACTCGGCCTTCGCCGCTCCCCAGATTGGCCCGGCGGGCGAAAGCGAAGCCGGACGTTATAAGTCTGCAAGAGCTCAAGGCCGAGCACCCAGCTTCACTTGCTGTTGCTGTTGCCGTTGTTATTGCTTTGGCTGAATGCTGACTGCTGAATGCTGAATGCTGCTGTTGCTTTGGCCGAATGCTGAGTGCCGTTTTTTCCTGCCGAATGCCGGACAGCCTATTTTCTCCCTTGTCACCCTGAGCGAAGGCGAACGCCCGAGTCGAAGGGCCTCGCGGTTGCTGTTGTCTTTGCCTTTGGCTAGGAGCTAGAAGCTAGCAGCTTCTTTCCGTGATGTTGTTGCTGGTTTTGCCGGACGCTGGTAGCCCAGAAGCTGGTACAGCGGCCCCTTACGCTACGGCTACGTCCGCTGCGGCAGTGGGACGGATGCAGCTAGGAAGTAGAATCCGGGGAAACGCCATGGATAGAGATCCGAAGGAATGCTACGACGAGCTTGCTCCTCACTACCATCTGATGTTCGAGAACTGGGAGGCTTCGATGGATCGCCAGGCGGCGGTACTCGGTCCAATTCTCGAACGGGAGTGTAGTCAATCGAACGGAACTCGTGTTCTTGATTGTGCCTGCGGCATCGGAACCCAGGCGCTGGGTTTAGCCAAACTGGGATTCCGCGTCAGTGGTTGCGATGTTAGCGTCCGCGCCATTGAGCGCGCCCGGCAGGAGGCTTCCCGGCGAGGTCTGGAGCTTCAACTTTCAGTTGCCAATATTCTGGACCTGGCCTGTCTTGAAGACTCGGGCTTCGACGCAGTGATTTGCATGGACAATGCGCTTCCCCATCTGGAAAACGACGAGCAACTGATTCAGGCAGCCACCCAAATCCGAAAGAAGTTGCGGCCAAACGGTTTATTCATGGCCAGCATTCGTGATTACGATCACCTGATCAAGGAACGGCCAATCGTGCAAGGACCCTCCTTCTACTCCGATCAGGGACACCGCAGGATTGTCTTTCAGATTTGGGATTGGCTCGACGAGCGTCGATACATCTTTCATCTATACATCACGCGAGAGATTGCGAACGAGTGGAAGACTCTTCACACGGCTGCAACCTATCGTGCTGTCCTAAGAGATGAACTAGAGGCCGTGCTGCGCCAAACCGGGTTCATCAACACTCGTCGGTTCCGTCCCTCAGAAAGCGGATTCTATCAACCCGTGATCCTTGCAACGGCGGCTTGACCAGCCAGATAGAGCCACCGCTGACAGCCTCGAAGGCGGACCCTGCGAACATCGCGCAGGGATCCGGCACCCACAGCGTGGATATTGCACACAGCAACAAGACAGGCTGCGCCACCCGCCACCCACTTTTTGGAAGTTCCCACCCAAAACCCATACCTCTATAATGTTCCATAATGGGAGAGGGTGGGCCACCCGTCCAGGGAAATAGCAGGGAATCTGGGTCCTCACTGTGGGAGTCGGCCTTCGCCGCTCCATCAGATTGGCCCGGCTGGGGAAAGCGAAGCCGGACGTTATAAGTCTGCAGGAGCTCAAGGCCGAGCACCCGGCTTCATTTGCCGTTGCTGTTGCTTTGGCTGAATGCTGACTGCCGAGTGCCGATTGCCGCTTTTTCGGCCGAGTGCCCACTGCGGATTGCTGAAAGCACGCTTCTAGGCTGCTAGCTTCGGAAGCTGCGTGGCTTCGCGGCTGCATCCTGGCTGCCGATCGCCGACAGCCGTCTCTTCGTAAACGCCAGCGACCCATGCGCCGGTGTAGATCAAGCTCGAGGTTTAGTGCAGAGCACCGTGCCTCTGCCAACAAACGCTTGCGGTTCTGCCGGCGCAAGGTCGGGCCCTCGCAATGCGCAAGCTGCGCCTGGCTCAGTGGCCGCCCAGGGAGTCTATTTCTGCCTCCGCAGCGGCAAATTCTTTCATAGCCTCTTGCAAGTCGTTGAGAATTGCTTTCATGAGCATTTGGGGAGTTTCATTCTGGGTCTTCGGACCACCTACGTGTTGCCACTGGATGTCAAGATTCGTCTTATCACGCGCAATCAATTCGTTGTACTTGAATCGACGAAAATTGGCGATTTCTTCACGTTTCGAACGATCTTCAGGCTGGTAGCATCGAACGAAGTTGAGCAAATCGTCGGAAGTAATCGGATTGTGTCTCAACGAAAAGTTTCGATCTGAACGCAGATCATAGATCCACAACTCCTTTGTTGCTGGAATCCTGGACAGCGGTTTCTTGTCAAAGAATAAGACATTCGCTTTCACACCAGGTGAGTACCAGATTCCAGTTGGTAGTCGCAGTAGAGTATGGACATCGCAGTCGTGAAGTAGTGATCGGCGAATTTTCTCGCCAGCTCCGCTCTCAAAGAGCACATTGTCGGGAACAACCATGGCGGCGCGCCCATCCTGTTTAAGCATGGAATAAACATGCTGCACAAAGTTGAACTGTTTATTACTGGTCGTAACCCAGAAATCATCCCGCGCGTAGGAAAACTTGTCCGTGTGGTGCTTTCCATCCGCACCAATGATGGTAAAACTACTTTTCTTTCCAAACGGCGGGTTCGTCAGGACCATATCTACTCGTTCTGATTTTGACTCTAGGCTGTCCCGGATCTCGACCACAGGATGTCTGGGGTCAGTGCCAATCCCATGCAGAAAAAGGTTCATCGCGCATAACCGTGCCACATTGGGAACAAGATCTACCCCCTGCAGCGCCCTAGATTGAAGGAAAGCGAGTTGTTTTGCGTTCGTCTTCTTTCGACTCAGGTACTCAAAAGCAACCAATAGGAACCCTCCCGTTCCACAAGCAGGGTCGGAAATTCGCATCATAGGCTCAGGTCGCATCACCTCGACGATTGCTCGAATGACCGGTCGTGGTGTGAAGTACTGGCCGGCCCCGCCCCTAACGTCATCGGCGTTTCGGGAGAGCAGGCCCTCGTAGACTTCACCCTTTACGTCAACATCTAGACGAGACCAGTTTTCACTGTCGATCATTTGAATGAGCAGGTGGAGCTTGGCCGGGTCGTTAATCTTGCTCTGGGGTTTGGTAAAGATCAGACCGACGAGACCAGCGGACTCGCTCAGCTTGCGAAGACCCTGGTGATAGCGCTCCAATCGCTTCCTGTTGTCGTCAATAGCCTTGAGCGCATTCCAGCTATAGCGAGCGGGAATTCCGCTAGGCCCGGCGGTTTGCTGTTCTTGCACCATTTTTAGAAAAAGTAGATATGTAATTTGCTCCGTGTAATCCATGAACGCGAGCCCGTCATCCTTCAGGACGTGAGCGTAATTCCAGACTCTTTGAACCAGCTTGCTAGCTAGATTCGACATAGTTTCTCGGAGTTCATAATGGTTGCTTGAAATTAGGCCGCTCGTTACGGGTGCGACGCCAGCACTCTGGCCCATTCGTAAGGTGAATTGTTAAGGCAGCTAGCTGCGACGGTAGCAAGTGGTTCATCCGGGTGAAGCAGCTTCTTGAGGCTAAGCAACGCATCGTTTTTTTCCTGCTGCAAAACAGGATTTGGGATTCCCTCCTGGCGCTGTTTCGCCGCTGCTCTTATGTACTTCTCAATCAACGAGGTGCATGCTTGCCAGGTTCTCTGGCGCCCTTCCGTCAGTGGTTGAAAACGGCTGAGCCCGAACACCTCGTTCGTGATGACGACGCGAAGTTGTTCCCATGCCGTGAGACCGGATCTTGGTCGCATGCCGCCGGTTTCGTCGTATGTGACGAGGCACACGTCATCTAGATTGCGGGGATCGAGAAAGACCGGTATTTCGCTGCGCCAAGCGGCTTTGTTTGTTTCTGAGGCAACAGGCGAATCCTTATGTAGAGGAAAAAAGTTTCGTTTTTCTTCCCTATTCATAACCTGGGCGCAGAGCAGCAAATTTTCTGCATCGAATGCTAGCCACCAGTAACCGTCTCGGCCGAAGACTGGTAGTTTAAGCAGAAGATTATCTCCCGCTTCCTTACAGTCTTCCTCCGTCAGTTGTAGAGTTTTGGCTTTCGGTCGAAAATGCTCGACATCGAGCCGCGCGCCATAGTTTGACGCATCGGTGTACCAACACTTGTTTCCGAAATGCGCGATCAGCTCTTTCCCTAAAGCCTTCCAAACACCACTGTGTTTCTTTAGATAATCCACTCTCTCTTTGGAGGTAGCCTTCGCTAAGACATCATCCGTTGCCTTCTTAGCTTTCTCTTGCCATTCGGTCGACGGTGTAAATGTTGCAATATCAATGTGCCTCACCGCCCTGGATCCTCTTGAGAGAGTTGCTTCACGACTGCAAGCGCCTCCTGGTCAAGCTGACGAATCTCGTCGCGAGTCAGGAATAGGCGACCAGCCGCGCGTACTTTCGCCATGGCTGCGGCGTAGCGCTGGTAATTGTCGTCACGGAAATCCTGAGCAAATCCGTCATCGGCCAATTCCTCGGATAATTCCTTAAATCGCACCTCTTCTTTTTCAGAGCGGCTTGTTTTCGCGGCTAGCTCAAATCTTTCGTCGAGTTTTGCCTGAGTTGGGAGATCGAGAGTCGTTCTCAATCCAAACATTGAGCTCTTCAGGATTCCGGAGATCCCCATGCCCCGGGGATCGATTTCCGGATGTTGGCTCCCAATTTTTCCGGTTGTTCCGTCACGCTCGAGAATCAATACCTGCTGCTTCCGCAAGCTACTAATCATGAGCGGGTCATGGGTAGCGATGATGATTTGGCTGTCCTTGCCGGTGTCAGCGATCCTTTCGAGGGTCTGCAAGTATTGCATTCCCCAAACGGGATTCAGGTGGGTATCTGGTTCGTCCAGCAGAAATAGGGATTCTTGTTCTTTGGTAAAACGCAACAGCCCAACAACTGTTAATAGTTGTTGCTCGCCTTCACTCAGCTCTCGAAAAGTCAGGGAACCGTCGCACTCGCGTACTTTGACCCGAATGCGCGTCTCATGGATAAGGTTGGAGATGTAAGTGCTTTCGAGCTGCTTGAAAAAATCGGCTGGCGTCTCAAACTGCTCCGCCAGGGCGCGAAGGCACTCGATATCACGTAGATGCATATAAAGGAATTGCGTCTTCTTTGGCCGGTCGAAACCTTCCGGAATGGTGCCGGGCACACGCATCGGGGCCAAGGAGATATCCCACAGCCGAGACAAGAAACGTTGTACCGTTCCCGCGGCCCTCCAAAACCGAGCATCCCCGGCTGGTAGTCCTTTCCAGCTTGGTTTACGGAGAACGAACAGTACACTTTCAAGTGCTTCGATCCGCAGAGTGTCGCGGAGAAAAGCCCGCACAACTTCGTCTTCCTTGGTGAAGAATGCCAAAAGCACGAAATTGCTATGGACCGGGCGCGCGTAAAACATCGGCCGAAACGGACTCTCTTTGCCCTTCAGCAAGTCGCGATAAAATTGTTTTTGCTGGGGACGAAAATGTTCCTCAAGTCTGTCGCTCGGACCTGAGTAGTACGCGAAGATATGCCGCGGCAGCCATGCGCGACCGTCAGCATCCTTGAGATCATCTCGATGGATTTCCCGTTTGGCGCCGTCCGTATTTGTTACGGTGAAACTGAATCTAGCCTGCGGGGACTGTTCGCTGGGTCGATTGCGCACGCTTACTTTTGTTGAACCTCTGTTAAGCACATACCGTAGGTCATAGCTGAAATCCGTTTGAGCCCCTCGGAATAAGTCACGAAATATGACAACCAAAGCTTCTAGGAGATTGCTCTTGCCTGATCCATTCTGGCCGAGTAGAACTGTAAACAATTCGTTCGGATTTTCGTCGAAGTCCGCTTTAAGATCCTGAAGGTTCTTGAAATTCTCGATCCACAAATAATCAAGCTTCACGATTTCAACTCCAACAGGACCGTATTCCGATCCGGACGTTTTTCAACGATCGGCCCATGCGTACCGACGTGCTGGCGCAACTCCTCATAGAATCGGTCTACGATCTCCTGACGAGATTCGTTGTCTTCAAACTCGTGTTGATATCCTGAGTCTCTGAAAAGCTGCTCTGGGGTCATTACTCCGCCATGCTGTCGCAATACCTCGACTAGAGGGCGGCGGATTACCTGGGACTTAGTCCGCGACTTCGGCATACGTTCACCTCTCCTACGTTGGGGGTTTGTTGTGCCCGCGATTGACAGGCGGTCAAGCAATCGCGCAGCCGGCTCGTCAGTCGGATCTTGTGAGACGAGCCGACCGCTGAAGGCATCCGTCATTAAGGAATTCCGTGCGGAACTCGCGCGAGTCAGTTGCTGCTCTACGGCAGCTTCCAGTCGATCTGCCGCAGACATGCGCCGTTCCACCTGGGTGGTGATGCTTGATTGCTCCGCAAGGGACGGAAGCGGAACTGGCAAATCGTCGACTTTGCTAAGACTCAGCGTAAAAAGCCCGGTGGTCGAACTTGCTACCTTCTCAACGTGTTCGCGGCCTGGCGGTGAGAGCAGCCAAGTAAGAACCCAGCGACCGAGCTGCTTTTCGACCAGCCTTACCTTTATGAGGTGATTCTGGTGAACACACCTCTCAACTGAGCCGTCCCAAATAGCCAAGCGTCCAATCTGATCCTTACTTCCATTGCCCTCCACGATCAGAAGATCGCCCTTCTTGAGCAGCAGCCTGTGCAGTTCTTGCTCGCCGACTCCGATACTTTCGACGTGATCAAGCCGAAGCTGATCGGCATAGACATTTGCCACACGCAGATAAGGGAGTTTGAGCGGGAGCCCGTTGCGGTGGGGACTCTTTGCTAAGCCGCCGGTAACAAACCCAAGTTGTTGTAGCCTTGTCCAAACCCAACCCGCAGGAATATGCGGGAGGGCTGCGATATCAGGAGCTGCAGGGTCGTGGTATCGGGGCTTCCGGCCGCTGCCTTTCGACTCCTTTTCAAGAGCCGGAAAACGCTTCAACTCATTTTGAGCCCAGAGTTCGCGCCGCGCTGCAAGTAGTCGTTTTAGAAGCACGTCCGCGGTTTCACCAGTTTCCCGCCAACCACGGGTAAGCTCGCCGGTAGCAGCGGCACTTAGAACAGCCGTTCGGTACCGCTCTAACCGGCCCTGAGCGCGGCGCGCAGCTCTCTCCGCATTTCTGGTTCGCGACAAAGCCGCATCCAGCTTGGCTACAATTCGGTCTTGCTCGGTGCGCGGAGGAAGAAAGATTCGAAACCCTGAAAGTTTTTCGAAAGCAACACGTGGCCTCTCACCGCTGACCTGTGCATTCGCGAACTCTACGAAATCTTGTGCATTTAAGCGCTTTGCGAGAAATCTATTACTTATCGCATGCTGTTTCTTGAAAACGAGGAACTCTGCGGAACAGAGGCCATCGAATTCCGCGACCCAGATTTTGTTCAAGTAGGGGCGCATCTTGCCGTAGAGAATGTCCCCGGCTGCAAATCTTAAAGCCGAGCTTCGTGCGTCGCCAGCACGGCTGTGATTGAGGAGCGTCATCGAATCCGGCTCGACATTTTCTAAACCGACATATGGGAGGTCGGGGTACTCCATGGGCGTCGCGCGTTTCCGCGATAATTGGACGATATCCCCAAGTTTGGTCCTCACCCAGCCAGCTGGTAGTCGTTCCGACATCGGAAGTTCAACGTTCCTTCCTTCTAGCATTGCTTGGCACTGTTTATACCCTCTTTCCGGTAGCTGTGTCAGCCGCGCCCGGTGCGGGTGCCCATCCTTCGCTGCTGTAACACCACGCGATGAGTTGATTGCATAAGAACGAAGGCTCCAACTAAAACTCCAGAGTGTCTTGCGGTTGAGGACCAAAGACCCTGGAGGAGAAGGAGCCTTCTTATGATGATTGTAGGCTGTGACTTCCATCCCGCCTGGCAGCAGGTGGCATGGGTGGATACGGAAACGGGCGAAACCACGAAGCACAGGCTGGAACATGGTTCTGGAGAAGCGCGGGCATTCTACGCTGCGCTGTCTGCGCCGGCGCTGATCGGAGTGGAAGCGACGGGAAACTGTCAGTGGTTTCTCGATTTGATGATGGAGCTGAGACCAAAAGGGGACGGCCTGAGAGCCTGTCGGAGAGAACGATTCCCGAACCAGGAATCAATAACTTGCAGAGAGGGCGCCGTTTGTAAGTTGTTGATTCTTCGTTCAAGGAAATCTATCTCCGACAGGCTCCAGATCTGCCCTGTTTTTCCGGTGGTGAATCGGAGAGTGCCGCGAAACCATGCGGAGCTCGGCACCCACAGCGACGCATTGCATCCAAGAACCAAAACCATAACTCCAAAAAAGGGTGCGGCACCCGTCGTTCGCCTGTCGCGTGTCCCCGCTGCAAACCGAGAAACCAGGACTTAAGCCAACGCCTAAAGTGCCTCGGAAATCCACCAAACTGCCTCAAAAGTCTCCTTGCTGGTCTTTAATCTGCCCCAAAAAGCGCGCGATTCTGCCTCAAAACTCTCCGGGTCGCTCAAGGCTCACGCAACCTTCTTTATAGGACATGAGTTTCTGCCCGAGATGGGGAATCGCGATTAGAGGCTCCTGGAGACGCTCGTCGTCTCGCAGGCTAGCCCAAGGTAGTCTCCCGACTCTACGAGCGAATCTACGGCGAAGCTAAATCGATTTACCTTCGCCCGTGAAAATTAGGCGAACATGCTTTTTGGAGCTAGTCGCGCTAGTTGCACACATTTTGGTGCAAAGCTTCCGAGGAACATGGGGGACAGGTCCCCGGTGTTCCCCCCTCCGATGAATGATGAACGCAGAGTGCAGACCCCATCGGCATGGCCCTTTACAAGTACAGCTCCAACTCTGCACTACGGTCCCGCCTGGGCGGGTGGCGCACCTGGTGCGTCACCCGTCACCCACAGCGTGGATATTGCCCACAGAAACAAGACAGGCTGCGCCACCCGCCGGTCGATTCCGATTATGTAATCGCCAGACGGCACTTCCTCTTTTGGAACCGGGATAACAAATACCGGAGATAATATCGAAGGCCGAGGTCAATCGACGTTCTTCTCGCCCACCCTCGCGAACATCACGCAAGAGTGGCGCATCCACATCTTAATGTTCGTACCGAAAGCCAAAAAGGGAAACGGTGCGCCACCCCGCCCCTTACACCAAGATCGCTCCAGGTACCACCCCTGCTTCGATGACTTTGTGGCGCCGGGAGGGGAAACCGGCCCCTGGTCGCATCCAACGATACGTGTGTGATGGCCAATTTCATCCCGCCAAGACATATATCTCGTCCCATCGTTGAAGCCTCAGCGCCACCCAACACATCACTAGCGTGAGCAAGCTTCCATCCCTAAAATATAGGAGTTGCCTATGACCACCACACAGGCGGGACTCTCGCTGTCCACGGGAGACGCTTATCGTGAAAAGATGTTCAAGCTTCTGGGCGACCAGAATCCTTTGGAGGTAATGGGGCAGACGGCCTCGAAACTCGCCGACATCGCGGAGAAGCATCCGGCTACGGTGCTTCGCACGCGGCCGTTTGCCGGGAAGTGGACGCCCAACGAAGTGATCGGCCACCTCACCGATACCGAGTGGGTGTATGGATATCGGCTCAGGCTCATTCTCAGCGAGGACAATCCCACGATCCTCGGCACCCAGCAGGATGCGTGGGTGGCCAAGCTGCGATACAACGAGCTCGAACCACGCAAGCTGGTAGAAATCTTTCGCACATTGCGCGAGTTGAATTTGGAAGAGTGGAGACGAGCCTCAGCAGACGACTTGAGGCGAACCGGGCGCCACAACGAGCGCGGGCCGGAGTCGCTGGACGCGATGCTGCGACTGTTAGCCGGTCACGATCTAAATCACCTGGACCAGATCAATCGCTATATCCAAGCCGTTCAAAAGACTCCGCCGCGATAGAATTCACCAGATCCTGAACTGACTTACCCCAAGGCGCCTATCGGCTAGATGCGGCTGCAACGATCTTGCGAGCTACAATCGGTAGCTCGACTGTATTTCCAGAAATGTCGTTGTAGGTCAGGGTCTTCTCACCGACCAGTACTAAAACCTGACGGCCAGCTGCATACTTTGCAGTTTGCAGCCCGAAGCGTGGAGTGTACAAAACGACATAGATGGTGTTTCCAATTCGCACCGAGACATCGTAGCTTGGTACCGAGGAATCGGTGTTGGCCTCAGAAGAATGTGGATCGACCGTCAGAATGGTCGAGAGCTGATATGTTGCGCCGCTCACGGATTCGCAAAGCACAGGAATAGAGCATAGGTACACGCAGATGAACATGAGCTTTCTCAACATAGATGTCTCCTCCAAACATTGAGCAAATTTGCTGCAAGGCACACAGAATGCGGTCATAGCGAGGCCTTCTTAAACAAAGCCCGGAATTTCCCAAATGAGTCCGGGCTTTGCCTAGAGTTGCGAGCGTCATTTGCATTGAAGACGGAGTTGGGATGCACTACCGCCCAGTTTGTTTATGAGAGCTCGCAGACATTCTGGAACCTGAGAGTCTCGCAGTGACCGCCTAAGTGGAGGTCAAACAAGACATCTATGAGCAACCGGAACACGCGCTTTCCCTTACCGGTGCTGAGTAAGGCAAGAAGCATGCCAAATTCAGAACTGTGTAAGCACTTGAATTGCCGACACAGGTTTTGAGCGTGCGTGAGGAAAGCCGAAATTGTCGAACCCCAGAATCGACACTTAGCGCTGAAGACGGACTTTCGGCCGCGACACAACGTAGTACGGCCCCAAGGGCAACGCCCGATCCTGGGCTTACTTCGTCCAATCTCGCTGGAGATGAGAACGAGGAAATAAGCAGTTCTAGCCTGTCTTAATTGGCGGCTATTGCACATTGTTACGCTGAACGTCTTTCGGGGCCGACGAGTCGGATAGCGATCGCGTACAAAATGCTTATGGAAATTCCGCACATCAACACGCCGACAATGCTCTCCAGCGGCCCCAACATCCGCCAGTTCTGTGGGAGCGTGATATCTCCATACCCGACTGTCGAGTAACTGCTTGCGGAGAAATAAAGAGCAGAGTCCCAAGACGGGAAGCAAAACCAGCGATAGCATCCCGCCCACAGCAGAATCTGGAATCCGTGCAAAACGATCACTGCTGTTGTAAATCTCACGACAAAAATCGCAGAGTGAAAAAGTCCTAAGGCGTGGATGTCGCCTTTGATGGAACGTCTTACCCAGGAGATGAGCGCTGCGATCCCAGCCGCCTGCAACCACAGCGTAAGACTCACTAGCACGAAAGCTGTACCGGCTTGATGGAAAAACATCATCGCCCCTGTGTTTGCCGCTCCTTTTGCTCGACAGTGGCGATGTCTACCATTGGTTGCGCTACCGCCTTCGGAGTAGGCTTGACTCCTGAATGCGTAGCAAATAGTAAGAGGATAACCAGCACCAACACGCCTGCTGACCCCCACACCAGCTTCTTAAACTTAAGAAAGGAATCGCGTTTCATTAATGATTTCTCCTGCGGTGAAATCGCCGGAAAGGCTTCTTTCTTTGTGACTGCCTTCAGTGTTGTTGAACATCAGCGAGAACGCGTTTCGTAATGGGAAGCAAAGACTCGATTGCTTCCAGCAATGCCTTGACTCCTTCTGATTTCTGAACAAACCGGTCGACGAAGACCAGATCATGTTGGGGAATTCTGGCGTTTCCCGAAAATAGAATCACCTGAGTGGCCAGACCACCACATTTCACGATCGCCGCCAATTCACCACCATTCATCTGCGGCATTTCGTAATCCAGCAGTGCCAAGTCAACGGCTCCCTGTTTTAGAACTTTGATCGCCGTTATTGGATCTGGCGAAGTGAGAACGTCGTACCCTTGTTGTTGAAGGATGAGTGAGAGCAAATGCATGGTGAGCGCGTTGTCGTCGACGCATAAGACTCGACGCTGGCCGAAGTTGATGTTCGTACGCAGTCTTTTTTCTATCATTGCAACAACCCACGTTTCAGTTTTGTGTTGCCGAGTTTGTAGTCTCCAAACAAACATCGACATGCTCAGCAACTATGCACAGCGCCTTTGTGTCTGGACTTCTCTTCCTGAACCTCTGGCCGCAGGTGAGAAATGATTCGCCCTGTAGATCGGGTGGCTTTCGCTGTCATCTTTAAAGCGCAACCAACACCAGACAAAGAAACCAAGCGACGCCAAACTAAGCGCTGCCAAACCAATCACACTTGCAGACAGCATTCGAGATCCTCGCCTTGCCGAAAACGGCTCCGGCATACCTGCCAGCCCTCGGCTCAATGGATTTGAACTTCACCACTTGCTCCCGGCTGGTTCCTGCGAAGCAGGAAGGACAGTAAAAACATTGCCGCAGCAATTACCGAAAGAAGCCAGTACACATCGATGTACGAGAGGGCTGCCGCTTGCTGTTGAACCATGCCATACAATCTGCCAAGCGCCTGGCGCTGAGCTTCATGCATGCTCAAACCAGCGTAGCTGAGCTTCAGTGCCGTTCCCTGAATCACTGCCTGGAAGCGATGTGATCGTGTGTACTCGGCTAAGACCGATTGGTGGTACTGCGATCGGCGCGCGAGGAGCGTCGTTACTGCTGAGGTTCCAAAGCCCTGCCCGATGTTGCGCACGAAATTTATCAAGCCGGCTGCAGCATTGCTTTTTTCCGCCGGCAGACCCACATACGCCGCCATCGTGAGCGGGACGAATAAGAATCCAACCGGCATATATTGCCAAATGCGCATCCACGCGGCAGAACCAAAGCTCATGAGTAGATCAATGCGTTTGCATGAGAGATACATGGCCACAGCGAGCGTGCTCCAGCCGAACGCGAGAATGTACCGGGCTTGAACGTGCCCGGCGAGTTTCCCGACCATCGGTAGAAGAAAGACCAGAACAATAGCCGCCATGGAGATAACCATGCCGGCCTTCTCCGCCGTGTAGCCCATTAGAGTTTGGAGAAACTGAGGAAGAAGTACGGTAGAGCTGAACAGAACCGCGCCGAGCACGAACATCATCACACTGCAGCTTGCAAAATTAAAAAGTTTGAATAGTCGGACATCTACTATGGGGTTCTTGTGGCGCCACTCCCAGATAACCAGCGACACCAAACCCACAACGGAAACAATGATCAGGGTGGTAATGAAGCGCGATCCGAACCAATCGTCTTCCTGTCCCTTATCCAAAGCAACCTGAAGCGCGCCTACACCTACGGCGAGCAGGCTAAACCCAATGTAGTCGAACCTCGCCATCGCGCCTTTCAGACGGGGCAGCTGGGGTGGATCTTGGATAAGTTGCGAGACCAGCAGCACGGCCAGAATTCCCACTGGGACGTTGATATAGAAAATCCAGCGCCAGGAATAGTTATCAGTAATCCAGCCGCCGAATGTAGGACCAATTGCGGGCGCACAGACGATAGTGATTCCATACAGTGCAAACGCCAATCCACGCTTTTCCGGTGGGAAGGTATCGGCCAGAATTGCCTGGGTCATCGGCTGCAGTCCGCCGCCGAAGGCGCCTTGCAGCACGCGGAAAAGAAGCAGCATTCCCAGGCTGGGCGCGATACCGCACAAAAACGAGCTAAGCGTAAAAAAGACGATGCACGTCAAAAAGAAACGCTTACGTCCCAGCCAGCCAACAAGAAAGCCGCTAATAGGAAGTACGACGGCGTTTGACACCAGATAACTCGTCAGCACCCACGTGCTCTCGTCGTTGCTGGCGCCCAGAGTGCCGGCGATGTGAGGCAGGGCCACATTGGCAATGCTGGTATCCAGCACTTCCATGAACGCCGCGAGCGAAACGACAATCCCAATCAGCCAGGGATTAACCTTCGGTTGCGGAGCTGCGTCTTGCGCTGGACTGGAATTTGAGCTCATCGCACCCTCACATCGGGGTCCACAGACAATCCTGGCTTCAGCAGTCCGTCTGCATTAAAGCTTTGTCCCGCAACGCGATCGAAATCGATCCGTACCGGAACCCGCTGGACAACCTTGACGTAGTTGCCGGTTGCGTTCTCCGGCGGCAGCAGGCTAAAGACCGACCCAGTGCCTCCACCAAGATTGCTCACGTGACCTTTCCACTTGTGGCCGTATGCATCTACCTTGATGTCGACTGGTTGCCCCGGCTCCATGTGTGCGAGCTGTGTCTCTTTGAAATTGGCGGTCACCCAGATGTCATCGAGCGGGACAACATCAACCAGTTCCTGCCCGACACTTACGTTCTGTCCGACTTCAACGCTTTTCTTGCCGACGATTCCCGTAACGGGAGAACGAATGACGGTGAAGCTGAGATTGAGTTCCATCTGGTCAAGCTGCGCCCTACGTTGCACTGCTTGCGCGTCGGCGGCCTCAGCCTTCGCACGCGTGAGGGAAACCTGTTGCGGCGCCGTCTGCGCGCTGCGCAGGTCGGCTTTCGATTGCAGTAGCTTGCCTTGTTGCTGCCGGAGTGCTTGTTCTGCCGCAAGGACCGACGCCTTCGCCGCGACAACAGCGGCCCGATTCGCTGTCGCGCTGGCGTTCGCCTGATCGTAGAGCTGACGTGAGATGTCTTCTTTGGCTACGAGCTGCCGGTAGCGGACGAGATCGGCATCGCTCTTTGCGGCGTTTGCTTCCGCCTGCTCCGCGACAGCTTTTAGGGACTCCAGATTTTGTTCGGCTCCGGCCACTCCCGCCTCTGCGTTCACGACTGCGGCTTGTGCGGAATCGAGATTGCTGCTCGTCGAAGCCGAAGTGATGGGCACGTTCCAATGCGAACTTGCGGCAGTGGCTTCGGCGTCTGCGAGATTCGCTTGCGCTTGGGCTACGGCAATCTTGTAGTCCCTTTGGTCGATGGTCACGAGCACGTCGCCCGCATGCACGAGTTGTCCCTCAACGACCTTCACTTCCTGGATCTGGCCGGTGATGCGCGCGCTTAACGGCATGATGTGGCCGTCGATCTGAGCGTCGTCGGTGTCTTCATATTGAAAAGCGCGCCAAGCAAAATAGCCCCCGCCGATTAGAACCAGGACAGCGGCCAAGAGAAGGACTGTCATCTTTCTGCGACGCTTCTCGGTGGCATCAACACCGGCCGCAAGCTTTTCGAGGTCCTCGACGGCTACCGGTCCCTCTGGTTCGCCGTCGCGAGCGGCCTTGACGTTTGTTTCCAATTCGGGAGCCCGGAGAGGTTTAGCGGTATTGGTTTCGGTTGACATTATTTCCTTCCTAAGTACTGGCTGTAATCGGTGCGCGCGACTCCCAAGGCGCGAGCGAGCTCGAGCTTGGCGAGGCTGTGGTTGTACACGCTGGTGATGTACTGATCGTTGGCGCTGGCGAGAGCCTGCTCGGCCTGCACCACCTCCACGCTGTCGGTGACGCCTGAGGTGAAGCGGTCCTTCGACCGAGTGAGGCTCTCATTCGCAAGATCGACATTTTGCTTGCCTACATCAACTTGTTCTTTCGCGGCGTTGAGATTCAGGTAGGCTGTGCGCACGTCATAATCAATCTGGCCGCGTACGTTTTCTGCTTCTGCTTTTCGCTGTCGCAAAGACGCTTGCGCTTCGGTGATGTCGCCCTTAATGCGACCACCCGTGAACAGCGGGACTCGGACTCCTGCTTCAACCGCGAAGTTTCCGTTCGAGTGTCCGAAGGTTGCGCCAACATCGCTGTAATCGCCGTTCATGGCGATCACCGGATAACGTTCACCCCTGGCGGCAGAAAGATCCCGCTCGGCGGCTTTCTGCGAATCGAGCGCAGAACGGAAATCACTGCGCGAGTTGTAAGCCTGCTTGAGTGCCTCATCCACGGTTGGTGGATTGATGTCGGCATAGGGAAGCGTGTCGGCTAGATCGAACTGCTGTCCGAGCGGCAGTCCGATCGCGCGTGCCAGACTGAGTTTTGCGATATCGAAGTTGTTCCTCGCCACGCTCATGCTGTACTGTTCGGTGTGGAGCTGAACTTCAGTGCGCGTGACATCGATCTTTGGAGCGGTGCCTGCCTGGAATGAGTCGAGCGCCTGGTCATAAAGCGCTTTTGCGTTTCGCACTTGAGCTGCTTGTGCCTCGACGCGGGAGCCGGCTTCGATTACCTGAAGATATGAATTGCCGACGACAAGCGTGACCGCATCGAGCGTGTCCTGATAGCTGAGTTTGGCGGCATCTTCTGCGGTTCGGGCTGCGCGAAAGCGCTGGATCGAAGAAAAATTGAAGAGGGTTGCACTGACGCTCGCATCTGCGCTGCTATAGCTGAACGGTCCAATCACTCGCGGAATCTGCGGCACATTCTTAATTCCCAGAACGGCGACGCTGGTTTGTTCCACACTCTCGGTAACGCCTGCGCTCACCTGCGGCAAGAGATTGCTCAGCGCGAGCAGTCGCTGACCGCGAGCCGTGGTTACGTTTTCTCCGCTCTCAATCGTTCCGAGGTTGTAGCGAAGAGCTCGACTGACGGCGTCGCGCAGAGTCAAATGCAAGACCTCATTGCTTGCCGGACCGCTGGGCACACTTCCACTGAGCACGGTCCCCTGAATTGAAGTAGAGCTCTGCGATCTTCCGGCCATGCCTCCCACAGGGACGTAGGATTGGCCGGCTGCGGGCATCGCACCGCACAAGATTGCCGTAATTGCGACGTTCGCAATCCGCAAGCTCGGCCGATGTTTTTGTGTACCTGCGACTAAGTGCAATGTAGTCTTCATTTCTTAATTCCCATTTCGAATCGCTTCACTAATGCGCCTAAGACGCGACGTTGCCAGGCTCGTCACGAGAGAGGAAGAGGGGCAATGAGCCAATGGGTCGTCTTCTCGTCTCAGGCGCGTTACTGATGCGGTCTGCGGGAACCAGAGCTTCGGTACGCCGTTCCTTCGACTCAGATCTGCGTCCGACCGAGCTCGTTACATTTCTCTGGAGAGATGACTCGCTATCAAAGTCGTGATGAAGGAAACAATCGCATGAAGAACGTTTAACCAAGACATGACGTAGAGCACTGCGATGCCGACAACGAGGAGCCAAAGGAGAGGAAATGGTCTCGTTGAAGTTGAGTCGGATTTTCTTGTAAACAGGTCGTTCATAGTTGTCCGTGACACTTGAGAGTCTCTTGATTCCAATCTGGTCCTTTTTCAAACGCGTCATCTGTTTGTCTCCAGTAGCTCCCTGCGCAGTCTCCTAGCCAGTTGAGCCAGGACATGTTTGGTGAATACGCCGGAGCGGAATGCCACACGATCCTTCATCAACTCGAGCAAGAGGTTTTCTCCTTCCTGGCTGATGGCCGTTAACTGCTTGATGTCGATCACCAGTGCGCGCTCATTGAGGTCCGCTCTGGCCTTCTCGCAGAAAGTCCTTAGCTCTGCGGTCCAGGGTGCGACGAGCTTGCCCTCCAAGATCAACCTGCGCTGGGTCCGGCTGTCGATAACGGAGATTCTGAACATGTAGCCTTTCCTTTGCAGGTAGGATAAAGGCAAGGCGGATGCCAAAGTCTGGAAGCCGTAAGTGAATGATTTTCAGTGGGGGAAGGCGAGCGTGCTCGTCGAGGAGCCGAAACTGCCGATGGCACATTCGGCAGCTAAGCGGGACGACTAGTGACTAGCCCCGCGTTTTGGTCGGCTATTGTGTTGAGTCGGGTGCTGTGGTTTGCAGGTTCAAAAAAACTAACTGCATGCAGCGATGTAAGAATCGGGAGGGACCGGATTAGGCATATTGCTTGGGATCTATGCCAAACTTCTTGATACGAGAGAGGAGGGTGGAGCGTTTGGTACCGATGCGTGCGGCAGCGCCATCTTCTCCGCCAACGCGGCCCTTGCTCGCGGTGAGCGCACGCACAATTTCTTCGCGCTGTCTTGTTTCGTAATCATTCATCAGAGTCTTTTTTGCGTTCATCGCGTGGATCGTTTCTTTGACGATGTCAGCAATATCCTGCTGAGAAGACTGTGTTACGACAGGAGTTGGCGCTTCATAAATCGTCTTCCGGAGCTCTCCGAGAGGCGCCTCAAGCGACTTGCCGCGCGTTACAATCACGGCCCGCTCGATGAAATTTTCCAATTCACGGATATTGCCAGGCCATTCCCAAGCGGTCAGCCCTTTCATTACCGCCGGCGAAATCGTTTCAATCTTCTTCTGCATTTGCTTTGCAAACTTCTGGACAAAATAGCTCACCAGTTGCGGAATGTCTTCTTTTCTTTCGCGCAGAGGCGGTATTCGAATCGGGAACACATGCAGACGGTAGTACAGATCACTTCGAAATTCTCGAGAAGCAACCATCTTTTCGAGATCCCGATTTGTAGCGGCAATCAGACGGACATTCACCTTCCGGGTATGAGTGCTTCCCAGCCGCTCAAATTCCCGCTCCTGCAATGCGCGCAGCAGTTTTGGCTGAATCTCAATGGGAATGTCCCCTACTTCGTCTAGGAACAGAGTGCCGTGGTCGGCGAGCTCCAGGCGTCCGACTTTTTGGGAAATCGCGCCCGTGAATGCTCCTTTTTCATGTCCAAATAATTCACTCTCCAACAGACCGGTGGGAATCGCAGCACAGTTCAGCTTCACGAAAGTCCGGTCCTTGCGCCGGCTGTGTTCGTGAATTGCGCGTGCGATCAACTCTTTTCCCGTTCCGGTTTCGCCGAGCAGCAAGACTGTGGAATCAGTGGGAGCAACCGTGTTAACCATCTCCAACACATGTCTCAACGCTGTGCTGCTTCCAATGATCTGCTCGAAGCCCATCTCGCTGCGAATCTCTTCTTCGAGATAGAGTTTTTCCTGGGCTAGCTTGTCTTTAAGTTCCAAAATCTCGCGGTATGCTACGGCGTTTTCAATGGCAATAGCGATTTGCCCGGATGCCTGAGTGAGGAACTCTACATCTTCTTGCGTGAAAGAATCCTCCGTCGTTCGCATAATTCCCAGAAAGCCAACCACACGGCCGTGATTAATAAGAGGAATCAAACAGCGGGTCTTTAAACCTTCGGCGAGTATCATGTCGCGAATCTCAGGAGAAACGTCGTCGTCGGTATATGAGGTCACCGGCCCCAGAGTTTCAAGAGCTCGCCTGGCCGCGCCTGACATTGCGACGATCTGCTCTTCCGCAATGAGCCCCTTACTATTAGGAAAGTCAAGAGCGTATACCCTGACCGTTCCTGATGCCATATCCGGCAGCGAAATAACGACAGCATCGCACTGAATGACCTCACGAACATTCGCCGCGATGGCGCGCAATACTTCCCGAAGCTCAAGGTTCGACGTGATTCGTTTCGTCAGGTCCAGTAGCAATTGCAGGCGGGCGGTTTCGCTCAAACCAAGGAGAGTCTCGCGACGTCCCCCGTTGTTTGCACCCGCGATGATGGGCTCTGTGCTCATGTCTCTGATGGAGAGATCAGTTCTGCTGGCAGGTCAAATTTACCCGCAAAATAGATGATTTCGTTCCGCTAAAGGTCGCAGCATTCTGCGCTACTCAGGCCACAGTAGTCACCGTGAAAGCACAATCCGCGCCATCTTAGCAGCCGAATCTGCCGTCGGCACTTTCGGCTCTTCCATCACCACTCTCCATTTTGCACTGAAACTCATTGTTTTACGGCTAGTAAGTTTGGCACATCCATTGCCTTTATGGGATGCGTAGCAACAGGGGCTGATCCTCAATAGGGCCTGGAATTCGCGGGCCGTCATTTAGGTCTTAAATCATCGAGCGGGAGGTAGGCGGTGCGAAAGAACCTAACCAGAAATGCCACAAATGGCGAGCCCGGAAACAGCGAAGATCTTTGGAACGAAATCCATTACCTGGATCCCGACTTACAGCGTGCAGAACGGGACCAAAGAAGCAGTGACGGGATGATCATCATCGCGATTCTGTTTGGGCTTTTGCTGATTTCCGGTCTATGTCTGTACGTTCGCACCCTGTGAGACCTGCTCTTTTGACTTCGCCATTTCCAGAAAATGCCGATTCCTCGCGGGTAGTTGCCGAGTTTGTCGTCGGCAGTTTCGACCCTTCCAAGACCACTCTCGCTGCCTATCACCACAATTCATTGACTTACAGCAGCGAGGGTTTGGCACGCGCATTGCCTTTATCCCAACCGGAGTTGCAAACCATGGCTCAGTCACAATCGCTTATCGGTCAGCCTTCGACTTCCCAATTCAGTCCGTTCGTCGAGATGCATCAGTCCATTCCGAGCCAGGTCGAAGCCATCTCTCCGTTCCTGGATCAACTCATGCGTTTTATCAGGAGGTTCCGAAGTGAGGATGGAAGCGAAATTGACATCGAAATCGCCTTACGCGAGGCGCTTACGAACGCGATAGTTCACGGCAACCATCAGAACCCTGAGAAGCGCGTGTACGTCGCGTCCTGCTGCAGCCAGGATGGAGAAGTATTAGTCACAGTTCGGGACTTGGGAGAAGGTTTTGATAGCCATTTAGTGCCGGATCCAACGACACCCGAGAACCAATTATCAGCTCATGGCCGCGGTATCTACCTCATGCAAGCATTGATGGACGAAGTTAAGTTTGAAGAACGCGGGACCGTGGTTAAGCTGCGCAAGCAGTCCAATTCGAGTCGCAGCAGCCCAGAGCAAATGGATTGAGGAGTTAAAAAGATGAAGAGGAAGTCGATAGTCATCCTGGCTGCATTCATGTTGATAGTCCCAATCAGGTAATGGTCCACGTTGGGCGGCTTCTTTTGGATGTCTGCGAGCAGTTGCTTCTGTCTTAAACGAGACAAAGTCCGGGTAGGGAGGGCACGGATTATGTGAACAAGGAGTGATCACATGTTAAGGAAGATGGCGTTACTGGGGTTGAGTTCAGTGTTGTTGCTGGCCGAGATCACGTTTGCGCAACCCGTGGCTAGCGGAACGCCGAATGATGACGAATGGACACTCGCGGTTGAAGCCGGGGCGGCAGACGGTCATTCTTCACAATTAGGTGACCCGCCTTTGTCACAAAACTTTGTGACTTCCGCTTTAAAAGCTGCCGCCCAGATCAGGAATTGGCAGTCGCACCTCGCTTACACCCTCCAAAATGGCTATCCCCTCTCCGTTTCATGGATTGCTTCCGATCGCGACCAGGCGGCGGATGCTCTGCGATTGGCTGCCGTAGCTACCGCAAGCGATACCGATCGGACGGCTCTGCAGCAACTGTTGACTCTTTTTGTGAATGTGCAGAGCTGGAGTGACGCGCGGATCGACGATGAAAGAAACCTGCGGCTCGCGACATACTACGTGTCTCGCTCGGCGTTAGACAACGATGAGTCATTTCAGAAAAACCTGGATTGCACGAACTCTCTAACTGCAATGCTGGCGAGTGGGACATTGCAGCAGGGCGTACCCTGCAGGTAACCGAGCAGATGGATTGAAAACCGCAAGCTGAGCCGGCCGAGACCATAGCACGGTCCCGAAATGGCATCCTGTGTGGTTCGGGCCTTTTCCTTCCGTATGCCCAAAGGGTTCCCAAACTGTGGTCGCCTGGGCTAATTTCACCCGTGCCGCACAAGACGCGGCACTCTCCTACTTACCACCCGAGAACGGCGCAGATCGGGCTGTCCCGTTATGGTCCTTACGCCTGAAATGTTAAGGATGTTGAGCCGACATCGACACTTTCGAACTTTCGACATCTCAATTCTGACTCGTGCACAAGCAATTCAAGTACTTGCACCCAAATCGGTTTGGAACGCGTCATGCAGTGATCTCAAGCAGAACCTGATTGCAGGAGCACTTTTGCGAGTTCCTGACTCATGCGCAAGACCAATTCGGTCCTAGGGCGCAAAGGAAATCAAAGTAAGGAGTTACACAATGAAAATCAAATTCATTCTCATCGCAGTTATCTTAGCGGCACTTATGCCATTTACCGCATTAGCTCAGACCGATTCCGGAAATGGCAATGCGCCGAAGACCGATATCGAAAGCGCCAATTCCGAACATGACGACAGCGTCGTTGATGCTGTCGTAACTGCTCCTTCTGCCGTGCCGCGCGGCCCAAAGGAGCTGTTGGAAGACTATGAAACCGAAATGGCACAGATCACGCATCGATTTTCTGCAACCCTCTTGCAAATTACCGACGCTGTGCAGCGCGGAGAACTCACCAGCGAGCAAGGACAGAAAATCAGTGCTGAACAATATCAAGTGGCGCAGATGCAATTTGAGCTGCTCGGCGCATGGAGCGCCATGTTGCAACAGGATCTGGCTCGGGTTCCCGATTCTGCAACTAAGGCGGACTCTGCTCAGTCCGAAGACAACGAAGTCATCCTGGTAGCGCTGCCGTTCTCATCCTTTGAGCTGAACCCTTCATTGGCAGAATATTTGAACTTGAGTCAGTCGCAGGTTGAACGCATCCAGCAAGTGATGGCACGAGAACGCCGAAGTCTTCAGCCGTTGATCACAGAGCTGCAATCGACGAAGGAGAAGCTGCTGGCCGCCGATCCAGAGCACACCAGTAACAAGGACATCAAAGCACTTGCCAACACGCAAGCAGGACTGTTGGCGAAGTTGATCGTGGCCAACGAACGCATGCAGTCGGAGATCTACAAACTGCTCACACCGGAACAGGAGCACAAGCTTGACGATCTGAAACGAGTTGGTGAAACGCCGAGCATCGCGAGCAAGTGAGCGAAAGTAGATTGAGCTTAATGCGGATATAAGCGAATCAAGCACAAAGCAATCAAACGGAAAGGACCTTAATATGAAATTTCGAAAACTATTAACGATTTTATGGTCTGCGGTCGCATTGGCAACCGCGGCCTTTGCTCAGCATGTCGCGGTTGATTATGACCATGCTGCAAACTTTAAACAAATCAAGACGTATTCATGGGCGAAGCTTCATACTGCCGACGCCATCACGGATAACCGCGTGAAAGAAGCAATTGACCAGGAGTTAGCAGCTAAAGGCTGGAGTCAGCTGCCCGGTGGCGGAGACGTTGCGCTCGTGGTGGTTGAACAGACGTCCGTGCGTGAGCAGTACGACAGCTTCTACAACGGGTTCGGCGGTCGGCGCTGGGGAGGAGGTATGGTGGACGAAACTACCACGGTTGACAATTACGAGGTTGGCACGCTGATCGTCAGCATGTTCGACGGCAACTCCAAACAGTTGATTTGGAGAGGAACAGCGAGTGGGGATGTGTCGGACAACACCCAAAAGAAGATCAAGAGTCTCGCGAAGGTTGTCCAAAAGATGTTCAAGAACTTTCCGCCGAACGCTGCCTAGGCGGGTAGCCCAGGGTCCATTTAGATTTCTGTCAACGAACCCATGCTGTGGGTGACGGATGGCGCACTTTCGACTTCGCTCAGGGTGCGCGCCCGCCTTCGACAGAGTGGTTCGGGCTTTTCCTTCGCTTACCAGGTTCACAGGATTGGGATGGAGGTCTGGCTTAATGCGTACCTGCTAGCGCTCTTCAGGAAAATGCGATTCATGGCCCGCTACACACTGCCAGCGCCCTTCGCGATAGATAAAAATATCCGTAAAGCGACTCTTCACCGGGGATTTTCCGTCATCACTCCTTATCATGGCCAGCCCACGGGCATACGCGAAATCGCTATACACTCGTGCATGCAAGTCCGACAATTCGACTGCAGGCTGAGCCTTGCCCCGATTCGCGGCACTGGCCAGCATTGCGGAGCGGTCGATCAGTGAACCTCTAAAGTCAGCCTCTTCGAATTCATCTGCCAGAATGCACCCCAGCGCAGCTATATCGTGCTGCTCCACAGCTCGCAGCCACACTTGTTCGATCTGAACCAGCGCCGCTTCATCCTTCGGCTGACCCGTTGGGCAAACTGCGCCATGCGCCAACGAACACAACAGCAACAACGGGAAGACGCTTTTCATAGGCACTCCATTCCTCGACCGTCTGGCCGCAACCGCCGAACAGTTTGACGCCGGCAACGGTTAAACGTTGGAACATCGGAAGGAACACCGGGGATAGACGGGACGCTTTCTCTCACAAGATCGGGGTACCGTAACGGGAACGTCCCGTCTGGTCCCAATGTTCCTGGTGCAGCAGCAACTGCCGCAGATCGCGCTCTCCCAGCGTGGGCACCCATTCCAGATCGGGAAAGTCGTTCTTGCGCATCAGCGTGTAGATATGCTCGGCGCTGCGTCGATCATGCTTTTGCTTGCGCGGGTCCTGGGCCGCGATCTTGGCTGCGTCTCCCAGGCGCTCGGCGTCTGGAGCCGTCGTGGTTATGTAATCAAGCGTGCCGAAGGATCCTGTGTTTGGTTCTGGCTGCTTGTCGCTGGGGTGGAGGGATGCGGTACCCACAGCGCGGATACCGTTATCCCACTTTCCTAAAGTGAATTCAGGAAGGCGAACAGCGCTTGTTTGTCCGCCGCACTTAGATCGCGGAAGCGATCGCGTACATGTTTCGCCTCGCCTCCGTGGCGTTCGATTGCGCTTTCGAGCGTCAAGGACTTGAGATCGTGCATGTGACGGGGATGCGTTCGCAGTCCCCAAAGCGGAACGGTGCGTAATTTGTTGGCCGTGTCCTGCGGCGGATTCTGCACGATGCCATCGCCGGTGCCGATGTCATGCAGCAGAAAGTCGCCGTAGGGATGAATGATCTTGCTGCCCAGCGCATCCGGTACGGTGAAGGCTCCGCCGTTTATTACGGTTCCCGCGGGCGCTGTGACGATGCTGCCAACGTGGCAAATTGCACAGCCAATATTTTCGAATAGTTGTGCTCCTGCCTGCGCTGCCGGGGTTGCTGCCAGAACAGCGTCGCGCGGAGGAGCCTTGGTGCCGCGGATAAACTGGGCGAAATGGTCGATGTCCGCGAGACCTAGACTATCGGGAGTGTCTTCGGGATCGCTCGTGATCTTGCCGATGGTCGTCACGTCCTTGGGACGGAGGCGGTTCGTAACTCCCATTTCGTTGAGGTAAGCGTCTCCAATGAACGAAAGCAGGCTACTGTGCTGGTCCTTCCAGCCAAAGCGTCCGATGCGCGTTTGTCCGGGTGATTCCAAAACGGGAACTTCTATCGCCTCACCGTGAATCCTGGCGTCGGTGCTCTCCACTTGGTTCTCGGCGATGGCTTTCAAGGTACTGTCGTCGATGGCCTCGACAAATCCATCTCCGAGTGTGTTCAGCGCGGCGCGTAACGCGCGTATGTTTTCGCTGTCGGGAACATGTTCCTGCGCCTGGGGAATCAGGGCGCGATCGTTGATGATCGAGCGCAGCGCGATGGTGTTTGCGCCATCATTGATGGGGACGGTTGCCGCGACGAAGTTGCCGTTGGCGTCCAGGTGGCCGGCACGAATTTCCGTGAACTGACTGGAACCCCCAGTCACAGGATTCTGGTGGCAGTCCGCGCAGGCTCGAGCGTTGAAGACTGGTCCGAGCCCGGTGGAGGCGTCGTGATCCTGCTCGAAGCTCGCCTGGTCGAGCGCGTAGGTGTCGCCCGCAGGTTCGGCGATACCGTTGCTGGTGCTTTTTGATCCCGGATTTTGCGCGAGCGTAGGCGTGTCGAAGCCGGCAGGCGCCTCCGTGGAAGATTGCTGCGCACCTCCGGCGAGGCAGATCGCGATCAGTCCTGTTAACAGGACCACAATGAAACACTGTTTGCGTGTCATGGGAAGAGTCGCCTCCAAAATGGGATGGATTTACCAGTCATTCGCGCGCTGGTGCGCGAGAGAATCCTGGCGAGATCAGAGACTCCGGCTCTCTGGCGCCTTATTCCCGAGGAATTGTTAAATGTCGGTTAAGAGATGAGGGACGGGTTGCAATACGATAGGAGTTCACGGCGAGTCGCGATGATTCGTGAGTGGCGTGCACTCTCAACCTGACGGGTGACGCACCCTATTTTCCCGTTATGGTTTTGACTTTTGGTTGCAACACCTCGCTGTGGGTGGCGCACTGGGTGGACCCGCGGCGGCAGGATCTCTTATTCCTTTTCCTTATTATCTCTCGATTCCTTATCGTCCCTCGCCAAGTAACCTTGGAGGATAGCCACATTCGGCGTGTTGGACACAAACACAATTGGGACATCGCTGAACAACAGACCAGTGTGGAAGTGGGATTCGGAAACCGAGGCGCTGTCAGGGGTTGCGACCGCGGTAGAAAACGCAACGTCATGGGGAGGAGACGTTAACTGGTGGTGGAGTGTGGCAAAAGCGACTTGCCCAGGCGTCACTCCCGCCGCCTTCCATGTGAAGTCAGTCACCACAAGCACAAATCCAGATGCTGGAGCCTTATAGGGTGTCAGTGTGCCATCGGCGGCGACCTGCTCCAGGTCTGTACAAAGGTTGGCGGTAAATCCGCCACAGACCAGGGTTACGTTTCTCGCTACATGCCACGGCGCAGGCGACGACGCAGAAACCGTCCGACTCGGATACCAAGACAGGCCGAAAGCCAAAGCAAAGCCCAAAGCAACTAGCGCGATTTTGCTTTTCATGCGGAATCTCCTTTTTGCCGCAAAATGACGTCAAGTGTATAGCCCTGGTGGCACAAGGGCAACGACCTTTCGTCCCGAGTGCCGGCAACGTCAGTTAGAGTTTTCCGACGGGTGACGCACCCTTTTGGGGAATTATGGTTTTGGTTCTTGGTTGCAATACGTCGCTGGGTGCCCCCAGAGCTAGCGCCGGATTGGTATTCATTCTGAAGAGCTAATAGGAAAATTGGAGATTATGAAACGACTCACTATTGCGATTTCAGTGCTGAGTTTGACGATAGCATCCGCCTTGTATGCGCAAGTTGTTGGCTCTCGCACGACATCAGCGCCTGGCATAACTCGCCGTGTGGTGGTAGATGAGCGCACTGTTCAGGTGGTCCGATCGACGTATCAACCCGGAGCAGCCGAGCCGCCTGGACCTCATTCTTTTGATGTAGTAATCGTTCCCTTGAGTGCCGGGTTCATGGAAGTCACAGTCGCTGGCAAGCGTATTCCATGGAAATCGGGGGAAGCGTTCTTCATTCGCCGTGGGGTTGAGCATCGCGTCGCGAATAAGGGAAGAAGGCCTATCGATTTCATTTCGATTCGAAATCCGTGATGACGGGTGCCGCACCCTTTTTGGGAATTTATGAAAAAAGGGTAGCCAATGCGGCTACCCTTGGTTAGTTCAGAACTGACTAACGCCAGCCGGAGAAGGCAAAGCGTGACCAGTCCCAGCGCTGGTTACGACTCCAGGCGGAGCCAGAGTTGTATCCGTGGCCGCGGTCGTACCTGCCGTGGCGGTCGCGATACAAATCGCGCTCGCGCTCGCGCAGTTCTTCGCGCTCGCGGTTTGCTGCTCGATAGTCGCCCCGGCGGAGGTCGTCGCGAATCTCCCATCTGTCGTGGTCGATTTCGCGCTCGTCCTGACGGCTGTCGCGATAGCGATCGTAATCGCCATTGCGATAGCGATCACTGTGATGGCCGTGGTTTGCCCGCTGCCATCCAGAATCGCGAGCGCCCCACCCGTGGCCGTTTTGCGCCATCAGCGAAGTACTGCCTGCAAATGCCAACAGCGCGATTGTGAGTAAGGTCCCTTTCATAGTGTCTCTCCTGATCGGTCCCTGGCCCAAGAAACCGGGCCTTAATCCGTAGCTAACACCGGTCCAGAGAAGAGTTGCGGCGAAAAAAGCGGCAATCGGCGCCCGGCAGTCAGCATTCGGCCCAAGGAAGCGGCTTTCGGCATTCGGCAGCCAGCAATCGGCCAAGGCAACAGCAACGGCAAAAGCAAATGAACCTGGGTGCTCGGCCTTGAGCTCTTGCAGACTTTTAACGTCCGGCTTCGCTTTCGCCAGCCGGGCCAAGCTGGGGAGCGGCGCAAGGCCGACTCCCACGGTGAGGACCCCGGTTCCCTGCTCTTTCGCTGCTTCGGGGCGGGGCCAGGCCGGAAAAATCCTGCTAAGTGTCCGATTGGGAAGTGGTTATCGGGGAAATTCCCTGGATTCCCTGCACCGTTCCCTGCCTGCGGGTGCAAATCTGCTGCTTTTGGGCAGAATCTGCAGAATTCTGTGCTTTAGAAAAGAAAATTCCCTGCTAAATTCCCTGAAGCAGGGAATTTGGGACTTTGATCGCGAAGGCTCTTCTGGTTCAAATGTGTGTGTTTGAGTGGTGGCCAGGGACGGCCCCGATCAGGGTCCCGCTGACCACCAATCTCGCGTCACGATCTTTGTCGGGTTAATAGGCGAGAATGATGCGGGACTTAGCCGGACAGAGCCGCCAGTGTTTCCGCGAGCACCAGCGTGCCGCGAGCGATATCTTCTATCGACGCGTACTCATCCGGACGGTGACTGTAACCATTGCGGCATGGAATAAAGAGCATCGCTATCGGCGCGATGCGCGAAAGAAAAAGCGAGTCGTGATAGGCACGGCTGATCATGGGCAACCACTTATGTCCGTGTTTGCCGCACGCGGCCGAAAGAGCATTGACGACTTCGGGCGCGCATTCTGCCGGAGCGTCAGCGTTGAGCAAATCGACTTTGATAGACACTCCTCTGCGCCTGGAGATTTGCCGCGCAGCATTCTCGATTCCGCCCATCAATTCATCTCGACGGTTGAGATCCGTATCGCGGGCATCGAGGCTGATGCGCACCATACTGGGAATGCTATTGATCGCACCGGGAAAGACGTCGCACATCCCGACCGTAGCTACGGTGTCGATGGAACCGCTCGTCCCTGCCAGCTTCTCGATTGCGAGAGTCAACTCGGATGCGGCGCACAGCGCATCGTGGCGATCCGGCATCAAGACCCCACCCGCATGTCCGCCTGCGCCTTCGATGGAAATACGTGCGCTCGCGGGGGCAGCAATCTTGGTGACGATACCAAGCGCGACATGCTCGCGTTCGAGTACTCGGCCCTGCTCAATGTGCAACTCGACAAATGCTTTGTAGTATCCGGAAGGCAATTTGACATCTTCGAGGTCGCCGCTCAGTCCTGCGTCCCGGCGCACTTGATCGAGCGATTCGCCATTTTTGTCGGTAAGCCTTGTGGCCATCTCGGCCGCGAGTGTGCCCGATAGTAGCCGGCTTCCTAAACATCCGATTCCGAAGCGCGTCGGCTCCTCGGAGGTGAACACCAGCAGCTCGATGGACTTTTTCGGGTGGAAGCCGCTCCGCTGCAGGGCTCGGATTGCCTCCAGTCCCCCAAGGACGCCGACGACGCCGTCGTACTTTCCTGCATTGGGAATCGCATCAATGTGCGAACCAGTGCCGACGACTGGCGCTGAAGAATTGGAGTCTGGCCAGCGCGCGAACATGTTTCCAATCGCGTCCTGCCGCACCTCGAGCCCCGCCGCCCGGCAGCGTTCCGCCATCCATGCTCGGGCGCGCATGTCCGCCTGTGTGAAGACGATTCTGGTCACGACAGGCGGTTCCGCTTCGGAAATCAACGCTAGTGCTTCGATTTCTTCCAGCAAGCGCGCCGAATCGATTTTTAGATTCATCGCGCTCTTGTTTCCAAAGGATGCCGGTTCCAGTCTTTGTAGATGAGATATTTAGCGGGCACTTTTCCGATCGCGCCGAACCACTGCGGGCACCATGGCGCCATCCAGATGAAATCACCGGCCGTCACTGAATACCATGAGTCAGCGAGCCGGTAAATTCCGCCGCCTTCGAGCATCAAGAGTCCGTGCTCCATCACATGCATCTCAACCATGCTGAGCGCTGCGCCTGGCTGGTACACCATGGTGTTCACGGCAAAATCGAAACTCGGGCTGTCGGGAAGCAGGCACTTCACCAGCAGATGCGGATCGTCTCCCAGCGGAGTCGAAGCGACCGAGTCCTCAGACGAAACGATCAGCTCCGGCGGCTTGACCGAGTCGAGCGGCTGGTACACCTTTTCTATTACCGCAACCCGACTCGTGTCTGACGCCGTGACGCGATGAGCCATTCCTTCCGGCAGGAATGCATAACCGCGAGAACCAAGCTTGGCTTTCTTGCCTTTGGTCTCAAGTGCAACGCTTCCTTCGAGCACATAAAGAAAGCGCTGAGCATGCCCGTCGCCTAGTTCACCGCCGGATTCGAACTCTGCGGTGTACTCGGCAAAACCGGCGCCCAATGCAGGTCCGGCGTGGACGACAGCCGTGCAGCGCTTCATTCCCAATAAGGGAGCGCGCACGAAAGTGTCTGGTGTCAGAAGGGCATGATCTGTGCGCCGGGAGCTGCGCGTCTGGCCAAGATTATGCACGTTGGACCCTTTGCTGTTTGAGCGCAGGGGACGAAGCTATCAGCTTAAGCAAGTTCATTCCAGCCTCAAGTGCTTTCTCTACGTCCTCGATGTTCACGGTTTCCTCGGGATGATGGCTGATGCCGCCGGGTGTTCGCAAGAACATCATCGCTGTAGGAATTTTTTCAGCCAGGACCATCGCATCGTGTCCTGCGCCGCTTGCCATCCGATGCGGCTTACATCCTGTTCTTCGGATCGCTTCTCCTACGTAACCGACGAACTGAGAATTCATAAGCACTGACGGCTGATTCATCAGAATGCTGTGCCGCAGCGACAATCCGCGATGAGCGGCAATTTCTTCCCCGGATCGAATCAGTGTATCGACCGCAGTGAGACGAACCTCATTTACGGCATGACGGAGATCCAGAGTAAGGTGAGCTTCTCCGGGGATCACATTGGCCGCTCCGGGCTTCGCGTGTATCGCGCCGATGGTTGCGACCAGTCCTGATACGCGATTGCCCTCTCGCTCGACGGCAGTGATCCACTCCGCTGCGCCCGCAATTGCATCGCGACGCAGCCGCATCGGAGTCGTGCCGGCATGGTTCGCTCGTCCAACGAAGATAACTTCAAGTCTGGTCTGCCCAGCGATAGTTTCAACTGCAGCGAGTGGAAGCCCAAGTTCCTCCAGCACCGGTCCTTGTTCAATATGAAACTCAATGTATCCCAGGATGTCATCTGTTAAGCGTGCGTCAGGGATATCGCTTGGGTTCAATCCAAAGTCTTCAATGGCGGCACGGACGCTGACGCCTCGCCTGTCCTGCTTCTCAAGCATCTCTTCATCGATCGTGCCGACCAGAGCGCCGCTGCCAATGAACGGCATGCCGAAGCGCACTCCTTCCTCTTCGGAAAAACCGATAACCTCGATTCCAAAAGGAAGGCGTTCGCCTTGCAGGAGTTCAAGCAGCGCCAAGCCGAGGACCACTCCCAAAACCCCGTCGAATGGGCCTGCGTCCGGGACAGTGTCAAGATGGGAACCGACGAGCAGCCGCGGCGCCATGGGATCGGCTCCGGCATACCGCGCGCGGAGATTCCCAACTGCATCGATTTTGATCTCAGCCCCAAGCGGCCTGATCCATTCTGCAATTTCGCGGTGACAATCGCGCATCGGCGGCGAGAGGAACGTCCGAGTCGTGCGGCCGGGTTCCTCGGTGAAAGTCGCGAGTCTTTGGCATCGCGCGATCACCTTTCTCGCCTGTTCCTTGACGTCACTACCTTTACTCGACAGAACTCATCCTCTTTTATCGGAACGGCGCATGCGTGCTTCAATGTAGCCATGCGGCTCGTCCGTTGGCACAAAGATCTCATTCGGGTTGTCTTCCCCAAATCGGGATAGATCCACGAGAAGGCAATGGATGTTTGGCATGATGAGCTCGATCTCGCTCACTTGCGACACATCATTCAGAACCCCTTCACCCATTGCATACAACGTATGCTGCACCGATTTACTGTCGTGATTAGAAAAAACTGTGAGCAGACGCTCTCGGATGCTGGCCCGCAATCTATCAAAGTCAACCCCATGTGATGTGTAGTTCCAATTCGCTCGCAGCGCCGTACCGAGCAAACGGTCTGCTGTCGGCGGCAACGTGGTAAGAGAATCCTGAATGTAACCTTCGAACGAAGACCCCGCCGTCTTCAGAATGACCAGATTTTCAAGTCCCGACACAATTGAGAACTCTTCGTTTCGTATTCGCCTTACTTTTGTGGTCTGCTGCTCCCTGCTCGATTGCACGAATGTTGTCGGATGCCGCGTTCCTCCAATTGCAACGCTTGCCCACGGCTTCTCCGATATCGATACATCCACAGCGGACACTTGCGGATTTCGATCCAGCAGAAAATCGACCATCTCCTTTGCGAACTCTTCCATGCATCTCGTCGCCGACTTCCGTGCCAGCCAGTAGACGGTATTCTTCATCGTGTCCGTGGGAAGAATCTTGCTGTTGTTTCCTTCTACAAAGCAGCTCTCGAAATCTCCTTGCAGCAGCACCTCTAACGTCCACTCACGAAGATCGTGGCGATCTTTGTTGCGCTTCACCCGCACCAGTCGTACGCGCGACTTCCCATAACGGTTTTCGCCAAGTTCGATCATTCAGTTTCAACTGCCCCGGTAGGTCGTGTAAGTGTGCGGGCTCAACAGGAGCGGAATATGTAAATGCTTCTCACCATCGCGCATCCAAAAGGTTATCTGCACGACCGGGTACAATCCCTGCACACTCTCTTGCGCGTAGTAGATGGCGGTGTCGAAAGTCAAACGATAAGTGCCGGGCGTAAGCTTGTCGCGCTCGGAAAGCAACTGGAAGCAACGTCCGTCCTCGTCGGTACGACCCGAGCCCACATTCCGCCACTGCCCGGAACCTTCCTGCCTCTCCAACTGGACGGGGACACCCGCTGCGGGCTTTCCGCGGGCGGTATCCAGCACGTGCGTGGAAATTCCTATCTTTTCGACAGCCATTTTTTCAAGCGAATGTTGGTGATCCGCAATTGCTGCTCCGCAGCTTCCCGGAGTTCAGTTGTTGCGTCGTTTCCCAACCGTCGGTTTAGGATTTCTAAAATCGCGGCGGCGCTTTTGCCTGTTGCACACACAATGAAAATACGTCCGAAACGCTTCTCGTACTCTCGATTGGCCTTGGCGAGCGTGAGTTTCACGGCGTCATCGGTGTTAGCAACGCCGCTCTGCTCTTGCGAGGACCACTGAATCGAGCGCCGTTCTTCGATGGCACTTTCGGAGTGCGACTCGCCAATGCGTGGATGACTTCGAAATGCCTCTAGCCAATCTGCCTCGCTCAGGCCACGCCAGGTTTCTTTCGACGCGACCAAGAGGTCAGCTTCGCCCGCAATTGGCCTTCGCTTCGCCATTCCTCGTGCCCACGCTTGCGATCCGCAGCAGGCCAGGATTTCCTTTTCCGCTGCTTCGGCCGGTAGTGCATTCCAGTGTGCGAGGACATTATTGAGAGGCGACTCGTACTTTCCGAGCTTCTCTAGAAATTCGGCTAGCAAGTTGTTCACTACCGCTGCTCGATATGTCGCGGTGGAGCGAATGTCGCTGATCGGCTTTATCTCGTCAGCGGCGGTCTTTTTTGCCAGCATGATGGCGGTCGCATCGATTCGCCTGCCTTTCAGCATTCGTTCCGTTTCGGTCAAACGAAGCGGAACGGGCGCTACACTTCCAAGAGCAATCCGAACATCTTCGACTACGCCATTCTTAACTTGGCTTAGACCAGCGATACAAACTTTCGAGATCGCCTGCGCGTTACGAGCCCCTACTTTGCGGCCGTAGGAAATGTAGCCCGAGAATCTTCTCGGCAAACAGATAGCTCGAATCAGTTCGTCGGGCTCGCGATTCATCTTTTTATAGCCGGTATGGAATTCCAAATAAGGTACACGACGTTCTCCGCGAGCTGAAATCAAAATCAGCTCGGCTTCGTACACCAGCAGCATGGGCAAAGAATCTGCCGCCGGCGACGCGTTCACGATATTTCCGCCCAGCGTCCCGCGATTCTGGTTCGCGATTCCTCCAGTCCAGCTTGCGGCAAGAGCGAGCAGCGGAAACTCGCGTGCGACATTTGCGTCTTCACGCAGATCGGTATAGGTGCAAGCGGCGCCGATCTGCAATTCACTCGGCAGGACGTCGATGCGCCGCAATTCCGGGAGGTTCCAAATGCTGAGAAGCCTTTGCGATGTCAACGTTCCCGCCGCGAACTGTACCATGACGTCTGTGCCGCCCGCGATCGGGAGCCATCCTTTCTTCCGCTCAGCCAGCAACTTTAGGGCTGCCGCGAGGCTCGTAGGCGTTATGAACTCGAATTCCGCAGGATTGGACCTCATGTGCGAGAGCTGCGCCGCACCGCATCTTCGACGGCTTCGAGAATTTGAAGATAGCCCGTACAGCGGCAAATATTCCCTGAGAGCCCTTCGCGAATTTCGTCGGTTGTAGGACGAGGCTTGTTCTGCAAGAGGTGCACCGTGGCTAAAATCATTCCGGGTGTACAGATGCCGCACTGCGCGCCGCCAAAGTCCAGAAACGCATCTTGCACATCCCGAAATCGAGTATCGGCTGCAGCTCCCTCGATTGTGACTATCCTGGCTCCCTGCGCCTGCGCTGCAGGGATCAAGCAGCTAACTACAAGAGCGCCATCCATCAAAACCGAACATGCACCACACTCACCTTCTCCGCAGCCCTCTTTGGTTCCAGTCAGTCCCAGCTCTCGACGCAGCACATCCAGCAATCGCTCCATGGGATACGCGCGGACAGTTCTTTCCTCGCCATTCACTTCGAACGAGAGCTCGACTTTTCCCTGAGAATCCTCTGTCATAAAGGCACGGAGACAGTCGAGGTTTCATACGCAGAAGATTTCGAGATCGCCGCGAAGATATCTTCGGGCAGCAATGGAATGGAATCGAAGGGAATTCCCAATGCAT
>Ga0207139_1024_pt1:12500-36161 | contig 36161 bp, 28 predicted proteins | sample Alteio_BWMinHeat_7_FD_153585 | JGI IMG/M metagenome (GOLD analysis project Ga0207139, IMG submission 153585) | Enriched cells from forest soil in Barre Woods Harvard Forest LTER site, Petersham, Massachusetts, United States -... | ecosystem: Environmental > Terrestrial > Soil >... | reverse complement strand
AAGATATTCACATTTTTGCTAAAAATGTATTTTTTAAGAAAAAATATGTGAAACTCTTACTAAGCCGGAATGTGATTGGCGGATAATGTTAGCTGGTCTTCGGAGTAAGTTTCGAAATAAGCTAAGCCCCCAATAAACCAAACGCAAACATAAGTGCCATCAAATTCCTCTGTACCTTTTCGTTTATTGATTGTATCAATAGTCATGTCTACACTACCGGATTTGAGATGAACCATATCATCTGTTTTGTACATAGGTTCCATGAGAATAAATTAAGTTATACAAATATAAGAAATAAATTGTAAGTATTTCTAAGAAAATTTGGCGAGTATGTAATTGCATATCGGTTATTATAATGTCAATCCCATAGTGTTTGCGATGTTGACCTCATAATATTTTTCTTTGCTCCAGTCGAAAACTTTAGAGCGCAGGTATTTGTCTAATGCTTCGATATTGTCTGCTTCCCAAATACAGGTAGCAACGGTCATATCGTTGTTGTGCATTACCTGTATGATGCGTTTAACGCCCGATACAGGAAGTTCCGGCATACTGTTTTGAGCTGTTGTCCAGAAATCGGTTGGGTTGTTGACCTCGTGATTTACTAAAATGATCATTGTAGTTTGTTTTGGTTAGTAGTGGGTATCCCATTACTGTGCCAAATAAAATATTGATCAAAGAATTGGTATGTATTTAACAAGAATTTGGATTTATTATTTTTATAACGTAAGTTTACGTTATGTGGCTTGTTTTAAAGTTGTAAAACAAATGTTAAAGCAAACTATAAGCATCGTTAAAGTAGTGAGCGTGGGTATACAAGTAATGATGCGCTGTGATTAGTTTAACAGTAAAAATTTTTTCACCATTTAAAAACCTGTTTATGAAAAAGATCCTTACGCTATTATTTGCCTTGCCCGCGGCTTTATATACGCAAGCGCAAATGCCAACCAATTTTAAATTTGCAAAGGTGCAGGGTGCTTCCTCTGCATTTGTTGCACAAATACTGAATAGCCAAATGACGATGGCTGCCAAAACAACATTAACAAAAGAAATGTTGATTGGGAGCCGGTATTATGAAAATAGTTTTCGCCCTTCACTTAATATATACGATAGCTCGAAGTATATATATAGCGGGAATAATGGTTCGCAATTTGATCTAAACCAGTTACAATATGATTTTCCGAAAACGCAGTTTGATTATGACCAGCCTATACTAGATCTGCATGGGTATCATATAACACAGCCGGAGGTGCATTGTGATAGTGCTATCGGGAAAAATATAGGGACTTCGGGACTGGCATTATCAAATACTACTGTTGCTACTTATGATGTGAATGGTATGCTCCTGACCTATAAAAGTGTGAGTGTGGATACGACCTACACTCCCAGCCTAAGCTATTATAATACGTATGATGGCTCGGGCAATGTAACTGCGAGTATTTATTTTAAAACCAAAAATAATGGGGCGACATGGGATAGTGCGACAAGAAGGTATTTCACTTATAATGGGACCGGGCAATTGACAACTGACAGTACGTACACACTAAGCGGGGGTAGTTGGTATGTGTCGAGGAGGTATACTTATGTTTATGACGGGAGTGGACATGTAACGCAGGTGAATGTATATAGCAGGGCAAATGCGGTAGCGGCTATGAAGAATACATTAGTATATAACCAAACGTATTATACCAGCGGTAATCTACAGACTTGCTATATTTCAAGTGATACCGGGACAGGGTTGTATGTGTCGTCTGTTGATACTTTTGGGTATGCTACGGGATATAATTACTATAATTTCTACCAGTCAAGTTCTTATACTGATGTGGGCTGGAGTATTGTAAGTACTGCCAGCAAACATATAAACGCAGCAGGTGTGCCGGATAGCAGTCTTAAATCGGAGCTGGTCTTCTTTTTTGATACTACCGGTGCTTTATTGGGTTCTCAATACGTGCATTTTAAGGACCAGATCAGTTATAACACACATAATGATCCGGTGAAAGATATTGATTATGTAGATTTTGGCAGCGGATATGGCTTGAATTCCACACAATTTTTTTATTATGAACCTGCAACAGGAGTAGTGAATATGCCAATGCAATATGAGGTAAAGGTGTATCCTAACCCCACTATCGATGTTGTGAGCATATTGCCTAATGATGTTGTGAAGAACAAGAATGTTGTATTGCAAATGACTAATACAGAAGGTAGGCTGGTAAGCAGTATGAGTCTGAACTGGGCAGGGCAGGAGATAAAGATGTCTTTGGCTGGTATTGCAAAGGGCGTTTATTATTTGTCAGTAAGGGATGCATCAGGGAACGCATATATGACGGAGAAGATAGTAAAGGAATAAGAAATGTTAGTTTAAATATTAGATCCCGCTACCAGCGGGATTTTTTTGTTTTTTAAACAAATTTGGAAAGCCCTTATTTAGGGCTGTATATTTGTGTTGCAACATTTATTTAATCTACTTTTCAATCACACAGAATGAATAAGCTCCTGTTTACTGTATTGGGTGCCAGCCTATTTTTTACGTGCTGTCAATCGCCGGAAAATAAAAATGTAAAAATGGACATACTTAAGAACAATCTTGACACTACTGTAGCGCCGGGTGAAGACTTTTTTAGTTATGGTAATGGCGGCTGGGTGAAACAAAATCCGATACCTGCTGATGAAACGAGCTGGGGTATAGGTCAGTTGGTGCAGAGAGAATTGTATGATCGCCTGTTGCACATAAACGAAGCGGCGATGAAAAAGGATGAGAAGAGCGGTACTACCAAACAGATCGGTGATTTTTGGGCTGCAGGTATGGATACTGTAAATATTGAGAAACAAGGTATAACTCCGCTACAAGCAGAGCTGGATAAGATAAATGCGCTTCAAAATGCAAAGGATGTGATGATGCAGGCGGTGCATATGCATGGATATGGAGCAAATGTATTTTTTGATGAAGGTGTGCAACAGGATGAAAAGAACAGTGATGCCTATGCCTACCATATGCAGCAGGGTGGACTGGGTATGCCTAACAGGGATTATTATTTTGAGACAGATGCGCGTAGCGTGAAGATACGTGAGGCATACCCGGTGTATGTGGCTACTATCTTTAAGCTAATGGGTGTGGATAGTGCTACGGCCAAAACAAAAGCTGCTGCTGTAATGGCACTGGAAACAAAACTGGCCGAAAAGAGCCGCAAACTGGAAGACCTGCGCGACCCGTATAAGAACTATAATAAAATGGCAATAGCCAAACTAAAAACAATATCACCCAATATAGAATGGCCATTGTACCTGAAAGAAATAGGAGTGGCACATGTGGATAGTGTGATAATAGGCCAGCCTGAATTTTATAAACAACTGGACGTTGTATTGACAACTGAAAATATACAGGTACTGAAAGACTATTTGGCTTTTCATTTAGTGCGTACTTTTTCGCCTTATCTGAGTAAGCCATATGCGGATGCGAATTTTAATTTTTATAGCGGATTATTGCGTGGCGCCAAAGAACAACGCCCCCGCTGGAAGCGTGTGCTGGACGCAGAAGAACATGCTATGGGCGAGGCGCTGGGTCAGCTGTTTGTGAAAGAATATTTTAATGAGAAGGCAAAGAAACGATATGAGGATATTGTGGAAAATATACGCGCTGCTTATAAAGAAAGAATGGAAAAACTGGACTGGATGAGCAGTGAAACAAAACAAAAAGCATTACACAAGCTGGCTGCCATTACTAAAAAAGTAGGCTACCCGGATAAATGGAAAGATTTTTCTGCTATGAAAACGGGAAGAGCCTCTTTTGCTACTAATATGATGCAGGCAAATATGTGGTGGAATAATTATTACATGAGCAAGCTTGGCAAACCTGTGGACCGCAGTGAGTGGGATATGAGCCCGCAAACTTATAACGCTTATTATAATCCTTCTAATAATGAAATCGTATTGCCGGCGGGTATGTTCACTGTGCCGGGATATAAGGATGAAGAGCTGGATGACGCATTGGTATATGGCTATGCAGCTGCATCGACCGTTGGGCATGAGATAACACATGGCTTTGATGATGAAGGTCGCCAATATGATGAACATGGTAACCTGAGCAACTGGTGGACGAAGAAAGATGAAGAAGAATTTAATAAGCGAGCAGATGTATTGGTAAAACAGTTTAACAATATGGTGGCTGTAGATACGATACACCTGAGAGGAAAACAGAGCCTGGGTGAGAACCTGGCCGACCTGGGAGGCTTGCTGATAGGCTATGATGCCTTTATGAAAACAGATTGCTATAAGAAGGGTGATAAGATAAGCGGCATGACCCCTGCACAGCGTTTCTTCCTGGGATATGCGTTGAGCTGGATGATAGAAATAAGGCCCGAACAAATTGCCAACCAGGTGCATAGTGATGTGCATGCGCCAGCAAAATTCCGCGTGAACGGACCGTTGCCTAATGTACCGGGGTTTTACGAGGCATTTGGTATTAAGCCTGCTGATAAAATGTATTTAGCAGATACCGCGAGGGTGCATTTGTGGTAATTAGCAAATTAGCTGATATGCTGATTAGCTGATTGGATTTAAAGCATGGTTATTGAATTGATCAACTTAGTAGCTATCATTCGTATGCGTTTTGTAAACTGTTTATTATTTTTACTGGTTGTTGCATTGTCTTCCTGCCATTTACATAGGGATGTAGTGGCAAAACAAGAGCGGGAGAAAGCGCATTATATACATAAACATGGGGAGCCCAATAAATATTCTACTGAAGAATATATTGCTATGTATAAAAGAATAGCCAGGCACCAGATGAAGAAATATGGTATTCCTGCCAGTATTATATTAGCGCAGGGAATATTGGAGTCTAATAATGGTAACAGCGACCTGGCCCGGTATGCAAAAAACCATTTCGGTATAAAATGCACTAATGACTGGGATGGCAAAAGCTATTATAAAGATGATGATAAGCCTAAGGAATGCTTCAGGAAGTATAAGGCGGTAAAGGACTCGTTCAGGGATCATTCGGAATTTTTGACGCGGGCCCGATATGCCACTCTTTTTAATTTAAGTACAGATGATTATAAAGGTTGGGCGCTGGGCTTGAAAAAAGCAGGGTATGCCACTAATCCCAAGTATCCACAATTGTTGATCAACCTGATAGAGAAGTATGATCTGCAACGGTATGATTAAACGATGTAAAGACCTATTTTTGCGCATTACCAGGAATCTGATCTACCAAAATGAACATTAAGAAATTATTGATCGCCAACAGGGGCGAAATAGCTATACGTATATCGCGTGCTGCAACTGAGCTGAATATACCAACAGTAGCCATATTTACTTACGAGGACAGGTACTCCCTGCACCGATATAAGGCAGACGAGGCCTACCAGGTAGGTGCAGATAAAGATCCTCTTAAACCATATCTTGATATTGAGGCAATAATAACTATTGCCAAAGAAAGCGGTGCTAATGCCATACACCCCGGGTATGGTTTTCTTTCGGAGAATGCGAAGTTTGCACAACGATGTGCAGACAATGGTATCTTATTCGTAGGCCCAAGCCCTGAGGCTATGGCAGCACTAGGTGATAAAGTGACGGCAAAAGAAGTAGCAAAAAAAGCGGGGATACCTATAATAGAAAGTAATGATGGTGAACTGAATGATGAAGATACGGCGCTGAATGAAGCAAAAAGAATAGGGTACCCGCTGATGCTGAAAGCTGCTGCAGGTGGTGGCGGGCGCGGTATGCGCGTGGTGCGTGATGATGAGCAATTAAAGAAGTCATTTAACGAAGCAAGGAGTGAAGCGAAAAACGCGTTTGGTGATGACACTGTTTTCCTCGAAAAATTTGTAGAGCGCCCCAAGCATATAGAAGTGCAGATAGCCGGCGACAGGCATGGCAATATTGTGCATTTATATGAGCGTGATTGCTCAGTGCAGCGCCGATTTCAGAAGGTGGTAGAGATGGCGCCATCTATGGGTTTGCAGCAAAATACATTGAATAAGCTGTATGGTTATGCTACGAATATTGCAAAGGCTGTTAACTATAATAATCTCGGCACGGTTGAGTTTTTAGTGGATAGTGATGAAGATATTTATTTCATAGAAGTAAACCCGCGCATACAGGTAGAGCATACGGTAACAGAAATGATAACCGGTGTAGACCTGATAAAAACACAATTATACATAACATCCAATTATAAACTTTCTGATAAAGAAATAGGATTAGGCGACCAAAATAGCATACCTAAAAATGGTTTCGCGATACAATGCCGTATTACAACAGAAGACCCAGCGAATGGTTTTAAACCGGACTATGGTACGTTGATGACCTATAGAAATGCAGCAGGTTTTGGTGTGCGGCTGGATGAGGGTAGTACCTACCCGGGCATGAAGATCAGCCCGTTCTTCGATTCGATGTTGGTGAAGGTGAGCACATCGGGTAATGATCTGAGAGATGCGGGGCAGAAAATGAACCGGGCGCTACGTGAGTTTCGTATACGTGGGGTAAAGAATAATATTCAGTTCCTCGAAAACCTGATAACAAACGAGGAATTCCTGTCTGGCAGCGCAACTGTAAATTTTATACAGGAGCACCCGGAATTGTTTGTCTTCTCAACGCGCCTGGACAGGGGCACGAAAATGTTGAATTTCCTGGGAGATATTACTGTGAATGGTAATGCTGATGTGAACCAGGAGGAAATAGTAAAAGATAAGAAATTTGAAAAGCCTGTTGTTCCTGCATACGATGTAAATGCACATTATCCGAAGGGAACTAAAGACCTACTAACTGAATTAGGACCAGAGAGATTTGCCGAATGGCTGAAGAAAGAAAAGCAGATACATTATACTGATACTACATTCCGTGATGCACACCAGTCTTTGCTGGCTACGCGTATGCGTACCTATGATATGCTAAAGGTGGCGAAAAGCTTTGCGATGAATCACCCCCAAACATTCAGCATGGAAGTGTGGGGTGGTGCTACCTTTGATGTGTGTATTCGCTTTTTGAAAGAAGACCCTTGGCAAAGGTTAGAAGCATTAAGAAAAGCAATACCCAATGTGCTGCTCCAAATGCTGATACGCGGCTGTAATGGTGTAGGCTATGCAGCGTATCCTGATAATTTGGTGGAAAAATTTGTAGAACAATCCTGGGAGAAGGGGGTAGATATATTCCGCATATTCGATTCGCTTAACTGGATGGAAAATATTGCGCCATGTATAGAAATGGTGCGCAATAAAACAAAAGGTATTGCCGAAGGCTCACTATGCTATACAGGTGATATATTAGACCCCAAGCGTACAAAATATACTTTAGATTATTACCTGCGCATGGCTAAAGACCTGGAAAATGCCGGTGCGCATATACTGGGTATAAAAGATATGTCGGGCTTGCTGAAACCGTATGCAGCTAAAGTATTAGTAGAAGCGCTGAAAGATACGGTGAAGATACCTATACACTTACATACACATGATACTTCATCGCTGCAACCTGCCACATATTTAATGGCTATTGATGCAGGTGTAGATGTGGTGGATTGTGCTTTAGGTTCTTTATCGGGGCTTACATCGCAACCAAATTTTAATGCCATAGTGGAAATGATGCGCTTTAATGAGCGTGAAAATAAATATGATATTAAATCGCTGAACCAATATTCTAATTATTGGGAAGCTGTAAGGGAATATTATTATCCATTTGAATCGGGATTAAAGGCGAGTGCAGCAGAAGTGTTTCAGCATGAGATACCTGGCGGACAATATTCTAACCTGAAGCCACAGGCTATTGCTCTTGGTCTTGGAGATAAATTTGAAGAGATAAAAGAAACCTATGCTACTGTGAATGAAATGTTTGGCGATATAGTGAAGGTAACGCCAAGCTCGAAAGTGGTGGGAGATATGGCACAATTTATGGTGGCTAATAACCTGACAAAAGAAGACGTGTTTCATAAAGGCGCTACCATTTCATTCCCTGAATCTGTGCAACAATTCTTTATGGGTGAGATAGGACAGCCCGCAGGTGGATTTCCTGAAGAGCTGCAGCGTATTATATTAAAAGATAAAAAACCATTCACTGACAGGCCGAATAAACATTTACCTGCTGTGGATTTTGATAAGGACTTTACAGATTTTAAAGACAAATTTGGCAATGATCTGACCTTGTTAGATTTCCTGTCATATAAATTTTACCCGAAAGTATTTGAAGAGGGATTGAAATTCTGGAGAGAGTATGGTGATATATCTGTAGTGCCGACACCTTTGTTCCTGTATGGTATGGAGATGGGGCAGGATGTGACCATAGAGATAGCCAAAGGAAAAACACTCCTGATACGACTGCTAAGCATAGGCCCGGTAGATGATAATGGTAAACGGACTGTATTCTTTAAGCTGAACGGACAGACGCGTAATGTGGAAGTGCTGGACCGGTCGGTGAAGGTGCATAAGGTGGAGAATAAAAAAGTGGAGAAAGATAATGAGCATCAAATAGGTGCGCCACTGCAAGGTATGTTGTCTAAACTATTAGCGAATAAAGATGAAAAAGTGAAGAAGAACCAGCCACTGTTTGTAATAGAAGCCATGAAGATGGAAACTGTAATTACAGCGCCTTTTGATGGTGTAGTGAAAAATATACAATTAACAGCCGGTACTTTAGTGAATACAAATGACCTTGTAATAGAGTTAGGCTAAGGACCACTTATGGGTAATAGCTTCTATTACATTGTCATTGCCTGTTAGTTCCGCCAGCCTGCCTATTACACGTTCTACCAAAGCATCGGGGCAAGATGCGCCTGAGGTGATCATTACCTTTAGTGGCCCTTTGGAAGGAATAAAACCGATTGTTTCCTTTTCGGCATGCGTATGCAGGTCGAAGTGACGTACCACATTATTGGGTAACAGGCAATGTTCATCATTGATGAAGTAAGTAGGTAATTTCTCTTCACATAATTCAACCAAATGAGAAGTGTTAGAGCTGTTATACCCACCTATGACCAATGCAAAATCTGCCTGTTCATGCAACATACCTTGCACAGAGCTTTGGTTGTCGTTAGTAGCATAACAAAGTGTATCGCGGGTATCGGCAAAACGTTCACTGGCCTTTTCGGCTGGTAATTTATATTGTTGTACCATTACCTGTTTCAGGAAGTCTGCAATGGCTTGTGTTTCGCTTGCCAGCATGGTGGTTTGGTTTACTACACCTATACGCTGCAGGTCTGTTGTCACATTAAACCCGTGTGAGTATTGGCCTTTAAAATCTTCGTAGAATTTTTCAGCCGGAAGTGTATTGGTTATGTATTTGGCCAGGAGGTGTGTTTGTTCCATATCCTTCACTATCACGGTTGGAGTATGTGCTTTGCTATGAGAGAAGGTGGCACGGGTCTCTTCATGTTTGGGTTTGCCATGTACCACAATAGTATATCCGTCATTGCCGATCTTCTCCGCTTTGTTCCAAACACGTTCTACAAAAGGGCATGTGGTTTCATAATGTGTAGGCTCTATTCTCTTGCTACGGAGCTTTTGTTCTAATTCGAGTGTAGTACCAAAGGCAGGTATAATAACAATATCATTATTGTTCAGTTCATCCCAATTCATGAGCATATTGCCTGAAGTATCCATAATGAACTGAACCCCTAATGACTGAAGGTCAGCATTTACCCCGGGATTGTGTATCATTTCACTTAAAAGAAATACTCTTTTGCCGGGATTCTCAGCAATTGCACGGAATGCTATTTCAATAGCATTCTCAACACCGTAGCAAAAACCAAAATGGCGGGCAAGGATAATATGTAAAGAACCCATTTCCAATATAGATGGAGTAAAGTCTTTTTTCATTTTATCATCTGCTTTCCGTTTCTGCTTAATAGCTGTTACCAGCGGGCTGCGATAATGGACCGGGACCTCAAAAGATTTCATGTAGGTTGCAAAGTTAAGAAAAGCATGCTTTTAGGTCATGTTCGGCATAAAGATTGTGCTGAAAATTGTGTTAAAGCTGAAATAGATGGGTATTTATATTGAGTTAATAGATAAATTAGAACGTTGTAAGGCTTTAGATAGTCATTAAGATGCGATATAGGAGAAAATTATTAGTGCTTGCAATCATTATTGTGTTGCTTACGGCTTTGGAGTATGCATTCCCCGGCAATCCGCATGCTATGTCATTCTATACGAGATACATGTTCAGGCCATACCAGTCTTTCAGAAACCTTTTGTTTGGATATATACCTATCAGTGTAGGTGACCTAATGTATTGTTTTGGCATATTACTCATAATAATCCTTCTTATCAGGTGGGTGTATTTTTTGATAAGAATAAGAACACACAAGGATCAATTATTTACCTCTTTTATACATACACTCATTACTATATGCGTTTTATATGCTTTATTTATCTTCGGCTGGGGCGCTAATTATTATAAACCTTCACTGGCTCATTATTGGCGGATAAATGATACCATATCGAAGCCTGATTCTCAATTGGCAGCATTTGATGGTTTTTTGGTTGATAGGCTAAATACGTATGCCCCGCATTATCACACACTATCTTTCAAAATTATAGATACCAGTTCACGCGGATACTATAAAAGATTTACAGATTCGAAATCTAAATTAAGCGGTTTGCAGGCAAAACCATCTTTGTTTAATTTCCTGATGCAGCATTTGGGCATACAGGGTTATTATAATCCATTTACCGGTGAGGCACAAGTGAACAGGTTCTTACCCGGGTTTATGTTGCCATTTGTAGTATGCCACGAAATGGCCCACCAAAGCGGTGTGGCAAATGAAGGCGACGCTAACTTAATGGCTTATGTTGTAAGCACTGCTACTAATGATACAGCTTTTAATTATTCCGCTTACCTGAATATCTGGTTGTATGTGCAGTCCCGAATGAGATATAAGGACTCTACGATGGCAAAGAAATATATGCTTCAATTAAATGGATTGACGAAAGCACATATAGATACTTTGAGGGCCATCAGGAAAAAATATCAAGGCACTATGAGCAATTATAGTAGTATGTTCTATGATGAATATCTACGCTTACATAGTCAAAAAGGGGGTATACATAGCTATAGCGATGTGATAATGGCTGCATGGGCATGGGAGCAAAAAAGGCCCTTGTTAAAAGATTCTGTAATAAAGATTCCTTAGCCTTTATATTCTCCCCACACGCTGCGTAGGGTATCAGATATTTCGCCAAGTGTGCATAGGTTTTCTACAGCATCAATTACGAATGGCATCATATTCTCTTTAGTGCCGGCTTTGATGCGAATTGTTTCAAGACAGGTATTTGCTTTTTCATTATCACGTTTGGCGCGGAGCATTTTTAATTTTTCTGATTGTACCTGGCGTATGGAATCATCTATTTTTAGTAGTTGTGTTTTGTCATCTTCTTTTACCACAAACTTGTTTACACCAACTATTATCTTCTCATTATTCTCGATGGCTTTGCTATAAGCATATGAGGAACGCGCGATCTCGTCTTGTATAAAGTGTTGTTCGATCGCGCTTACGGCACCACCCATCACATCTATTTTCTCAATTAGCTTCCATGCGGCGGCTTCTATTTCATTCGTGAGTGATTCTACAAAATAAGAACCGGCAAGAGGGTCTACTGTTTGAGTTATGCCGCTTTCGTATGCTATTATTTGCTGCGTACGTAAAGCTATTCCCGCTGCATCTTCTGTTGGTAATGAAAGGGCTTCGTCGAAGCCATTGGTATGCAAGGATTGTGTGCCGCCCAATACTGCACTTAATGCCTGTGTGGTGACACGTACTATATTGTTCTTAGGTTGCTGTGCGGTGAGTGTGCTACCCCCCGTTTGAGTATGGAAGCGCAACATTTGTGCTTTAGTGTCTGTAGCACCTAATGATTTTGTGATGTTGGCCCACATGCGGCGTGCCGCACGAAATTTTGCTACTTCTTCAAACAGGTTGTTGTGTGCATTGAAGAAGAAAGAAAGGCGCTGTGCAAATACATTGATATCAAGGCCTTTATCAATAGCGGCTTTCAGGTAAGCTTTACCATTTGCCAGTGTAAATGCCAATTCCTGCACGGCAGTAGAGCCTGCCTCGCGAATATGATATCCGGAAATGGAGATGGTATTCCATTTAGGTACTTCTTTGCTGCAATATTCAAAAATGTCAGTGATAAGGCGCATAGAAGGCACCGGCGGATATATATAGGTGCCACGCGCCGCATATTCTTTCAGTATATCATTCTGGATAGTGCCGGAGATTTTTTTGATATCAGCCCCTTGTTTCCTGGCGAGTGCTATGTAAAGTGATAATAGTATAAAAGCTGTGGCATTGATGGTCATGGAGGTAGATACTTGTTGCGGGTCTATGCCCTTAAACAGTATCTCCATATCTTCAAGAGAGTCTATTGCAACACCTACTTTGCCTACTTCACCTTCTGACATAGGATGGTCTGAGTCATAACCTATTTGGGTAGGCAGATCGAATGCGACTGAGAGACCACTGACACCATTGTTGAGCAGGTAATGATAGCGTTTATTAGATTCTTCTGCTGTGCTAAAGCCGGCATACTGGCGCATGGTCCATAGCTTATCGCGATACATAGTAGCATGTACGCCACGGGTAAAAGGGAATTGACCAGGTAGCTCATCCATCTTAATTGGCTCGCAATACACTGGTTTTATTTCTATACCTGAATCAGTCTTTATTTTGTTTTCGCTCAAAGTGAAGTCAAAAGTTAAAAGTGAAAAGCTGTAATAATTGCAGGCTAATTTTTAGTTGTTATAGCTCCGTAGGACAATACCGCTTTTGCCTCATCGTTAATGATGCCTAATGCTATGTCGGTAGGTAATTCACCCTCAACAGTGAGTAAGTAGTCAACTATGCGTTTATGAAGCTCCTTTGCAGAAGCATCGGGTGGCATTTGGGAAGCCATAGAGTTGATCATGTTGAGCTGTTGTTCTTTCACACCTCTTACCGCATTCCAAACATCTTTCGAAACATATATCTGCTGGGCCAGGTTATGTTCAAATTCTGTACGAATGTTAATTATCAATGCTTGCTGAAACTGTATAACAGTCATGCCGGGTTCATAAACACGGGTAAGCAATTGGCGTGGGTGCAAACGGTCTACAAATAATGCCATACGCTCATAGGCTTGCAAGCGTAAGCGAATAGTGGTATCCTGTGTATCGCGCATTAGGTCCAGTTGTTTTCTTTGGGTCTCAGAAAGCAAAAAGCGACTTACTATAATAACACAGGCAAGCAGAACTATAAAAGCGGGTAAAGTATATTTCAATATGTCTAATGTTGTATCCATTGGGTAAAGTTAATGATTGTAGAATTTCGGGAGCAGAAATCAGCATATTTTCCACAATATGCTGCTCTCTTCCACAATTATCTCAAAAATTGTGTTGTTAACGATGTTTTTTTTATTCATTTTATTGCTAAAAGTTGTGGCACGGTTTTGTAATGATATATTGCGTTGCACCTAACACTCAAAGCTATTCTATATACAAGATGGGGGTCTGGTAAATAGGGCATGGGCCGGATGATAATCTGGCCCTTTGCAATTATATAAAATCATTATTATGCTTTATCGGGTGACCTCATAATCTAAAATATTATGAAATGTATTTATGTAGAAGCTATTCTACATTAATATCCATTATTCACTGAATGACTAAATTATAATCAAAAAAAATGAATATACATTGGTTATTATCATGCTGATTATCACCCTGATACAGCGATTTAATAATATTTGCTATTCTTTCAAAAAGAATGGCAGAGTATTTACTATATAACCTATTAAAGCTAGTATTATGATACCAAATTCAGGCATGGACAGCAGAGCGAACGGATCTACTCCTTTTATGAATACACTTACCAGTTGTGTAAATAAGGTAGTAAAAGACGGGTATATAGATAATTTTAAAATAACTGAGGAAGGACTTTATTCTTATACAAAAGAAAAAAATTACCACCCCGATCAAATCACTATTATCAATTTTTACCGTTTTGAAGGGCAGTCTGATCCGGCAGATAATGCGATCCTATATGTAATAGAAACCAGCGATGGTTCGAAAGGGACAATTATAGATGCTTATGGTCCGTATTCAGATGCCAAGTTAACATCATTTATGAATGAAGTGGAGGCTATTAGTAAAAAAGAAAAGAAATATCCGGAGGCTTAGGGCTATTCCTCTATCGGAAAGAACAATTTAAATGTTGCCCCTGTTTTAGGGTGACCGGTAGCTTCTATATAACCATTATGGTTAGCCATGATACGTTGACTTATGGTAAGGCCAATACCTTTCCCATCATATTCTGAATGCTGGTTGTGAAGCCGTTGAAACATCTGAAATAATTTATGAGAAAATTTATTGTCAAAGCCTATACCGTTATCTGCAATGTCAATACGGTAATAGCTTTTGCGTGAGATATTGGACCTTTTATCTGAAGAATCATTTACCTGTACCGTATGTACAGATATATTTATTACCGGTGTTACATTTTCGTGTGTAAATTTCAGTGCATTATCTAATAATGCGGTTAGCAAGATTCTTAATTGGCTATGATGTCCTTTTATTGTGGGTAGCGGCTCATAATTAATGACTGCATTTGTTTCAACGATCTTTTCTTCCAGGTCATTTTGCACTTGATTTAGTATTATATTAAGGTCTGAAAGTTTTTTTTCATTTTGTTGTTTACTTAGGTTGGTAACATTTACCAGGTCTTCTATCAATTGCTGCATTCTTATTGCCGAAGTGCTGATCCGCTCCATGGTATGTTTACTTTCATCGTCTATGCCCTGGGTTTTTAACCAAACAAGGCGGTTGCTGAAAACCTGTATCTTTCTAAGCGGCTCCTGCAGATCATGAGAGGCGGCGTAGGCAATTTGTTCCAATTCTGCGTGTGAATGTTTAAGGTCAATCAACTTTGCCTGCAATTCATCCTGGTAAGCAACACGTTTTTTAAATTCTCTAAGGATAAGAAAAAATGATATAATGGTGATAAGGCAAAATGCCGTTAATATATATTTTAGCATAGTAGCAGTAAGCTGCTGATAAAAGGTCTTATTTCTCTGGTGAAGAGCCATGAGCTCATTCTCCTGTACCTGCATATCCCGTATATTTTTCAAGCTTTCCTGCATGCTTCTTCTCCCTTTATAATAATATGGAGATATATTGTTGCTACGAGTAGTGTCCAGATAGGCAAAATTGTCACCTATATATCCCCGCCTCATTGCAAGTGCGCTTTTTACCAGTATCAAATTCTTTTTTTGCGCTTCATTTTCAGAGATCAAAGACTTTAATGTATCTGTAACAGGGCCTATTCTTTCTACCGTATTTAGCATTGCCCTTTGGTAAGAGGTGTCTTTTGTGAGCATGTAGCCGCGCTCTATTCTATCAAGGTCCTTAACAATACCCTCGATCACATATAATTGCCCTATTACTTTATGGGTGTGGTCTACAGAAGCGGAATAATTGGTAAGCGCAGCAAACCTGTTGATAGAATAGAAAGATAGCGCTGTCATAAAAATGACAGAAAGTGAAAATGCTATTACCAATATCCTGAAAGTTTTCTTCATCGCAACACTTATTATCTACACTATGTAGAGCATATTCCTCAAGATAAACTAATACTGTAAGTCCTTAAAATTATTTCTAAAGATACAAAGTGGAAAATAATCGCACACGCAATTGAAATACAATTATTTATACATAGCGATAAAAAAGTTTTTACTGAAAATGAAATTCGGCTTTAAGCTTGCCTCTATATAAGTTGAAGTAAAGCCATAGATTATGATCTCGCAGCAACAAGTACAGAAGCAGCAATTAAAAATTTTGCCCCAGCAGATCCAGTTACTCAACCTGTTTTTCTTAAACACAATAGAGCTTGAGCAAAGGATATTAAATGAGCTGGAAGAGAACCCATTTTTAGACCAGGAAGCAGATACGGAAAAAGATGAGCAGGACAGTATAAAAAATAAAGACGAAGCAAAAGATTTTCAGGATTTTGATGAGTATGTATATGATGATGTGCCTGATTATAAGGAAGAATACTCAAATTATTTTGACAGTACCCAGGCACCTGATATACCAATTAGAAGTACTGTACATTTTAAAGATGATGCCAAACAACAATTGAGTCTGCTTAATCTTGAGGAAAGTGAAAGGGAATTTATAGAATATGTAATTGATATGCTTAGCAACCAGGGGCTTATGGATAGGCCACTGGAAGAAGTGGCAGATGACCTTTCTTTTCAATACCATACAATTATAGAGACCGAAAGGATACAAAAAGCATTGCAAGTAATACAGACGCTTGAACCAATAGGTATTGGAGCATGTAGTGTGCGGGAATGTATACTACTGCAACTGAAAGCCATGAATATGAAAAGGCCTGATGTGAAATGTGCCATAAAACTAATTGAAAATCATTATAACGATCTTATACATCGCCAGTTTGAAAAATTGCATCATGTGCTGAATGTAGATGAAGAGGAACTAAGAGTAGTATTGAACCTGGTAAGCACTTTAAAATTTCATCCTGTAACAGAAAGTGCTTACGAATATGAGCCAAAACATACTATTATTCCTGATTTTGTTATAAGCAGGTTTGGTGACAATGTACAGGTAAACCTATTGTCGGGTAAAGCATCTTCTGTATTTGTAAATCAAGTCCTATATGACCAACTGACCAGCCAGATAAGTGCAAAAGACCGGGCAGCTAACCAATATGTAAAAAGCAAATTACAATCGGCCCAATGGTTTGTAAATGCTGTAAAACAAAGAGAGGATACAATGATGCGCATAATGCAATGCATTGTACAATTACAAAAAGAATACTTTAATGAGGGGGATATACGCCTGCTAAAACCTATGGTATTGAGAAATGTATCGGATGTATCCGGCCTGGATATATCTACTATATCAAGAATAACCAGCAATAAATACGCTGATACGCATTTTGGACTAATATACCTTAAAGACTTGTTTAGCGAGGGTATTGCAGACCAGAAAGGCGAGATCATAAGCAATAAAGTGATCCAATCAGTAATAGGGGATGCAATTGCGAATGAGGATAAAAATAAACCTTATACGGACCAGGAATTGGTACATATTCTTATATCCAGTGGTTATAATATAGCGCGTAGAACAGTAGCGAAATATCGTGAACAAATGCATATACCAATTGCACAGGTGAGAGCGGTATGGGCTTAAGGAATAATTTGTTAAATTTGATTAGTTCTAAATTATAGCTACACACAATTGAATGAAATGAGTAAAATACTGGTAATAGATGACGATAATGATATGTGCCTTTTGTTAAATCGTTTTCTAACGAGACACGGATATGAAGTAGTAACGATGAATAGTGGAAAGACAGCCATGGAATGGATGAAAAAAAATCAACCCGACCTGGTGTTATGCGATTTCAGATTAGAAGATACTACGGGGGCAGAATTGCTTTTGAAAGTAAACGACTTGTACCCGGCCACTCCTGTTATTATCATTACAGGTTACAGTGATGTAAAGGATGCCGTAGAGGTAATGAAAATGGGGGCCTATGATTATGTAACTAAACCTTTATTCCCGGATGAGATATTGCTCACTATTAAGAAAGCATTGAGTGAGAATGCGAGCAGTAATGATACTGCAAGGCCCTCCTCATCTGTAAATGATAAAAACGGAGCTTCGGTAAGAACAAAATCAAAACCTACGGGGAGTGATCAATATATTTTAGGAGAGAGTGCGGAATATTTAAATATATTGAAGCAAATTGAACTGGTGGCACCCACTAATTATAGTGTGATCATTTATGGGGAAAGCGGCTCAGGCAAGGAAGCAATTGCTCAACAAATACATTCTAAAAGTAAGCGATCCGGTAAACCTTTTGTAGCGATAGATTGTGGGGCTTTATCAAAAGAGCTGGCAGGCAGTGAATTATTCGGTCATGAAAAAGGTGCATTTACAGGTGCGCTGAACCAGAAAATTGGCAGCTTTGAAATTGCGAATGAAGGGACCATATTTCTCGATGAAATAGCCAATTTGTCATATGATATACAAGTTTCATTATTGCGCGTGGTGCAGGAAAGAAAAATGAGAAGGGTGGGTGGGGTAAAGGATATAGAACTTGACGTTCGTATAATTATAGCTAGTAACGAAAAACTATGGGATTCCGCAAGAACAGGCAAATTCAGGGAAGACCTATATCATCGCTTTAATGAGTTTAGTATAGAAGTGCCACCAATAAGAGAACGTAAACAGGATATTTTACTTTTCGCAAATCATTTCCTAAACCTCACTAACCTGGAATTAGAAAAGAATGTATTGGGCTTTTCAAAAGAGGTAAAGGATATTTTCCTGAATTATATATGGTATGGCAACCTGAGGGAATTGAAAAATGTGGTAAAGCGTGCAACCCTGCTAACTGATAGCGACTATATTGAAGTAAAATCATTGCCATTTGAGATCACGAATTTCAAAAAACTCCAGTTCGATACGCCGGCAACAACTCACGTAGAAAATGTTGGGGGTATGTCAAATACAAGTGCATCAGTTTCTTATGAAAACAAACTTAGAACCGCGAATCTTGATGCGGAGTATGAGGTTATACTGGGTGCGCTGAAACAAGCAAATTTCAATAAAAGTAAAGCTGCTAAATTATTAAATATTGACAGGAAGACACTATATAATAAAATGAAACAATTCAAAGAGTTTAATATTGAAGGGTAGCATGCCATTATGATGAATGTATGAGCGCTGAAAATATTGATGAAAAAATAGTACTCACAGATGTAGGGACATCTGGCAAGGATGAGTTAAGTGAATTGAAAGAACGACAATATGAGGCTGAAAAAGCTTTACAATTTGGTGTGCTTGAATATGACATAGCCTCTGGCTTGATTGTATGGTCAAAGGGTGTTTATGATATTTTATGTCACAAAGCAGAGGAAGCACCTTTAAATTACAACGCATTTATTTCACTCATGATTCGGGAAAATTATGATGAATTGGATGAATCTATTAAGGTAGAATTACTTTCAAAAAATAATTATCAGGAAGAGTATGAGGTGGTTGTAGGAGACAATATTACCAAGATCGTTAAGTTGATAGGAAGAAGAATTCATGATGCAAACGGTGTTGTATTACGAGATGTTGGTATTATAAAAGATATATCTGCAGAAAAAGAAAAGGAATTGGACGCCAACAAGGCAATAAATGAGTTGTTGCGCTCTAATAAAGAACTGGAGAGCTTTGCATATATTGCTTCTCACGATCTGCAAGAGCCAGTAAGAAAGATCGGTACATTTGGCAGCCGGCTGATGTTACTGCTGGAAAATAAGACCGAAGATGAAGTAATGTACCTGAAACGCATTATGTCAGCGACTGAAAGCATGAAATTGCTTATCGATAATTTATTAGAGTACTCAAGAATATCCAAAAATACAGAGCCATTTGTAGATGCAAATTTGAACTTTATACTGCAACAGGTCATTACAGACTTGGAGCTGGTAATAGAGGAGAGTGGCGCCGTAGTCACCTCAGGAGGATTACCTAATATCGAAGCATCTGCTACCAGGATGAAGCAATTGTTCAATAATATTATTGGTAATTCAATAAAATTTACAACGCATGGTGTGTCTCCCAATATCACCATAACTAGTGTTGAACTAACTTTAAATGAAAAAATTGCGCATCGATTGCCTGAAGATAAGGTGTATCATAAAATTGAAATAAAAGATAATGGTATCGGGTTTGAGGAAGAATATGCAAAACTTATCTTCCAGGTATTTCAACGGCTAAACGGAAAATCTGAATACCCGGGTTCCGGAATTGGCCTTGCTATTTGTAAGAAAATTGTTGAGCAACATAATGGTTTGATTTACGCTTCAGGAGTTTTAGGTGAAGGGGCAATTGTATCGGTCATACTACCTGAGAAACAATGATTGATACTATGCAATCGATAAATAAATTGAAAAAAATATTGATAGTAGATGATGATGAAGATGATTTTATCATTACAAGTGAATATATAAAACACATACCTGGTGTTTCTTATATAATAGAATGGTGCCCAAAATACGATTTGGCTTTAGAGCACATGTTGGATGGTGATTACGACCTGTATTTTGTCGATTATAGATTAGGTGGTAAATCAGGGGTAGACCTTTTGAAAGAGGCGTTAATGAATAATTGCGAAGACCCTATTATTTTACTTACAGGCAAGGGCAATTATTTGGTAGATATCGAGGCCATGCAACTGGGCGCAGTTGATTACCTTGTGAAAACAGAGCTAACCATAGAAAAGGTAGAACGCAGTATTCGTTATGCATTAGAGCACAGTGCGGCAATGAAAGCCTTGAAAGCTAATGAACGTAAATACAGGAGTATTTTTGAAAAATCGAAAGATGTGGTATTTATCACAGATGAATTATTGAACTTTAGCGATGTTAATGATGCGGTTCATCAGCTACTTGGATACACAAAGGAAGAAATATTACAACTGAACCTTACCGACCTGATAGAACAGGCACAACATAAAAATTTTCTAATACAACTGTCTCAATTACATAAAGAACTCAATGATTGGGAAGTAATATTGAATACAAAAACAGGCGAAAAAAAATCGTGTATCTTAACAGTTACACCTGAGCAAGGCTATGCGCAAGGTATTATACATGATATCACTAACTTAAAAAAAATAGAAAAAGCAACGCTACAGGCCGAAAAGCTTGCGGCAGCCGGCCGTCTGGTAAGAACATTAGCGCATGAAGTCCGCAATCCATTGAATAACATTACACTTTCAATAGAGCAAATGCAACAGGAGTTGAAAGATGATACTTCGCAACTATACTTGGATATAGTACAACGCAACAGCAAACGCATCAATAGCCTCATTACAGAATTGTTAGATACCTCAAGGCCTTCTGAAATTGAATTGGAAGAACATGTATTGCAGGCGATACTTGATGATGTTATTGCTACTGCAGTGGATAGTCTTACACTGAAGCGCATAAAATTATATGTATCATACCCTGATGAGCACCTAATAATAAAAGCAGATAGGGAAAAATTAAGAATGGCATTGCTGAATATTGTAGTGAATGCAATAGAAGCGATGGAAGAAAATAAAGGTAACTTGTATATATCTATCTTTCACGTTAATGGCCAGGCTGTGTTGAATATACGAGATAACGGTTGCGGTATCAGCGAAGAAAATATTTCGCGTTTATTTGAGCCGTTCTTTACACAAAAAAGAAATGGTATGGGGTTGGGACTGGCATTTACTTTAAATATTCTACAAAGCCATAAAGCAATAATAGACGTGAACTCAGTAGAAAATGCAGGCACTACATTTATTATAACCTTCCCATTGGCTGATATGTTAACAGCACATGAATAGCAAATAGATCAGCTTTAAAGATCAATAAATATCGGTGGCATCATTTTTAGACGTTATTAAGTAAATAAAAAAACGTTATGAGATCGCTATTATATATTATTGCAGTTATTTTAATTATTGGTTGGGTATTAGGTGCTTTTGTTTACAGTGCCGGTAGCATTATACATATCTTATTAGTGTTTGCTATTGTTTCTTTCCTTTTAGGCATTATCCGTAGGGGATCGATAGATTAAGGATATGACGAGGTGTATATCTCTCTGCTTGTAAATGCTGATGTATTTATTGTGGTTTATAAAGCTTGTACAGCTAAATACTTATCAAGGTCTTTGTGACGAATTGGCTTTTCAATAATTGAATACTTAGCATTTTTAGGCATTTCAGGTGGCACTGAATTGAAAGCGCTAATAAATACAATGTGGAGTGATGGATAATCTTTTGCAAGCTGAGGAACAGATTCCCATCCATTACCTTCAGGAAAATTATTGTCTATAAAAAGAATGTCGGGACAGAGTGTTTTAATTATCGCGAAACCTTCGTGCAAATTCTGATAAACATACACTTCAAAATTATTTCTGCTGAAATAACCTTTTAATAACTGTCCTAAGTCTATTTCGTCGTCTATTATTAATACTTTTCTTTTATCATTCATAGGTTCCCACCTTATTCGTTTTAATAGATAAAATAAAAATGCCACAATTTATTCTAAGTATTATGCGGGGATGCTGGCAGTATGGGTCCAATAACTTCTGAGTGCGGTTACAGTTTTTAATAAATTTTCAAAACTATTAGGTTTAGTAATATAAGAATTTGCACCTAGTTCGTAACAGCGGCGCATTTCCTGTTCATTATTTGTAGTGCTGAAAATAACAACAGGGATCTTTTTTAATTCGGGGTGCTGTTTTAGTTCTTTCAGCACTTCACGGCCATCTTTTTTAGGCATATTCAGATCCAATAAAACAAAGCGTGGATAACACCAGTCATTTTTCTTGCGAACAATATTATCAAGATGTTCTAAAACCTCTACGCCATTCTCAACAAACATTAGTTTGTCTCTAAACCCATTTTCTTCAAATGCAGCTTGCAAAAGAAAGCGGTCATCAGAATCATCTTCTGCTATTAATATGTATGCTTCTTCTATCAAGTGATTATTATTAGTTTGGTTTGTAATAGGGGGGTATGCAGTAGAAAAATATAATTATATATGCTTGCATAAAGATAGGGAAATAATGGCAAAGCTACATATAAAATTATGATTAAATTGAAGACCTGAAGAAATGAAAAAGAATAGAAACAAAGCAACTATTAACGGCTTTAATGTCATTCACGAATGGCTTGAGAATAAGGGACTCCATGCGTTTGAGTTTCAGGAAGAAGCATGGCAACTATATGCCGAGGGGCTGAATGGTATTATAAATGCACCCACAGGTTTTGGCAAGACCTTTTCTGTTTTCCTGGCTGTATTAATAGATTGGATAAACCGTAATCCTGATTATAAAAATAAGAAAAACAATGGTCTGCAACTACTTTGGATAACGCCGCTACGTGCCCTTGCAAAAGATATATCAAGAGCCATGGAAGCTGTCCTGCATGAACTGGAAATACCCTGGAATGTATCGGTGCGTAGTGGAGATACCTCTACTACCGAGCGTGCAAAACAAAAAAAGAATATGCCGGAGATACTCATCACTACTCCGGAAAGCATACATCTGCTCATTGCTACAAAGGGATATAGAGAATTGTTCTGCGATCTTACTTGCATTGCAGTAGATGAATGGCATGAGTTGCTGGGAACAAAGCGGGGAGTGCAGGTAGAATTAGCTTTATCGCACATAAAAAAAATAAAAAAGCCACCTCCCTTATCGGGAGCTCCCGTAGGGAGCGAACGCAGTTCTGGGCGGGGGCTTATACCTTTAAGAATATGGGGCATCTCTGCTACTATTGGCAACCTGCAAGAGGCCATGCAAGTTTTGTTGGGCGATGATACCAACAGTGTTATCATTCGGGCTAAACAACAAAAGAAAATTGCATTGCATACCATATTGCCCGAAACAGTAGAACGTTTTCCATGGGCGGGGCATATGGGTGTAAAGATGATACCCCATGTGCTGCCGGTGATACATAATAGCAGGTCAACCTTACTGTTTGCCAATGTGCGTTCACAGGCAGAGATATGGTACCAGGCATTGCTGGACGCTGATCCGAGCCTCGCAGGTGTCATAGCATTGCATCATAGCGCCATAGATAGTGAGATGCGCACATGGGTAGAAGAGCAGTTGCATTTGGGCACCCTGAAAGTGGTA